>VFSW01010409.1_pt1 | contig 13185 bp, 12 predicted proteins | sample 5358111 | NCBI WGS metagenome assembly VFSW01 (sample SAMN11554181, study PRJNA540505) | mine drainage metagenome | isolation source: sediment from site ElyBrook_90M | place: USA: Ely Copper Mine, Vershire, VT | collected 2017 | reverse complement strand
ACAGCGCCAGCGTCGAGCACCTCGCCCACCTGATCCGCACCTACTTTCACCATACCGAAGGACGGGGCAATCACTGCGTGGTGGAACCTTTCCACCGGGACGGGCGGGATTATTTCTTCGCCTATCCGGAAGACCATTCGCAACAGAGCATCGAATGGGTGAATGGGGAATTCGGCCACTGTCCGTACCATCCCGCCTTCGAGGTCGTGTACGTCTACTCCTGCGAAGAAGGCACACTCGACCTGAACTATCGCGGTTCCTGCCAGGCCATCGAGCCGCTCCAGGCGATGTTCGCGACGGCGATCCTCAAGCTCCCCGAGTTACCCCCCGAGCCGAAAGACGCGCGCGTCTACGATCTGGACCCGTTGCGCCGGAAAAGCTTCGATTTCACGTTCGCCGCAGGCAGCGGCATTGAGCAGGTGGCGGTAAGGAAACTGCGGCTTTCGTCGCGATGGCGCAAAGGCGATCGCATTACGCTGGAAGCGGATGCGACCCAAGATCCGGATGCCGTCTATGCACTGCTCGACCAAGTCGGTCAAGCGGTGCCACTACATCTGTACAACGTCACCCAGGTGGAGCTGGCGGCTTCAGTGGTAGTGGATAACGATAAGCCGGCCAAAGCGGTGACGATCCGCATCGCCCATCCCAACTCCTGTTCCCTCAAATACGATGAACTGGACCTGAAGCTGCGCGACATGCTGGAAGCCTCCGGGATCGAGCCCAAGGAGCTGCAAACGGCGGACGCCGTTGAGGCATGACGCCGCAAGCGGCGCTGCAAGAACTGCTCGAGCGGGTGGGCGCAGGACACGGCGCGGCCGCCCTGGTCAGTGACTATGAACTGGGCCAATGGCCGAACGCCGCGGTGTCGGCCATGGTCGCACAGGGGCTGCTGACCCCGGCGCGCCCTGCGGTCAGTGCGCTCTGCCCCGGGTGCGAGCGGGAATGTGTGATGCCGGTACACACCCCGCCCCCGGCCACCCGCCACCCCGAAGCGTTCATCGTGTGTGACAAGCGCCACGACATCAACCGCGTGGCCGTTCCGATAGGGCAGCTGACCCAGCGCCAATGCACCGTCCCTGCCATTTGTGGATTTGTCGCGGACAGCCTGGCATTGCGCCGCAGCGACAAGCGGTCAAGCACGGCCGGCCACTGGGACATTGGCCTCGTCACCGGTGCCCGCCGCAGCCAGATGCTCAGCCTGAAAGCCGATGGCGTTTTGGTCCTGGTTGCCGGAAACAATGCCGTGCCCTTGGCCGAGTGCATCCGCTATCACAATGGCACTTTTTCAATTGACGGCACCCTGATCCGACAATTAGTGGATGCCGCGACCCCGTCAGACCATCGCTACACACCGAGCAACGCCCGCCGCGAAGCACGCAAGCTGGACACTCAGGCCATGTATGAGCGCTGGCAGAAAGAATACCGGACCCTGAAAAAGACACGCCCGAACCTGTCGGATGTCTGGTACGCACAACAGATTGCTAAAAAGCCCATTGCCCAAGGCCGTGATGCCGAAACCATCCGCAAACACATGAAGAAATAACGGGTAGCCAATTTCCGTGATCGATGAGGCGTGAAATTAATCACGTCCATGCCGCCACCTCCGTCCATGCTGATTTGCTTCAGTGAACGACGGCATTTGGGAACGGCGGGCGGCCGGAAATCGGCCATAGCCGACAGTTGCAGGACAACGTTGGTAGTCTGCCTATTTCCGCTTTGCGGAACCATGGCCCAACTGGCAGTATCGTCCAGGAGCGAACGCTCGCCCTATTATTGTGATCCATGTCGAGTCAGAAATGCAGGTTGCCACGACAAAGCATGCCCACCGAGAGAAGCAGCAGATTCTGGAAGGTACGGATATACTTGCTTCATTGCGCATAGGCGCGTTATGTTCTTGATTAAGTAATGCCGGTAACAACAAATGTGGTCGGATAACGAAACCAACCGCGATTTCCTCAACTTCCGGGCCGTCGCGGACACCGCAGCAGAGATCGTGGTCCAGGCGGCCGGCAAGCCGATCTCAATCGGTATCACCGGCGGATGGGGGGTGGGCAAGTCTTCAATGATCCGGCTGGTCGAGACGGCTCTCAGGGAACGCTCTAGCGAAAAGTTCCTCTTCGTCCAATTCAACGCTTGGCTGTATCAGGGATACGACGATGCGCGCGCTGCACTAGTCGAAGTGATCGCGCGCAAGCTCCTCGAGCGAGCAAACGAAACCTCGACAGCGGTGGACAAGGCGACCGCGTTGCTTGAGCACGTTAACTGGCTACGCGTTGCCACGGTGTCCGCGGGATCGATTGCAGCGATTGCACTTGGGTTGCCGCCGATTGGCCTCGCTGGCGAAGCTTGGCGTGCTTTCAAGGAGTTCACCGAAGGCGATACCACTGCGAAAGATATTGAAAACGCCGAAACGGTTGGCAAGAAGGCCTCCACCGCCGCGGGCGGTCTCTTGAAATCCAAGAAGGCGGATACACCGCCGAAGGAGATCCAGCACCTTCGAGATCAATTCGCGGAAACGCTTGCCGATATAGACGTCACTCTTGTGGTTTTTGTCGACGACTTAGACCGATGCCTGCCGCAGACTGCCATCGCTACTCTCGAGGCCATGCGGCTGTTTCTCTTCCTCGATCATACCGCGTTCATCATCGCGGCCGACGACAAGATGATCCGTGAGTCGGTGCGCGCCCATTTCAAAGGTGTGAACCTGGACGACGAACTGGTCACGAACTACTTCGATAAGCTGATCCAAGTGCCGATTCGCGTCCCCCCGCTCGGTACGCAAGATGTGCGCGCCTACCTGCTGATGCTCTTCATCGAGAACAGCGAACTCAAACAAGAGCAAAAGGACGCCCTGCGGCAGAGTGTGTGCAAGCAACTCGGTGAGACTTGGCAGGGAAAGCGCGTAGACCACGCTTTTATTCAGTCGCTGCTGAAGGAAGCGCCCCCCGATCTGGATCGCCAGCTCGCCTTGGCCGATCGCCTGGCGCACATCATGACTACAACCCGCCACATTGCGGGCAACCCCAGGCTGATCAAGCGGTTTCTGAACACGCTGTCGATTCGGCTATTGATCGCTCGCGCGCAGGGTGTCAGCGTGGACGAGGCGGCGCTGGCGAAGATGCTGCTGTTTGAGCGTTGCGGAACCGCAGACACGTATGCGAGGCTGGTGAAAGAGGTCAACGAGAGCGCAGATGGCAAGCCAATCTTTCTGAAGCCGTGGGAAGATGCAGTGAGTAAGGGGCAGGACCCTGAGCTGCCGGCCGAATGGGATAGCACGTTCAACAAGAGTTGGCTCGGGCTCGCACCGCTTTTTTCGGAGCTCGACCTGCGTCCCGTTGTCTACGTTAGCCGCGAGCACATGCCGATCATCACCGCGGCCGACCAGCTTTCTTCTATCGCTGCGGATCTCCTGGGGGGTCTGTTCGAGGTGCGAACTAGCATCGCGAGTCAATTGGTTCCGAAGCTCAAACAGTGTGACAGAGCGGAGCTGGGCATCATAATGGAGCGGCTGCTAGTACGCGCCAAGCAAGCGCCAGAATGGGGAACGCCGCCGGTACTGTACGCCTGCCTCACCCTGCTCGAGGCCGAGCCCGACCTCAGCCGGGCCCTCTCCGCTTTTCTGCGAGAGCTGCCAGTGCAGCAACTGAAGGCGAACATCGTGCCGCTGCTGCGCGACAAGCCATGGGCAGCTAGCGTCCTTGCCTACTGGAAGATTCAGCCTAACATCGACAGCGCTGTCAAACGTGCAATCGATGCCAGCACCGGCGCAAAGAAGTAGCGTATGGGCACATCGACCTCTAGCGGAGGCTCGCCGGGTGGGGCGCCCCTGATTCCTCCCTGGGTCCCGCCAGTGCCGCCTGCGCCGTCAGATGCACCACCCGATGTCCCGCCGCCGAATCCCGAACCGGCTCCGCCGCGACAACCGCGCCCGCAACCCACACCAGAACTCGCGCCGAGCGGGCGGTTCTTTGGTGCGCGGCTACGGTTAGGTCAATACGCCAAGAACGGTTCGCGGGACGATCTAGGCTTCGGTCTCAAGTCGTACACCAGCAAGGGCCTCAGCGGCGCACGGCGCGCGGCGGCGCGCATGGCAGGCACCAGCCGCACGGCAGGACGGTTGTACGGCGTCTTGGACGCGCTCAGCAGAGGCGGGTCGCTTCCACCCGATATCGGAATCGATGTAGCAAGCCTCGCCGGACGCAACGCCAGGGAAATTGGCGATGCTATCGCTGAGGCGATTCGGCCCCCGGACGGCACGCTCGATGCCGAGGCGAGCCGGGACGCCATTGCTCAAGCATTTTCGGACTTGGTGGAAAACGTTCCAAACGTGGACCTCAGCCACCTTACTCCTGAGTATATCGAACTCGTGATCGAGTGGTATGTCGCCTACGACCTGTGCCGCCGGATCGAGCTTGATGTCGGTTTGCACATCCAGGACAAGGCGCCGAATGCGGCGGTAGCCGTTAGTCGTATGGAGGATATGAAAGATTATGTGCGTGAATGCGTGGCCGCTCAATTCCGGTCAGCGCGGGACAGCGGGCGGAGATTGACTCGCAGTGCCGCCGCATCGATCGCGAATGTCGTAATCGAAGAGACGTTTCGCGTCTTCGAGGACTACGTGCCATGAAGGTGTACTGTGCGCCGCGCGACGCCTGGGATGCACCGAAGAAGGCCGATCTGACCGTGCTGTTGTTCGATGTTCCCGACAAGCAGTCCGACAGCTCGATCGGGCATTCATTGCTACAGACGATCAACCGGATGCAGCTTGCGCCCGCACCGCGCGCATGGGACCTGCTCTCAATCGCTCTAGGTGTCGTTGCCGCCGACCACGGCTGCCTGCGGAGAACGAGCCCAGATGGCTGGACACGGCAGATCGAACTTTCCGTCGCCGTTTCCGACCCCAAGTTCTGGGGTCAGCAGGCGCATGCTCTCGAGTCCGCCCTGTGCTTCCTAACGGGCGACATCTGGGAGGTTTCCTTCACTGAAGGCGGCATCAGCCCGAAACCTCCAAAGCATGCCAAGTCACGGGATGAAACGGTGGCCTGTCTCCTCTCCGGCGGAATGGATAGCCTCGTCGGCGCGATCGACCTTGTTGCTCAGAAGGAACTGCCGCTGCTCGTCAGCCAAGTCTCGAAGGGCGACAAGTCGAATCAGACCTACTTCGCCCGCCAGATCTGCGGCGACGATCATCACCTTCAACTCAATCACGCTGTCAGAACCCCAGACGAATCAGAGACCTCTCAGCGCGCACGATCCTTCGTCTTTCTCGCATATGGTGTTCTCGCGGCCACGGCGCTCAAGAACTATAAGACATCGGGGAAAACGACTTTGTTCGTACCCGAAAACGGCTTCATCAGCCTGAACGTACCGCTGACGCCGATGCGGCTCGGAAGCCTGAGTACTCGCACTACGCATCCCGCTTTTATCGCTCGGATTCAGGCACTGCTCGTTGCCGCCGGACTGGATGTCAAGCTGTTGAATCCGTACCAGCTCAAGACCAAGGGTCAAATGCTGGCGGAATGCAAAGACCAGAAGCTCCTTAAGGCACTCGTCGGCAGGACCATGAGTTGTGGCCGGTCGGCGCGTATTAACATGCATTGTGGCCGCTGTGTGCCCTGCCTAATCCGTCGGGCCGCTTTTCATCACTGGAATGGCGCTGATCCAACTGACTACAAATATAAGAACCTGTCGCGCCGCGGTCCTGACTATAGCGCTTTCGACGACGTGCGGGCGGCGGCGATGGCGGTTGAATACGTGCGACGCAAGGGTATCGAGCGGTGGACAGCGAGTTCGCTTAACGCTGTTCAGTTGGGCGATGTTTCTGAGTACCGGGACGTGGCAAAGAGGGGGCTCGAGGAACTTACGGCGTTCCTCGCCGCCGCGAGGGTCAAATGATCGATTTCCACTGCCACTTGGATCTTTATCCGGACCCCAGTTCGGTTCTTGCCCGCGTTGTACGTGAGAAGGTCTACGTTCTAGCAGTGACGACGACGCCACTCGCCTGGAACGGTACCCGCCGTCTTGTGGGCAACAGTCCTCGCGTGCGAGTCGCCTTGGGACTACATCCACAAGTCGTGGCCGAGCGGCACGCTGAGATCGATCTGCTGTGCTCGCTTATACCAGAGACACCTTATATAGGTGAAATCGGGCTGGATGGCTCCGAGAGCTGCGCCGCGTCCTTTGAGCTTCAACAAAAGGTTCTCGCAAAGGCGCTCAGCGCCTGTGCGGTCCACGGGGGGCGCATCATCAGCCTCCACTCTCGGCGTGCGGCGCATGAAGTTTTGGATGCCATTGAGGAGTATCCCGACTGCGGTACGCCGGTGTTGCACTGGTTCTCTGGCTCGCTAAAGGAACTCAGGCGCGCAATTGAGCTCGGTTGCTGGTTTAGTGTCGGTCCAGCAATGCTCCGGTCTGAACGCGGGAGTCGTTTAGCAGCGGCAATGCCACGGGAACGAATGCTCACGGAAACCGATGGACCGTTCACCAAAACCAGTACCGGGCCGCTAATGCCTTGGAATGTGAAAGATGCCGAGCGACAGCTTGCAGAGTTGTGGGGAAGTAGCGAAGAACTTGTCAACAGTACACTGACCGCAAACCTCCGTCGATTGGTCGCACTCAGCGAAGCCGTATCCACGTCTGCGAACTAGGACTTTGTCCCAGCTCTACTCTTGAGCCGATACTGTCTTGCCGATAAAAATGGAAGGCATCGCCTAAAGGGGATCCCAGCGACTCGGGTCCCGAACTAACGGTCATGGCGGTTGCGGGCGCTTAAGCGACCGCGCGGACGATCAAGCTAGAACGAAACTGGCTCGCTGGCCCGGAAAATCCGGGCCGAGGCAGGTCAGCACGCCAGCTGACTGTCATGAGTCATCTTAACCGACTGTTCACCACTTAAGTGCCGCCGACTTCTGCCAATTCGGCAATCGCATCCATTTCGGAGTAATGAGCACCTCCTTCCCGCTTCGGCGCTCGGAAGCGGTATAGCGCAGAGAGAAGGGCCTAATCGCTGCCCAGCCACGATACATCTGCCGTACCTCAGGGCAATCGTCATAGGTCAACACCCACGCCTCATCGCGCATGGCCTTTATTCGTGCGGCAAGCGCTGTGTGGTAGTCCGCGTCCAACGCGTTGAGATAAAGCATCGGTCCTTTCTCGAAGTAAGGCGGGTCAATAAAGAAAAAAATAGATTCCGGCTGGAGCCTTCCAATAAAGTGAAGTCCATCTTCGCATGACACGCTGATGCGGTCCCGATATTCTGCAACTTTTTCGCAGCGCTGCCGGAGCTCAGACTTGTTGAATCTAGCATTAAGTCGCCACTCGCCCATCTGCGCGATTCCACCAATAGGGCCACCGTTCATGATAATCCCCGAGCGATTGCACCGGTTTAAGTAGAATGCTGAAAAACCTCGGCGGAGTCGCGATGTACGGCTGCTATCTCGGTAAACGTTTCTCTGACGACGCCATTCAGCGATACTCACGCGCGTCTCTGAGAGCATGTCTAGAAATGGTAGTGGCCGGTTGACCAACGTCCACCAAAAATCATAAATCGCACGATCAGCATCGTTGATATAGATCCTGCGGGTCTCTTCCAGGTACAGCAACGTAAGCGATGCACCGGCGCCGCCAGCGAAGGGCTCCGCGATCGCTCGATCTCCTAGACTGTTGAGTCTGCGGATATCACTCAACAAACCTGTCATTGCTGATTTGCCGCCAGGATATCGAAGAGGGCTCGATGTCTTCATTTCGCCACATCCCCAGGATCCTGCTCCAGCATTAGCCGGAACAACGGTTCTGTACGACTCCAGAACTGCAGGATGTCACGCGCGCTTGGTAGATCGGACTGGTGCACAAAGCCATGCAATTCGCTGATTGTGAACGGTGCAGACGGATCGTACCGTACTGCCTTTTCGACCTTCAGTGCGTCGGCTCTCGACAACTTCTTCTTCGCAATCCGCGTAATCGTCGGTACCACTTGCTTCAACTCCGGGATACCGTGGCGAAGCTTGTGTCCCGTTTTCTGTTCAAGTTCTTTGATGATCTCGGGAAGCTCCCCGATGCGCCCAAGATAGTCCAGCACTGCAAGCTCGAAGAAAACCCGAAGCATAACTGCACCAGCGTTTGGAAACTCCTCTCGATCTAGCTTGATAAGCTCGCGCCGAATGTCGCTGATGCGATTATTCCCAAACTGAACCTTGAAATCGCGCGGTAACACTTTCTTGGTTAACTGTATCGACTTTGGTGTAGCAGCTACCAGTTTCGGCTTGTGGCCGGGCGAAGCCACAGAGCGACCTTGAATGATGTCCGCTGGCACAAATGTTCCTGACTTCTTTGCGGGAAGCTCCTTGGAATCCCAAGATTTGAAGTAACTTTGAATGTCCTCGTTCTTGTTGAGTGTTCTTGATGATTGCTGCCCAAGAGCTACGTCCGTTACGAGCTTCTTGAAACCGCGAAGAAATTCGGCCCTAGTTGTTACGCCACGCAAGCCATGATCAGGGTCTGGAACAACTTTGAGATATTCACGACCAACGGTAGAGTCGAAAACTCGTTCGAGCGTTGTGAATACCTTGGTACGCGGACTTTCGAGCTTTGCCTTCACCTCTTCAGAAAGATCTAGCGAGCGCGCCATGTCAGCGATGGCCCGAGTTTGTCGGGCAGCCTGGATATCAGCAAGCGAAAACCCAAGTCGGTCACGTAGCTGTTCGTTGGTATACCCTTCAGTTAGCTTGTCGAGAATGAAGCTCGCCCGATTCTCTGCCTGCCATGCCAGAACAGGCGTACCGATGTGCCTGCCGGCAATCAGACGATCCGTCGCGCGGCGACTCGGGGCAAGGGTGACGGGTACACTTGCGATATCATTTGGCACCTCCATTTGGCGGGACAAACGCTCAAGCTGTCGCTGCATTGAACCTTCCAGCAACCCGGGCTCACGGAGTGCCTTGAGAGCCGCGAGGCGCCGATTCCCCTCAACTACGACAAATTGATCATTCTCTTTAATCGCTAGAAGCGGCTCGTTCGGAAAAAAACCGCGTGTAGCGATGCTCTGGGCTACTTCCATCGCTTTGTCGTGCTCAAAAAGATACTGAATAATCTCGCGAGGTGCTCGCGCCGACGTCTCGCGACCAAGACGGGGGTTTTTCGCATCTAAATGAAGACCGGCGATGGAACGCCGAGTAGTTGGCCAACTGTCGGCTACCATGATTAATCTCCCTAGTTCCTTAGAAAATTCTCATTTATGAGCTGCACATCCGCAAACCGTAGCCAGAACCTACTTACTGCTAGTATCAATAAAAACTATGGTCTGAGCTGCTCCGGTTTTCCCAATTTCATTAACGCTAATCTTAGAACTAAAGTCGTGGCCCGTCCGGGTCGCTATCCATCGGTGAGAATGTCTACGATAACATTGGAAATGCCCGCTCATCCCACTCTAAGCCGGAAAGCAATTGCCAGTAGCGTATTGCCTTAACAGCAGTGTTATATGAGTCAACCGCGGCCTCTGGAGATAGTCTCTGAACAAAAGGAGGCTCAACGCGAAGTGGTTTTTCCATGAAATCAATTGTAGTCATCATTCCGCCATCAGCCGTTGGAATTTTGGTTAGCGGTTTCATAATGTACTTCCCAGCGGTATCCGTAGGCTTGTAGTGAACAAGCCTATTGCGCATCTCAATGAGAGTTCCGATTCCAGACAGTAGGTCTGGTGGAACGAAGGAATTCTTATGGGTTTCTACCAACGTGACGTACTTAAACTGCACCAAGGGCTGACCGGGCACCTTCTTGTAGGGTCTTTGTCCTCTGTCGAACGCTACTTTTTCATTGGACGGGATTAAGTCTTCTGAGACCTCATTGATAAGCGCCTCGACGGCCATTGCGGAGAAGGTAACTGCACATATGACCTTACGAAGACGAATGTCGCCCTCGTCCAACTCAAGGCACGCCCGCGCATACTCGCGGGCAGATTCAAGATAGAAACCGACGATTGGCACATGGAAGTAGCGGACTGCGTCAGACCCATCTAGCCTTGCCGAAAATATAGTTGGCATATTTCTTATCGCCTAACGGTTTTCCTGTGCGACACTGGCCACGGCTGTTTCAGTAAACATGGCGCGCGTCCTCGGCGTCCGCACGAGCCGCTGGATAGGCATCATATCTTGGGCCACCATTGGCGAACTCTGCGCCATACTTCATTAAGATTAATACCCAACCCATAAATATTGGGTTTCAAGTCAACGACATCGGGGCGAGAGATTGAAGTGTTGTGTTTCGCCTCTGATTCAAGTTCAGAGAGTCTATCTTGTATCGCTCTTCGATATCCCAATCCGTTATCTCTGTCTCCCAATTGGTAATCTGCCTTGCGTAAAATAGAAAGAGAAATTGATTCCAGCTCCGACCGATCACCGGACTTGACGTAGCGCATTGCTGCGGACATTACTGCTTGTGATTCTCGGTCTCTTTCCACCATGTTCTCTCTTGATGCCGAACTAGGTATACCGTCTTGCGGCAATTAAATACCATACGCGACGTGTCAAACTCGGATAACTTAATCGATTCTATGTCTTATGGGTCCTTCCTGGAAAGAGGGCAACCTGACAGATAGGCCATGTTCAGTTAAGGTACTTTTTTGAGTTAAATCTATCAATTCGGATGAGTCAGTGGCCACGGCCCCAAGCACGCAATTGGGCATGCGCCACGATTATCGGTAATACGTGAATGTCCTCTATCAGGTCGATAATACTAGTTCGCTTTTTCTGGAAGCGGACGTTGGATACCGCTTTGTTGATTGCGTCGTCAGTGAAACGCGAACGGCGGCTATGGCCGATTATCGGTCACCCGCCAGGACGAGCGGCGACATTCCGCTTTAACTTGCGCAACAGCCGTCGACGCGTCACCTTGGCAGCGCGGGCTTCTAAGCGATCGTTCAACGTCTGGCCGTCATCACAGCGAGCCATGACAGTGCTTGTACCGACGCCCACTGCCACACGGACAGGGCGATAACCGACTTTCCGGTGCAGAAATCAAAGACCAATTGTGCCGCCACTTCATGCCGAGGTTGGCCACCAAGCCGCTTCCACTATAGGCCGTGAAGCAGCCGGTGAACTGATTTGTGTGAACGCTGGTTCCAGTCGGAGTTAGCCTGATGTCAGTGCTGCCGATTTCACAGTTCACCTCTGCAATTGTTAGCGGGAATTCAAGCACCCCAAAGGGGAGAATCCCGAATCTATTCTGAAACTCTGCGCCATCCTTCACCACGTAGAAGTGAATTGCCAGACTATCTCCGTTGGCATAGCAGATACGAAGATCCTTGCCGCCAGGTGGAGAAATGAGGTCAACCGGATTTCCAATATTTTCCCAGCAATTCTCCACCAGTCGCGCACGAACCTCGGTAGAAAGGCTAAGCATCTGCACGTTGAGAATCAGATAGCCATCCTCGTCGCGTGTCAGCGAAACCACCTCGTAGCCATCAATTACAAGAACACGTGGTGTTTCGTAATAGTAATTGCCACCAACGACTGCTAGGAGTTTGTTTCTACGCCAGTCAAAACGCCCGCGGACGAGGGCAGGATCAACTTTGTTGCGCTTGAATGCCGCCAGTTGCTCTTTGGTATATGCACCGTTGTCAGCCTTCTTATGATGCTCGGCGCACAGTGCGATCATGCCCTCTGGGTTGTGATGTGGTTCCACGCTCCAAGGCGGATCAAAGTGATGCCACTCTAGGTATGGATTGCCACACTCAGGGACAGGACAACCAAAGCCTACTTCTGTGCGGAGTTGTTTAACAATGGATGCAGGTGGCTTTCTGTTCATGACAGCTTCCGTTTGAATTCACCGGTCAGCACGGCTTTTCACCTAGGTCGGCCGAATAGCTGGCTAAAGTAACCAGATTGTCATTCATCCTATCAAGGCCGTGGAGAAGTTCCAAAGACCGCTTCGGCCGATTTCCGTCCGCTCGCCATTCCCCAAAAAGTTGTCGTTTACTGAACCAAATCGGCACGGATGGCGGTGGCAGGGACCGATCTGATTTCACACCCCGTCGACGACAGAATTCAGCCACCCGATGTAAAAAGCTGGGCGGAATATTTTCGCCCAGCGCATCTACCGATTTATCCCTTGTGATTCCGCCCTACCCTGCCCCAGCCTGACCGGCGCCCACCTCCGCGCCGCCGTTCACGAAACACGCAACTCGTTGGTTATCCGACACGCCCTGGCGACACCGGGCCTCGTCGGGCGCATTTCATCGCCCAATTCGCCCAACTACTTTGCGTCTCAGGAAATCCCCTATCGCTCAGCGAGGTGTGAAGATGACGCATCACATACTGAGACTTCCCGCCGTCAAAACCCGCACCGGCCTGTCACGCAGCACGATCTATCTGCGCATCTCACAAGGCACATTCCCCAAGCCAGTGAGCCTGGGCGGACGCGCCGTGGGCTGGATCGAGGCCGAAATCCAGGAATGGCTGCAACAGCGCATCCAGTCGAGCCGCCAGGCCGCCGCCTGAAGGAGGGGCCATGCGTGAAACCCTCGAGCAATTCCGCACGGCGATCCACCGCGCCGGACTGCACCCACCCGAAGTCATTGAGCCGGACGGCAAGCTGCATCGCTTCGCCAGCAACGGCACGCGCGGCGATGACGCCGGCTGGTATGTCTTCCACGACGGTACCCACCCGGCGGGGGCCTTCGGCAACTGGCGCACCGGCGTGTCGGAGACCTGGCGTGCCTCCATCCGGCGCCCCTTCACTCCCGCCGAGGAAGCCGCGCATCGCACACAGAGTGAGACGATGCGTCGTGAGCGCACGGCCGCGGAGGCACACCGCAAGGCCAAGGTCCGCAAGCAGGCGGCGGTACTCTGGAAGACGGCCATCCCGGCACGGGCCGACCATCCCTACCTCGTGCGCCAGCGTGTCATTCCCGTCGCGACACTGCGCGAGATCGACGGGCAGGCGGCAGCGGAGATCTTGGGTTATACCCCGAAGTCTCGGGGCAGGTCCCTCACGGGGCGGCTGCTGGTCGCGCCCGTGAAGATCGGTCCTACCCTCTCGACCCTGGAGCTGATCGATGAGACCGGGCGCAAATCCGCGCTCTATGGCGGAGCCAAGGCAGGCGGGTTTTGGGCCGCGCAACCGCTGCCCGAGGGTGACGGACCTATCCTTCTGATCGGCGAAGGCGTGGCAACCGTCTTATCCGCGACCGAG
>VFSW01010408.1_pt1 | contig 13188 bp, 9 predicted proteins | sample 5358111 | NCBI WGS metagenome assembly VFSW01 (sample SAMN11554181, study PRJNA540505) | mine drainage metagenome | isolation source: sediment from site ElyBrook_90M | place: USA: Ely Copper Mine, Vershire, VT | collected 2017 | reverse complement strand
GCAGCAGCACGTCCTTCACTTCGCCCTGCAGCACGCCGCCCTGGATCGCGGCACCCACTGCGACAGCTTCGTCCGGGTTCACATCCTTGCGCGGATCGCGGCCGAAGAATTCCTTGACCTTCTCCTGAACCATCGGCATGCGGGTCTGGCCGCCGACCAGGATCACGTCCGAGATGTCGGAGATCGAAATGCCCGCATCCTTCATCGCGATCTTGCACGGCTCTATGGTGCGCGCAACCAGATCCTCCACCAGGCTTTCCAACTTGGCGCGGGTGATCTTCACGGCCAGATGTTTTGGGCCTGTCGCGTCAGCCGTGATGTAGGGCAGATTGACTTCGGTCTGCTGCGCGGAAGACAGTTCGATCTTGGCTTTTTCGGCCGCATCCTTCAGGCGCTGCAAGGCCAGCATGTCCTTCTTCAGGTCGATGCCGGATTCCTTCTTGAATTCCTCGACCAGATGTTCGATCACGCGCATGTCGAAATCTTCACCGCCCAGGAAGGTATCGCCGTTGGTGGACATCACCTCGAACTGGTGCTCGCCGTCGATCTCGGCGATGTCGATGATCGAGATGTCGAACGTGCCGCCGCCCAGGTCATACACCGCGATCTTGCGGTCGCCTTCCTGCTTGTCAAGGCCGAAGGCCAATGCGGCCGCAGTCGGCTCGTTGATGATGCGCTTGACATCCAGCCCCGCGATGCGGCCGGCATCTTTGGTTGCCTGGCGCTGGGAGTCGTTGAAATAGGCCGGCACGGTGATCACGGCTTCGCTGATGGACTCGCCCAGATAGTCTTCGGCGGTCTTCTTCATCTTCATCAGCACCTGCGCAGAAATCTCGGGTGCCGAGTATTCCTTGTCGCGCACCTTGATCCAGGCGTCGCCGTTCTTGGCTTTGACGATGGAGAAGGGCACCATGTCGATGTCCTTCTGTACCATTTTTTCATCGAAGCGGCGACCGATCAGACGCTTCACGCCGTACAGCGTGTTCTTCGGGTTGGTCACAGCCTGGCGCTTTGCTGCAGCGCCGACCAATACTTCGCCATCTTCCATATAGGCGATGATCGAAGGCGTGGTGCGCGTGCCTTCCGCATTTTCGATGACCTTGGTCTTGCCGTTTTCCATGACCGCGACGCAGGAGTTGGTCGTGCCAAGATCAATACCGATAATTTTTCCCATGATGCCGATTCCTTTCGATTGTTGAATTGTTCCGATGCCACAGAAACTGGAGATGGATGCTCATATTTCAAGTGCGGGGATTAAAAAATGCCGCGTGCATCCGCCTTCAGTCTGCAGGCTATTGTCCCTTGGAGACCAGCACGAGCGCGGGCCGCAGCACGCGGTCATTCAGTGCATAGCCTTTTTGCATCACGCTCACCACGGTGTTGGCGGGCAGGTCGCTTTCCGTCATGCTGATCGCCTGATGTTTGTGCGGGTCGAGCTTTTCGCCCACCGGATTAATCTCGATGATGTTGAATTTCTCGAACACGCCGGCAAGTTGCTTCAAGGTCAGTTCCATACCGCTCTTGAAGCTTTCAACCGTCGCAGTCTCAACCGCAAGGCCCGCTTCCAGGCTGTCCTTGACCGCCAGCATCTCGTTGGAGAAACGCTCGACCGCAAATTTCTGCGCCTTGGCCACGTCTTCTGACGCGCGGCGGCGGATGTTTTCGCTCTCGGCCTTGGCATACATCCAGGCGTCATAGTGTTCCTGAGCCTTGCGCTCGGCGGCCTGCAGCAGCTCTTCGGGGCTCGGCATGACTTCGCTGGTGGGGGCTTCGGCAGCAGTTTCAGCGGATTTGTCTTGGGTCTGTTCCATCTTGTTCTCCAGAATTCGTGTTTGCACCAAGTTGGGACGCATTTTGGGTTTTCAAGGGGCATCGTGAATTATTTGGCGAAGCGTGCATTAAAATGCGCATGTGACTTTCCAAGCAACGCATCCAGTGTCCCAAACCAAAAACTATTACTGGCGCATCGCCGGCTTCTATTTCTTCTATTACGCGTTCATCGGCATGTTCGCGCCCTACTGGAGCCTGTATCTCAAGTCGATACGCTTCGATGCGGTCGAGATTGGCATGCTGATGTCGGTTCAACCCGTGATGCGCATGCTCGCACCCAATCTGTGGGGATGGCTTGCCGACCATACCGGCAGACGGCGGCTTGTGGTGCTGATCGCCGCATCCTTGAGCGCGCTGTTTTATCTCGGCGTGTTCGCGACAGTGAGTTTCTGGGGGATGCTGCTGGTGCTGGGAGCGATGAGTTTCTTCTGGAGCGCATCCATGCCGCTGGTCGAGGCGACCACGCTGAGTTATCTCGGGCCGCATGTCGCGCGCTATGGCAGGATACGTTCATGGGGGTCGATCGGCTTCATCGTTTCGGTGGTTGGTTTGGGCTATGCCTTTGACCATGTCGCCATCTCCTGGGTGTTGTGGGCGGGATTGATCGCCGAGCTTGGCATCCTGGTTTTCTCAACCCAAATTCCTGCAACCCCCGTGCTTGCGCATCACACCGACCATCAGCCCATCGGGCAGCTGGTGCTGCAGCCGCGCGTGCTGGTGTTGTTTGGCGCATGCTTTCTGATGTCGGTCGCGCACGGTCCCTATTACACATTTTTTTCCATCTATCTGGTCGAGCACGGCTATGCAAAGAGTTCGGTGGGAGCGCTGTGGGCTCTGGGCGTGATCTCGGAGATCGCGATGTTCTTCCTGATGCCCAGAATCGCCCGTCGCTACGGATACCGGCGCATTCTGGCGGCCAGCTTCGCGCTTGCGTTCCTGCGCTTCATGCTGATCGGCTGGGCGGTGGACTTCCTGTCGCTGCTGCTTTTCGCGCAGGTGCTGCATGCGGCGACCTTCGGCGCCTATCACGCATCCTCGATGGGGCTGGTGCACGAACTGTTCAAGGGGCGGCATCAATCCAGGGGCCAGGCGCTGTTCGGAAGCCTGACCTATGGCGCGGGAGGGATGCTGGGCGGTCTCGTCAGCGGGCCGATCTGGCAGCATTATGGCGCGAGCCTGCTCTATACGTTCAGCGCGCTGATGGGATTGTCGGGATGGCTTTTGCTCACCCTGAAAAAGGATGCGTAGCCGCAGTAAGCAGGGTAATGATACGGAAAGGAATATGCGCTCGAGGGCGGTCAGGCAGTCAGGGAAGATCGAACGGCAAGGAGTGTGGCCAAGGACCCGGATTGAACGAACAGAAGTTGCGTAATCGGGTCGAGGCGGTAGAATACGGCATGCTCAATTCCGGACATGCTCAAAACTTGAAGCATTCCCATGGCTGAAAGCCCATGAACATGATTGTCATTCCTTCCATGTATCTGCTGGCAGGTATATGTGCCTATGCGGCATTCACGCATCTGACCGCGGGACTGCGCCGGCCGTTTGACCTCATTCATCTCCTGTTTGCCGGCTTGTGTCTGACGATGCTTCCGTTCGCCATTTACAGCGCCTTGGCGATGCAAGCCGAAACGGTCAGTGAATTTGTACATGCGCTTAAGGGCAATATTGCCGCTATCATCATTTTTTTTGGCCTGTTTTCCTGGTTCATCATCCTGTACACCAAGAAACGACATTGGATGTTGGTGGCTGGTCTGAATGTCCTGCTTGCCCTGATGTTCGTGGTCAACTTGTTGCAGCCCTACAGCTTGCAGTTTGAACAGATCGATCATCTCAGGACATTGCAGTTGCCTTGGGGTGAGTCCGTCACCCGCGCAGCGGGTCGAAACGGATTCTGGATTTACGTGGGCATCGTTACGGTAGTGCTGGAGCTCGTGTATGCGTTGTACGCGCTGGGCAGCCAGTTCCGTCGTCATCGCCGCATGCTGGATCTGGGTATGATGCTCGCTGTCATCGTGTTTCTGCTCGGTTCTATTGAAGGTTCCCTCACTCGTCTGATGGCCATCGATTTCGTCGAGGCCGGCCCGTTCGGCTTTCTTTTCATGGTCATCGCGATGAGCATATTGCTGAATTACGAGACCCGGCAGCGCCTGCGTGATTCCGAACACAGTTTCCGCTCGTTATTCGAAAATTCGCCTACCGGCATGATCGCCATTGATCCGGAAAACCTGCGCATTGTCCGGGCCAATCGTATCGCGCAGGGCATGTTTGGCTACGGCGCGGAGGAAGTACTGACCAAAACGATACTCGACATCACGCTTCCAGATGACATCGCACAATCCAAACAGCGCTTTGAGCAGCTCTCCCGGGGAGAAGAGGATCATATGCATTATGAAAAGCGCCTTCTCAGAATGGATGGCAGTTCTTTCTTGGCAGACATTTCCATCGCGACGCTCAAGGACAGCAACGGCAAGGTTGAATCTTTCATCGGTAGCGCCATTGATATTTCCGAACGTAAACAATTCGAAGACTCATTGAAGGATAGCGAAGTTCGTTTTCGCAGCATCATTGAACAATCTCCGGTTGCCATATCGTTCAGCAGGGATGGTTATTCCATTGACGCAAATCCTGCCTATATGGAAATGTTTGGTTTTGAAAATATCGACGAGATAATCGGAAAGCCAGTGGTCAATCAGATTGCGCCGCAGAGCCGGGCTGAAGTCGAAGATCGTATCGCGCGACGTATGCGAGGCGAGTCGGTCGAATCCAGCTATGATGTTGTCGGGCTGCGCAAGGATGGTTCCGAGTTTCCCCTGTTCGTCTCTGCAAAACGTTTAATATTAAAGGATGGGCCGATCAGTTCCGCCTTTCTGATCGATTTCACGGAACGCCAGAAAGCCAAGGAGCAAATTGAGCGTCTGGCATTTTATGATCATCTTACGGATTTGCCCAATAGGCAGCTGCTCATGGATCGTCTGCAGCAGGCGTTGGCCTTGAGCGCGCGCAGTGGCCAACAGGGCGCGCTGCTCTTGATCGATCTGGATAATTTCAAAAGCTTGAATGACACGCTCGGCCACGATATTGGAGACATGTTGTTGCTGCAGGTTGCGGACCGCCTGGTTTCCTGTGTACAGGAGGGAGACACGGTGGCACGCCTCGGCGGTGATGAGTTCGTGGTCATGTTGGAGAATCTGGGTGAGCATGCTCTTGAAAGCGCGACGCAGGTGGAGCTTGTCTGCGAGAAAATTCTGGCCGCATTAGAGCAGCCTTACCGTTTGGCTGCGCACGATTTTCAGTGCACTTCTAGTATTGGCATCACGTTATTTCATGGGCGCAATCAAGAAATTGATGACCTGTTGAAACAGGCGGATATTGCCATGTACCAGGCCAAAAGAGCGGGACGTAATTCGCTCCGCTTTTTTGATCAGCAGATGCAAGAGACGATTAGCGCGCGAACAAGCCTGGAAATGGATTTGCGCAAGGCCATCGAAAATCGGCAATTTCATCTGTACTACCAGATTCAGGTGGATAACATGCGCTACCCCATAGGAGCCGAAGCATTGATCCGCTGGATACACCCGGAGCGCGGCGTGGTGTCACCGGATCAATTTATTTCTTTGGCCGAAGAGACGGGGTTGATATTGTCGATAGGCCAGTGGGTTCTGGAGACTGCATGTGCTCAACTCAAGGCATGGCAGCAGAATGCGCTGACCCGCAGTCTCGTTTTGGCGGTGAACGTCAGTGCCCGGCAATTTCATCAGGACAATTTCTTCAATCAAGTCAGGGAGGCCGTGCAGCATCACGCCATTGATCCAAAGCTGCTCAAGCTGGAACTGACGGAAGGAATGTTGCTGGAAAACATCAACGAGACTATTGCGATCATGGGTGCATTGAACGAGATGGGCATCCAAATTTCGCTGGATGATTTCGGTACGGGCTATTCATCGATTCAGTATTTGAAGCGGTTGCCGCTCCATCAACTGAAGATCGATCAGTCTTTCGTGCGCGGCCTTGAGATTGATGGCAACGATAGAACAATCGTGAGCACCATTATTACCATGTCAGAAAGTTTCGGTATTGATATCATTGCAGAAGGGGTTGAAACTGAACAACAAAAAATAATCTTGTTGCAGTTGGGCTGCAGCCATTTCCAAGGTTATTTATTTTCCAAGGCGCTGCCAATAGATGAATTCAACGGGTTACTGAGTCGGGGGCACTCCGTGTAAGAGTGTTTTGGTCAGCCGCGACGGACGCGCAGATGCTGCGGAGCCCCACGGGTTCGCTTGGGCGGTTTATTGGATTAGTCGCTTTGTTCGCACCAGGTGCGGGCCTCTTCAATACTGGGAAATATTCCATGCGTCCACGTTGAGCGGAAGCCCGCTGAATCCTCAATATATCGCTCGCATAGTGCTCGTTGATATTCGTCAGCGACGACAAAGGCTAGTTTTAATTTGGCCTTGTACGCGACTGCGATACTATCAATCGAAGCCAGGATTTTCGGTTTGTCCATGGTGACTTGACCAAGATCTGCTCGAGTGAAGTCAATAATTCCGTACCTCAGATCAGAAAATCTTTCGCTTCCAAAATGCGCCGGCCCTATGTCTCGCAGTTGTTGATATGTCACCGGTCCCTCGACCACAACGACGCTGTTATCGCCCGACCAATGTATCCTGTATGCCATCCGATCTTCCCCGGTTTTTCGTCTTCCAGCGAGCGGTTTTCATGCTACCAGATTTTCACCCTGCCGAGCACTGAGCCATTCATCCGGTTCAAGGTGTCGCGTGTTCCGGATGGTGATAAGATGGCTTGTCTTTTGAAGCAACGCCAAGGAGAAAACGGATGCTGAACAAGTCGATGTTGATCGGGCTGGCAGGCGGTGCTGCCGCAGCCACCGCGATAGGCGGGATTGCAAGCTATGAAGTGTCGCACCGCGGCGCGGCCCATGCCGATTATGCCGAGGTCGTCAGCGTGCAGCAGGTGTTCAAGGAGGTTCGGCTGGCGCACAAGGTGTGCGGGGAGGTGCCTGTCACCCGCGAGGCGCCGGTAAAGGATCAGAATCGCCTGGCAGGTACGGCGATCGGCGCGGTGTTGGGCGGCATACTGGGCGACCAGGTCGGCAACGGCAATGGCAGGACGATCGCCGCGGTCGCGGGTGCGGCAGCAGGCGGCTATGCGGGCAACACGGTGCAGAAGAACATGCAGCAGTCCGACCGCCAGACCGTGATGGAGGAGCGCTGCAGGATGGAGTATTCCAACGAGAAACAGCCGTTGGGCTACAACGTGACCTATCACCTGGACGGCAAGCAGCATGTGGTGCGCATGGATCACGATCCCGGTCCGCGCATACCGATGAAGGACGGCCATCCGGTTCTGGATGCGCGCGCGTCCCGCAATCCTTCCTAAGAGCGGGGCCGGCTGCGAAATCGCGGCGATTGTGTCATAATCCGATGCTCTCTAAGTGGGGTATCGGATAGGCAAGACTATGGGCGCACAAACGCTTTACGACAAACTCTGGAATTCGCATCTGGTGCGTCAGGATGAAGACGGCACCGCATTGATCTACATCGACCGCCAGCTGGTTCACGAAGTGACCAGTCCGCAGGCCTTCGAAGGTCTTAGACTGGCAGGCAGAAAGCCCTGGCGCACGAAGTCGATGCTGGCCGTGCCCGATCACAATGTGCCGACCACGCATCGCGAGGCGGGCATCGCCGATCCGATCTCGCGCATACAGGTCGAGACGCTGGATGCAAACTGCGCCGAATTCGGCGTTACCGAATTCAAGATGGACGACATACGCCAGGGTATCGTGCATGTGATCGGCCCCGAGCAGGGAGCTACACTGCCCGGCATGACCGTGGTATGCGGAGACTCCCACACCAGCACGCACGGCGCATTCGCCGCGCTGGCCCACGGCATAGGTACTTCCGAAGTCGAGCATGTGATGGCAACGCAATGCCTGGTGGCCAAGAAGTCGCGCGCGATGGAAGTGCGCATCGAGGGCGTGCTTTCCCGTGGCGTGACGGCCAAGGACATCGCGCTTGCGGTGATTGCGAGGATAGGCACCGCAGGCGGCACGGGCTATGCGATCGAATTCACCGGCAGCGCTGTGCGCGCGCTTTCCATGGAAGGGCGCATGACCCTTTGCAACATGGCGATCGAGGCGGGTGCGCGCGCCGGCATGGTTGCCGCCGATGAGACCACTTTTGCCTATCTCAAGGGACGTCCGTTTGCGCCCCAGGGAGCGCTGTGGGACAAGGCCGTGGAACAGTGGCGCGGGCTTAAGAGCGATCAGGGTGCGGTGTTCGATGCGGTCGTTGTGCTGGATGCGGCAGGCATACGTCCGCAAGTCACTTGGGGAACTTCTCCCGAGATGGTGGTGGCGATCGACGGCTGCGTGCCGGACCCCGCATCCATGAGTGCGGACAAGCGCGAGGGGGCCGAGCGCGCGCTGGCCTACATGGGCCTGAAGGCGAACACGCCCATGACTGACATCAGGATAGACAAGGTGTTCATCGGATCATGCACCAATGCGCGCATCGAGGACATGCGCGCGGCGGCCGCTGTTGCGCGCGGCAAGAAAGTCGCGCAAAACGTGAAGCTCGCCATGGTCGTGCCGGGCTCGGGGCTCGTGAAGCGCCAGGCCGAGCAGGAAGGGCTGGACAGGATATTCATCGATGCGGGTTTTGAATGGCGCGATCCGGGCTGCTCGATGTGCCTTGCGATGAACGACGACAGGCTGGAGCCCGGCGAGCGTTGCGCATCGACCTCCAACCGCAACTTCGAAGGACGCCAGGGGCAGGGCGGGCGCACGCATCTGGTCAGCCCCGAGATGGCCGCCGCCGCTGCGATCGCGGGACATTTTGTCGATGTGAGTAAGGCATGAGGAGAAAGATCATGAAGAACATTCTGATTTTGTTTGCCGCATTCGGTCTTTGCACTCAGGCTTTGGCCGATGAGAGCGTGCCCGCCAAGGTGGGCAATGCGGTCAAGCGGGGTGGCGAGGCCGCAGGGCATGGCATCGAGAAGGCGGCCGATGCGACCGGACGCGGCATACAGAAGGGCGAGGCGACCGTCAAGGGGCTCGAGACGGCCGGCCACTGGGTCGAGAAGAAGCTGCACGGCAGCGATGAAAATTCGGCAAAGGGATCGGAATCGAAATGAAAAAATTCACCCTGCTGGACGGACTTGTGGCGCCGCTCGATCGCGCGAATGTGGACACCGATGCGATCATTCCGAAGCAGTTCTTAAAATCGATCAAGCGCTCGGGCTTCGGCCCCAATGCGTTCGATGAATGGCGCTATCTGGACCACGGGGAGCCGGACATGGACAACTCGAAGCGCCCGTTGAATCCCGACTTCGTGCTCAACAAACCGCGATATCGGGGGGGCTCGATTCTTCTGGCGCGCGAAAACTTCGGCTGCGGAAGCTCTCGCGAACATGCGCCCTGGGCGCTCGAGGATTACGGATTCCGCGCGATCATCGCGCCCAGCTTCGCGGACATCTTCTACAACAACTGCTTCAAGAACGGACTTCTGCCGATCAGGCTGGATGCTGAAAAAGTGGATACACTGTTTCGCAAGGTCGAGGCGGCTGAGGGCTTTAAACTCGTGATCGACCTCGAGAAGCAGACGATCTCGGCGCAGGACGGCACGGTGTATGCGTTCGAGGTCGATGCGTTTCGCAAGCATTGCCTCCTGAACGGCCTGGACGACATCGGTCTGACATTGCAGCACATGGACGAGATCGCCGCATACGAGAAGCGGCATCTGGCTCTTGAGCCGTGGTTGTGAGGCCTGACTGATTAATTTTTAGGATACGAGAAATGAAAATAGCAATACTGCCGGGTGACGGCATCGGGCCCGAGATCGTAGCCCAAGCCGCGAAGGTTCTGGAGGCATTGAAAGGCGATGGACTGAAGATCGGGATGGAGTACGGGCACATCGGCGGTGCAGGATATGATGCGGCGGGAGACCCTTATCCCCAGGCGACCGAGAAGCTCGCTCTCGAATCCGATGCGGTGCTTTTGGGCGCTGTGGGCGGCTACCAGTACGACAATCTGCCGCGCCCGATGCGGCCTGAACAGGGACTGCTGCGCATACGCAAGGGACTGGGACTGTTCGCGAATCTGCGTCCGGCCCTGGTCTATCCTGAGCTCGTGAATTCCTCCACGCTGAAGCCCGAACTCGTTTCAGGCCGCGACATCATGATTTTGAGGGAGCTCACCGGAGACATCTATTTCGGGCAGCCGCGCGGCATCAGGGTGCTCGAAAACGGCGAGAGGCAGGGCTTTGACACCATGCATTATTCCGAATCCGAGATCAGGCGAGTCGCGCATGTCGGGTTCAAAAGCGCGATGAAGCGCAGCAAAAGACTCTGTTCGGTGGACAAGGCCAACGTGCTGGATACCAGCATGCTCTGGCGCGAGATCGTGACCGATGTCGCGCGCGAATATCCGGAAGTCTCGCTCTCCCACATGTATGTGGACAACGCGGCGATGCAGCTGGTGCGCGCGCCCAAACAGTTCGACGTGATTTTGACCGGGAATATGTTTGGTGATATTTTGTCCGACGAAGCCTCGATGCTGACGGGCTCCATCGGCATGCTGCCTTCCGCATCGCTGGACCAGAACAACAAGGGCCTGTACGAACCCTGCCACGGTTCTGCGCCCGATATCGCAGGGCAGGATGTCGCCAATCCGCTGGCGACGATATTGTCCGTGGCGATGATGATGCGCTACACGTTTTCCAATGAGGCGCTAGCTCTGCGCATCGAAGCCGCCGTGCGTTCGGTGTTGCAACAGGGATTGCGCACCGCGGACATCTTCGAGGCGGGCATGAAAAAGACCGGCTGCGCCGCGATGGGCGATGCGGTCGTTGCAGCGCTTTGAGATACGGATTCCATTAAATTTGACTCTCGAAAGAAATCAGAACATGAGCAAGCAATACGATGTATGCATATTGGGCGCGACGGGTGCGGTGGGCGACGCGATGCTCGCGATCCTCGAGGAGCGCAAGTTCCCGGTGAGGAATCTCTATCTGCTGGCCTCGAGCCGGTCTGCGGGGACGAAGATTCAATTTTGCGGTGAAGCGCATACCGTGCTGGATGTGGAAGGCTTCGATTTTTCCAAGACACAGATCGGCCTGTTTTCCGCGGGCGGCAGCGTGTCCGAAAAATATGCGCCGATTGCGGCCCAAGCCGGCTGTGTCGTGATCGACAACACCGCGCATTTCCGATATGACCGCGACATTCCTCTGGTCGTACCCGAGGTGAATCCTCACGCGATCGCGCAGTACAAGAATCGCGGCATCATCGCCAATCCGAACTGTTCTACGATACAGATGCTGGTCGCATTGAAGCCCATACGCGATGCGGTGGGGATTGCGCGCATCAACGTGGCGACCTATCAGGCAGTCTCAGGCACCGGCAAGGAAGCGATCGATGAGCTGACCGCGCAGACCCGCGCGCTGCTCGATTCGAAAGAAGTGAAGGTGGAGGTCTATCCCAAGCGCATCGCGTTCAACGTGTTGCCGCAGATCGACGTTTTCATGGAAAACGGCTATACGAAAGAAGAAATGAAGATGGTCTGGGAAACCCAGAAAATCATGGAGGACGACACGATACTGGTGAACCCCACTGCGGTGCGGGTGCCGGTGATTTACGGGCATTCGGAGGCCGTGCACATCGAGACCAAGAAGAAGATCACGGCTATTGAGGCGCGCGCGCTGCTTGCCAAGGCGCCGGGCGTGGTCGTCGTGGATGAGCGCGTGCCGGGAGGGTGGCCCACCGCAGTCGAGGCCGCAGGCAAGGATGCGACTTTTGTCGGGCGCATAAGAGAGGATGTATCGCATCCGATGGGCCTCAATATGTGGGTCGTGAGCGACAATGTGCGCAAGGGTGCCGCGTTGAACAGCATACAGATTGCAGAAATTCTGATTGCCGACTATCTGAATTAGTTGCCATTCGTCTGGATTATGCCTTATTGTTCGCTGCGCTGACTTGATTTTGCAGGCTTTTTGATGTTACTTTTGTCGTTCAATAAATAAAGCGAGGCAAGTACTGTGCGAAAAACATCGGTGAAACGACCTGACTTAACCAAAGTTGCACCTGACCACATGGAATTTGAGAAGGTCGATCAATTCACGAATTTTCCTGCAAACACGCCCCGCAAACTGCTGCAAATGGCCGGATTCGCGGCAGGGCTTGCGCTCAGCACATGGGGATATGCCGCAGGCCTGGGCGGCATCAATGTGCAAACCAGCCTGGGGCAGCCGCTCAAGGCGGAGATCGATATCAGCGATGTGGGCAAATCAGACAGGTTGTCAGCACGCCTTGCCTCGTCTGAAAACTACAAGAGCGCGGGCCTGGATTATCCCTCCGGCATCAAGTACAACTTCAAGATCGAATATCGCGCAGACGGGCAGGCTTACATCAAGCTCTCCAGCAGCCAGCCGATCAACGATCCATTCGTCAGCCTTCTGGTCGAACTTTCCTGGGCATCCGGCAAACTGGTGCGCGAATATACCTTCCTGCTCGATCCGCCGGGATATGTTCCGGAGCAACCCAAGGCGGCTTCTGTACAGCCTGTCGCTCCTGTCGTAGCTGTCGCGCCTGTTGCGCCTGTTGCACCCGCGGTGAAGAGCGAAAGCCTGGAAGCACCCGCCGCTGCGGAGAGCAAGCCCGAAATGCCGCAAGCAAAGCAGGCTTACCGATATGCCGCGCCTGTCAAACAGGCCAAGCCCGAAGCGGGCGGCGCGATCACCGTGAAGAGCGGCGATACGCTGGACAAGATTGCATCGCGCGTGAAGCCTCAGGAAGTGAGCCTGGAGCGCATGCTGGTAGCACTCTACCGCAACAATGCCGATCAGTTCGACGGCAAAAACATGAACCGCATCCGGACCGGAAGAATCCTGCATGTGCCGGACAGCAATGCGCTGGACAACCTGACCCAGGCCGAGGCCGTGCAGGAGATCCACGCGCAGGCGGAAGACTGGAATGCCTATCGTCAGAAGCTTGCGGGTGCTGCCTCGGCAAGCCGGCATGAAGCAGGCGGCCAGGTCGTTACCGGAAAAGTCACGAGCGCGGCAGTTGACAAGGCGCCGGTGGCAGAAGAGTCCGCGAAGGAAGTGCTGCGCCTGTCCAGAGGCGAGGCGCCTGGCGAGAAGGCGGTTACCGCAGGCAAGTCCAAGTCTGCACAGGAAAATGCGGTCGCAGAAGAGGAGATTGCAAAAGCCAAGGCGGTCGAGGATGAAAAGGCGCGCAAGGCGCTGCTGGAGAAAAATCTTCAGGACATGAAACGTCTGGCCGAACTCAAGTCTGAGGCTGCGGCGGCAAGCAAAGTCGCTGCGGCCAGTGCGGTTC
>VFSW01010407.1_pt1 | contig 13190 bp, 11 predicted proteins | sample 5358111 | NCBI WGS metagenome assembly VFSW01 (sample SAMN11554181, study PRJNA540505) | mine drainage metagenome | isolation source: sediment from site ElyBrook_90M | place: USA: Ely Copper Mine, Vershire, VT | collected 2017 | reverse complement strand
GTCTTGTAGTAGTCGCCGACCTTCGTATCGAGCGTCTTGATCGCCTTTTGGATATCCTTCAGATCATCGAGCTGCAGCGTCTTGTCAAGAAAGTTGCCGAGGCGGTTTTGCAACCATTGCTCAATCTTAGCGAAGTCGGCATCGCTGACCGCGTTGCGGATCTGCGCCAGATCCAGTTTCTGATTAATGAATGCCTGGAGCTTGGCGATGATGCCGCCGTTCAGGATGTTGAGAACTTTGCCTGCCGCTGTGCTGACCGGCCCCAAATCGTTGGCCAAAGCCAGCAATCCCTTATCCGCGATGGCTTCCAGGAACTGTCCCTGCGGCGTGTCGCCGAAAGTCGCCTTCTGGAGTGCTTTCGCCAGAGCGTCTGCGCCCGTCGTCGGATTCGCCAGATCAGTGAGAAATGTCTTGAAGTCAGCGACGACGCCCGCCTGACCTGCCTGCTTATCCAGAAAACTCCATAGCATCGACGAGACCTTATCCGGCAAAGTGGTCCACGTATTCAGCGCGTTGGCCACGATCTGCTTGCCCTTGTCGAATTCAGCAGCCGGGTCGATGCCCGTCGTGCTCTTCAATAAATCGAGCGCTGTCTGATCGGCGAGGCCGGCCAGTTTCTGGCCGAGATCGGTCGAGGGGTCGGTCCACTCGCTCAGGTCGTTGAGGACCTGAAGCCCATGCACGCCGAAGGTGCTCTTGATGAAGTCGTCGAAGTTGGTGGGGAGCTGCGGGTCGGCGCCTTGCGCACCCACGCTCAAGTTGAAGCCGAAATCCAAACCTTTGCTCGATTGCTTGGACAACTGTAGGCGCACCACCGTAGCGGCGGACTCGCGCCCCACTACGAGGATGTATTTGCCGCTGACGTTGAAGCCGAAGCTCGCCGTCAGGCTCGCGTCGATTTTCGCGCTAAGGTCGTGCGTGACCCCCAGCAACTTGGCGTCCTTGGCGAAGTTCATGTTCCAGCCGAGGCTGGCGGCCAGTTTGAGCGCTAAGGACCCATCGGCCTCCGCGAGCAGCCACGTTCCGGGCTTTAAATTCACGTCATGCCCGTCGTACGCCACATGCCGCGGCAGCCGCCAGCTCGCGATCGAATCTTCGATGACTTTGTGCGCACCTTGAGTTGCATCGAATCGATGCAGGACGGCGAAGACCGAGTTACGCTTCGCATCCACGCCGAAGCTGACCGTGCCGAGCAGTCCTATCGGGTGCGATGCCGATCCCGAAAAAGAGGCCGAGTAGCCCCAATCCATGAGCAAGTAGCGCTGCCCAGCGGCGTCGGCGATTTTCAGGCTTGGCGAGTCGGCCAGTTTGAGAGCGGTTATTGCGTCGACGGACTTGCCGTACACCCCCATACCACTCTGCGCCGAGGCCGTGATATCAAAACTAACGTAGGCTCCGCCAACCGTTGCCGGTTTCAGCGAAACCTTGCCGGTGTCGGCCGTAAATGAAATGTGGCCGAGATCGATGTTCCCGGCCGGGAATTTATCGTTGGCGAGGATGGCTTGGGCCGCGTTCGTGTCGGTCGATCCACCGAGCGTCATCTTGGCTGTAGTGAAAATGCCCGAGTCGAGAGGAAAGTCCTTGGAGAAGTTATTGGGTTCCGCCATGCATCCCCCTTTTTGATTCACTTTACGCCGAAATCGTTTTTCGAAACCGCGTGGTCTTGAGATCGCCGACGTATCACCTCTTCCTCTAACGGCGTTCTCCCAACTTACACCGAGGAACAATACCACATCATTTACTACACTCTTATGAAAATAGTTCCCCCATCGACATCGAGGTCGACCGCTCCCGCGCCCCAAGACACCCGTCCGGCAAGGTCGGATCTTCCGAAGAACCGGAAAGCGGTAGGTCCGGTCCCATCAAGACCGACTTGAAATACGAGGCAAAACGGGGTGCAGCGCGCACATGCGATCCTGTACCAGGATACGCCTTCTATTGATATGCTATATTATATCAAACGCTTGGAGTGATATAACTTAACCTATGGCTTGTATTCAGGTGTGATCTGCTATATTATATCAAACATGAAGGAAAATATAACAAAGCATATTAAACCTCTCCGCCTGGAAGGCCTTCCGGAAGACCTGCGCCGGGATCTGAAGGCTGCGCGGATTGCGCGTGGCTGGAGCCAGAGGGAACTGGGAAGCCGCCTCGGCCTGCCCCAGATGCACATCTCCGGCATCGAGTCCGGCAAGATTGTGCCGCGCTACGACACGCTGCTCGAACTCGTGCGCATCCTCGATCGCGACCTCCTCATGATCCCGCGCGCGCTCGTTCCCGCCGTTCAGTCGCTCATCCGCGATCATCTCCGGCACGATCAGCAAGGCGAGAGCGGGGAACGCGCCCTCTATGGCACCGGCGACGATGAACAGAAAACGCAGGAGCGGCATAATGAAGAAGTTTGATCCGAAGAAGCTCAACGCCCTCGGCGTCCGCTTGCATGGGCGGCATATCGGTGTCATCAACCGTCTGGCCGGCGACCGCCAGCTCTTCGCGTTCGAGCAGGATTACATCGATGATCCGCAGCGCCCGACTTTGAGTCTGTCCTTCAAGGGTAGTACTGGAGGCCTCGTTACGTCCGCGCGCCCGGTTTCCCGCCGCGTGCCGCCATTCTTTGCGAACCTGCTCCCCGAAGGGCATCTGCGCACGTATCTGGCGAAGCTTGCCGACGTCAACCCAGAACGCGAGTTCTTTCTGCTCGCCGTGCTGGGCGCCGATCTTCCCGGCGCTCTTGTCGTCAGCCCGCTTGAGGGTGATGAACAGGAAGGCGATGCTCATGCCCCCGCCGATGAGCATGACGATCAGCCCCCCGAAACCGCGCTACGGTTTTCGCTGGCGGGCGTCCAGTTGAAGTTTTCCGCCGTCATGGAAGCCGCGGGCGGCCTGACCGTTCCCGCGGACGGCATGGGTGGATCATGGATTGTCAAACTACCTTCCGCCCGCTATTCCGCCGTCCCCGAAAATGAATTCGTCATGCTTGAACTGGCGCGCCGCATCGGCATCGCCGTCCCGGCCAACCGCCTCGTCGATATCGCGAAGATAAAAGGGCTGCCCCAAGAAGCCCGCACCGCAGGGGCCAAAGCGCTTGCGGTACAGCGGTTCGATCGCGTTCCGGGCGGCGATCCCGTTCACATGGAGGATTTCGCGCAAGTCTTCGGCCTCTATCCAGATGACAAGTACGGCCGGCGCAGCTATGCCAACATCGCTTCCGTCCTCTGGGCGGAAACCGGCGAAGAATCCACTTACGAGTTTGTTCGTAGGATCGTTTTCTCGGTGCTGATCGGCAACGCCGACATGCACCTCAAGAACTGGTCGCTGCTCTATCCTGACCGGCGGACGCCCGTCCTCTCTCCGGCCTACGATTTTGTTGCAACGCTACCCTACATTCCGGGCGATACCCTCGCCCTGACCTTCGGCGGCAGCCGCAGTCTTGCCGAAATCACGACCGACCAGATGCGGCACTTTGCCGATGCAGCAAGAATTCCCGCGAGCCCACTCTGGCAGATTGCAGTCGACACGGCAGCGCGCACCGCCGCAGAATGGGAAACCCTCGAACAGAAGGACCTGCTCCCCAAGGACATGCGCGTGTTGATTGAAAAACAGATTCATACGGTAGCCGCCACTGTGAAGTGATGCCGAATTCGGACGGCACAATTCGTTCATGACGACACCCGGCGCAAATATCATCCTGGACACGGATGACCGGATCGCCTCCGGCGTCTATGCAGACATTTTCAGGCCTTCTGAAGGAGCACTTGTCTACAAACTGTTCATTGGCTTCCGGCACCACACGACCGTCAGCCAGGGATTGACCGACCCGGAAGACGATCACCGGCGCCGGAAAACCTTCGACTCCGAATGCCGGGCTTACGAGATCGCCACGCAGGACACATTTCTGCGTAGCCACATTCCGCATTCGTTTCGGCGTTGCGAGATTGCCGATGTGGTCGAATACAACGAAAGCGTCGCCGCCAACTACCTGCTCGATTGCTGCTATGCCATGGAGTATATCGATGGTATGGCCGCCAAAGTGAGCATGGTTAATCACCTCGCTCATATCAGGGAAGCGGAACACGCTTTTCACCGCGCTGGCATTGCCCACACAAGCGACGCCTCAGTGTTCTTTGCCGAAAACCCGCAGAAATTCAAATTCATCGACTTCGCCGTAGAGCCGCTTCCTCCGCCCTCCTGGTTATTCAAGACCTGATCTCCGAGCGTGTCCGGCGCGCGCTGGACCTGGATCTACTCCGCCGCGCACGCGTCACCGGGCGTGAAGTCCCGGCCATCTGCTAACGATCCCTCATGTAAGAAGCAAGGGCAGGCGCGCGTCCATCCACCATCACCACCACCATCATCATCGTCATCGCGATCATGACCATCGTCATGCTCACTGCCATCACTGTCTTTGTACTTCTGTTTCTGTCTACTCCTCCACACCTTTTTTCTGCTCTTCCTTCATCCCTCGGACTCTTTCCGGCCTTTTACCAGAGCCGTGCTCCCCGTCAAGGGTCTGGCGATGAACTCCGGCTACGCCTCCGCCCTGTGACGGGTCCGCTCGGCTCTTAAAGCTGGCCTCCATTCCGAGGGATTTTCGGAAAGAAAAAAACTTTTAATGGAGGAACACAATGCAGAAAACAGAAAGAACAGAACGTCAGGACGTTTACACGCGCATCACCGCGCAGATCGTGGCCGATCTTGAAAAGGGCGTGCGCCCGTGGGTGAAACCATGGAACGCCGAACACGCCGCCGGCCGGATTACCCGCCCGCTGCGCCACAACGGCCAACCCTACAGCGGAATCAACATTCTTTCGCTCTGGATGTCCGCGACGGTTCAGAATTTCGCGGCGCCCATCTGGATGACATTTCGCCAGGCCCTCGAACTCGACGCGCACGTCCGCAAAGGCGAGAAGGGCTCGCTCGTCGTCTACGCAAATAGCATCACGCGCACCGAGCACGACGATAAGACCGGTGAAGATGTCGAGCGCGAAATCCCGTACATGAAGGGTTACACCGTTTTTAACTGTGAACAAATCGATGGCTTGCCGGAAATCTACTACGCCAAGGCCGCGCCAACGCTCGACCCCGTGGCCCGCATCGATCATGCCGAGAAATTCCTGCACGCCACCGGTGCCGTCATCAACCACGGCGGAACGCGCGCCTACTACAGCCTCGCGACCGACGCCGTCCAGATGCCGCCGTTTGAATCTTTCCGCGATGCCGACAGCTATTATTCAACGCTCGCGCATGAGCTGACACAAAATGCCGACTTCCGGATTATGCCGCGCCGGACGCTGAGAGTCATGGAATCCGGGGCTTTTCGGTGCAGCATATCGGCATAATCTTGCGGAATCAGGCGTTGCAGGCCTGACGGTTTTGTTCTTATTTGTCTCGTTCAAACAGAAGGAGACAAACAATGAACATTCACAAAAACGAAAAAAACTACAGATTACCCGCAATGGATTTTGCATTGTTGGGTAATTATCCGGCCCAATTCAGGCAACATTTATCGGAGCAGGGCCACACCGAGGGTACCATCAAGGTATATCTTCGCTGCATCGGTCGCCTCGCCGAAATGATGAAGGAGAAGGGGGTCACCATTGGGGATCTGGATGAAGCGCAAGCGCTGGCGCTTGTCACGAAATCAGGCAGGAGCCGGAATCACGGAACCTATGCGTCCTCGATCGTGAAGCGTTTTGTCCGGTTCCTAACTGCACAAGGCGTCGGAAAACCCCCGTTGCCTCCAACGGACAAGGAGATCGCCCGGGCGGAATTGAGACGGGATTATGAGAGCTACCTGCGCCGGCAGCGCGGCCTGAGTGAAAGAACGATCTTCCATAGCTGGCGCTTTGCCGACCGCTTTCTCGAATTCCGCTTTGGAAAGGAAGTTGGAGACCTGTCACAGATCAGACTGCCTGACAGCGCTAACTTTTTGCAGCACCTGATGGCACGAAAATCACCGCTCCGGGATAAGACTTCTTCCTCGCATCTGAGGAACTTCTTCCGGTATCTATTCCAGGCCGGCAAGACAACGGCCAATCTTGCCTTGGGCATTCCGAGCGTTGCACAGCGATATGCGGCGAAACTGCCCCGGCATCTGACGACAGAGCAGGTGGAAGTTCTCATCAAGGAGGTGCGGCTCGATATTCTCACAGGTCGTCGCGATTATGCCATGGTGTTACTGCTTGCGCGCCTGGGATTGCGGGCACCGGAAGTGATCGCCATGCAACTTGATGATATTGACTGGCGTTCCGGCGAGATCATTGTGCGCGGCAAGGGCAAGAGACATGACCGTGTTCCCCTCCCGCCGGATGTGGGCGAGGCACTGGCTGATTACATCAAGCTTGATCGCAAAACGGCATCACGCACACTCTTCGTGACGAACCGGGCACCCCATGGTCCTTTCAAGGACAGGCAGGTGCTCAACCTTATTCTGAGGGGTGCTTTTGCCAGAACCGGCTTAAAGCCGCCAGCGCCTTATGTAGGATCGCACATTCTGCGGCACAGCCTGGCGACGAATCTGGTGCAGCGCGGCGCTTCTTTGGAGGAGATCGGCAACATGCTCCGCCATCGGACGCAATCCTCCACCATGCTCTATGCTCGTCTCGATATCGATGGCCTGCGCTCGGTCTCTCAGCCGTGGCCGGTTGCGGGAGGTGCAGAATGAACACCTTGTCCAGAGAACTTGATCGCTATCTGGCCATCCGGCGCAGCCTCGGATACGACCTCGACACATCAGAACGGGTCCTGCGCAGATTTATCGCCTTCGCAGAACAGGAGGATGCCAAGTACGTCAGCACCGATCTCTTCCTGCGCTGGCAGAGGGCGTTCGGCCGTGCGAACCGGCACACATGGTCTAATCGTCTGGGCATGGTTCGCCTCTTTGCTAAGTGGCTGCACGGCATCGACCAGAGGCATGAAGTGCCGCCCCAGGGATTGATCCCCGGCCGGTATTGTCGGACTCGCCCCTACATTTACAGCGATGAAGAAATCCGGCGCATCGTTAAGGCCGCTGAGGAACTGCCTTCGATCAACGGCATCCGCGCACTGACCTGCTCGACGTTGTTCGGTCTCATCGCCGTTACCGGCCTCAGGATCAGCGAGGCACTCTCTCTCGATGTCGCCGATGTCGATCTGGAAGCCGGGTTGCTGACGCTGCGGCGCGGGAAACTCGGAAAGGCGCGTCTGCTGCCGATCTCCGACAGCACCACAATCCGGCTCGCTGCTTATGCCAAGGAACGAGACCGGCTTCTTGGCGCACCCCCGGAACCGTTCTTCGTGGCAGATCGCGGCGAACGCCTTACCGACTGCGGCGCCCGATACAACTTCGCCGCCGTCTGCCAAACCATAGGGCTGCGCCCTGCGGAAAAGTTCCATCGGCACGGTCGCGGTCCCCGAATCCATGATCTGCGCCATAGTTTCGCCGTGCGCACGCTCACGGACTGGTACCGGACGGGCAAGGACCCTGCGCGAGAGATGATCAAGCTCACGACCTATCTGGGGCACACCGATCCGGCACACACCTACTGGTACATTGAGGCTGTTCCGGAACTGCTCGATCTTGCTTCCCGGCGCGCGGAAGAATCCCTGGCACGGGAGGTGCGGCCATGACAACAGCAACACTTCCGGCCCTCATCCAGCAGTTCTTCACCGACAGGCTCTGCACCCAGATGGAGGCGAGCCCAAACACGATTGCCGGCTATCGCGATACCTTCCGTCTGCTGCTGCGCTTCGCCAGCGAACAGACCGGCAGGGCTCCGACGAAACTGAAGATCGGGGATATGGACTCCGCCCTCGTGGGCGACTTCCTCATCCATGTTGAAACTCAGCGCGGTAACAGTGCCCGCAGCCGCAATGTCCGTCTTGCCGCGATCCGGTCCTTCTTCCGGTTCGTGGCTATGAATGAGCCAGCATATATGCTTCATTGCCAGAGAATTCTGGCTATGCCGAGCAAGCGCTATGTACGACGGACGGTGGATTTTCTGGATCGCCTAGAGATGAATGCGCTATTGGCCGCCCCAGATCGTTCCACCTGGGTTGGACGACGCGACCATGTCATCCTCATCGTGGCTCTGCAAACGGGATTGAGGGTATCGGAACTCATCAACCTTCGCCGCTGTGACATTATAACTGGTACAGGAGCACATATCCGCTGCGAGGGCAAAGGGCGAAAGCAGCGCTGTACGCCACTGCGTCCGGGAACTCTTAAGGTTCTTGATGTCTGGCTCAAGGAACGGGCTGGGGCGGAGAGTGACCCGATCTTCCCGACTATCAGAGGAGCCAAGCTTAGCCGTGACGCCCTCGAACGCATCGTGCGGAGACATACCCTATCGGCTTCAAAGGTGTGTCCATCACTTACCGGAAAACGGGTAAGCCCTCATGTTCTCAGGCACAGCACAGCGATGGAGTTGCTACATCATGGCGTTGATCAATCGGTGATCGCGCTCTGGCTTGGGCATGAATCCGTAGAAACGACGCAGATATATATCCATGCCGATCTGCGCCTCAAGGAAAAAGCTCTTGCACGCATCGCCGCTCCTGCGTCTCAACCCGGACGATACCGACCAGATGATACGTTGCTCACTTTCCTTGAAGCGCTCTGATTATGCCGCTATGCCGCGCCGGAAAGCCCATGATTCCGGGCTCTTGTAACTCCGGCGCGGCATAATCCGGAAGTCGGCATTTTGCGTCTTATGCCGATATCGGCATAAGACCCATTGGACGAGCAGCAAAAACCGCCTTGACCGCAACTTCGGCGGCCACCGCTTTGGCAGCAACGCCTATGCCCAGGAAGAATTGGTCGCCGAATTGGGCGCGGCCTTCCTGTGCGCCGATCTGGAATTAACCCTTCAGCCCCGCGAAGATCACGCGGCCTACCTCGCTTCGTGGCTCGAAGTCCTCAAGGCCGATAGCAAGGCCATCTTCACCGCCGCCGCGCACGCGCAGAAGGCCGCTGATTTCATCCACAAATTCAGCGCCAACACCGCCGAGAAAGTTGAGGAATCCTGTGCGGCTTAACAGCAGTCGCGCTTCACTTGACATGAACTTACCTGAGAGGCAATATTGCAAACATTACATCAGTTCGCACTTTGTTCACCTGGTTCCGGGAGGCGTGGTGTACACCAGCATTGATCCAACGGTAAGGGCATTCTGGGCAATATGAGTGAAAAAGACCGACGCATTCTGAACTGGACAAACTCATCAGTATTGGCACTCGCCGGTGACTCTGACCCTGTGCCGGTCCTTACCGCCAAGGTAAGGGACCTCATATTCGGCGCATTTGAGTCCGGCTGGTCAGGTCCTCCATATGACCCATTTGCCTTGGCAGCCCTGTGGGGAATCGAAGTTATCCCGAGCAAAGACGTTGTCGATGCGCAGATCCTAACAGGAAAAGGCGGGGCGCTTAGGATCGAATTCAATCCAGACCGTCCGACGGGACGAATAAATTATTCCGTCGCACATGAACTCGGACACTCTTTGTTTCCTGACTGTGCGGAGATTGTTCGGCACCGCATTAAGCATAGCGGGGCCACTCGCGACGAGTGGCAGCTAGAAATGTTGTGCAACATCGCTGCAGCAGAAATCCTGATGCCGGTCGGAGCTTTGCGACGCGAAGATTTAGAGCCTGAGGTCGACCGGATTTTAGATTTGCGAAAACGGTATGCGGTTTCAACGGAAGCCGTGCTCCTGAGAATGCTTCACCTGACTCCCAAGACCTGTCTGGGATTTGTGGCGCGCAGGGAACCGGATTCTTCTACCGGCCACTATAAAGTCGATTATGCCGTGGGCTCCAGCTCATGGCAGTCCCCCATACAGAGTGGATGGTCTCTCCCGCAGAATAGCATTGTGTCGCAGTGTACAGCGATTGGATTCACCGCAAAGGCAGCCGAGAGATGGTTCGAGTCCACGCGAGAGTTGAAGGTCGAGGCGGTGGGCATTCCACCGTATCCAGGAAGGACTTATCCGCGGGTGGTCGGTATCGTCAGGCCAGTCGACGCCATGGAAACTCCAAAACAGGAGATCACGTACCTCAAAGGAGATGCAACTGCGCCACGAGGGTCCGGCCTTCGAATCTTGGCCCATATTGTAAGCAATCGTGGAATGGTTTGGGGAGCAGGGTTCGGCCGCGCAGTTAGAAAGAAATGGCCTAAGGTACAAGATGAATTTGCGAAATGGGTCGTCGGACACCACGACGAGTTCCAGCTTGGAAATATCCATATCTCGCGTGTGGATGATTCTCTAGTTGTGGCGCACTTGGTAGCTCAGCACGGAGTCGGCCCTTCGCGAATGCCTAGAGTCCGCTATGGTGCTCTGGAAAAGTGCTTGGAGAAACTCGCCGACTACGCGCTCACAACAGGTGCAAGTGTTCACATGCCACGAATAGGCACGGGTGAAGCAGGTGGCTCATGGGGAATTGTTGGCGAGATTGTTGAAGACACACTCTGCCAAAGGCGCGTTGATGTGACAGTTTATGATTTGCCTGCGAATGCGGAAAGGCACCAAGAAACGCAACCGACTTTATTATTTTCAAAGGGCGCATAAGATCACGGCCGAGGAGAGCTGACTTGGCAAAACAAATAGTCCTGCTGTCGGGCAGCATCTCCTCAGGGAAGAGCACACTGTCAAATCTGCTGAATGAACAGTTCGGTTTCCACGTTCTAAAAACGAAAAAAGTAATTCAAAGTTTTGCGCTCCAGAAGCACGGCGAGGAAATCGAGCCTGAGCGACGAGCCATGCAGAAGTTCGGCGAATCGCTAGATAAGGAAACGAAAGGACGATGGGTCAGAGACGCTCTGTCTCGCCTTATACGTGACCTCGGCCCCGCCGGAATGGAAGCAAGGATCGTAGTCGATGCAGTGAGAATCCTTGACCAAATTCGGGCGATAAGGCAGGCATACTCCTTCAGCGTCATCCATGTCCACCTGAAAGCTCCCACCGAGGTTCTTGACAAACGATACAAACGAAGGCATGTCGCGGGATTTAAGGAGTTGGCATCTTTTTCTGAAGCTGAGAAGAACAAGACCGAATCTCGAGTCAGAGAGTTGGAAGACGCAGCAGATTTCGTGATCGACACCAGCCGCTGCTTGGCGCAGGCAGTCCTCGTGAGGGCAGCAACGCACCTGGGATTGTATGCCCGTGCTTACGACCGGCGTGTGGACGTAGTTGTCGGCGGTCAGTACGGCAGTGAGGGTAAGGGTCATATCACCTCGTATATTTCGCGCGATTATTCAGTGCTCGTGCGAGTCGGTGGACCAAATGCCGGTCACAAGGTCTTCCAGGAACCCGACCCATACACTCACCATCAATTACCTTCGGGCACATCGAGAAACCCAACTGCCAAACTTATATTGGCTCCTGGTTGCGTCCTGAACGCCAAGAAATTGATGGAGGAGATAGCAAAATACGGCGTTACCTCTGACCGCCTCTCCATCGACCCACTGGCAATGATCATAAGCAACGCCGACATAAAGGGAGAAGCTGGTCTGGTTAGTAAAATCGGTTCCACGGGGCAAGGTGTCGGATTTGCGAGCGCCAGAAGAATTAGGGACCGAGGTGGCAAGGTAGTCCTCGCGAAAGACGTTCCGGACCTTATGCCATTCGTTCGAGACTCGTGGGTACTATTGGAAGAGGCTTATAGGAAAAACGAGAGCGTTCTCGTGGAGGGCACCCAAGGTGCAGGCCTCAGCCTTTACCACGGGACCTACCCGCATGTGACATCCCGAGACACCAGTGTAGCCGGCTGCTTGTCTGAAGCTGGAGTTCCGCCGAGTCGCGTGCGAAAAGTTATCATGGTCATCAGGACGTACCCGATACGCGTTGAGAGCCCGAAGAAGGCCACGTCTGGCCCGATGGATTTGGAAATCGATTGGGACACAATCTCCCGCCGTTCCCGCATACCTCTAAACCAGTTGCAGAAGACGGAAAAGACCTCAACGACTGACCGCAAGAGACGTGTTGGAGAATTTGATTGGGCGCTGCTCCGACATGCAGCCGCATTGAACGGCCCCACGGATTTAGCCCTGACATTTGTGGACTATCTGAATCGCAGAAATGAGAAGGCAAGGCGCTATGACCAACTAGATTCCGAAACAAAGGAGTTCATTGTCGAGGTTGAACGAGTTGGGGCTGCTCCTGTGTCGTTGATTTCGACCCGCTTCGACTTTCGGAGCATTATTGATCGGAGAGCCTGGTAAATGGGGGTAACTCCAGAAGATCTCGCTCAAATCTACCCGTTGCTTTATCACATGGCTGATGCCCGAAGTTGGAATAGCATTTGGGAGCATGGGTTACTATCCACATCTTCCCTCCTCGACTTATTCGGCATCAGAGGGGAAGAACGCGACAACATTGAAGCGCGCCGACGGCCAGAAAGTGTGGAAATAACGAGTCGCGAGCACGGGCGCGCCGTCGTGCGAGACCAAAAGCCGTTGATCGAATCGAAACTTGCCAAATCGCTGATGGACTGCACGTTGCCCCAATGGCACCGACTTCTCAATAGACACGTCTTCTTTTGGCTGACAAAACGGCGACTCCAAACCCTTCTATCCGCTCGGGCTTACCGGGACAAACCCCATGCGGTGCTCACAATTGAAACCTTACCCTTTGTGAAGCGCTACGAACGTCAGATTGTTCTTTCACCCATGAATTCCGGGAATACTCAACCGTTTGCGCATCCGCGCAGTCCAGCAATCTTCAAGAAGATGCGAGATTACCCATTCGAAGAACGTGCCAAGTATGGAGATGAATATCAGATCGTAGAATTGGCCGTAGAAGGCGGAGCGGATGTGCGCGAAATGGTTCTCTCGGTGGATTTAATGAAGTGCCATGGAAAAGGCGTAAGGACGGTTGAAAATATTTACCACAGGTAAATTCAGTATTCATTTCGTTCGGTGTCTGTTTGATGGGCCGGCATAGCGCTCTGAACTGCCGAACGCGGACCCGCGTGTCAGTGATGTGACAGTGGGGAGCGGGGGCGACCGCTCTCCCTAACGATCCCTCCGCACAGGAAGGAAGACGGGGCATGCCGCCCCGTTCCGTCAAGCACTGGACGCCAAGCACGGGCGACAGGTAACTACCATCTAGTTTACTATAATTCTTGATACAATTCTTGTGCCTGAGGACTTAGGACTTTCTTCTGATTTCGATATTCTGATTTGGCCCCATTCGATACTTTGATTTGGCCCCACCTT
>VFSW01010406.1_pt1 | contig 13191 bp, 11 predicted proteins | sample 5358111 | NCBI WGS metagenome assembly VFSW01 (sample SAMN11554181, study PRJNA540505) | mine drainage metagenome | isolation source: sediment from site ElyBrook_90M | place: USA: Ely Copper Mine, Vershire, VT | collected 2017 | reverse complement strand
ACCCGCGCCATCTGCCAGATCAACCTGGCTCACGCCCAAACGATGCAGAATAATCCGTTGGAAGCCTACCAGGCGTTTGAGAATGCACTACCCTTGATGCTGAACGGCCGTAATTACCTGACCGGTGCAACAGCCATTTTCTACCAGGCGCGCATTGCCTATTATCTGGGCAAGCTTGACCAGGCTGAAACTCTATGCCGCCAGTGGAAAATAAAGTTTGCCGAGCTAGCCGGCGGGTCTTCCGCCGACAGCTGGGAAATTCCTGCCACCCGAGGTCTGGACATTGTGTTGGGGCTGCTGCTCATCGACCGGAACCAGCTTGATGAGGCAGAACATCTTTTAGTCCAGGCACTCGATCATTTAGGCTGGGCCTCGTGGATGGAGCTGCATGGGTTCATCCTTTTAGCAACCCTGCGCCTTCTACGTGGCAATCTGGCCGGCGCTCATGAAACACTTCAGCGGATGGCCAGGTTGGGTCCTCAACACTCTGCCTGCGCTGAAGCTTTGCAAATGTTATTTGATGTCAGGCATTTCATCGACGATCCGCGTGTTCACTCCCAGGTTGACGCCTGGGCAAAAAAATATACCCCTCAAACTACTGACCGGTTAGCCCTGGGAATTGGCCCTTACCACTCGGATGCGGAATATTTCTTCAATCTGGCCTGGAGCCGGGTGCAGATTACCCTTGGGCACTACCAGGAAGCTGGAACTTTTATTTCTCCAGCTCTGAAAAGTGCCCGGGCGCACGGCCTGCCATTCCGTGTCGCCGAGTTATCCATTGAACAATCCCTCATTGATCAAGGCCTGGGTAACACTTCAGCTGCCTTGGACGACCTCGCCGCTGCCCTGGAGATTGCCGAAATAGCCGGGTATGTTCGTGCGTTCGATCACAGCCCACAGCTTGACAGGCTTCTTCATCAAGCCATCGACCACAACCGGCATGCGGCTTATGCAACACAATTATTGTCCATATTCAACCGCCTGGAAATTCCGACAAACGCTTCAGTCACCGCTCTTCAGAAACGGTTGGGAAATTTAAGTCTGGTAGAGCCGTTGAGCGTCCGGGAAATTGAAGTCCTCAATCACCTGGCAAGCGGCATGACCCCTGCCGAGGTGGCTAATCGCCTGGTACTCTCACCATTTACCCTCAAAGCGCATACCCAAAACATCTACGCCAAGCTGGACGTCCACAGCCGCATCGAGGCAATCAACAAAGCGCATAAGCTGGGCATTATCTAATATTCTAGCCTGGCTGCCAACCGACATGGACAACCCGAATTTTCAATTCGGCAATATTCATGTTTATTGGTGACTGAGCCTTTCCCCTATTTATTGTGGAGATACCTTTAATCCATTTGTGAATGGTTATTAATCCTCATGTTTAATCCTTCTGTCTGATGATCTTAATAGCTGAATTTGGTAAATTGGTATTCAAGATTACAGGAGAATACTTATGCCACAAATTGAGATTCATATAAAAGGCAGCATTGATCCGGGATTGTCAGATTGGTTTCAGGGTATAACCGTCCAGCCCATCTCTCCGGATGAAAGTTGCTTAAGCTGTGAAGCCGCGGATAACTCGGCCATTTTCGGCTTCCTGTCGACTTTAAGCAGCCTTGGGCTGACATTGATTTCGGTTTCAGTATCTGACAATGATGGCATCCGATTCATCGATACCTCTTCCAGGCCTGAATAAGAAATCCGGAATATCAAGCATAAGAAAAATTGAAAATTATTGGCATCGGTGCAATATCTCGATACGAATTGGCCCAAAAAAATTAATCCCACAAATTAATCCTTGCACCTGATGTGGTTAATCCCTTTCGAGGGTTATAAAAGAATTGCCTTTTTATTCAACGCAAGGAAAGTGTTGAGCGACACATCCAAGGAGATTTTAATGGCACAACCTGTAATTGTGATGAATGACCTTTCGCGCAGCTTTGGACCGGTAAAAGCTGTAAAGAACCTGACCCTTGATGTGCAGCCCGGAGAGATCTTCGGCTTTCTGGGCCACAACGGTGCCGGAAAGACCACCACCGTTCGGCTGCTCAACGGTGTATACATTCCGACCTCTGGAACCGCATGCGTGTTAGGGCTCAATCCGCAAACAGAAGGACCGGCTCTGCGGGCCCAGACCGGGGTGCTGACCGAAACGCCTTCGCTGGATGAACGTCTGAGCGCCCGGGAAATCCTGACATACTGCGCCGATTTATTTGGACTGCCGAAATCCGAGGTTAATAACAGGGTCAACGAGTTATTGTCCGAGTTCGAGCTCGCAGAAAGATCCCGCGAGAAAGTTAGTGGATTTAGCAAGGGCATGAAGCAAAGCCTGGCTCTGGCGCGTGCCTTGCTGCACCGTCCAAAACTCTTGTTCCTGGATGAGCCAACCTCCAGCCTGGACCCGGTGGCAGCTCGCCATGTTAATGATCTAATCGAGCGGTTAGCCAGACGAGAAGGCTGCACGGTATTTTTATGCACGCATAACCTCGTTGAAGCCCAGAGGCTGTGTGATCGGGTGGCAGTGATGGAGCATGGCAGCTTAAAGGCTCTCGGCACCCCCGCTGAGTTGACACGCCAATACATCAAGCGCTTGAACGTCGAGTTGGAAACCGGTGACGGTCAGGCGGACCGTACCCTGGAAATCCTGAAGACACACGCCAATTTGATTCTAAATGCTCCCAGGGTTGAGAAGGGGACGATCGAAGTTACAGTGACTGGACGCGAAGCCGTTCCCCAGATGCTTTCCTTGCTGGTGGAGAACGATATTTCTGTGTATCGTCTTGCGCCTCAAGAGATAAACCTCGAAGAAGTTTATTTTGCGCTCAATGGAGGTATTCGATGAACTGGCGCGCGATTTTTGCTATCATCCGTAAGGATCTTAAGGTGGCCGCCCAAAATAGGGGTGTGATGCTTCCCATGATCATATTGCCAATCGTCCTATTTGTGATTTTGCCCTGGGCGGCCATGTTAGGGCCAGCCTTGACGAATGGCAACCTGGGCAATATGCAATCGCTCCAATCCCAAATTAACCAGTTGCTGGCTACCATGCCTGCTTCCATAAAAGATTCCCTGGCCGGGCATTCCATAACGGAGCAGATGAGTATCTTTATTCTTGTATATGGACTGGCGCCGATGTTCTTGATCATGCCGATTATGATTTCCTCTGTTCTTGCCGCAGACAGCTTTGCCGGAGAAAAGGAGCGAAAGACGCTTGAGGCGTTACTTTATTCTCCCACAACCGATCGCGAGTTATTTGCTGCCAAAATTTTAGGCCCCTGGGCAGCCTCGCTGATTATCTCCTTGCTCAGTTTTGTTCTTTACACGGTGATGGTTGACCTGGCTGGTTGGATTGTTATGAAGGAACTGCTGCTGCCCAACCCGATGTGGATTGCCCTGGTGTTTTGGGTGAGCCCGGCAGTTGCCGGCATTGGCCTGGTAGTGATGGTTTTTGTTTCTGCCCGGGCGCAAGGATTTCAGGACGCTTACCAGACTGGCGGTATGGTGGTCCTGCCTGTCGTCATTTTATTGATTGGGCAGATGACCGGGGTTATGTATTTCACCGTTGATCTTGTCCTGATCCTGGGGTTGGTGCTCTGGCTGGCTGTGATCGCCTTGCTCTGGCTGGCAAGTAATCGCTTTCAACGTGAACAACTTATTCCGAAAAATTAGCGAAAATGAATAACCTTTCGAAGATGCCCACTTTTCGCCGCCTGGGCCAACCTATCATTGGGCGACTTTACCTGTTGGTGGGTATATTTGCAGCTTTCTTCGAATCGGCGACGTGCGCAGCCCGGATTTATTTTCGAGATGAAGGATATTCAGCCAGAAAGTATCTTCTCAATAATTCGGGGTAGGGAGTGTTTTTTTGTGCAGCTTCGCTGCACAAAAAAAACTACGCCCCACTTTATTGAGAAGATACGAAAGAAAGGAATTTTGAGGATTGAAATGAATATAACTCCATTGACGAATGAATCGGACCTGATTTACATGGCACAGGCAGGCGACCTGGATGCCTTCAATCAAATTGTTCTTGCTTACCAGGATCGGTTGTTCAACGTGGCTTTTTATTTGCTCCATTCCGAAGAAAGTGCAGCCGATGCCGTCCAGGACGCTGTCATGAAATCCTTCCGCAGTCTCCATAGTTTTCGAGGTGGCCCTTTTTATCCGTGGCTGGTACGTATCCTGAAAAATGGCTGCATCGATGAATTACGACGCCGAAAGCGGTATCCATCAATTCCATTGGAGCCGTTGACGAGAGAGGATGATCCGGTTGAGGATGCCAATTGGATGGCAGATTTCTCCACCGATCCAGCGCGCATTTGCGAATTAAAAGAGCTGTCCCGAACGATATTTGAAAGCATCCAGCGCATACCCACTGAATACCAGCTGCCTCTGGTATTGGTTGATATTGATGGTATGGATTATGCTCAGGCAGCCTCAGTGGTTGGTATTCCGTTGAATACTTTTAAAAGCCGGCTGTCCCGGGCACGGGCGCATGTATGCCGTATACTGGGCGAGTCTACTCTTCATAACGGTTTTCTTTATTCTTTTGGTCGAAGAAGATGTTGTGCTGACTGGTCTGCCTATGGGAGCCTGGCTGCCTGATTTGTCGATGGCAAATGTTGATTCATAAGGGGTCGCCAACCATATCATTAATAGGTAGCTGGCTTAAAACGCTTCCTAACTTACCTTATCAAAGATAAAATATATATATTCCAGGCTGACTTCCATTTTGCAATTCCATACAAGGAGCAACGATGTTACAAGCCGTTATGATTTCTCCAGGCGAAATAGTGTTTCGCAATGCGGACCAGGTCGTCCCGCAGGCAAATGAGGTTCTGATTCAAATCAAAAGAATTGGGATTTGCGGCTCCGATATCCATGTTTATCATGGACTTCACCCGTATACAAAGTATCCTATTGTGCAGGGGCATGAGGTTTCTGGAATTGTCGCCGAAGTTGGCCCTGGCGTGGTGGGATTTGCTCCAGGCGACCCGGTCGTCTTCATACCCCAGGTCACCTGCGGAACATGCTACCCTTGCCGCCACGGCATGTACCATATCTGCGACAGTCTGAAGGTTATTGGATTCCAGGCAAATGGGGCAGCTCAAGAATATTTCGCAATACCTGCCGATAAGGTTTTGAAGCTCCCGGTAACAATCAATCCTGACCAGGCTGCAATGATCGAGCCTCTTGCAGTGGCTGTCCATGCCGTGAATCGTTGTGGCAATGTATCCGGGAAAAACGTGGTCGTCCTTGGAGCCGGAACGATTGGCAATTTAGTAGGCCAGGTTTCCAGGGCCCTGGGCGCGAATAAAGTTCTGGTATCAGATATTAGCGATTACAAACTCGAAATCGCTCGCCAGTGTCTTTTACCCTTTGGGGTCAATCCCCAAAATGAGGACCTGGGCGAAGCCATCGTTAACACATTTGGGCCAGATAAGGCCGACCTGATCATTGAATGCGTTGGCGCCGAAGCAACCATTGGTCAGGCTGTCACCTATGCCCGTAAGGGCAGCACAATCATTATCGTGGGTGTGTTTGGCAAAAAACCAGTTGTTGATATCGGCCTGGTTCAGGATCGCGAACTCAACCTGATTGGCTCACTCATGTACCAGAAGCAAGATTTCGTGGATGCGATTTCGCTGGTGGATCAAGGCAAGCTGATCCTGGATCCGATGATAACCAACCGATTCGCTTTCCGAGATTATAAAGCGGCGTATGAATTTATCGAGAATGCCCACGGGAATTCGCTCAAGGTAATGGTTTATTTGGATTGAGTACCTGCCCTGAGGGATCTTTGAGTGTTTGACCGCCGCATACGGCGATCAAATACTCAATAATTCGGGGTAAGTAGTGGTTTTTTTTTTTGGGGGGGGGGGGGGCCGGCACCCCACTCCAGCCAGCAGCGTGGTGGGCTAGAGTTTAGTTTCTGGTTTTTTTTTTTTGCTCCCCCCCCCCCCACCAAAAAAAAACCCCCACAACGCCCCACTTTATTGAGAAGATACAATTTTTCCCAATTTTATAATCTGGTAACTGCATGCAGGTTGGCGGGATGGTCAGGATCCTGTCCATTCGCCAATGCTCGAAAATAAGCCAGCCATTGCACAAAGGGCAAGCACAAAAAAGTTCGTTCAGCATCGCCCAACCCACTTCTCATCTCAAGAATATTTTCTTCGGGAAAAAGTTTCGCCGCGGAATCCATTTTTTTATCTCCGACAGCCAGGACTTGCGCCCCCTGGGCTTTCATTTCTTCAAGTACGCGCAGTTCTTCATGGGCAGCCTTTTCAAAATCAGGCACAAACAAACAGACAAAAGACCCCTTGACTGCAGATGTGCGCGGGCCGTGCCGGAATTCCAGTGGATGAAAGGCTTCAGTCCATTCGCCTGTACATTCTTTCATCGTGAAGGCCGACTGGCAGGCTGCGCCATAAAATGGGCCGCCTCCCAGGAAGAAAAACCGGGTAATGCTCTGGTCCCTTCCAATGAGCTCGGCTTTCTCTTTCATCCCGGGCATCAACCTTGCCATGTACCCCGATATGCTCGATAAAACCTCAATTCTCGGCGGTTGATCAGCTAACCAGGCGGAGAAGGCCAGGGCGACCAAGAGCATAGAGGTGAATGATTTTGTCTCGACAACCGAATTATCCCTTGCGGAGGCGGAGCCTATAACCAGATCAGCAGAATGGGCCAGCGTGGAATCAGGGTTGGCTGTTATCGCAATTACTTTTGCCCCGGGTCGCTTCTGACGAAAGGCATTAACTGCCCACAGCGTTTCACTGGTCTCCCCAGAACGCGAAAAAGCGGCCAGTGTGGATATTCCCGGCGGGATCGTTTCGTCGTAAAAACTGATCTCTGAAGCCGGCAACGCATACGAAAAAATACCTTGCCGCCTGTACAGAGCAGCCGCACTCATGGCGAGGGCATAGGTAGTCCCGCAGCCAGTGAAAACCAACCCATTTTTCAGCCATGAACGGATTGCAGGCAGGTCCAGGGTGCGCGCCTGGTGTAAGAAACTTTGCAGGACAGAATCCAGGGTTTGGGGCTGACTATTTATATCATCAGACATCAATCGTCCGTATTCCATCGTGTAACCGCCAATCAATGCAGTGAAAGACCCAGTTCTGTCACAGTATCGCCAATTTCAGCCAGGTATTTGCCGGCTTTGATAAAGACTGGCATGATCCTGTCATAGGTTTCAACGTTTGCCGGTATCGGATTAAGCACTTCGACCACGTGGTGAATCTCATCAATAATCTCAAAATCTTTCCAGAAACCCGCCCCAACCCCCGCCAGGGCGGCTGCGCCCAAAGCGGCTGCCTGTTGGTCAATGTTGGTCTTGATAATCGGCATGTTATACAAATCAGCGTAAATTTGCCGCCATAAACGGCTGCGGCTGCCGCCGCCGACCACCAGCATATCTTCGCTTATGGCCATTTTCTTGCGCAGCTCGTTTAGCGCCATCCGCATTTCCATTGCAATGCCTTCCATCGTAGCGCGGATCACGTCCGACCGTTTGTGCCCCAGGTCCAGGCCGAAATACGCTCCACGGATGTTGATGCTGTCATCCACCGAAGAACCGCCGCCCAGGTTAGGGTTGAAAAGGACGCCTCTTGCGCCAACGGGTGATTGGGCAGCCAGGGCAGTCATTAAATCATACACATCTTTTCCCTCCGCATTGGCCTGTTGAACCAGGTCCGGGCAGAGCTGATCACGCAGCCAACGGAAGCTGGAACCCGAAGAAAAGACTGGGATAGCTGAATTAAACAGGCCGGGAATAACCGCAGTAAACACGAAGGGCCGGAATTTATCATCCAGAATGGGATTTTTTGTGGTTAAGGCTATCCAACTCGATGAGCCTTGCGAATTATAAATACGTCCATCTTTGATGTTACGGGCGCCCAGGGCCATGCACGAATTGTCCACGCCGCCTGCCACAACTTTCACGCCTTGTGGAAGACCAAGAAGTTCGGCGGCTTCCTTCGTCAATACCCCAATCACCTCAGAGGACGGAACGATGTCAGCGAATAAATCTCTTGAAATCTCCGATGCCGCCATCAGCTCATCGGAATAGCGCCACTTGACCAGGTCATACACCCCGCTGCCTGAGGCGTAGGAATAATCGGTGATAATCCGCCCGGTCAGACGGTAATTAATATAATCTTTGGTCCCAATGATCTTATCGGCGCGCCCAAACATGTCAGGCTCGTTATCCCGGTACCACATCATTTTAAATACAGCGTAGAGTGGGGCGGGGAAGCCGTTGCCGGTCAGGTTATACCAGGCGCTTTCGCTGATCTTTTCAAACATCTGTCTGGTTTGAGGTACGGCCCGGGCGTCTGACCAGATGGGGGTCGTTTCACGCAGCAGCTTGCCGGATTTGTCCAGAGGCACAACCCCCAGGCTGTGACCGGATATGCCCAAAGCGGCAATTTCGCGCACATCGATGCCTGATTTTTGGATGAGCCCGCGTGTGCTCTCAACCAATGCCTTCCACCAATCTTCCGGGCATTGTTCGTGCCAGCCAGCTTTTGGGTAATATGTTTGATAAAAAACAAAGGTGTCTGCAATGCAATTACCCTCTGTATCGAATAAGGACGCCTTATTGCCGCCTGTGCCTAAATCGTATGCAATGAGATAATTTGCCATAGGTGTTTTCCCACTTGAATTATTCGAAAGTACTGGACTGGATTAATTATAGTTCGATTACGGTAATCAGTTTCTTCACCCGTGAACCACAAGGAGGCGGCTTTTAACCGCCTCCCTGGTACAAAATCATTGCACTGTGTTTCTCGTTGTATTGTCAGGAAGAAATGCTGCATTTTCCTGCGCAGTTAATTTATGGCAATTACTTTAACACCCAGCCCGGTGAAGCTGTCCATATTCGGGAGCTCATGGCAGGCTTCTTCCAGAGTCAGGGTTTTTCCGAGAAGGCGCTGGGGACTCAGCTTGCCAGATTTAATCAGCTCGAACATCAGCGGGTACTTGAAGGCCTGCATGCCGTGGCTCCCAATGATTTCCCACTCCATCTCAACCACATCACTCATTGGAACAGCCGCGTTCGCATCATCTGCCAGCATCAGGCCTACCTGGATATGTTTGCCGCGGCGGCGCAGGCTGGAAACTGAGTTGTAAGCGGTCTTCGAACTGCCCAGGGCGTCCAGCGAGACATGCGCACCACCATGGGTGATTTCACGGATCGCTTTGGCCACATCCGGGACATTCCTGGCGTTGACGGTAGCCACAGCCCCCATTGACTTTGCATGGGCAAGTTTTTCCTCGGTGATATCAACTGCCACCACGTTGGCTCCGCAGGCATTTGCAATCATAATCGAGGAAAGACCAACACCACCACAGCCATGCACTGCAACCCATTGGCCGGCCGAAACTTTGCCCTGGTCTACGATTGCCCGGAAGGACGTGATAAAGCGGCAGCCCAGGCTGGCAGCGGTGACGAAATCAATTTCTTCGGGCAAGATTGCCACATTGTCTTCGGCCCGGTCAATCGCTACAAATTGGGCAAAGGAGCCTTTGGCGGTAAAACCGGGCACGAATTGATTTTCGCACACCTGCTGGTTGCCTGACAGACACTGCTCGCACACGCCGCAGCCGCAGCAGAATGGCAGTGTGACCCGGTCTCCGACCTTGAATTTTTTCACATTCTTGCCAACTTCCGCCACCACACCGGCCATCTCATGCCCTGGAATATGCGGCAGCTGAATGATTCCAATGTGGCCCATCCAACCATGCCAGTCGCTCCGGCAAATACCCGTGGCTTTGACCTGAAGCACAATGCCATTTTCCGGCGGGGTTGGATCAGGAACAGTTTGGACAGACATCGGTCCTTGAAATTGCTCATAAATTGCGGCTTTCATCTTTATTCCTCCGATAGAATGGTAGTTGAATGCAAACCAAGAAATGGGGAAAATGGAGAATTATTAAATTTCCACAACCCCATCCGGAATTGCGTAGGCTTCTTCCAGAATCTTGGTAGAAGACTTCAAACCCAGCCCAAACCGGCGCGCTCCCAGTCTATACATATCGAGGAGTGTTTTCAAATCTCGAATACCCCCGGCGGCTTTTACACCTACAGTATCCCCAACATGGGTTTTGATCAGAGAAATATTTTTAAGGGTTGCACCCGTGGGCGCCCAACCGGTGCCAGTCTTGACCCAATCGGCTTTAGCCGCTACCACCTGGTCACACCCACAAAGGATCTGCGCATCACTCAGATAATGGCACTCAAGGATTACCTTAAGCGGTTTACCGTCACAAACCTCAGCAACCGCGCAGATGTCATCTCTCACCTCATCATAACGCCCAGAGCGAAGCTTGCTGATATTAATGACCATGTCAATTTCCTGGCAGCCCATACTGATCAGCTCCCTGGTTTCGAACACCTTGGCAGCTGTGGTTTGCCCGCCAGACGGAAAGCCAACTGCGCCACCGAGGAGAATGTCTTGCTGCCCGGCCAGAAGCTGGCGCACCAAAGGAACTCGCGAGGGCAATGAATATACTGCTATGCAGTGATATCTCTTAGCGCATGAAACCAGCGAATTGATGTAATCGTCATTATCCTCTGCCTTCACGGCACTAAGATCAACCATTCGTGCGAGATCCGCAATAGGTAATTTCATAATCTCCCCAATCGTTATATTTATCTATAAAGCCAACGTAAATACTGTTTTTACATCTTCTCGATTTGCGAGAGGACGGCTTTGCATTTTCCCGTTAGCTCCGAAGCTTACCCGAACAACATCCTCTGTCAGAGCAGGGATATCTGTCTCATGCTGACCGATATCGGCCAACCGGGTAGGCAAACCCCACTCTTTCAGTTTTGTTTCAAAAGCCTGGATCCCTGCCAGGGCTAACTCTTCCGGGCTTTTGTTCGTCGGGTCAACGCCAAACACACGGGTCGCTAACAGTCCATATTGCGCCAGATTAGTTTTGTAAAAGTGCTTCATCCAGGCCGGCATCACGATGGTGAGTGAAGCCCCATGGGCACAATCGGTACGGGCTGATAGAACGTGTCCTAATTGATGCATTGGCGTCCAGCCGTCACCGGGCTGCGACCACCCATTTAAAGCCACAATGGAAGCCCACTGTAAATGGGCACGAGCATTGACATCTTTTGGATCCCGTCGCACAAATGGCAGGTACTCCAAAACAGTCAACATTACACCTTCTTGAATCCGGTTGTTCAGGAAGGCGTTTTCATACCCCATCAGGTAAAACTCGAGCACATGCGCAATCGTGTCGCCCGCACCGCAGGCTGTCTGGAATGGCGGCAGGCTGGTCGTAAGCTCAGGGTCGACAATTGAGACTTTCGGGTACAGGCAGGCTCCCCAGGTATATGATTTCTCGTTGATCGCCTCGTTTGTGACCACGATGGTAGGATTCATTTCGCTGCCAGTGGCCGGCAGGGTCGGGATCATTAATGTAGGCAGCGCTTGCTGTGGCGGCAAAACAATTTTGCTGTTGTCGTGCCGGCTGAACACCATATTCCAAAGGTCGCCCTCGTATAATACGCCGGCTGCAATCATCTTGGTGGCGTCCATTGCGCTGCCGCCGCCCAGGCCAATCAAGAATTCTGCGCCCACCTGTTTACATATCTCAACCCCGCGCGCCACTTCGCCTAACTTTGGATTCGGGCTGATTCCAAAGTATTTAGTGAGCTTTACCCCTTCGGCATTCAGGCTGGCTTCAATCTGATCAATCAAAGGGCCGAAGAAGCTGTGTTCTGAATAAGTCACCAGCATGGCATTTTTCCCAAGCTGTGCCGCCTCGCAGCCGACTCTTTTTACTTCTCCAGCTCCGAAGATAATTCGAACCGGATTGTAGAACTCAAAATTATGCATGCTGAACATCCTTTCCAATTGGTTCCGTGAGCAGTTTATCCATCATGCCTGATCCAGGGCAGCCGCCGCCAATCGCTCGGCCTTGTTACGCTTCATTGAGCGATTTCTTGAAATTGAAATGACTGCCACACCGGCTACCATCAAAACCCCTTTCAGGATGATGCCGATATAAAATGGGATTCCAAGCAAAGTTGAACCGTTACTAATTACCATGATCATGATTGCGCCGATGAGTGTTCCGAACACATTTGGCTTTCCGATCTTGAAAACCAGGGCTCCCAGGAACACAATGGACAATCCATCGACAAAATAAGTGCCCAGGAAGTTCGGCTGGCCAGCGGTATAAGAGGCAACCATCAATGATCCAGCAGTGGCAGCGAGGAATGCCGAGAGAATGTAGAAACTGTAGATAATCGGCTTTTCGGGAATACCAGCTTCGAGGGCTGCCTGCCGGTTTTCACCCAGCGCATACAGATACTGTCCAAGCTTGGTTCGATTTTGGATAAAGCCAGCAACGATATAGATCACCCCAACCACGATCACGAGTAAGGGAATACCGGCAATCTTGCCGTAAACCAGGAAATTAACCGTTGGATCGATGACAGGAACATAGATTGGGCTGCCTTTACCAATGACGTAGGCCATTGCTTTAGCGATGGTAGTGACGGCAATCGAAGCAATCAGGGCACGCACCTTGAACACATTAATCAGCACACCACTGAGGAGGCCCCACAACGAACTCACTGCAATGGCTATTATGATAGCCAGGAGCCAGGGAATATCATTAAATACGAGGTAAGCAACAAGCATGCTTCCGAATGCAGCAATGTCAGGGAAGGTGACATCAATCTCACCAAGAGCAATAATCCAGGTCAGGCCTAAAACCATAATTCCATAAATACAGGCCGAACGCAAGATTTCAACCAGATTATCTCTGGAACGAAAAGCTGGTGATGCAATCGATAGACCCACCACCATAACGATTAATGCCCAAATCATCAAATACTGGGGTTGAAAGGCACGTCCTATCAGAGAAAGTGTTTTTTTCATGGTCACACCGTACCTTTGCTACTTTGCCGATCCGGATCGATTGCGGGCAAGGTCGCTTCATGAACTTTTGGTTTAATCTTGAAGCGTGAGATGAGCAGCGCGCCTACCAGTGTTAAACCCACGATCAAGTCCATTACGTAAAACGGAGCATTAATCAAGGTAAAACCGTTCTGCATGATCGAGATTAAGAAAGCGCCAAGGAAAGTCCCGATAACACCTGGCCTTTTGAAGATTGAAATTCCGACATATACAGCCGCCCATGCAGGCATCAGCAGCACCAGGC
>VFSW01010405.1_pt1 | contig 13192 bp, 12 predicted proteins | sample 5358111 | NCBI WGS metagenome assembly VFSW01 (sample SAMN11554181, study PRJNA540505) | mine drainage metagenome | isolation source: sediment from site ElyBrook_90M | place: USA: Ely Copper Mine, Vershire, VT | collected 2017 | reverse complement strand
TTTCAAGGATGCCGGGCGCGATGCCGCCGCCGACGTAGAGACCGCAGATGGAAAGCACCTTGAGCGCCAGGTTGCCGGCCTCGGCGCCGTAGGCCGAGACGAACATGTCGAGCGTCTTCTCGCAGATTTCGCTTTTGGCCGCCAGGGCCAACTCGGTGATGACGGTATTGGGATCAGCGGCGGCGGTCATGCGCTCGGCCAGCCAGGCCGGTTCCTCGATGCCGCGCACCTCGCGCAGAAACTCATAGACATTGGTCATGCCCATGCCGCTGACGATGCGCTCAAAGCTGATGCGGCCATTGTATTTCTGCTTGAGGAAGCGCAGCAGATCGATCTCGTCCTCGTTGCGCGGAGCAAAGTCGGCGTGGCCGCCCTCAGAGGGATAGGGAACGTGCGTACGCCCGTTCCACATGAGGATGCCCTCGCCCAAACCGGTTCCGGCGGAGACTAGTGCGCGGTTGCCGATCTGGCTGGGATCGCCCTCGCTGAGGGTGAAAATCTGCTCAGAGGACAACTCGGCGATGCCGTAGCCGTTAGCCTGCAAGTCGTTGATGAGAAAGACGTGATCGATGCCCAGGCCGGTCGATAGCTCGCGGCTGTCCAGCGTCCAGGGCAGGTTGGTGAGCCGCAAGCGTCCGTCGCGCACAGGGCCGGGCACGCCAAAGCAGGCTGCTGAAACTTTAGTTGTGCCCAGAAACTCTTTTACGATCTCTTCCAGACCGGAGTATTGCTTGGCTGGATACCGTTCATCGCGGGTGTATTGAAGTTTTCCATCAATAAAGTCGTACAGCGCCAGGTTTACTTTGGTGCCGCCTACGTCACCTGCCAGAATCATCGTTCCCTCTCCAAAACCCCACAGCCATCCCCATCCGTTGCAGGCAGAAGCGCAGCCGCGGCCTTATCCAGAATCAGAGTGAGTATACCGCTTGAGGGCCAAATAAGTTGACTGGGCAGGCGCTCCAGGTCGCGCGGGCCGGTGAAAACGTCGCGCAGAACCGCGGCCTTATCGGCTCCTCCGACGAGGAAGAAGACCGAACTGGCGTGGTTGATGACCGGCCAGGTGAGAGTGACGCGCCAGGAGTTTGTTTGCGGCACATGGTTGGCGGTGACCAGGGGGGCCATGGTGTGGATGGCGGCGGTGTGGGGAAAGAGCGAGGCGGTGTGGCCATCGTCACCCATGCCCAGGGCGATGAGGTCGAAGCGCGGGCTCTCGGCGCCCTCGAGGCGGAAGGTGTTGCGGAGGACTGACTCGTAGCGGGCAGCGGCGACCTCTGGCTCCAGTTCGCCTTCCATGCGGTGCACCTGCTCGGGCCGGAGTGGCACGTGATCCAGCAGGGCTTCGCGGGTCATGCGGTAGTTGCTATCCAGGTGATCGGGCGGGACCATGCGCTCGTCCACCCAATAGAGGTCGAGCTTGTCCCACGGCATGCGCGCGCGCCAGGGCTGGCTGGGGTCCGCCAGCAACTGGAAGGCGGCTTTGGGTGTGGAGCCGCCGCTGATGGCAATGCGCACCCGTCCTCGTGCGGCAACGGCCTCGCCAGCCATCTCAACAAAATACTGCGCCGTCCGGCGGGCCAACGCCGCGGAGTCCGGCTCCACGTAGTACTTGATTCTGAGCTTGCGCACCATCCGTTTCGCTCCTCTGATTTCTACGTTACACGGGCACAAGTCGTTTGAACCACCTAAGTTCGGATAGCTCCCATCTGGCGGTACCCATATCATGCTGACTTGGGCCGCTGGATGACGACACGGAGAGGAGATAGAACAAAGCTCCCCTGCATTTACCGGGTGCTGCGGCGGTCCCGCGCAGCTGCGGCTTCGGGCGCACTGGCACTATGGTGTTGAAGAGAGAGTGGAAGCGTGAGCGCAATGTGCGCTCCGCCGCTGGCGCGATTGGATGCGGAGACAGCCCCTCCGTGAGCGCGCACTACGGCATCAACGAATGCCAGTCCGAGCCCGTGGCCGCTCGACTCTTTTCCTTTTACACGCCGTTCAAACAAATGCGACATGACCTCCGGCGCGAATCCCGGCCCATCATCTTCCATCGAGAGCGATGCCGCACCGCTCTCCGATTGAAGCCGCACGGTCACGGTGCAGGAGGCGGGCAGGTGCTTGAGCTCATTGTCAAAGAGGTTCGCAATCATGCGATGAATCAAGGCCGCATCTGCATCGACATGTAACGGGCCGCCGCTGCAGATACGGATCTGCAATCCCTTCTCGGACATGGAAGGCTCGTAGAGATCAATCATGATTCTTACCAGTTCATCCAGATCAATCTCGCTTCGAGTGAGCCTCAGCGCGTCGGCCTTGGCTTCGGCGACGTCGAGTGAAGTGTTCAGAAACTCTGTGAGGCGGTCCAGCTCTTCAATCGCGGAAACGATGGGCTCAGCCTGCTCGGCCTGCGTCGCGGATGACAGCGACATTTCGAGCTTGCCGCGGATTGCCGTGAGAGGACTGCGCAGATCGTGCGCCAGCGAATCGGTAATGGTGTGCAACTGGTGCATCGAGCTTTCAATGCGGTCGAGCATGTGATTGAGCGTGCGTGCCAGATGGCCGACCTCATCGTTGCGGGCGGTGGCCGGCACCCTGGTGTTCAAATCGGAGTGCCCGATTGTCGACGCGGCTTCGGTAATCCGGCGAACGTGACTGAGCATGCGCCGGGTGGTAAAGAAGACAATTCCGAAGCCGAGAAAAACGAGCAGGAGCCACAAGAGCGTGAAGCGGAGACCGAGGCTTCGCAAAACGCGCAACTGATCACGCTCCGACAGGCCGAGATAAATCAGGCTTCCGTCTTCAATACGCATTGAAGCAACGCGGAAGGGCACGCCAAAGCCTTGCACATGCACACTTGTGGGGAGGTCGGGCAGAATTCTGCTCTTCTGGATGGCCTCTAGAAATGGTGCGCCGGACCCCGCGCCAACCCAGAGTTTGAGCGAGTTGTCGGTGCCGGTCTGAAGAAAAAAGACGGAGTCGTTGGAAGCGCTCTCAGAGAGAAACCGGTTGGGAACCTCCTTGCCGGCCAGCTCTGCAACCTCGCCGACGACGCGGTCATAGAGCGCATTCTTGGGCGTACGCTCCGCGACATCGCCCAACACCTCAACTTCCCCTGAGAGCCACGCATCGCTGCGGCGTTGAATGTCCGAGGCGACAAAGCGGTGGAGAAAGACAAAGACCAACAGGGTTCCGCAGGCAAAGGCAAGAGTGGCCCAGAGCGAGATGCGCCATGCGGCACTGTGCATAACAGGCCTAGCGGTCCTTGAGGACATAGCCCACACCTCGCAAGGTTCGAATCAGCGGCTGCTGCCCCTTGCCATCCACCTTTCCGCGCAGGCGGTAAATATGCACGTCGACGACGTTGGTGTCCGGCTGAATGCGCATGCCCCAGACCTTATCGAGAATCATCGAGCGCGTCACGACGCGTCCTGCGTTCCTGCAAAGATACTCGAGGAGAACAAACTCCTGCGGAGTAAGTTGCAGTATCTGCCCGGAGCGCGAAGCCTCTCGCCGGAGCAAGTCCAAATCAAGGTCCAGCACCCGCAGCCGGGTGGCTTCGGTGGCAGCAGGAGCGTTGCGCTTGAGCAGGTTGCGGAGCCTGGCCAGCAATTCAGCTAAGGCAAACGGCTTGGTGAGATAGTCGTCGCCTCCTTGTTCGAGACCGGCTACCCTATCGTCGACCGAGCGGCGCGCGGACAGGATGAGAACTGGCGCGCGAACCCCGATCTGCCGCAGGCGCAGGATTAAACTGATGCCGTCCTGGTCGGGTAATCCGAGATCGACGATGAGGATGTCGTAGGCCGCCCCCAAAGCAAGGCTTTCGGCAGTCTTTCCGTCTGCCGCCACATCCACCTGATATCCCGCTTCTTCGAGGGAATGCCGCAGGAAGGCCTGGATATCATGTTCGTCTTCCACGAGCAGGAGTCGCATGATATGGATATTAGTTCATCCGCTACGGAGTGCACTTCGACGGGATGAAAAGAAAGCGCCTGAAAAGGCCTTCCCGCTCCAAAATCAGCACAAGATGAACAAGCTGTCATATCTATGTCGACCGCTTGTCATCTCAACTGAATATGCTGGATGAGGGGGAGGACGTGCCGCGTGCCGCAGGCCAATGAGCGCTCCAAGATGAACGAATCGTCATCCAATTTCGAGGGACTCAACGCTTTCCAAATGAGAGGAACCTGCGTCTCACTTAGGTACAAGGCGGCTCGCACTCGCAGGACCGCCACGACGGCTTCCCACGCAATCAATTCTATCGACAACCACAAGACGGCGAGGAGCAGAGTGTCAGCGGATCCAGCTTTGAATGAATTGAATACCATGCTGCTGGCAGATGTTTTTCGCGACTCTTTGCCGCTGCCCGCACATCTCGATCCGAACCTGGATGCGGCACTGCGTCATGTGCTGTCGAATCCGGGAAGCCTGGTTCGGCCGCGGATGGTGCTCGACGTGGCCATGGCGTACGGAATGGACGCAGAGTCTGCGAATAGTCTCGCGGTCGCACTCGAATACTTTCATACCGCTTCGCTGATTTTTGATGACCTGCCGTGCATGGACAATGCATTGCAGCGGCGTGGTGCGCCGTGCGCGCACGTTGCGTCCGGCGAGGCGGGTGCGATTCTCGCAGCGCTGGCGCTTATCAATCGCGCCTACGCGCTCACGTGGCAGGCTCTTGCAGGATGCCCCAGGGAACGCCAGCCGCAGGTCATGGCCTACCTTGAACATCGTCTTGGAGTAGATGGGCTGCTGAACGGACAGAGCCTCGACCTGCATTACTCGACGCTGCCGCACAGCCGTGAGACCACGGAGCGCATTGCGCAGGGCAAGACTGTTTCTCTGATTCGCCTGACGCTGATTTTGCCGGCCATGCTGGGCGGCGCGCCGGCCCGCGAGATTCAACTGCTGGAACGCATCGCCGCCTGCTGGGGCCTTGGCTACCAGATCGTCGACGACCTGAAGGATGTGTTGCAGAGCGTGGATGAAACCGGCAAGACTGCCGCTCGCGACGTGCTGCTGGACCGGCCCAATATTGCGGCTGCAATCGGCGTCCCCGGCGCTGTGGAGCGGCTCACACGGCTGATGGAATTGGGCGACCTGGCCCTTGGGCGCCTGCTTGTAAAAAGGCCTGCGCTCTGCTTTCTGGGAAAGCTGCGCAGTGATCTGCAGGGCGAGTTGAGCCGTGTTACCCAAGATGCCTGCGAGATGTCGATGCGAGCGCAGTCATGATCTTTTTCAAACTGATCCTGACCAATCTTCTGCGGCATCGCATTCGGTCATTCATCAGCATCGCGGGCATTGCATTCAGTGTTGCCGCGATGCTGACGGTGGTCACCATCCTGCAGGGCGCAATCGGCATGTTCTCAGGCATCCTTTCGAGCGACAGCGAAGTGATTGTTTTTGAGCGTAACGTCTCTGATCTGTTCTTCAGCAACGTGCCCGTCTCAGCGGTTCAGGAAATCACCAGCTGGCCCATGGTGGAGCACGCCGATCCCGTGCTTTTCGGGATTGTGTCCAGCACGGACCATCCGATCATCACCTGCTTCGGCGTGACGCCTGAAGATGCGCGCATTCGCAAGGCCACGTGGATCGCCGGCAATCGCGCAGACTTTGCGCGCCACGCAGACGATGTGGTTTTGGGCGCGCGCGCGGCGGAGTTTCTGGGAGCGGCGCTGGGCAGTCATGTGCCCATTGGACACGGAGTGTTTCACGTCATCGGCATTCTGAAGACCGCGAATGGATTTGAAGACGGCGGCGTATTTATGCCGATCGACTCCGCGCAGAGCTTCTTTCACAAGGACGGCTCATCGGTAATCACGATCAAGCTGCGCAGCAAGGACGATGCCGCGGCTTTCAAGAGCATGGTGCAACAGAATTTTCCTAACCTGATTGGCCTCGAGGATGCGGAGTTCTCGCGCACATACTCGCAGTTCAAGATTCTGAAGGCGACGGCGTGGGCCGTGGGCGGATGCGGCCTGCTGCTGGGCGGTCTTGGCGTGGCGAACACCATGATCATGTCAGTGTTTACGCGGATTCGCGAGATCGCCATTCTGCGCGTGAGCGGGTTTTCAAATTTGCAGATTGCCGGAATGATTTTCGGCGAATCCGCTCTTGTGTCTGTCTTTGGAGCATTCGCGGGACTGGCCATTGGAACCGGCGCGCTGTTCGCGCTGAAACTCGTTCCAGCACTGGATGGCTATATCGACGTATCGATTCGGCCGGTGGTGATGCTGATTGTGATTGTGCTGGCATTCCTCACCGGAGTTGCAGGCGCGCTCTACCCTGCTGCTTATGCCATGCGGGTCCGTGCGGTGGAGGCGCTTCGATTCGAATGAGTACCTTAATCTCGCAAGAGAATGGACCCGTCGTTCTTCGCGCGGAGGACGTGTGGAAAAGCTACGACGAAGGAACCATTGCAGTGCTGAAGGGCGTCACCTTTGAGGCCGAGGCAGGCCAGACCGTAGCGCTCTGCGGCCCGTCCGGCTGTGGCAAGAGCACGCTGCTGCATCTGTTCGGCGGTTTGGACGAGCCCGATCGCGGGCGGATTTCAGTGAACAACATCGAGGTCAATCGCCACCGTAATTTGTTGCACCTGCTGCGCCACGAGGTTGGCTTTGTCTTTCAACTTCACAATCTGATTCCCGATCTCACGCTCGAAGAGAACTGCCTTATCCCCGCGGTTGCCGCAGGAACAGACCACCACGCCGCACAGGAACGACTGCGGCAACTTACCGATCGAACGGGACTGAGTCATCGCCTGGGCCAGCGTATTCAAAAGCTCTCAGGGGGCGAGCGCCAGCGTACAGCGCTGTGCCGCGCTCTGATGAACCGGCCGAAGATATTGCTTGCGGATGAACCCACCGGCTCGCTGGATGAGCAGACGAGTGCGACAGTCTTTCAGCTTCTGCTTGATTTATCGGCAACAGAAGGCGTGACGCTGCTGATGGCCACGCACGATCGCGCCCTGGCGGAGCGCTGCGATCGACTGGTGGAGATGCACGATGGGAGGACTCATGAGCCCCAGCCGGCATGATGCGTTCTCTGGTCACGCCTCGCAGGGCATCGCGAACGCGGCATGGCACTCCCTATTGTGGCTTGTGATTGGCGATGTTATCGGAGTGATGATCGCAGTTCTTCTGCTGGCGCCCAGCCTCAACCACTTGCTTGAGGAGTGGACCTACGGACGCTGGATCATGGTGCACATGAACCTGATGCTGTATGGCTGGAGCAGTTTGCCGATGGCCGGATTCCTCTTCAAGGTGTATGGTGCAGATCGCGGACCGACAGCGCCGTGGTGCAGGCCGGTACTGTGGGCATGGTCTGCCGCGCTCGGTGTGGGCGCATTGAGTTGGCTGTCGGGCGACTCGAGTGGCAAGCTGTTTCTGGATTGGTCAGGCTATGCGCGCATTGCCTTTCCTTTGGCCATGCTGGCGCTGTGGTTGCTGCTGGCGATTGCGCTGGTCCACACATGGAGCACTACCGCAACGTGGACGGCGCGCAGTGCGAAGTTGCTGGGGCTTGTGCTGTTGGCGGCTGTTCCCATTGCGATCTTTATCACGTCAAGCCCAGACCTTTATCCGGCGGTCAATCCCGACACGGGCGGCCCTACCGGAACGAGCCAGCTTGAATCGTCGCTAGCCATCGTGGCCATTCTGCTGATGCTTCCGTTAGGGCTCACGCGCCGCAAGGCAGGGCGCTCCTGGGCTGTAACAGCGGCCTGGGTTGTGCTGGCGGCGGAGTCAGTTCTCTGCGCCACTCTGGGACGCGCGGACCTTAGCCATCATCTGCCCGCGCAGTTTTTGAGTCTGGGCAGCCTTCTCGTTTGGGTTCCGCTCACTCCGGCATACTTTGCGGCCTTCGAGTGGAACGCGAACACGCGCCCCTGGCGCAATGCTTTTCTGTGCTGGTGGGCGCTGCTCCTCGTGAGCGGATGGGTGCTGTTTCTTCCCGGCATTCTTGATCACTTCAAATTTACCGATGGTCTTGTCGGGCACTCGTTTACGGCGATGGCGGGCTTTGTTTCCGCACTGCTGATCTTTGCCATGGTTCAGTTGATGGGCGAAGATGGATGGATCTTCACGCGAAGCTGGTCGTTCTATGCATGGAATGGGGGCGTCTTTGCTTACGTGGTTGTGATGATGGTGGCGGGATGGCTGGAAGGCTCCGACCCGGCCTTTACCATTGTTCCCGGAGTGGTGCGGAACCTGCTATACGTGCTGCGGCTGATGACTGGATTGATGATGCTTGCAGCGTCACTCGAATGGTTTGTGGATGCCTCGTCGCTACTGCGCGCGTCCGCACCGGCTGCAGCGAACATCGCGAGGGAGAAGATCGCATGAAATATTCCCTTCTGCTTGGCTACCAGTTAGTGACTGGACTCTCTGATACTTCGACGGGCGCACTGCTGATGGTTGCGCCGGATTTGACGCTGCGTTTGATGCGCCTGCATGTGCAGGCCGATGCGCTTCCATTTCTGTCGTTCATCGGAGCATTCGTGCTTTCTGTCGGCTTGTCGTGTCTTTACGGAGGCTGGCTTTTACACCGCGCCGAGGGCGCGTCAAAGCTTGAGGTGGTATGGCTGCTTACGGCGATAACACGCGGGGCGGTCGCTATCTTCGTCGTTACGGCAGTGATGTCCCACAGGCTTGAAGCGGGCTGGCTGACAGTGGCTGCCTGCGACGGAGCCTGCGTCGTGATTCAGGCGAGTGGCTTGCGCCGAGGTTGGTTGCTGCATGTTGCGCGGTAAGATGCACGACTCCGGATGGCGCGGCGCAACCCTGGTTGCGATCACTTATGTCTATTTCCTCATCTTTGCGCAGTTTGCATTCCTCAGCCGGCTGGCTGCGCTGGGCATAGCGGACGCGCACCTAAAGGTTGTGATGGGCGCCATGGCTGCCGGCGGAATCCTGTTGAGCCTGCTGACTCCGCGGATGAAGCTGTGGCCGTCGCCCGCGCTGCGGCTTCGCATTGGACTAGGCGCATCGGGCGCTGCTGCCTTTCTCACGCTGCTCCCGCTGAGTACCGGCGCGAGCATTGCCGTGGCGCTGCTGATTGGCGCGGGGCTTGGGCTGTTGACGGTCACGCTGGTGACTCATCTGCGCGAATGGATCGGAAGGCAGAACCCGCTGCTCAAGGTTGGCCTCGGCACGGGCGTCGGGTATTTCGTCTGTAACATCCCTGCCTTCTTTACGGCGTCACCGCAGACGCAGGCCGTGTCGGCGGGGGTGCTTTGTCTGGCGGGAATCTGGATTACGCCGCTAAAGGAAGCGGCGCAACCGGAGGAGACAGCGTCCGCGGCGCCGCGCGCATTTGTGTTCCCTTTCGCGGTGGCTTGCTTCACGGCGCTGGTCTGGTTGGACTCCGCGGCATTCTTCATTATTCAAAGCACTGCTGCGTTGAAGGCGGGCACGTGGCAGGGCACGGCGCATCTGTGGACCAACGGCCTGCTGCATCTGGGTGCGGCACTGGCGAGCGCATGGCTGCTGCGCCGGCGCGGCCTCGGCTTCGTTCTGCCGGCCGCATTTCTTGCGCTGGGCAGCGCTTGCCTGCTGCTGCTCGATCCTGCGCGCGCGCTGCCGGCCTCAGTCTTTTATCCCATCGGAGTTTCGCTCTACTCCGTAGCGCTGGTGGCCTATCCATCGCTGCTTGCTCCAGCGGGCTCCATTGCGGAGCGCGGCCGGATGGCGGGATGGATCTATGCCATCGCGGGGTGGGCCGGTTCCGCGCTAGGCATTGGGATGGGACAGAATCTCGGCCATGTTCCGCCTGCGTTTGTGGCCGCTGCGGGAGCGGTCGTTCTGCTGCCGGGGTTGCGCAAAATGCTTCGGGAACGAGGCCGCGAGTTGGCGCTGACAGCGGTGATTCTGCTGGCGGCGTTCTACATCAAACACATGTATCTTGCCGTGCATGCGCCTGCGCAGCTCTCGCAGGTAGAGCGCGGCAGGCAGGTGTATATCTCGGAAGGCTGCATCAGTTGCCATTCGCAGTACGTGCGGCCCGGAACTGCCGACGTGCTGATGTGGGGACCGGTAGAGAGCCTTGAGGAAATTCACCGGCAGCGTCCGCCGCTGATCGGCAATCGCCGCCAGGGTCCGGACCTTGCGGAGGTGGGCGGGCGCCGGTCGCCGCTGTGGCTCAAGGCGCACTTCTTCGACCCCGCGGAAGTAAGCGGCGCGTCGATCATGCCCTCGTTCGGCCTTCTGTTCCGCGACGAGCGCGGCAATGACCTGGTTGCGTATCTGGCGAGCCTGCATGGAGACGGCACGCAACAACATATCGCGGCTGAGAGGCTCTGGCATCCTGCTGCCGCCGCCGTTGCGCAGGCCGATGCCGCGGAAGGCGAACGACTCTTTCACCGCTACTGCGCGACGTGCCACACGCAAGAGGGGCGCACCCGGCAGGCCTGGCAGAGCAGCTTTAAGCGGCTGCCTCCCGATCTCGCAGTGGGGCCGTATTTCTATCTGCCGCCTCAAGGAGCGCTTACGCTGCGGATGGACCGGCTGGAACAGATTGCCAAGTTCGGCATTCCCGGCACGGATATGCCCGGACATGAGTACCTGAACGATACTGAGATTGCTTCCATCAGTCTTTGGCTGTCGCAGAAAATTGCGCAGCAGGACCGCAACCCATAGCAACACAGCACCTACAGGAGACAAATCATGAAGGCCATAGCTCAATCCTTCCTCATCACCCTACCTCTGCTTTTCGTTCCCAGCGCGTTTGCGCAGCATCAGACTTTTACCGTAAGTCCGGATGCAAGCCAGGTTGCGTTCTCCCTCGGCGGCTCCGACCACGGAACGCATGGAACCTTCCACGTGCAAAGCGGGATGATCGATTTCAACCCGAGTACGGCAAGGATTTCAGGGTCAGTGGTGGTTGCGGCCGGCAGCGGCGACAGCGGGAACAAGAGCCGGGACAACAAGATGACCGCCGAGGTGCTGGATGCGGCGCACTTTGCCGACGTAACCTTTGTGCCGCAGAGTTATCAGGGAACCATTGCATCCACGGGCGACTCAACCGTTCAGGTTTCGGGAATCTTTACCCTGCACGGCACGCCGCACCCCATGACTGTGCCCATGCAGATTCACATTGAGGGAGCGGACTGCACGGCCAAGACACAGTTCTCGGTTCCGTATGTGAAGTGGGGGCTGAAGGATCCCAGCATCTTTATTCTGAAGGTCGCCAAGGAAGTTACGATCGACCTTACACTTACAGGGCGGCTCACTCCGGCAAGCTAACTCACGATTGATGGCAATAGCGAGTTAGCGGTGATGCGGCGTCTGAAATCAGGCGCCGCACAATCTATCTGATCGCGCTCTCTCCGTTGCCCATCCGCGCGGGAAGCGGGCTGCCGGGCAGCGCACGGGGGCCAGCGGAGCGCAGGAGCGTTACAGGCTGGGATTGCGGAGGCTGATGCATGGTAACAATGAGCGCATCGGCCGGCTTTTTGCCGGAACAAACATAGGAGTGCGGCGTGCTGGCGTCAAAGTAGACCGCGTCGCCGGGCTCCAGGGTGCAGTGGTGGTCGCCGTGGTGGAGTTCCAGTTCGCCATCGAGCACATAGAGGAATTCAAAACCGGGGTGCATGTGCGCCCGGGACTCCTGGTTCTTCGCCAGCGGAATGAATTCGGCGAAGTAAGGGTCCATATGGCGGTCGGGAACCATGTAGCCGAGGCTCTCAAAGAAGTAGGTCGGCTCATCGACGCCGGTCTGCGGAAGACGGACGCGCTCTTTGCGCCGGTGCACACGGAACATGGGCTGCGGCTCGGTCTCAAAAAAGTAAGAAAGATCCTTGGAGAAGACCATGGCGATGCGGGCCAGATTGCGGAGGGTGGGCACTACGCGGCCCGTCTCAAGTTGTGAGAGAAAACTGGCCGAAAGCCCGGTGTGTTTCCCCAGATCCACCAACCCCATCGACTTTTTGAGCCGGAGCCGCTTGATGCGCTCGCCGATATGCTTTTCCGCAATGAACCGCTCAGTGGTTTCCGTATCCACCTGTGATTTTTGGGTTTCTTCGTTTCGAACCGCCGCCAGTTCAGTCATCGGCCCCCTCCCCCGGGTGCGCACCAGGCAATGTTGCCCGGATCAAAAGCTATTCCCATCCTACTAAACCCACCTGCACTGGGCAAACCGGGTCAATTTCATTGAGCGAACCGTGACCATCCATGCTGTGAATATGAACATGCAAACGAGCCGGACCTCGGAAGGATACGTGTTGAGTGGCGCATCGGGCATGCTGGGTGAAGGTTTGCGGCGCGCCCTTGGGAGCCAAGCCCTGCCGATGCTTCAGTTGGTGCGCAAAGCTCCCGCCGACAAGACGCAACTCCAGTGGAATCCGACATCTACCCCTTTTGTTAGAGAGCCGGAAGCGCTGGAAGGATGCCTGGCTGCGGTTCATCTTTCCGGCGCAAGTGTGGCTGGGCATCGCTGGACCGCCGCTTACCGGCGCGCGATAGGCGCCAGCCGGGTGGACTCGACGCGCGCACTGGCGACTCTGCTTGCCGGTCTGCGCCGCCCGCCGCTGACCCTGCTGGTGGCTTCGGCGGTGGGCATCTACGGCGACCGGGGGGATGAGCTGCTGGACGAAACTTCGGCGACCGGATCGGGCTTTCTGGCCGATCTTTGCCGGGATTGGGAGGCCGCCGCACGGCCCGCCGCGGATGCGGGAATCCGCGTGGTTCATCTGCGTCTTGGAGTGGTTTTGGGGCCGGGCGGCGGGGCTCTGGCGCAGATGCTTCCGGTCTTCCGGCTGGGGCTGGGTGGCAGGCTTGGCAGCGGGCGGCAGTGGATGAGCTGGATCAGCCTCACGGACGCGATTGCAGCCATGCTGTTTGCGCTGGAGACACCGGCTCTGAAGGGGCCGGTCAATCTGACCGCACCTCAATCTGTAACCAATGCGGAGTTTACCCGCACACTGGCCGGGAAGTTGCGGCGGCCGGCTTTCGTGCCCGCTCCTGCTTTTGCCCTGCGACTGGCTTTTGGACAGATGGCCGACGAGACGCTGCTGGCGAGCGCGCGCGCCGTTCCCGGCAGGCTGCTGGCGGAAGGATTCCGCTTTACGCACCCCACGGTGGGTGAGGCTCTGGGAGCCGCGTTGGCTTGAAGGTGCTTGATGGTGCCCCATCCTTTCCGATGAAGCTGCGTCAAGGATGATTGCATGACAGCGTCGGCTCCTTCGGCTGAGTAGACTGGTTGCTGC
>VFSW01010404.1_pt1 | contig 13192 bp, 9 predicted proteins | sample 5358111 | NCBI WGS metagenome assembly VFSW01 (sample SAMN11554181, study PRJNA540505) | mine drainage metagenome | isolation source: sediment from site ElyBrook_90M | place: USA: Ely Copper Mine, Vershire, VT | collected 2017 | reverse complement strand
CTGTAAAATATTATTACTGAAACAACACTTGCCAGCAAGATTGGAATCGCGAATGGGAATTCTGGAATCGACACAATCAAGTCAGTAAAAACCCATTTTGTGTCATCATATTGCCATGTTTTGGAATCATTGTATAAATCTACAAGAAATGGTGTTGCAGCCACATGATGTGTACCGTTGTAATCATATGCAACTGCAAGCGAGGTACCATTTAGAGGAAATTTCAATGCAGAACCTATGGGACCTGCAATGAATCCATAAGAACAGGTTTGATGTGGCGACATTGTGAAATTTGCATATCCCACATCGTCTGCACCCACATATTGCGGCGGCATATCCTGTATGTGCAGCACATCATCCAAGATACGCGTGACTCCAAAATGCGTCAGGTTTACAGTGGAATTCATTTGGTTGTAAATTTCAATCCACTGTGTTCCTTGCTGATCGTTCTGCAGCAAATCACACGGATTGTCAAGCCTTTCAATTTGATGTGTTAACTGGCATATGCCTCCAAAGAAAGCACATTGTATGTTATAGTAGGGACTGTGTACATCAGTACGATAAGGACTCGAATATGATTGACATATCTTTGTACCATTGGGATATACTGTACAATCTGTTCCAGACTGATTTCCGGGTTGAAGAGGAGTGGCAAGTTCCACCCGGGTTATGATTACAGGATTACTAGGGTACGCCACATCAAAGGGAGGATATGGTAGGAAAACTTGTTTTGATCCTACATCAAAACGCGGTATGGATAAAATCATGTCTTTATCGTGCATGTTAAGATAAAAATCAAATCGAGGTGCGGTACTTTGATCGAAAAACACATTGTTGTCATCATCCATGGTATACATCGTGATTTGTACATGATATGCTGAATTGGCATGATTGAAGACAGGGGCATATACAACCACGGGCTTGTTGTTGTTGTCGTCATGTGACAGCCATCCGCCCAGAACGGCTTCCCTGTCTCCAAGTACAGTGCCATTGAATGGAATATCACTTGAATTTACCTGCAAGGTCAACATTCCAGCATGGGTATGAAATAGGTCATGTAACAATGAATCACCATTCTTTGTTATGTTAAGAAAAAACGAAACATGTGGAATTGTTTGGTTGGTATTTTCATCAAAGAACCTCAACCAAAGATAATGAACATTATTTGGCATGGTTGAATTTGAATAGAGTTTTAGAGCAACCTCGAGTGTTTTGTTTCCTACTGATGCAGCGGGGATTGGAGAATATCCCGGACAATATTGACCTCCCATACATTCTTCTTTTGAGATTTGTTTTTCATGTGTACTAAACTGGTTCAATATTGAAAACGCTAACAAAACTACAGCGCCAGACATTATGATGATTGATAGATGTAGAGTTTTCATCTCAGCCATTTCTCTCCATAATCTTTGATTCACCAAGATCAATGAATGTCATCTTTTCTGGTTCTGGAATAATGTCACCGTTTTCTTTTATCATGACAGGTTGAATCTTCAATTTGATATCTACAACATCACCAACTTTCCACGGAATCCCACCCAGTGTAGTTCCTCCTCCCCACATTGGACTGTCAGGTGTTCCGCCCCTTCCGTACGAGGCAAAATTTCCTTGTTTTATACAATAAATTCCTCCACAGATGTTGTAGGAAATTAGCTGAATAGGTTTTTGAGATGTATATGACAAAATAAAAGTATTAAGTGGTCCACATGGCTTAGGACAAGATATCATCTTCAAGTTATGCACATAACTCACTGTAGCATTAATTCCAAATGGATTATCCGTAGTACTTGATGCAAAGTCATAGGAACTTGCAAAATACCAGATTAATACAGAACCAATTGATATAGAAACTGAAATTATTATTATTGAAATGTGTAGAGTTTTCATTTCAAAACCATCCTCTTCCATGCAACTATTATCAAAGATGTCCCTATCGCCGAAACCAGCAAATCAAAAATTACCCAGTTCCAAAAATCAGGAGTCATGACAAAAATAAGGTAATAGATTCCATTTTGCTGAAAAATTACATGGTATTGGGTACCAGTGTAGAATCCCCACCTGTTTGAATTAGTTGCATTTTGCATTTGTAAATCGTGCGCGATCTGGCCTATCTGGTAGACTTTGAGGAGTTGTGTTGATTCACATTTGTGATACCCCTCGTCTGTAATCTGGCAGTGAGCCGCGTCGGGATTTGTCACAGAGACCAGGATATTTTGAACCAGTCTAGACTTGTGGATACTGTCCATGTCAATTACCTTTTCCATCGTGTGTGAAGGCATGTCCCCATACAATACTTGTACATCTACAACATAATTATAGAAAACAAACACAGCCATCAGAACCAGCACGTTAAATCCTAAAATGCATACCAGAAGAAGACCCGTTTTTTTCAGGGCAAATCCAGTCATGCCCTTGAACTGTTCCCTGACAGATTGTTTTGACAAATAATAAATCAACACGCCAGGAGGTATAGAAAATAGCAGGCACAAAGGGTTTTTTGCAGAGACAAATACCAGCATGTTAAAAACAAACTGTACCGACATTAACGCCACAGCAGTTCTTTGCGCCCAACGCTGTTTTCTTACCAGTCCAAGTATTGATGCGATACCAATTACGCCAACTGACATGCTTGTAAAAGATACAATCGTAGATCTAAGCATAACATTTGGTGGCAGCAACACGGACAGAACGACATCTGCAACATGGAAGAATGCGCCGCCAATCAGGTATACAATTTGGGAGAATTCTCCTAAATCATACCTATGGCCTACAAAGTTAAGATCTATGAAAAAAATTGGATAAACAAATGTTGCAATAGAAATTGCCGCAAGATAAATTATAACATAATTAATTGTTGTATTGAATTTCATTTTGGTTTCATCATTCCTTGAAACGCTTGAAATAAAATATCCAAAATGATATCACTGCACCACTAATGATGCCTATCCATATCCACCCAGGTACCTTGTCATGCCATGGTTCTACAATTGTCAGATGGGTAAAGTGAGGAGGATGTGAAACACTCATAGGCCCACCGTATGGAATAGTACAGTTTGGATTTGGCATGAAAATAGAATTGTCAAACAGTGGAAATGTCTTGCCATCAGAAGTTGCAGCCAGAATTTCTTCAGTGTTGTCAACAATTTTTGGATAGACGATTTCTGCAGCATCTGGCGAGATCTCTTTTTCATACCATATCATACCAGAATCTACCTCAAGTGGTGATCCGCCATTTTTCACGTCGAATATGAAAAGTGTCGGTGTCGGATTGGCAGATGAGTAGATCAGCTTTGAACCATTTGATGAAAGCAGAGGCGTGTGCGAATAGTATGTGTCAGTGTTGTTCACTTTCTCATATCCTGTTCCATCTGAATTTGTTACCAATACATGATATGTAATGCCTGAACCATCATCAAATGCTACCTTGGAACCATCTAGTGATATGGTAAAATCAGACTGGAAGTAGATTGGTTTTGGTGTAATCTGAACAAGGTCTGTTCCATCTGTGTTTATGGTAAAGAGATATTTTGAATTGGAATCATCAGGATTGTCTCTTGAAAAGACTAGCTTGGAACCGTTGTTTGATATCACTGGAGTATGTGAGAACAGCGACCCGTTTGTGACATGATGGAAATCACTTCCGTCTGTTCTTACCGCAAATATTTGTGGAGGTTTGGACTCGTCATTGAATACAAGAGTTGTACCATCGAAAGAGAGTGCAGGCCAAACCTTCCTTGATGAATCATTTGTAATTTGTATGTGACTTTTACCGTCAGAATCCATGGTATCGTAATTATTTATCCGTCCCGCACCGTCATATTGGTTATAGATTACCTTTTTCCCATCCGGAGTAATACCAATGACAGATTTTATTGCATTGTCAAAAGTCACCTGTTTGAGTCCAGTACCGTCAGTATCTGCAATAAAGATCTGGTTTGTCTTGTTTACTTGTCTGAGAAACGCAATCTTGTTTCCGTCAGACGACATTGCAATAGCAGTCTGGTATGGAATGGTACTGATTTTATCCAGACTGCCACTTCCATCGCTGTTTACTGCATACAGTGTAAAATTAGATGGATCTGCGCTGCCGACATTTGAAACAAAGGCAATCTTTTTGGCAAAATATGGCGAGGCCAGAGGAAACCCTAGTAGGCTATTCTCGTTGCAACTAGGTCCTCCATACATCGCATTTGATTGATGAGGATAATAGGAAATACCCATAACAAGCATCGCCAAGACAGGTATAGTCAGCATTGAAAGGTGTAAAATTTTCATTTTCTAAATTTCATTCCATAAAGTGCGATTATTGATGTAATACTGATCAATAGAATGGGAATTGCAAAAGGGAATTCTGGTACTGTTGAGATATTGTTTTGATCAAAATCTGTTGAATTGGAAAATGAAATTCCGCCATCAGAACTTTGTGAAAACACTATATGATTACCATCATGGAAAGCAGAATCTGGCCCCGCAATGTAGAGGTTATTCCCATTTGATGCAAGTATATACCCGGGATTTGATATAACAATTCTGTTTGTCAGATCAGTTGCGTTATCCAGTATTTGACCACCATCGATACTTTTCCTAAAAAATATTCCTTGTCCATTTGGATTAAGGGATGGATAGCTTTGCCAAATGATGTAATACTTGCTATCTGATGTAGATATTTGTTGATCAAGTGAGTAAGGCCCATCAGCATTATAATGCAAGTCTGGGCCGTCAAGTGTCTGTATTTTACCAAAAGTATTTCCATCATCAGAGCTTGCTACCATCAAGAGTTCTATACCACTATGAGGATTTTGGTCATACCAGGTGACATAGACATAATCTCCGGAGGGATCTAATGCCAAATCATTGAGAAAGTTTGAAGATGCCGCATAAGTTACTAGTTGTACAGGCTTTTTAAATGAGACACCTCCGTTCGTGCTTTTCATAAAAGATACTCCACTACTGCCTATGCTGGGATCTGTGTTAGTACTTGTTATGCCAGCAACATAGACGTTGTTTCCGGAAACTGCAAGTCTTGGCAAACCAAGTGGACCAAGATCTGTGATTGGTCCAGTCGCAAATCCATTTTCGATATAAATGGTAGTAAAATATACTTGTGTAGATGACCAAAGAACATAGGCTTTGGAACCCACTTGAACTGTCTGAGGTTGAAACGAATCTCCCGTAGTGGCACTTAGATCTATTGGGTTATCAAATGTCCTGCCCCCATCTGTACTTTCACTAAGAAAGATTGAACGCATTCCTTGGTTTGCAATACCTGTCCAGATTATTCCAATGTTGTTTCCTGATACAAGTATGCTTGATACATCGTTTTGAATGGTACCGTTAGTGTTGACCTGAACAGTATCTCCAAAACTTGAACCGTTATCGCCACTCATCTTGAAAAATAGCCTTTCTGGTGTTGAAATATAATTGATCCAAGATACATACACATTGCCATTTGATGCTTCAACTGCTGGTGGACTTCCTGATTGTGTAGAATCTGCCAAAGTAACTGGACCTGTAAATGTAGTTCCATTGTCGTTGCTTTTCTCAAATAAAAGAACTCTCTGCCCACATCCAAAAAAATAATTCCAAAATACATAGACATTATTTTGATCTGCAGATATCTCTGGGTGCCATCCTCCTGAAATAGGTGAGCAGCCATATTGTGCATAAGCTTCGTTAATTCCAATACTAGTGATTGAAACCAAACTAGCTAAAATTAAGAGATGTAGAGTTTTCATTTTCTCATTATCACTTTATCACTATTGAAACATCACTAGCCCAAACAGTTCCATTATAACTTCCAAAGCTCATGTCAATGTGATACTTTCCAGGCATCACTTTATGCAAAACAGAGTCAATCCGAAGGTCGCTTTGATCCCAATAAAATGGTCTTGCAATCAGTGTTACAGAATGCGGTTCAAGCACGACTGGCTTTCCATCATTTATTGCATCAATGCCATAGAAATATCGGTATGCCCCGGTGTCATTTACCTGATTGTACACATGGACAAATAGCCTCGGTTCGTTGTCTAGCCTAACTTTGTTTGGACTGTCATTTATTATGAAATTTTTAATTTCCACTATATCACCAATATGATAAACTTGCTTGTCAGTAAGGGTCTCAACTTTCAGCCAATAAGGCGGATCCTTTCCACCCCAATATCCACCGCCACTTTCAAATGTGCTAATTGTCCAGTCGGAATTGCCAATTTTTATACATGGGCAGTTTGTTTGAGCCATCCCTCCGGAAAATCCCCCATCAGATACTTTTCCAGAAAACCCAATATTGTATATGCCATTTTGCACATTAGGTCCTGCTGTTATCATCATAGTCGCGTTTACACTGCTTCGTTCTGGTATGTAGAGTATGTTTGGAATAATTTTTGTAGTCAGTCCAGAATCAAGCGCAGAAATTTTTGGATACAATTCTACTTTGGTAGGCCTTCCAAAAGTTGCCAAGGTTTGCAATGTTATGGTATAATTTATCGACTCTCCTTTGGTGAGATTATCCGGAGTATTGCCAGGTGTCGGAGTGAATCTTGGATATACTTGACTAGAACCTGGTTCATCACTTGAAAATAATATAATTTGATAATATTTGCCGTCATATTTTACATCCCCTACAACCAGATTTCCGTTTGAGACAAGATTTACATTATTCAATAAAATATGTACATCATTTTGTGTTAGACTAGATTGATAGTTTACACGATCTTCCACTGGTATTATTCCATTAGCAGCCATTATCAGACTAACACCACTAGGAAATGAACAAATATTTTCTTGACCTTGCTTGCACTGGTCTGCTCCAGATAATGCTTGCTCAAGTTTAGGCAAGCCAGACAAAGTTTCATTAGTTAGTGATGTACAATCTAATTTTGTTTGGTTTTTTTCTATCTCCATCACAGACAGCCAGGTTATTTTTTTCAATGTAATTTCGTCTCTTGAAACATTCGGTGCCTGATTGCAAGATGGATTGTCATAGTTTGAAGTAATAGAGATTGGAAAGATCAAAATGTAAATTCCAACAGGCAGATAGAACAGGATGAGAAATCGCTTCCCAGTAATATAGATTGGAAAGATCAAAATGTAAATTCCAACTGCAACTACTGTAGCAATTCCAAAACCAGTTATTATTGAAAGGTGAGTAGTTTTCATTTTCTAAATTTTCACCCAGTATTTCATTGTAATTCCGGTGACAACTTGTACTCTACTGTACCGCCAGAAATTCCTAAAATTTTGTAATTGAGAACTTCTACACCACAGTGTTCCACATATACAGGAATATCAGATGGAATTATTTGTGAACTGTCCATATCTATTGCAACCGGCATAGCACCGCATATTGGAGTAAGAGATACCCAGTATAATCCACTAGGGATGTTTTTGGTAGAAATATCATAGACAACTGTAGTGTTTGTACCTTGACTCATGGAAACATGATCTGGACTAGATGATATTATAATTTGAGATGAATTTAGGGGGATAAAATGATCTGGGTTTCCAGTATAACCTTGCCCTCCAGTAGTCACATTTCCCGTATTTTCAAGATCAGAGGTATATTGAACATATATCTGTGCAGTTGAGTTTGATTTGATGAAAAACACTAGCCTGTTTAGAGTTGATGGAGAAAATGGATCAGGGCCAAGGCTTGAAAATTTTGCTGGTGCTTGTTTTTCTAATGTGACAGGACCTCTGCCAGGATTGTAACCAAAATCTTTTGGACCTGGTAATGCCCAACTCATTTTTACTAAAGATGAAGCTGTATCAGGTTTCACACATGCAGGAGAATTATCTTCTGCTTTGATTACAAGTTGAAGGCCTTGTTCACATTTTATATCGTTTGCTGCAACTCCTGATTCAAACTGCTTCAGTGGCGATAAATTTGGCAACTGGATTGAATTACCTGTAACAATGACTTTTGGTTCCCTATGACATCCATCTGACAAAGAAATAGCGCCCATATTCCCGAAATAAATTTGTGGAGAAATTCGGTAAGAACCTGATTTGAGAGCTTTGATTGTAATTGAAAATGGAGTTACTTCATTTGGAGAAATATTAATTTTATACCCATATGGTTCTTTTGAAACTACTTCCCAGACACCAATAGTGGTTGAATTAGACCACATCCTAAACAAACCTGTCATATCATTTGTTGCAGAACTTACTATCTTACCCGATATAGTAAGAGTACTACCAGTTTGTAAAATCTGATTAGACAATACTACACCATCAAATCTGCCATACCGGCTTTGTAATCCTGTGCATATGCCATGTGCCGATGCATGTGACACAATTGTGGAAATTATAGACAGTATTACGATTGCAATTAAGATAAGTTGTAAAGTTTTCATTTCTTATTTTTTTCTCACAATGTAAACAGACAAAACAGTAGCTACACTACCAACAATTACTCCAAAAACTACAAGTGGTATCCAAGAGTTCTCTACTAAATCATGTGATAGTGCAGGCAAAGGTAATGCTGGTCCAAGAGACAGACTTTGGCCAACTCCCCCCGTGTAATGCATATTGAATACATGAAGTGTCATGTTTTGTATATAATCACGCTCTCCAACATGTTCTCCTATTGCTATGACAAACGTTCCTACAGGTGCATAAGATGTCACAGGATTTATCATGAAGTAATATGGTTCATGTGCTTTTAGTGTAAAAGTAGAGTTTGGCATCTCAACTTCAAGCCAGCTTGGAAGGGGAACAATTTTTGTGTCATTTACCATTCCAAGAATCTTAAGACTTGATTGAATCTGATTCGAGTCATCAAGTGGATCATAGACTACTCCGTATACCGCATTTTGCTTTTGATCGCTATTCATTGGAACCTCTTTTTCAAATTGTATTGGTCCTGATGAATGTAAGACTGTCACGTTTTGCACAACCGTTATAGGAACATAGACAGTTGAAATGTCACCATTTTGTGACAATGCCCGTATTGTCATGGCTTTGGTGTCAAACGGGTTTATTCCTGGAGGCCATTCTGCTCCTGCCATCAAAAGTTTTGATGATGAGCCACTTGGACCCACTTGAAGTATTTTTGGATAAATCTCAACCCATCCCCCATTTGGAAGTGAAGACATCTCAAGTCGGACTTGGGTTTTACTGCCTGAAACAAGATTTAGCGGCAGTTGTTGATTTGTTATAAAACCTAAACACATTGTTCCATGATCAGTGTCATTTGAGCAGAATTGCCCATAATTCTGATCTAGTTCTCCGGTCTGTAAAGATATTGAGCTTGGATTTGGAATTATTTGTAGATGTATTGTGCCAAGCAGACCGCTTTCTGCTGCCTGTCTTTTCCAAAATTCTTTAAGATGATCAATTCCCTGTTTAAGATCAGGTTCTGGCGTGTTCACCTCCGATGGATTCATTATCTGAATATCTTTTCCTGTTGATACTTCCTTGATGGCACCACGTCCAACAATTTTGACGGTATAACTTCCAGGCGTTGTTGTAGAATCTACGTAAAGATATAATGTGCCGTTTGCAAGATGTGTCACGTCAATAGTATCTGAAAGCATGTTAGGGTCTACCCATCCCTGTACACCGTTAGGATCATCAACAAGCATTATCTGAGTAATTGATTCCACGGCATAGTCCTGGTTCATCTTGACAAGTATTGGTAGTCGAATTGACTCGCCCTGTTTTAGTGAAACAGATATGGGATTTTGTTGATTGGATACAAAGGTAATGGGAAGGTTTGGCAATTGATTGTAATAGGACGTAGTATTATCTGCAAATGAGATTGCATTGCCAATGAAAACAAAGCCAAGAATTGTAATTATGAAAAGATGTAGAGTTTTCATTTCTTATTTTTCACAATCAGTAACTGTAAGAATGATCATCTGTCCCCCAGTACAGAAACCTGGAGGAAGAGTCACCCAGTAAATGCCTGGTAATGCATCTTTGGATGCAGAAAATGTCATGGTAACAAGTGCGGAACCGTTATCTCCAATCATCTCTGATTTTGGCTCAACCAAAACATCCACACCGGGATGATTATTCATTCCTGCATCATGCATGAATACAGCATCGTTTGTGATGTTGATATGATTAGAATATGTAATGTTCCCAAAATTATGAACCATATTTACGGAGATTAGAAACTCGATAGTACCATTATGCCCGGGTTCTAGTACATAATTTAGTGTTCCAGGATAAGATGCATAGTTGTAAATGCCATAAAATCCAGTGGCATTGAGAATTTTCTCAGAGGCTCCAAAATTCATAACAGGGCACAGTGAGTCTCCACGAGGTCCCGCTATTGCATACTGATGAGGTATCTTAGATACACATGGTGGAACAACCTTTGTTATCCTGTTTGCGGTATCATTGTTTTCAGTCAACATTTGATTGGTGCTTACGAGTAGCTTGATTTTGTCATGATATATCGTAAGACCTGCCTGTGGCATCGTATGATTCCCAAGAACTGTAACCGAATTTACAGCTAAATGAGGGCCATACTGTGTAGGAATTTGAATTCCTCCCACCATAGTGCCTGAACCATCTGGACTTGACATAATTCCGCCATAGATTTCTTCAAAACCATCTTGGAACTTTACATCAAGATTTACAAAAGCACCACCTGGCGTAATCAGGGTACCGTCAGGAAAAGAAAATGTAACGTTATGAAATTGCATGGATGAACCTTTCAATTTGTAAATGTCATTGTCTAGTGTAGTTTGATAAAAAGTCTGGTTGTCAATCGATACCAGACCGTCTTTTTCTATACCATCATATGAATAATCATACAATGAAACTTTTGGATTTTGATTTGAACCGCCATAGTACTGAACTTGTTTCAAGTTGTAAGTTTTTGAAGCAGAGATGACGGTGTTGTTAGTTTGTGGTAAGACAATGATTTTCCCTATCATCCAAGGATGAGGTTCTGTATGATAGGTAAATGTTCCAAGTTCTGTAAATGTAAATTGATATGAACCACCTGGTTTTATGACGCCGTAACTACCAAATGATTTTCCATTTTGGATCAGGGGCATGTCTGGTGCAATGGTGTTTGCTACATCAGCTTGGCTTACCCATCTCACAGTATTGTTTACCCCAAGTACAACTGTTGCCACATCGGGACTGTATCTGTTCTTTGAAGCTTGGTTTTCAGAGCCTGGTGCTATAAGCACAGTAGTATAGTTCATTTCAGTTTCGTTTACATTAGTGCCATAGAGAAATCCCCTTGAGGCAAGTTTTGAAATCGTTCCAGCCTTAAGACAGGTAGGCTCTTGGTTGTGTGACTTTATTGCAAGATAGAGCCCTTCGTTGCAGACAATGTCAGATATAGATACTCCTGATTTGAATTGCTTTAATGGAGATTCAGCAAAAACTGACGGTCCAGGTGTTGTTTCAACAGAAGAAATTTTGAAATCCCATGTACCTGATGAGTTTGGAACTGGTTCGTATGGAATGCCTATTGCAAGTGTTCTGGACAAATTATTGTTTGCTATTTCTGTGAAACTGGCAGGTTGCATGTATTTATCAGGTTGTTGTGCACCATAGAGTACCGTGAATCTTGCATCCTTGCCATATTGTGTAGAATCTATCAATGCCCTTGGAAGTTCAATTACAAATTGTAACCCTTGAGCTGTTGCATTAGTTACGTGTATTCTTAATGCATTATTGTTAATGTCTGCCTCTATTCCTACAAGATCTGCAAAACTCTTGTATTTGATAAAAAAGTCTTGTCCGTTAACAGTCAGTTTGTATGGTTCTGCAATGAACTTGAAATATGATCTGTCACACCAACTTTGTACACAAGTTACAATCTGATAAACTCCAGTTGTATCAAAATTTGCTCCAATTTTCAATCCGAATTTTCCATTAGTTACTGGTGTGTCAATACTCTGTATTGTTACATTGTCAGGGTTGATAACTTGTATGTGGATTGACTTGCTGTAATTTTGCACATAAACTTGTCCTTGTATGTTGATCGTGTCATTTTTTTCATAAAATTGACTGTTAGAACCTGCAGAAACTGTAACACCCGGAGGCGGACCGCAATCTGTAACCCCGATAAGACAAGGGGCATAAACTGAGTTTGTTGTAAATGCTAGTAATCCAGCTGTCAAGAGAATGATCATTGTAAGATGCAGGGTTTTCATTTTCTTACATGTGCTGTACCATCAGGGTTTAAAAAAAGTGGTGTAGATTTCATTTTTATATGTTTTAAGAGTCTAGCGGAATGTAGTCACATCTATTGTGTTCGAAACGGTCCCTTTTTACTTGCAATCACAATTAAAACCACTCCGACAATCACAATTATCACTCCTGATGCAAATGTTTGAATCGCTGCCCAATTCTGACAGAAAGCAGTGGAAGCACCCATTGGCATTGGAGGGCAACCAGAAAGAAGGGTTTGGGACGCTTGTGATAAATTAGTAGATGTCTGCTAGAAACAAACCTATAACTATCAACAAAGTGCCAATCACCATTGCAATAATGGAAAGGTGTAGAGTTTTCATTTTCTAATCTCTGATTCTGTTTTATCAGTCCATTCTGATATAATCTAAAATAAAATCATCCCTTGTTATCACACAGTCGTCCAGAATTTGTTTGGTTAAACTAGTCCCTAATTTGTCATTTTTGACTGGTACCGAAGTAAATCTGTTCGAATCATCATTACGTAATGGAACATAACCTCCCTTTTGATATTATATTTGAAATCCTTTCTTGTTGACAAGATATTTTATTATTGCATTACCAGAAACTCGAGGAAGTTTACTCACTATTTACGAATAAATTTCAGACTATGATCTTTGTCTTCGCCTAGATCTTCTACCATCAACTTGATTGCTTCTTTGACGCTGTCTTTTGCTTCATCTTCGGTATTTCCCTCTGCAGTGGCATGAAGCTCATTGCATCTTGCAAATATCATGCCATCTTCATCTTTATCTAAAATTACTTGATATGTCTTTTCAGATACTGTCGAGGTTGAATGTTGCATACATGGTACAATGTTGGTACGATCTATAAAAAGAACAAGACATCAAAATATGATAAACTGTACATCCTGCCTGGTGTATTACGCAAGTGGTTTTGCAGACTCTGCAAACTTGAAAACTGCAAATGACATATCACTGTAATTTTTCAGTCGCGCATACGAGATTTATCTAAGCTTGTCAGATTCAAGAAAATATATTGCTATTTTTGAATTTTCAGATGAGAATCTCAA
>VFSW01010403.1_pt1 | contig 13192 bp, 15 predicted proteins | sample 5358111 | NCBI WGS metagenome assembly VFSW01 (sample SAMN11554181, study PRJNA540505) | mine drainage metagenome | isolation source: sediment from site ElyBrook_90M | place: USA: Ely Copper Mine, Vershire, VT | collected 2017 | reverse complement strand
GTTACCAGTGCGGTTTTACTCTATCGTTACCCATACGGATTTCAACAGAGGCGTTTTTATGGATAACAGGCTGGAACCGATCAAAACCTATCTCGATCGGCACCTCGATAACCCGCCCGAGAATCTGACGCTGGGGAGCAAGCTCGGCGAGATTGGCATCGATTCGATGGCGCTGCTCGAGCTGATGATGGACCTGGAAGACAAATACGACTTCCGCCTGCCCGAGGACGTGCCGACGCCAGAGACGGTCGGCCAGCTGGTCGCGCTGGTGGAACAGTACAAACCTTCTGCCGTAAATGAGTAGATCTGGGCCCCGCAGGGTCGCTGTGACTGGTGTTGGTCTGGTCAGCCCGTTTGGCGGTGATACCGACGATTTTTTCGCGCGCATCATGCGTGGCGAGTCTGCGGTAACCCTGTATCGTCATCCCGCCTTGCCGACCGAATTGGTCCAACCTGCAGTTCGTTGCACATCGTTCAACCCGGAGCAGACCATCGGTCGTGCGTTGTCGAGCGTAACTGACCGCTACAGCCAGCTCGGCCTCGCCGCGGCATTTTCGGCCTGGAGCGATGCGGGGCTGCTGCGAAAGGGGGCGGGTTCCGACGAATATGGTGTGTCTTGGGGTACCGGCGTGGGTGGTGTCCTGACCTACGAAAAGGGCTACACCGATTTTTTCGAGCGCGGGAAGCGCCGCATGTCGCCGCTGACTGTTGCGCTGGCAATGAACAATGCGGCTGCGTCGAATCTTGCGATCGCTCTGGGCCTGGGCGGCGCCTGCCTGACCTATTCAGTGGCCTGCGCCTCGTCGGCAGTGTCCATCGGTGAGGCGTATCGCCGTATCCGGTCGGGGGATGACAAACTGGTCGTTGCTGGCGGATCGGAAGCACCGCTGGCGCTATCCGTTATGCTGGCATGGGACGCGATGCGGGTTGTTGCCGACGGCGACGAGGAGAGCGCTTTCCGAGCCTGTCGTCCGTTCCAGGAAGGACGCAAGGGACTGGTGCTTGGCGAAGGTGGTGCTGCCATGGTGCTTGAAGATTGGGATCATGCAACGACTCGTGGCGCGCGCATTTATTGCGAACTGGCCGGCTATGGACAGAGCTGTGACCGCAGCCACCTGGTGCGCCCCGATGCCGGCGGACAGGTCAGGGCGATCGAGGCCGCCATGCACGAGGCTAGCCTGTCTCCGGCCGAAGTAGGCTATGTGAATGCTCACGGCACGGCCACCCAGGAAGGTGACCCAATTGAGATCCTTGCGCTGAAAACCGCCTTCGGCGAAGCTGCGCTTAGACTGCGCGTGAGTGCAACCAAGTCGATGCACGGACATCTGCTCGGTGCGGCTGGTGCCATGGAGGCAGTGATTACGGTGTTGGCGCTGGCAAAACAGCAAATACCGCCAACTGCCCACTTGCAGCAGGTATCGGCAGATTGTGAGGGGGTATGCCACGTGATGGGGGCGGGGCTGCACGACGTTTCCTTTGAGGCGGCAATCAGCAATTCCTTTGCCTTTGGCGGCAGCAACGCCGTACTGGTATTCCGACGCATGGGCTAGTCCCTTACCCGGATCCACATGAGGAGATCGCATGGAAAACCATAACAAGACTGTCTCCCAATCTGTGCATGTGCCGCATCTGCCTCTTACTGGTTATTACCCGGACGAAGCGTCGCGCAGCAGGTTCGTGCGTGAGATGTTTGATAGCACAGCAGAAGATTACGACCGCATGGAACGCATTCTGGGCCTCGGAACCGGTCTCTGGTATCGCGGCCAGGCGCTGGTACGGGCCGGACTTCGGCCCGGTATGAAAGTAGTGGACGTGGGGATAGGGACGGGTTTGGTCGCGCGCCAGGCAGTGTGCATAGCAGGCAGTGGCGAACTCGTTACCGGCGTCGATCCGAGTCTGGGCATGATGCGGAACGCCAAGATTCCGGAAAGCGTTACGCTGGTGGAAGGGCGGGCCGAGGACATGCCTTTTCCGGACAATCATTTCGATTTCCTCAGCATGGGATACGCGCTGCGCCACATCAGTGACCTGTCCGTGGCCTTCCGTGAATTTCATCGGGTAATGAAACCAGGTGCAAAACTGTGCATCCTGGAAATCACCTGCCCGGAAAGCAGATGGGGGCGCCTTCTGCTCAAAGCCTACATGAAGGGCGTGGTGCCCACGCTTGCCCTGTTGGTCGGGAACAAGAGGAATACACCACAGCTTTGGCGCTATTACTGGGACACCATTGAAGCCTGCGTACCGCCGGCGCAGGTTCTTGCCACGCTCGAGACGAGTGGCTTCTGCGGCGTACGTTGCTATAACGAAATCAGGGGTCTGAGCATCCTCGCCGAATACCAGGCTACCAAGCCGGAGTAGGGTGGCCATAGCCGCCTGTGTTCCAAGGTAACCCGACATGTCCAGCGGCCCGGCCATGCTCGCATACCTGATCGTCGAACGCCTATCGCGGCGGGTCCTGCCGCGGGTGCAGGAACCGGAACTGTCCGATATCGACATCGCAGCGCAAAACGATGCATTTGAATTCGCGGGCCGCGAGGACGGCATCCTGGCTTCCATCTACCTGTACCAGGCTCTGCAGATTGCGCCACTGGTGCGCCCCGGCGACCGTGTGCTGGACCTCGGCTGCGGCCCGGCAAACCAGCTGGTGCAGGTCGCGCGGCTGAATCCACATGCGCATTTTATCGGACTCGATGTCTCTGCCGGAATGCTCGAGCGCGCACGCCAGACAATAGAACGCTGCGGGGTGGAAAATATCGAAACGGTCCCAGGCGACATGACTACCCTGGCGAAGTTTCCTGATCACTTGTTCGACTGCGTGATGTCGACCATGTCGCTGCATCATCTGCCCGACGAGGTGGCGCTGCAAGATGCGCTGCGCGCGGCGCGCCGCGTGCTGAAGCCGGGCGGTAGCCTGTATCTGATCGACTTCGGACGTTTGAAGCGCGCCGCTACCCAGCGCTTTTTTTCAGAAGATCGCAGCGATGTCCAGCCGGTAAAATTTACCCGCGATTATTTAAATTCGCTGCGGGCGGCGTTTAGCGTTGACGAACTGTCGCGCGCGGCCAAGGTGTTCGGTGATGGTGTGACACGTTATGCAACCGTGCTCGCGCCGTTTATGGTGATCTTCAAAAGCGCCGCACGCCGCGAACCGGACAGGCAACTGCGGGACACGGCGCGCGTGCTGTACCGGCGCCTGAGCACCTCGCAGCAGAGGGACTTCCGGCTGTATGCGCGCTGGCTGCGGGCGGACGGCCTCGTGTTACCGTTTCTGCCTGGCTGACCATGTCCATGCCATCATCCATCGCAGGATTAACAGCGGGGCGGTGCCGGCGCCCGTTCCGGGGCGGGGAAACCGGTTGGCCAGGCAACCTTCCTGGGCCTGCCGGAGGGCTTAGCGGAAAGCGTGCTCGATGTCATTCGCGATGCCCGAGCTCTGCGTCCGCGCAGCAAATGTCTGCAGCAGTACGGTGGTGCGCGGCTATCCTTGCACGGTCCGACCAGATCACCCGTTCCTCGCGGTTCATGCGGCGCGCGCGATCAGCATGACGTTGGCGAAAGGTGTGCCGTTGCTCATCGGGATGGCCTCTACCGCGAAGCCGCGTTCCTCGAGTGCACGTATCCATCCGGAGAGCGGTCGGCACCACATGCGCGCCAGACGGTGGCCCTGGATGAAAGACATGCAGGCATCCACCGCTTGGCTTAACGCAAAGCGCATTCCACCGTCGGCATCGCCGACGCGCGTCACGAACAGGCCTCCGGCGCCTATCGCGGTCCGTATTCTATCGAGCATACGATCTTGCTCGGCATACGATACATAGTGGAGTACATCGAGGATGGTGATCACGTCGGCATTGTCCAGTTCAGCATCGCGCATGTCGCCGCCCCTCAATTGCACACGTTCACCGTGCAGTGGCTGCAATGCCTGGTTGCCGCAGATCGCCTCACGCTCCATCAATTCGATGCCGCGGAAGCGCAAGCCGGCGGGCGGTGCCGGGCTATCGCGCAATTCGCCCAGTGCAGCCAGCCGTTCCGCACCAAGCAGCCAGGCGGCGAGCAGACCGCGGCCGCAGCCAAGATCCAGGATACGCGCGCCGTCCGGCAGCATCGGGCGCTCGAGCAGTGCAGCAAAAATCGGGTCGCCCCACAGCTTGCCCCGTGCCCAGTGGTAATTGAAGCGGCCGGTGTATCGGTAAGGTTCGGTCGCCAGGTCCAGTAGTCTTTTTTTCAGTCCGCCTTGCATGATCAACTGAGTGGTACGGGATTGAGGTTGCGAGCCGCCAGTTCGGTCATCAGGCGCGGCAACACTTCGATGACGACCGGAACGCCATTTGTGCTGCGGGCGGAATGACCATCGTGGAGCAGCAGGATGTCCCCTGCACCAAGCCCGCGGGTAAGGCGGGCGAGCACGAAGTCGGCATTGCCGCAACGTGTGTCATAGCCGCGTCGTGTCCAGCTCGCGAGTCGAATGCCGAACCACTGCAGTACGGGGTCGAGAAAAGGATTACGCAGGCCCGCAAGCGCCCGGAAAAATTGCGGGCGTCGGCCGGTGATCTGCTCCAGCGTTTTCTGGGCGTCGCCGACCTCACGCATCCAGCCGCCGATGCCGGAAAGCGCAGCATAGTGTCGGTGGTGCTGACCGTGGTTTTCAATGGTGTGTCCACGCGCCATGATGTCGCGGCAGATTTCCGGATGGGCAGCAGCTCTTTCTCCGATGCAGAAAAAGGTCGCGCGGACCTGGTACTGGCCCAGGATGTCGAGCACCTGCGGCGTGACTTTCGGATCTGGCCCGTCGTCAAAGGTAAGCGCGACTTCCCCGCGCTCCGCCGCCGCTGCAGGCAGACGCACGAGATTCGCGCCCAACAGTTTGCTGCGGGGCCACAGGCCGGCAGCGCTGATTACGGCATGGTTGAGCAGCACAATGGCAAGCGCGCATCCCCAGCGAGATGGTGTGAGCAGCGTCAAAGCGAGCGCGCCTGCGTGGATGAGGATCGATGCGAGGAGAAACGGCGTCGGTCGCCAAGCGCGCATTGCCATGTTTTCGGTGCTGGAGCAGATCATGAGGACTATAATCCGGTTTTGCCGGGTGACAGTATGGCCGCAAACAGCAGAGAGAACAGCGCCCCGAGACTGACTGTGATACCTACGGCTGAAAGCACGGGGATGCTCGACAGGCCTAGAATGCCGAAGCTGCCGACGGTGGTAAGGTTGGCAACTACTAGCGAGACCTGCATCCGGCGGCGTTCCGCGGCCGTTGCTGTCTGCCCGCAGCTCTCGAAGAACAGCGCATAGTTGGAGCCGATCGCGACCACCAGCAGCAGACCGACCAGGTGCATGATGGTCAGGCGGGTGCCGCCTTGCAACAGCACTCCCGTGACGCAGGTAACTGAGCAGACCAGCGGGGTGACCACCCGCAGCGTACGAGATGCGGATTTGAGAGCGGCCAGCAGTAGCGCAATGATCACCAAGCAGCCGAGTTCAGACAGCAGCAGCACCTCGTTCCGGTAGTTCCTGAACAGGCTGGTCGAATCTTCCAGCAGGTCGATCACGACAATGTGCTTCAGCCGGGTGGCCTGCAATGCGGCTTGGACGCGGTTGATGTCCAGCGGGACCTTGGCGCTCTTGTCGGACGGGCGCAAGGGTATAAGCATCAGGTAGTCGCTGGCGCGATGGATCAGCAGCGAATCGACCAGCAGTGCGGCCGAGGTGCCGTCGAGATCGGTGCGCCGAAGGGGTTTTCTCATGCGCGCTGCCTGCAGGTCAGAGAGAAAGCCCTGCAGCCTGTCGATTCTGACGGGCAACCCGACGAGCGCCTGCCGCAGCCGTTGTCGCGCCTGTTGTGCGTCCGGGATAGCTGCCTGGCGATCGCGCTGCAGGGTACGGCTCGGCAGCACAAAGGCAGGCGAACTGAATCCGGCGATCACCTGCTTGTACATCAGTCCGCGCAGAACCTGGCCAGCCTTTTCAGCGCCTTCCAGCGCAAGCTCCTTGTTTGGTGCGCTGAAGGCTACCATAAAGCGCAGGTCGGGTGCGCCAAGGTCGCCGCGCAGCTGCTGGTCGAGTCGTTGATCAGTCTTGGAAATTGGGCTCAGCGCCGACAGGTTGCGGTTCCATATCTTGCCCGCGTGTGCGAAGACGACACCTGCGGCCGCGAGCGCGAGCAATAGCGGCAACCATCTCAGCCGGGTGGCAAAGTCGAAGAGCCGGTCGAGCGCGAAGCCGGGACGGCTCAGGTCGCGCAGCTTGAGTTGCTGTGGCACCAGCGCTGGCAGCACGTAGCGCGTCACGAGTGCCGCTGCGATCAGACCGCTGATGGAATAGACTCCGAGCTGCGCGAGGCCCGGGAACCCCGAGAACAGAAGGGGAGCGAAGCCGGCGATCGAGGTGGCGACGCCGAGCCAGATGGTGCGCCAGAAATGGCCGGGGTTCAGCTGTCCGGCGCGCTGCAGGTAGAAATAGATCGAGTAATCGACGGCTTCGCCGATCAGGGTTGTGCCAAAACCGAGTGTCAGGCCATGCACCTGGCCGAAGCTTAGGCTGACAGAGGCAATCCCGACCAACGCACCGGACAACACGGGCAGCAGGCCGAACGCGAGAAGCGAAGGCGAACGGTAAACTAGCAGCAACAGGAAAACGACCAGCAGCAGGCTGGCGCTTGCCAGTCGGGTCACTTGGCCCTGGATGGTGTTGCGCGACTTGACGGCGAATACGCTGGTCCCGCTCATTACCACCCGGCTGTTCGCCTGGCGATCCGGCAGCCGTTTGAAGGTTTTTCTGATGGCTTCGATGGCGCGTGCCTGGGCTTCGATATCGGTGCCGGACGCGTGGGTGTAGGCAAGCAGCACCGCCCGCTTGCCATCGCGTGAGGCCCACGCGCCGTGCAGGCTTCTTGGTTGGCTGCTGCCCCCAAACTGATCGAGCAGCCGCAGCGTTTCACCCGTTGGGTCACGTGTGAACAGTTGCTTGACAATCAGACCAGTATCTCCCGAAAGCGCATCTATCGAGTTTTTGATGGCAGAGTGAAGTCCCTGTACTGTGAAGTGCGCAGGCGTGATGTCGGGACTGAGCAGGTAGCGGTTGTCGAAAAAATACGCGCGGTCGCGCTGTTCGGTGGCGGAATCCCCATTCTGTACACCCATGAACATGCGTGTCTTGCGCAGCCGGTTGGCCAGCTCTTGTGATAGCTTAGCGCGTCCTGCGGCGTCACCGCCTTCGATGCCGATCATGATCAGGCGTCCGATGATGCCGTACTGGAACTGATCGACGAGCAGCCGCTGGCGTGCGCTCGGCGCCTTGGGCATAAAGGCCGACAGGTCGGATACGAACCGCGTCTTTGCGATGACCAGTCCGCAGGCGAGCAGCAACCCCAGCCAGAGACCGAGGACCAGGCGTTGCGGACGCAATTTCATCGGTTGTGGCTGACCTGTGTGATGACCATCACGGAGTGGTCTCCATCCCGCTGGTCCAGCTCGATGGTTTTGACGTCGGCGCGCGAACCGCTGATGCGGATGCGTCTGAAAATGCGACTGAGGCGCTGCTGCTTCGGTGTCAGCACGAGCCGCCAATTTTTGATTGAGCCGGTAAGCTGGAGCGCATAGAACGTCTTCAGCGCAGAAAGGTCACCGGCCAGCGTGCCACGTATGCTTTCGATGAATGCCGAGATTTCCGGATATTCTTCCAGGCTGACCCTTATCCGGCGCTTGCCAGGCCGTTCTATCGTGAGGGTGTCGCCGCGCAGGATCAGCAATTCGGGCTTCGGTGTGAGCACGCGCTTTTCGAGGCTGTCCGGTGCGACGAAGGAAAGGTCACCCGTGGATACGAGCGGACGGTCGACGATCCCGATGTATGTCCTTTCGACAAACGTGGCCTTGGCCGACTTGTTTTGTGCGAGCAGTTGCATCAGTTGCATCAGTTGCGCGTCTTTGGCGTAAGCGAACGGGACGGCTATCACGAAGATAAGCCAGGCGATAGCCGTAGTGCGTATAAGATCAGAATGTTTCACTGTCTGCGGATTTCCAGAAATCGTAGAAGTTGAACCAGTTGAATGGCGCCGCACGGCAATGGCATTCCAGAGCAGCCACGTATTTCGTCAGAAGTTCGCGGACCTCATCCTGGCGGCTGGCTGCGGGCAGTCCGGAGAAATCTGCCAGAAGCTCGAAATGTATGTCATAGCGGTTGTCTCCACGGTACAGTCCGGCCATGAAATAGACGGGCTGGCGCAGCATGACGGCCATGCGAAACGGCCCGGTTGGAAAGTGTGCGGGCGAGCCAAGAAATGGCAGTTCGAGATATTTGTCCGGCCCGCTAGCGCGGTCTGCGAGGATGCCGACCATGGCGCCCTCCTGCAGGCGGTGGTGAATTGCAATCATCGCGTCGAGCTGCCCGAGTGTGATCACGTCGAGCATTACGCCGGGATTGATTGCGGCCAGAGAGTCGTTGAGCTGGTGCGCGTTTTCCAGGTTCATCGCGATGCAGACCTTGAGGCTAGGGTTGTCGCGGGCAATGCTGCGCAGCATCTCGAAACTTCCGAGATGCGCCCCGAACAGGAAGCAGCCCTTCCCGGCGGTGTGCATCGCATGCAGTTGTTCAGCGTCAAAAATCGTGATGTCAAACAGATCATAGCGATTGTTGAGCAGGTAGATGCGGTCGTGGATCGTTGTGGAAAAGGTCAGGATGTGGCGGTACAGGTCGAGCCACCCGGCCGGACGCTGTAGCACGCGCTTAAGGTAGGCGCGCGAAGCTTTGCGTGCCGGTCGAGCTGCAAGCAAGAAGTACAGTGCGATGCCGTAGACCACACAGCGCGACAGCCGGCGCCCCAGCAGCAGCGACAGCCATCGCATCACGCTGAGCCAGAAGATATTGCCGCGCTCCTTGCGCCGCAGCCATTCGGGTGTTTTGCTGGTGCCGGAGGTTGGCGGTGCCGGAGTCATGGTGGTGCGAAAACGGCAATGAAGCGCTGGCTGCTCATGATGCGGCGCATGCGGCAGCGTATATCGAATCGGATCCGGCTGTCTGCAACCCGGCACACCGGCTCCTGTGTGTCGCGTGACCGGCGGGAATTGTTGACCGCCCGATACATGAGGTCTCCAGCATGATCAGCTGCGCCGGCAGTTTGGCGATGTGCCGGTGCGACACATTGAGAACCGGTAGCGAGGTGGTCCCTGAAGGCTCGGCCTTCCCCTTCCTGGCCGACCGCCCGCGTGGCCGTCCTGAGCCACGAGCATTCCGGGAGGCATTTTCGTCGCGTTCACGTGGTCCGCATGTGGCACGAGCCGGGTTCCTCCTGCCAGAAGCCAAAGTGCCGCGCAAAGGGGCACGATGGAGCGTCCATCGGGCAACGGAAGTATCGCGACCGGCCTCGGCCAAAAGGATGCAATGCCTGCACCCGGGCACGTATGGGCCAATGCCGGCATCCCGGTGCCTCGCGTGCCAGTCGCGGGGCCATGTTGATATTGTCCGGGGCGTCGCCCCCTTTGCACAATCCAGGATCTGTGCGCGTTCACCCACGCCACTGTCGGCGATTGTTCCCGGAACAGGTGTCCACCTACGCTCTCCAACTCCATTTCGTCGAAGGCACCCGATCTGCCATCAGGATGTCGCCTGTCATGGGCTGTCCAGACGACCGCTACGGAGCGGGACGCCCCGTGTCCGGTAGCCGGCGCAGGATATGCGTCTTGCAGTTGACACATTCTGCGGCCCGGTCCGGGCTGTCGCCCATTTGGTGCTGCGTTACGCATTGCTCAGGAGACCATCAGCAGGAGTTTGGCCATCTTCAGGTCGTCTGTCACAGGACTGTGCAGCGCCCCGCTAGTGCGCCGCACGCCGAAAATGATCGGCTGGCCCGGAAAGTGTCTGGCGAACGCCGTACGGGTTGGCTCAAAAGGCAGTGCGGGGATCAATGCCGGGCGGGTCATGGAATGTGCTTGGCTATCAACTCCGCCATGGCAGATGCGGGAATCTTGCCATTGCCGTCGCGCGGCAGGGATTCGACGAATATGATCGGCCGCGGCAGGAAAACCGGATCCAGTTGCTGCAGCAGGGAGGACTGGATGTCGTCCGGGTGCAATCCCGGTGCAACCACAAAAGCGGCCAGGCGGGAGACATTGCGTTCCGGATGGGTTTCCGGAATGCAGAACACACCGTCGTGCACGCCGGGCAGGCTGGTGATGACCTGGTTCAGGTAGGACAGGGAACTGCGCTTGCCGACAACGTTGACCATGTCTGAATTGCGGCCAAGCAGCCGGAATCGCGACGGGCCGCAGAGCTCGATGGTGTCGTTAAGCGTCTGGGAGCATTCCAGGTGGCCGTCGCTGACAATCGTGGCACCCTGTTCCTGCTTCAGCGCGATGCCATCGTACACTTCCCATTCGGCGCACTGGGTAGGCTGGCGGGTAGCGATCTGGCCGGTCTCCGTTGAGCCGTAAATTTCGATAATTGGAGCGCTCAGTCTGGCCTCTGCCTCGGCGGCCAGTTCGCCGGACAGGGGTGCGGTCGCCGAGACGATGGCGGCGACGGACGGGAATTCGATGTCGGTGTCCAACAGCATGCGCAGGTGGAACGGCGTGGTGACGAGCAGTCGTGGCGCGGGCAGTTGGGCCAGCGCCGCCGATACGTCTGCGGGGAAAAACGGCAGACGTGAGGCCAGCCGTCCACCTCCAAGCAGAGGCAGGAAAATGGTCGATTCGAGTCCATACATATGCTGGAACGGCACCGTGCCAATCACCGTGCATGGGCCGCTGGCGGCTGCCCACATGCGACCGGCCCCGGTTGTGATGCATTGCCATATCCGTCCGAAGGTCTTGGCGTGCCGGTTCGGTTTGCCGGTGGAGCCAGAGGTGTAGACGTGCATGATCAACTGCTCGGCGGGAATACGCGGGACCGCAGGAACGTCCGCTGAGAGGCCGCCCTGGCAGCCAGAGATCTGCAGGTAGGGCAACTCAATGGGCGCCGAAGGCTGGTCACCCAGGCAAACCAGATCCGGCAGGTCGTGCCGAAGGTTGGCGATGATATCCGGTGCCAGCGAATTGGGCAACACGGTCAGCGTGCCGCGGGCAATGCTGGCGAACAGCGTTGTGGCAAACCAGTACCGGTCCTTGCACAGGTTGAGTACATGTCCCGTATCCGGGATGCGTGCTGTGATCGCGAATAGGTCGCGCAGGAATTCGGATCGGGTAACCGGACCGGTGTCACGGTAGGCTACTATCGAATCCACGCCGGATTCCGGCAGAAGCGGTAAGCTGTTCATCGTCGCTTATGGAGCGTTCTGGCGCTGTCCATATTCCCGGTAGGCCCGGATAGTGGCGGTGACGCTGAGCCGTGGGCCGTCCGGCAGTACGCGCAGGCGGATCAGGTATTCTCCGGTGAACATGATGACGAGCGAGACCGGTGTCAGCAAGTTGGCAAAAGCCCACCATACTTCGATTGGCGCAAAGAAGAACAGCAGTACTGAGAGCACCGCGCTGGCCGCGAAAAAGATTGTCCAGGCAAGCGTGACCTTCCATGTGTAGTAGAGGTAGTTGGCATCCAATGATTCGGGAATGATGAAACTGGCGATGCGCGAGCACAGTGCGCCCGCGTGGTTGTTGCCGAGTGTGCTGCCAAAGGTGATGGCGAGCAAAGTCATCGCGCCGGCATGCTGAATGAAATACACCCATGCGGCGTGGTCGCGTAGCTGGTCCAGATTAAAGGCGATGGCCAGTGCGCAAAGGGCGTATAGCGGCACCAACAGCATCCGAACACGTGCTTTCCAGGCTGCCACCAGCGCTGCCGCGCCAAGCGGCGCGATTCCGATTAGGACGGTGACCAGAGGTGGGTGCGGCGTCGTTGTTGCAACATAGCCGATGCCGAGATAGACAGCACCGGCCAGCACAAGCAGGATGTTGCGGATGGAAAGCACGCCGTGTGTCGTGCGCCCGTTTCGTCCAATCACGCTATGATTCCTGTTCAACAACGCTGTAGTCCGGCTGGTATTGTCTGCCGACGATCCCGCTGATGGGCTGTCCGGCCATGTTGAAAGTCCAGACGAAGACCAGTGCCAGATCGATGCCGGCGGCCACGTCCAGCGACATATGCTGTTTGGTCGCCATGGTAGAATAAACGATGGCAGCGCACCAGCATGCGCTGAAGATGCGTGCGCCGCGGCCCAGACCCAGCTCGGGCAGCCTCCGGTTCAGCCAGGACCAGGAAAACACGGCGGTGGCCACATGCAGCGACGGGCACGCGTTGCCTGCGGCGTCGATGCCCTTGAGGAAGGCCATGCCCGGGTAGCGTGCCCAGTTGACGTGGACGGGTGGAATCGCAGTTGGCCAGAAATAGAAAATCGTCAGCGCCACCAGACACAGGCCGCCAATCCATTTGCCGTATTCGACGATGGTCTGCCGTGTTGTCATCAGCATCGGCGGCAGCGACACGTATAGCCAGAGCGACAGGTAAAACGGCAGGGCGAGCGGTTCGACGGCGATCAGTCGGTCCAAGATGGTGGCCGGTACGATGGTCACCGGGTAGGCGGGGTGCTTGAGCACGTACACGTAGGCCATAAGGAATACGAAGGTGAATCCCATAGTACCGAAACACTTGAACCAGAAATGTGTCGTAACAATCCACCGCACGCGACGCCACCCATCGGTGCCGTTTGTAAAGGGAGCTTTGGAGAAACTCGTGCTCATGGAGGGTCCCTGGGAACCTGACGATGTTAGCAGCGTCCCGAGATTTTTATCTTCAGGACCCGCAGATTCTTTTTGGCGGTTAGACAAAATATACCTCCATAAGGGTGTCGCCGGCTTGAACAAGCAAAACGCGGTATGGGAATCCCTCGGTGGCTTGTCCGGCAGGCGCGCTCATGTGCGCATTCATATAATGGATCAAGCAGTACCTGCGTAACCGGGACTTCTTTGACACCTCAAGGTACGCCGTCAAAGGCCGAAGCCTGGATTGCTATCGCCGTCTACGAACTCGCGGCCGTTGTCAGGAAACGCTGCAGCTCGATGTTTCGCTCTGTGCGATTTTGCTGATCTTGCGCTTGGCCCCGTTCGAGGAAATGGCCTTCGACCCACTGTTTGGCAGCATCGGCCGGGTCCGTGACCAATAGTCACCAGTCGAATTTATAAACCTGAATCTTCGCGCACTATTGTTAGTATATAAAGAAATTGCCGGGCAGATGCCTTTCCGCAGGCTTTCGTTTTGCCGAAAACCGTAT
>VFSW01010402.1_pt1 | contig 13194 bp, 11 predicted proteins | sample 5358111 | NCBI WGS metagenome assembly VFSW01 (sample SAMN11554181, study PRJNA540505) | mine drainage metagenome | isolation source: sediment from site ElyBrook_90M | place: USA: Ely Copper Mine, Vershire, VT | collected 2017 | reverse complement strand
AGCCGCGCGCGTCAGCAAGCGGTCCTTCAGCGAATTTTGCAATTACCTCGGTCTTCTCCGTGGGGGCTTGCCGGCGGCAAGCCCTATCACTACAAGGCTGGTTGCGCCACGGCCGCGGAGGTGAGCACCGTTTCGATGGCGGGCGGGTGTAGCAGCGTGTTGTGTACAAGACACAGCTTCACGGCGCGGAGGACGCCCTCGTGATGCCGGGGTTCCAGTTCCGGCACGGTGACTTCGATGCGGAAGGATCCGAGCCGGACCGGCTGGGTGGCCTTATCGGCCAGGACGCGAACCGCCAGTCCCTCCGTGGGCAAGCTCCGTGTCTTCAGATACTGGAGCGCGTAGTAGCCCGCGCAGGTCCCCAGGGACACCAGCAGAAACTCCGGCGGGGCCATCCCGGTGTCCGCCCCTGAGATGCTGGCCGGCTGGTCGCAGACGACCCGGTGCCCGCGGCTCTCGGCCTCAAACCTCACACCATCTAGATAAGATATGCTCGCTTCCATAGGGATTAAGATGCAGGCGCTAGCCGGAGGTGACGGGAAGAGAACGCTGTCACATGCGGCCCCCGCCTGCATCCTACTCCAGAGACGAGGCCCTTGAAGCCGTGAACCGCATGAGACTAGCCATATTCGCCCTGCTGTCGGCGCCGTTGTGGGCGCAGACCCCCCTATCGCTCAAAGATGCAGTCCGCGTGGCGCTCGACAAACACCCCTCGATGGAGGCCGCCGGCGCGCAGGTTGCCGCCGCGGAGATGCGCGCGCGCCAGGCTCGCAGCGGATACCTGCCGAAGGTGAACTACACAGAATCCTGGCAGCGCAGCGACAATCCGGTCTTCGTGTTCAGCTCGCTGCTGACGCAACACCAATTCAGCGAGCAGAACTTCGCCATTGGCCCGCTCAATCGTCCCGATGCCATGAATAACTTCCAGTCGCAGGTGATGCTGGACCAGACGGTTTGGGACGCGTGGATGACCTCCAAGCAGGTCCGGTCCGCCGAACTCGGCGGGAAAGTGGCGGGCGAGGAGCGGCGGCGGGCGCGCATGGATCTGATCGCCGGGGTGGTGCGCGCCTATGAAGGCGTTCTGTTGAGCCAGGAGAGCCTGAAGGTGGCACGGGAGGCGGTTCGCTCGGCGGAGGCCGACCTTCAGCGGGCGGAAACCGTACGGACCGCCGGGATGGCCACCGATGCCGATGTGCTCGCCATCCGAGTGCACCTGGCGGGCGTGCGGGAGCAGGAGATACGCCGCGGCTACGACACCGAGATCGCGCAAGCCGCCCTCAACGACGCACTCGGCCTCCCGCTCGACACCCAGCACGATCTGACGACTCCGCTCGCGCCGCTGGCGCAGTTGGATAAGCCTCTGGCTGAAGAGGAGGCGTCCGCTCGCGAGGCACGGCCCGAGGCACGGCAGGTGAAACTTTCGGCCGGCATCGCGCAACTGCAGAAGGACACAGCGCGCGCGTCGCGGCTGCCGCAAGTTGCTTTCCGGGTGATGTTCGAGGCCGACCGGCAGCGCTTCATCAACCGTGGCGGCGCCAACTGGCTGGCCGGGGCAACCCTTCGATGGAACCTCTTCGACGGCTTCGCCGCCAAAGCGCGCATCGATGAGGCCGGCCAGGCAATCATCCGGGCGCGAGCCGGCGAGAGGCAGATCGCCTCCGCTGTCAGCCTGCAGGTGCGCAGCGCCTATCTCAACCTGAAATCCGCGCAAGACCGCATCCAGTTGGCGGAGGCCACCGTGACACAGGCGGAGTAAAACCTCCGGATTGTGAAGAACCGCTTCGACAACGGCTTGAACAACGTCACGGAACTTCTGCGGAGCGAAACCGCGCTGCTGGAGGCGAGCGTGCGCCGCCTCGCCGCCGTGCACGACCAGCGCTTGGCCGCCGCGAGCCTGGAATTAGCGGCCGGAACGCTTACGGCCGATTCGAGCGTCCTCAACTAGTGGTCTACGTCATGCAGAATGCCCATTACTACGCGTGGCGCAGGCGATCGTCTATTGTCGCCTGCGTGGGATCGCATAGCGGTTTGCACAGCATGGCAGACCACAAACAGCGATGGTCTGCCCCGCACAGCATGGCAGACCACAAACAGCGATGGTCTGCCCCACCTCGGACGCAGACCACTAGGAACAGCCTATCATGCGACTATCTACGATTCCCCTGATCCTCTCTCTTAGCCTGTTGGCAGCTTGTGGCACCGCGCCAAACCGGCAGGAGTCCAAGTCAACGGCCGCTCCCATCTCGATACAGGTTTTGACGGTCGCGCCCGCCGAATGGCACACAACGTACGAGGCCACCGGCACGGTCCGCGCGCGGACGTCGGCCTCGGTTTCGAGCCAGGTGATGGGCCGGGTGCGTCAGGTGAGTTTCCAGGCCGGCGACCGTGTCCGCGAAGGACAGTTGCTCGTGGAATTGGACGCGCGCGACGTCGAGGCGCAGGTCCGGCAGGCCGAAGCCGGGCAGCGCGAAGCACAGGAGGCTTTGCAGGAGGTGGATGGCGCTACGGCGTCGGCCAAAGCCAACCTGGACCTGGCGCAGGTGACCTTCCAGCGCATGCAGGACCTGTTCCAAAAGAAGTCCATTTCCAACCAGGAATTCGACGAGGCCTCCGCGCGACTGAAAGTGGCGCAAGCCTCGTATGAAATGGCCGCCGCCAAGCGCAAGCAGGTTGCCGCCAAGATCAGCCAGGCCGGGGCGGGTGTCGACGCGGCCAACATCATGCGCGGGTACTCCCGCATCACGGCGCCCTTCGACGGCGTGGTGATCGAGAAGCACGTCGAACCCGGCAACCTGGCCGCGCCCGGCGTTCCCTTGGCGGTCATCGAGCGGGGGGACGCGTACCGGCTGGAGGCATCGGTCGAGGAATCGCGAGTGCGCGACGTGCACGTGGGGCAGGGCGTCTCGGTGGTGCTGGAGGCGCTCGACCGCACCATCGCAGCCCGCGTCGGCGAGATTGTGCCGGCGGTGGACGCGGCTTCGCGAAGCTACATCGTAAAGATCGATCTCCCCGCGCTCCCGCAGCTCCACTCCGGCATGTTCGGGCGCGCGATCTTCACGCTGGGCAAGCGCAGTGCGCTGGCCGTGCCGGCGGCCGCCATCCGCGAGGAAGGCCAGTTACGCATGGTGTTCGCGGCCGAGAACGGATTCGTGCGGGCGCGCATGGTGACCCTGGGAGAGACGCACGGCGACCTGCGTGAGGTCTTGTCCGGTCTGAACGCCGGTGACAGGATCGCATCTCCCCTGCCGCCGGGCCTGTCAGACGGCGCCAGAGTGGAGGTTCGCCCGTGAGTGAGACACCGCGCTACGGCATTGCCGGAAAAATCGCCGCCGTCTGGATTCAGTCCAAGCTCACGCCGCTGCTGATCGTGGGTTCCCTGGCGCTGGGGGCGTTCTCCGTGTGGAAACTGCCGCGCGAGGAGGAGCCGCAGATCATCGTGCCGATGGTCGACGTCTTCGTGCAGATGCCCGGCGCTTCCGCCCGCGAAGTGGAAGAGCGCGTGACCAGGCCCATGGAGAAGCTGCTATGGGAAGTTCCCGGCGTCGAGTACATTTACTCCACGTCAAGCGCGGGGAGTTCGATGGCGGTGGTCCGCTTCTTTGTGGGGCAGGACGAAGAGAAGAGCATCGTGCGCCTGAATCAGAAGATGTCGGCAAACTTCGACCTGATTCCGCCAGGGGCGTCGCACCCGCTGATCAAACCGCGGTCGATCGACGACGTCCCCATTCTGGCGCTAACCTTCTCGAGCCACCGCTACAACGACTTCGAGCTCAGGCGGGTGGTGGCACAAGTGCACGATTCGGTCAAGCAGGTGCCGGACGTTTCGGCTGCTACCATGATCGGCGGCCAGCGGCGCGAAGTGCGCGTCACGCTGGATGAAGGCAAACTGGCCGCCTACTCGCTGTCGCCCTTGCAGGTCCTTGGGGCGCTGGGCGCCTCCAATCAGAGGTTGTCCGCGGGCAGCTTCGCGAGCGGCAACCGCGAATTCCTCCTCGAAACCGGCGAATTTCTGCGGTCCGCCGGCGATGTGCGCGGCGTGGTGGCGGGGGTCGCGAACGGCAAACCCGTCTTTGTGCGGGACGTCGCCCAGGTGGCCGACACCGGAGAAGAGCCGTCGCAGTTCGTGCAGTATGCCGTAGGCAAGTCGTTCTATCCGGCGGTGACGCTGGCCATCTCCAAGCGCAAGGGTACGAACGCCATCAGCATCTCCGAGGCGGTGCTGCACCGTGTGGAGGGGCTGAAGGGGAGCGTGATCCCGCCGGACGTCCAAATGACCATCACCCGTAACTACGGAGAGACCGCGGCGGACAAGTCCAACGAGCTGCTGTTCCACATGCTGATCGCCATCGTTTCCGTCAGCATCCTGATATGGCTCACGCTGGGATTCCGCGAATCGCTGATCGTGTTCACCGCCATTCCGGTGACGCTGGCGCTCACGCTTACGGTGTTCTACCTGTACGGCTACACGCTCAACCGCATCACGCTTTTCGCGCTGATTTTCTCGATTGGCATCCTGGTGGATGACGCCATCGTAGTGGTGGAGAACATCGTGCGCCATTCGCGGCTGCCGGGGAATGCCGGGCGGCCGCTCGCCACGGTGGCGGCCGAAGCCGTCGACGAGGTGGGCAACCCGACCATTTTGGCGACGCTCGCCGTATTGGCCGCCATTCTTCCCATGGCCTTCGTGGGCGGGCTGATGGGGCCATACATGCGGCCCATTCCGATCGGCGCCTCCGCCGCCATGATTTTCTCGCTGATCGTGGCGATTCTAGTGACGCCCTGGGCGGCGGTACGGCTGCTCAAGGTACACGGCGTGCACGTCCTCGGGGAACGGGAAGACTTTTTCACTCGCCTCTACCGGCACGTGATGGGTCCGCTGTTGCACAAGACGCCGCTGCGTTGGGGCTTCCTGGGCGGGGTGGTCGTCCTCCTGCTGGGCGCCTGTTCACTGGTTTACATCGAGTTCGTCAAGGTCAAGATGCTGCCCTTCGACAACAAGAGCGAGTTCCAGGTGATCATCGACATGCCGGAGGGGACCACGCTGGAGACCACGGCGCGAGTCACGCGCGAGCTGGCCGACGCAGTCCTCAAGCAGCCGGAAGTGATCAACCTGCAGACATACGTGGGCACGGCCGCGCCGTACAACTTCAACGGCCTGGTACGGCACTACTACCTTCGGCAGGGCGCGAACGTATCCGACATCCAGGTGAATCTTCTGCCGAAAGGCGAAAGGCGCTTGCAGAGCCACGCCATCGCCAAGCTGGTCCGGGAGCGCCTGACGCCGATCGCCCGGCGCAACCGGGCACGGGTGAAGGTGGCGGAGGTGCCGCCCGGTCCGCCGGTGCTACAGACCCTGGTGGCGGAAATCTACGGACCAACGCAAGAGGGCCAGGTCCGGCTGGCCCGCCAGATCAAGGACATTTTCGAGAAGACCAACGGCATTGTGGACGTGGACTGGTACGTGGAGGACAATCAGCCCGAGTACACGCTGACGGGGGACAAGGAGAAGGCCGCGCTCAGCGGCATCTCCGAAGAGGATCTCGCCCGGACCATTCGAATCGCCTCGGCGGGAGAAGCGGCGGGCCTGCTGCACATCGATACGGAGAAGGAAGACGTGCCCATCCGGTTGCGCCTGGACCGGGCCAGCCGATCCGACATCGAGCGGCTGCAGAACCTCAAGGTTCAGGGCCGGGCGGGTCAACTGGTTTCGATCGGTGAACTCACGCATGCGGAACTCACGATTGCCGACAAAAGCATCTATCACAAGAACCTGATGCCGGTGACGTACGTGACGGCCGACGTGGCGGGCGCCATGGAGAGCCCCGTCTACGCCGTGCTGGCCACGGGACCCAAGATCGCCGAGATTCGCATGCCCGCGGGCTACTCCATCGAGCAGTACACGGCCCACCAGCCCACCGACGACACGCGCTACGCCATGAAGTGGGATGGCGAGTGGCACATCACCTACGAGGTTTTCCGCGACCTGGGGCTGGCCTTCGCCGCAGTGCTGGTGCTGATCTACGTGCTGGTAGTGGGCTGGTTTCAGTCGTTCATTACGCCGCTGGTGATCATGGCCGCCATTCCCTTCTCGCTCGTCGGGATTTTGCCGGCGCACGGCCTGCTGGGGGCGTTCTTCACGGCGACCTCGATGATCGGTTTCATCGCCGGCGCCGGCATCGTGGTGCGCAATTCGATCATCCTGGTGGATTTCATCGAACTGCGGCTGCGGGAAGGCATGCCTCTCGACGAGGCCGTCATCGACGCCGGCGCCGTGCGGTTCCGGCCCATGCTCCTGACGGCGGCGGCGGTGGTGGTCGGATCGGCCGTCATCCTGTTCGACCCGATTTTCCAGGGGCTGGCCATCGCCCTGATGGCCGGCGAGATCGCCTCGCTGCTGCTCTCGCGCATGACGGTCCCGGTGCTGTACTACGTGGTGAACAAGCGCAGGAAAGTTTCTCTTGACCCGACTACGGCTTCATAGTTCAGAGTAGGAACTGGCCATGTTGACGGTCTCCAAGCTGGCGCGGCGTTGTGGTTTGAGCCGCAGCACGCTCCTGTACTACGAGTCGATCGGGCTGCTGGGGCCCGCTGCGCGCACTCCGGCGAATTATCGCCGGTACGGCGCGGCGGACTTGCGGCGTCTCGAACAGATATGCGTGTACCGCGATGCGGGCCTGAAACTCGAGGACATCCGCTCGATTCTGGACCGCCGCGAAAGCGGGGCGTCGTCGGTCCTGAAGCGCAGGCTGATCGAACTGAATGCCGAAATCGAGCGGCTGCGGGGCCATCAACAGGCGATTCTGAAGCTGTTGAAGAACAGCGGCGTTGGGAGGACTAAGGTGATTACGAAAGAGAAGTGGGTCTTAATAATGAAGGCCTCGGGTTTCACCGAGGCGGATATGCATCGCTGGCACGCCGAATTCGAGCGCGCGGCGCCCGAGGAACACCAGGAGTTCCTCGAATTCCTGCATGTATCGGGGGAAGAAATCCGCTCCATACGGGAGTGGAGCCGGAAGGCCGTCACTTCCTGAGCGATGGTGCATCTGACCCGGTAGGGAGGATGCATTCAGATGACCATTGACCGTTACCTGCGTCTCATCGCCGGCGCCTTCGTGGTAGCCAGCCTGGCTCTGGGCTATTGGGTAAGCCCCTATTGGTACCTGCTCACCGCATTCGTGGGCCTGAACCTGTTTCAATCCGGCCTCACAAATTGGTGCCCAATGATGACCTTCCTGCGCAAACTGGGCGTCCGGTAACCGCGGCTCGCCGGGCCAGAAGCGGGCGCGCCCCACTCAAAAAAGTAGCCAAAAGAGAACTTGACTCGCTTCCAGGACCATGATTTAATTACAACCTGGTGGTCAGGCGGGCGGGCAACGGTGGAGAGGGGTGGATCACTTTCCCCTTGACTCCGGGGCCTTGCTAGTGTTATGAATGATTTGACGTAGTCCGATGAGCATTGCGGCATTCATGTGGTAGAGTCCCGCGAGCACCGTATATGGAAGTGACGTAAGGAGTTTGGAAAGGGCTCGAGGAGAGGAACCCAAGATCACGCATGCGCGCTAGCCGGATGGGGTTTCCGGCGGTGTCAAAAGCCCGTAGAGGCGGAGGCGATCAGCGCGAAAGTTTTAGTTTGCACTGAGGCTCAGGTAAAGAGAGCACTCTCATCAATTCAATTTCGACATTCACAAGGAGAAGGAAATGGCAGATTTTCGGAAATTGTTGTTGGCGTTGATTGCGGGGGCTCTCATATTCGGGACCGTCGCCGGCGCCGCAGATTTTAGTTGCCAGGTGAGCAGCGTTCCCACACTGGTCCGCTCTGAAGGCGTCGCCGACTACGTTGGCGATGTCCTGATGACTTGCTCCGGGGACCTCCCACCGTCGTCCGTAGTCAACGGCGTGGTTGCCAATATCAGGCTTTCGTTCCTGGGGCAGCCCGTCATCATCACGAGCAAGATTCTGGATGCTACGAGCAAGGTCTCCGAGGCGACACTGGTCATTAACAACGCCCTTGCGGCGGATGGAGTCACCAGGGCGCCGATTGGGTATTCGAGCATTACTCCGGTTTTGCAGCCGCAGACCGACGGGTCCCAGAACGTCTATCAGGCCCTCTGGCTCAATAACTCGGAACTGGAATGGCAGGGCGTCATGCTGGTCGCGCCGGGAAGCGTCTCTGTACCTTCCCTATCGATTCGCATGACCAACGTCCGAATCAATGCGCAGGGCCTCTCGATCGGTGCGCCGATCAATGCGCAGCTCAACATCACATCTCCGACCTCGATCCCGATCTTTGGCAACACCTCTGTTCTGGTTGCCAACATCCGGCAGGGTTTGTTGACGGTCGCACATACGCCGGATACGGCAAGGGGCTGCGAATTGCCCCCCGCGCCCGATTCGTTCACCTCGTTCTCGACCGCGTTCACGGAAGGTTTCGGCACGGCGTTTAGGCCCCAGGTCAACGATTTCGCCACTGCAGTGCCTCACTATGTTCCGGGTGGCGGCTATTTCGATGAGTCCGGGTACAACCCGGTCGGCTTTGGCGAAGGTGGGCCTTCTCTGACCGGCTCCCTCGTCCAACTTGCGAAGATCGGCTTGGCCACACAAGGCACACAGCTAGGCATCGTGGTCACCGGCGTTCCGAGCGGTTTGACGCTGAGCGTTGGCACCATCACCACCACCAACAACCTGCGGGTGACGGCCCTTACAAATTCGACCAGCGGCAGCACGGTTACGCTGAGGGTCGAGGTCGATGGATTCGATGGAACGGGGGATGCCCAGTTCCTGCAGGACCCCGGCACGGTTGACGTCATCGCCAACTATACCGCACTGCCACTGGTCGGAACGGCTGTCGCGCACGGCCGGCTCCTGCCGGACGCGGGCGGGCAGTATACTGCTACAGTGGACACTGCTGCACATGGACAGGTACCGCGCTTTGTTGACAGCAGCACTGCGCCCGATCTTTCCGTGATCTCGCTGGCGCCGTGCAGGTCAATCCTGCTCTTCCCGTACCTCACCAGCAGCGCCGGCTACAATTCGGGTATCGCCATCACCAATGCGAGCGTCGATCCTCTGACAGATCCCGCCACCGTACCGCAGGCTGGTGCCTGTACGCTGAGTTTCTTCGGCCAGAGCAATCTCACGGCGCTGACGGCGGCTCAGGCCACCCAGACGATCGTCACCGTCCCCGCCGGCGGACAGTTCATTACGAACCTCGCAATCGGCGCACAGGGCTCCGTGTACGGTATGGACGGCAGCAAGGTTGCTGCCTGCGACACGACCATCAGCGGGAACACTTGCGGTGACATGCCGGCATTCGTCGGCTACATGATCGCCTCCTGCAACTTCCAGTTTGCGCATGGGTTCGCATTCGTCACCGACACCGGCTCGGATCGGACCATGGGCTACCTGGCTCTAGTAATTCCGGACCGCGGGGACCGCGGCAGGCTGCCTCAGAATGCCGACCGCCACTCCCGTGCGAATCAGGGCGAACAGCTCGGCTTCTAGTTTCAAAGTTAAGAAGTAACCTTCGAGCGAGAGGGCTTCCCCCTCTCGCTCTTTTTGTTTCTTGCACCTGCCAGCCCCTTCAGGGAGAATTGCAGGCGTAAGGACCCACTCTACAACAGAGGGAAGCCCGAAGGGCGAAAGAAAATAGCCCACGGCGTAAGCCGTGCGGATCGGCGCAGGATTTGGAGCAGCCCCGGATAGGGGCGAAAGAGAATGCCGCACACATTCGCCTCGCTGTTGGTGCATGTTGTCTTCTCCACCAAGAACCGCGCACCTGACCTGTCGGCGGAGCTGCCGGCCCGGTTGTTCCCATACATGGGGGGCATCGTCAGGGAACTGAAAGAGACGGCGCTGATCGTCAACGGTCCGGCCGATCATGTTCACTTGTTGCTGTCGATGCCTGTGGCCATTTCGGTGGCCGACCTGCTGCGGGTGTTGAAGACCAACTCCTGCCGTTGGGTGCACGAGCAGTTCCCGGCACGGAAACGCTTCGGCTGGCAGGCGGGATACGGCGCGTTCACGGTGAGCGGTTCCCGGTTAGAGGACGTGAGGAGCTACATTGCTACCCAGTAGACACATCATCACAGGGTTTCCTTCCAGGAGGAGTTCCTTGCCCTGCTGAAAAGCCACGGGCTGCAATGCGTTGCGAGCGAGGTGTGGGGGTGAGACGCGCCATGGGCCAGTCACTTACGCCCCCCCTGGCGGGGGCTACCTCGGCCCATCGACCTGCCGCACGGCTTGCGCCGTGGGCTACTTTCTCTCGCCCTTCGGGCTTACATCTCCCCGTAGGGCTGCACCGCCCGTGAGGCCAACCGCATCCTGTGGGCGAACCGGGGGCAAAGGGAGTCCTACTGGGCGGAAGAACCCGTGAAGCCGATGCGGATGGGGATTTCCTGCTGGGTCGGAGACACCACAATCTTCACCAATGCGGGTGAAGGCTTGCGATCCTTCGACGGAACATAGCCGATCGAGAGAACCGCGGACTGCCCTTGAGTAATATTTGTCTTGTCCAGCGTGAACTCGAACCCCGGCAGTTCATTGGGCTCCAAGGTCAGGGCGATGGGTCCGGGCAACCCATTCGTCAATGTTACCCGTTCCACTCCCTTCGAAGTGGGGGCAAACGTCACTCGCTCCCGATCTACCTTCACCAGCGTGGTCAGTGCCTCGACGCTCATGCCAGCCGCGGGCGTGCCCATCCCCGCTGCCGAGCCGTTCGGACTGCCCGGTTTGAAGAAACCGAAAGGCGTGGGCATCCCTTGGTCCGATGCCGGATCGACATACCAGAACCAGTCGCCATCGAGCATCTTCCAGCGGCTCCGCATAGGCACCTTCGCGGGGACCAAGCCCACCGGTTCCACCATCACGTCCGTATCGCAACTGACGAACACGTCGGCCTTCGAGAAGTCCTCCGAGAACCTTAGCGTGTCAACAGTGATCGAGCGGCATTTGCGCTTACCGGCCACGTAGAAGGCGTCCTTGCTATCCTCGGCCACCAGCGCATCGGCGGCACGGAACTTGCCATCCATGTAGAAACCGTAAAACTTCTGGATGCGGGCGCGCAGAGCTGCCTCCACGTCCGGCGGCGCCTTCTGAAACAGCGCTGCGGGATCCTGCCCAAAGCAGCCGATTCCCCACAGGAACAACAAACACACTTTGCCTGTAATTCTCATACGAGCATCTCTACCAATCTCGATTATATCAACGGCCTCACTGACCTACCCCAAGGCGGGTGGCGAGGCGGGCGGGCAGCCCGGCATCGATGATTTTCCGCTGCGCTGTCGCGATGTTGTACACCACCCGGCGGTACGCGACCAGCGTGTCGTCGGGACAGTAGAGCAGATACGCGGCGCGGGGGTCGCCGTCTCGGGGCTGGCCCACGGAGCCCGGGTTGCACAGGCAGAAGCTGTTCGCAGGGATCTCGAAAATGTACTCGGTTGCGTTCGTGGGTGTCCGAGGAATCTGGGAATCCCCGTTCGACGGCCAGAGAAGCCCTCCTTGGACGTGCGTGTGGCCCGCGAAGGACAAGGCGTTTTCCAGGTAAGGCAGCGCCTGGCGCAGATGATGCGGCGAGAGCATGTACTCGTCCTCGTCGAGCGGCGAGCCGTGCATCAAACCGAACCCGTCCACCGTGAGAGGGCCGCGCGGGAGCCTGCCGAGGTACTCGAGGCCGCCGGTGTCGAGGGCGTTTCTGGTCCACAACAGGGCCGACTGAGCCAAGGGGTTGAACCATCCCGCATCCTCCAATCCGCAGCAAACCCGGTCGTGGGTTCCCCTGACCGATTCTGCAAGGTTGGCTTGCGCCCACGCGACCACCCTGGCCGGGTCCGCGCCGTATCCCACCAGATCTCCAGTGCACAGAATGCGGTCGTAGCTTCCCTCGGCGTCGGCCAGGACGGCTTCCAGGGCCTCCCAATTCGCGTGGATGTCGCCCAGGATCAGGTAGCGCATAGTCGGATCAGATTGACCTCCGGCGGAGCGCCCAAGCGGAGCGGGATGCCCACGGTCCCGATTCCCCGGCTGACGTACAAGAGAGAACCGCCCTCACGGTACGTGCCGTGGATGTAAGGAGTATAGAATCTGGCGACGTTCAGCGGCATGCCGGGAATCTCCAGGTTGACTTGTCCTCCGTGAGTGTGGCCGGAGATGATCAGATCGTGACCCTGCGCCGCCGCCACAGGGAAAACATCGGGGTTGTGGGATAGCAGAACGTTAAAGCCCCCCTCGCCGGTCAGGACTCCGGTGCCCACAAGATACGGCCCGCCCATCTTCTGGTAGTCGACGCCTGCCAGCCACAGATGCGTCTTCCCAAAGCTCAACCTGCGGAGCCGGCTGCGCAGGATATCGATTCCCAAGCGCCTGCCTTCGGCCGCAACGTAGGCCTCGACGTGAAGGTAGCCCTCGTGGTTCCCCAGACAGCCGAAGCGGCCGTCGCTCGCCCGCAGCTTCGACAGTTCCTGGATACATAGATCCAGCGGATCTCCGCGCTCGGTGACAAGGTCGCCGGTAACCAGCGCGAGGTGGGCCCGGAACTCGTTGGCGATATCAACCGCACGGCGCAGTTCCTTAACGCCGAGAAACGGCCCCAGGTGAATGTCCGTCAGTTGGGACAGCCGCAGTCCGTCCAGATCGTGAGGGAGGCCCTTAATCTTCAGATCGACAGGGCAGGCCGAAATGCTGCTGCGCTCGATAAACACACCGTATCCGCCGGTCAGTATAGGGGCGGCCAGCACGGCGCCGCTTGAGGCCCGGAGCAATCTCCGCCGCGAGGGATCGAATTCCGGGGCCCGTCTTCTCAGCCATAAAGACAGGGCGAGGCAAAATGAAAACAGCGCCCAGCTTACTGCCGCGGCTCGGGTCCAGGCGATCCAGCGGCCAGCAGGCAACGTCGCCAGCACACGCGCGGACTCCAGGCTGACGCCGATGGCGACCAGCGCCACCGAGAGAAGCACGCCCAGACACACAGAGACACTCCAGACTCTTGAACGGCGAACTCGCCTGCCGGCCACCAGCGTGCGCCACATCCACACGTGCAGCAGCGTGACAGCCAGGAAGACTGCTAGGACGGGCAGGTGGCGGGACCAGGGAATCATTTGCTAACCGTCTTCATTCTACCTAGTGGCCTGCGTCAAGCAGAATACCCCTTATGTTTCGTGGAGCAGACGATCGTTTTTTGTCGTCTGTTCGTATGGGCGA
>VFSW01010401.1_pt1 | contig 13194 bp, 10 predicted proteins | sample 5358111 | NCBI WGS metagenome assembly VFSW01 (sample SAMN11554181, study PRJNA540505) | mine drainage metagenome | isolation source: sediment from site ElyBrook_90M | place: USA: Ely Copper Mine, Vershire, VT | collected 2017 | reverse complement strand
CCGGTGGAGGCGCCGGAGCGAGCGTCACTGGAGCGCTAAGTTGCATCCGCGGCAGCGCGTTCGGGAGCCAAAGCGGAACTAACGCGGCAATCACTAACAAGGCAAACTGGCCCGTAAGTGAGGCAAGTACGCTGACAGGCTGCGCCGGGGAACGTACAGCGAGGAACGTTTGCTCGAACATACGCCGGAATAGACACCGCAGGCTCCGGTGAAGTTCCCAGCTTAGCCGTTCGAGACGATGCGCCCGTCGCGCATGGAGATGATGCGATGGGCGTAGGCAGCGGCTTCGGCATTGTGCGTGATCATGAGAATCGTCTGGCCGAAGCGGCGGTTCAGGTCGCTGAGCAAGCTCAACACGGCGGTCGAGTTCTCCGAATCGAGGTTTCCGGTCGGCTCGTCGGCCAGCAAAATTGCCGGATGGTTTACTAGCGCGCGGGCGATGGCTACGCGCTGCTGCTCGCCGCCGGAGAGAGCACGCGGCTTGTGGTCGAGGCGCGTCCGGATGCCGAGCAGGTCCAGCAGGCCGTTGAAATCGCCGTCCAATTCGCCGGATTTTCCCGCGATATCACGCGCAATGAGGATGTTGTCCCGCGCGGTGAGCGTCGGCAGCAGATTGTACTTCTGAAAAACGAAGCCAACCATGGTTTTGCGAAGCTTCGTGCGCTCGGCGTCGGAGATCTTCAATAGATCGTATCCGGCCACGATAACCGAGCCGGAGGTGGGCGGCGTGAGACCGCCGAGGATGTGGAACAGGGTCGACTTACCCGACCCCGATGGCCCGACGACGGAGACGAACTCCCCGCGGGCGACGTCGAGGTCAAGACCGCGCAGGGCGTGAACATCCACTTCGCCCGCGCGATAGATTTTACGCAGGCCGCGGGCCGAGATGATCGGGGCTTCAGTCATAGCTCAACGCCTCAATCGCATCCTGGCGGGCCGCCTTGAGGCCCGGATAGGCCGCGCCGAGCAGGGACCCGCCCATGGCGATCAGCCCGGCGATCGGCCACCAGCCCGGCACGATCGCCTGCGTCAGCGAACCAGGCACCAGGGTCTCGATGAACCACCTGCTTCCGAAGCTGAGGCCGATGCCGGCGATGGTGCCAAGCAAAGCGAGCACGGCGGTCTCCCGCAGCAGGATGCCAACAATGTAGCCCGGCGAGGCGCCGAGCGCTTTCAACACGCCGATCTCCCGCGTTCGCTCAAGCACGGCGGTGTACATCGAAAGAAAAACAACCAGGAAACCGATCACTACACCCAGACCGATGACCACCGCGGTGAACGTGTTCAGCACCGGAATGCTGTTCGGCGACATTTGCGAGATGAGTTCCGCCATCGACCAGATCTGATAGTCCGCGAGGCCGGCGCGCCGGAGTTGCGCGATGACGTCGTTGGTTCGTGAGGCGTCATCGAGCTTCACCCATATGATCGACAGTTTTCCGGTGTTTGCGGTTAGCTTCTGCAGTACGTCAAGCGGGATCACGATGCGCGCCAGTTTTCCTTGCTCGAAAACGCCGCAGACCGTCCAGACACGATTTAAGATTCTGATCGTGCTGCCCGGATGAAGCTGGTGCTCCTTGGCATAAAATTCATCGACGATCACCTCATCGGGATGTTCAATGGGGCGTCCTTCGAGGAAGCGGAACCGGCCGCTCATACGCGAGAACGTGGGGAAGTCGACTCCGGTGATGGACGTAATCGGACCGGTCGGTGCGATCAACACGCCGGTGGCGAGCACCACGTGGGGTTGCTTCTGCACGAACGGGAGAATCCGTTCGTCGAAGTTTCCGCTCAGCCCGATCGCCGAGCTGCCGGGCGGGCGGATCGACAGATCGGCGCCGACGCCCTTGGCGCGATCCGCCTGGTCCTCGAGCATCCCCTTGCTGATGCCCACCAGCGTGAGAATCATCGTGACCTGGACCCCGACGGCGAGCGCGCTCAGCAGAGTACGCACGGGGCGATGCTTTAGATTTTCAATTACGAGCTTGTTGATCAAGAGACGGAAGGCGCGAGAGGCGCAATCCCTATTCTAGCGGGCCTCAGCGGTGTGAGACGACTACCCTTTGCCCGGAGGGGAGCGCAGTCAACTCGCTTCGCGCGAACCCGGCGCGTGAGAACATCGCTTGGTATCCGGAAAGCGGGTAAGCATCGCCTTCCGGCGTCATTGCGAGCATGGTTGCGGCGAAAAGCGCCTGCGCGGGAGGCGAGACGCGGTCCTCATCGGGAATGAAGCCGAGCGTCAGCACTCTCCCGCCGGGATTCATCGCGGCGTGGATGCGACGGAGTAAGCGCTCGCAGGAAGCGGGGCCGAGCAGTTGGAGGAAATTCGCGATCAACACGAGGTCGTAGCCGCTGTCGAGGCTGGCATCGAGCGCGCTGCCGGGGATGGTGTGAAAGCGCCCGTTCAATCCCGCACGCTCGGCGTTTTCTCGAGCGACTTCGAGCACAGGCGCCCAGTCCACCGCGACGACCGTCGAGCCGGGAAACGTCTTCGCGGCTTCGATGCCGAACAGGCCGTGGCCGCAGGCGACATCGAGAATTCGCTGTGGCGCGGGCGGTGTCTGGGCGGCGAGATGAGCGAGCATGCGCGCCGGAGCGGTCATCATGGCCGCCATCGAGCGCGCGAATACGGCCCAGACCGGATGATCGGGGGCGAGCGTCGCGCCGGTTTCCCGTGCCCCATCGGCGCGAACGATCCGCGCCAGCCGATGGAACGGTTCGGTCGCCTCCGCCGAGCCGAGAAAGGCCGTCACCGCGCCAAGATACGAAGCCGAGCGGCGGTCGAGGAACAGAGCTGACTCAGCCGTCAGGCGGTATCGTCCGGCCTGCTTTTCGAGAAAACCCATTGTAACGAGGCAGTCGCAGAGGATGCGGATGCCGCGGAGAGAAGCGCCACACAGCCCGGCCGCGCTGTCAGCATCTGCGGCGCCTTCTGCGATCGCCGTGAATAGATCGAGCTCGATCGCCGCGCGGAGAACCGCGGTCCGCTGATAGGCGTTGAGCGTTTCGAACAGGAGGGCCGGCGTCGGAGGAGAAGCGTGCGGCATTCCTTCAGAATAGGGCGTTCAACCGCCGATCCGCGCGACTTCAATTCGGCGCGTTTCGCCCGGGCCCGGTGTTATGCGAATTTCGATGCGTCGGGCGGGGAGAATGCGCGGGAAGCGCTCGGCCCACTCGAGCAGGACAATGGCGTTGCCGTCGAGGATCTCGTCCAGCCCGATGCCGAGCACCTGCCGTTCCTCTTCGAGCCGGTAAAGGTCGACGTGATACACCTTCGGCGTGCCGCTACCGCCGTATTCGTGAATCAGCGTGAAGGTGGGGCTTGAGACTTCTTCTGGCAATGCTGCGCCAAGACCTTCCACGATGCCCTTGGCGAGCGTAGTCTTGCCCGCGCCGAGATTGCCGATTAGCAATACCACCGCCCGAGGCGGAAGCTCGCGCGACAGCGTGCGGCCGAGCGCGATCGTCTCCTCCTCTGAGGCGGTTTCAAACCGGCGCGGATTCACGAATCGCCTCGGGAAGGAAGCGCAGCAAGTCGCCGGCGATGACGGGCAACTCACCGAGCGCGCTCGAGGCGAGTTCTCCGGCGCGCCCATGCAACCAGACCGCGGCGCGGAGAACAGGGCCGATCTCGGCCGGATGCTGCGCCAGCAAGCCCGCGATCAACCCGGTCAACACGTCCCCGGTCCCGCCGGTGGCCATCGCCGGGGAACCCGTCGGGTTGATGGCCACCTCGCCTTGGGGTGATGCGATGAGTGTGCAATGGCCTTTCAGCACCAGCCAGACGCCTCGCTTCATCGCGAAAGTGCGCGCCACGCTGACGCGGTCTGCCTGAATTCGCGCCACTTCGAGCCCGGTCAGTCGCGCCATCTCGCCCGGGTGTGGTGTGAGGATGCGCGGCGCCGGATGCGGGATGGCCTCTTCGCCGAGCACGTTCAGTGCGTCGGCGTCGACGACCACCGGCATCTGCGCCCGCTCGAGCACGCCGCGGACAAAACTTGCCATTGTCGGGCTGGCGCCAAGCCCCGGGCCGAGAGCGACGACGTTCTTACGCACGATAAGGGCATCGAAAGCATCGAGAGCCTGCCGAGCGATAGTTCCGTCGACGGATTCAGGCAGCGGTTCCGTCATCAGTTCCGCGGCATGGGCCGCGATCGAGCCGACGGCGGAGGCGGCTGAAGCAATGGTGACCAGGCCCGCCCCAGCGCGCACGGCGGACAGGCCGGCCAGAGCCGCCGCACCGGGCTTGGAGCGCGAGCCCGCGACGATCAACGCGTGGCCGTAGGTGCCTTTGTTCGATTCCTTCGGCCGGCGGGCGAGCAGCAAGTTAAAGCTGTCCGACGTGGAGAGCGTGAGCCATAGCTCGGGGTCGTCTTCGTACAGCGAGGGCCGGGAACCGATGGGAACGATATGAAGCTCGCCGAGATGATCGCAGGCTGGGGCGAGGGCGTGGCAGATTTTCGGTGCGGTGAAGGTGACCGTGTGGCACGCGCGGACGTATTCGGCCGGCAGCGAAGCGCGGTCACTCAGGATGCCGGACGGCACATCGACGGCGACGACCGGCACGTGCAACGAGTTGATCGCACGAATCAAATCGAGCGGCCGGCCCCGAGCGGGGCCCTCAAGTCCGGTGCCAAGCAGCGCATCGACAACCAGCGTCGCGCGCTGGATCTCGGCGGGGATCTCGCTTGTGAACAAGATGCCGGCTGCTTCGAGCATCCGCAAGTTCGCTGCGGCATCGCCGGAATACTCCTCGGGCCGTCCGGCTAGAATGACGTGAAGGGCCGCCGGGCGATGATACGTTTCGAGCACGCGCGCCACCGCAAGACCGTCGCCGCCGTTGTTTCCCTTCCCGCAGAACACGGCGACGCGATGGCTGCTGAGCGGGCTGAAGGCGTCCCGCAGCACGCCCAACACACCGTGGGCGGCGTTTTCCATGAGAATGAGCCCGGGAATTCCGCTCTCGATCGTGCGGCGGTCAACCTCGCGCATCTGGGCGGTGGTAAGTACTTTCATGACAGTCTCTACTGGTGGCGGGCAAGCATTAGAGTCATGTCGTCGAACTGCTCGACGGCGCCGGCCCATTGTTCCACCGCCTCAATTACGTTGCGAATGATCTCTTCTTCGGTATGGGCGGCGTTCTGGCGGACGAGGTCGATGAGACGCTGCTCGCCGAACATCTCCCCATAAGCGTTTTCCGGCTCCGTCACGCCGTCGGTGTAAAACAGCAGCAAGTCTCCTTTCCTAAGTTCCAGCCGGCTTTCATCATATTGGGCGAATGGAAACGCGCCCACCACCATGCCGTTGACATCGAGCGACGTCACCTGGCCCTCGCGAATCAGAACCGGCGGCAGGTGGCCGGCGTTGGTGTAGCACAGTGTGCTTCGGTCGTCGTCGTAGACACAGAAGCAGAACGTTGCGTATTTCTCCGGGCTGGTGAAGGCATGAAGATGGCGGTTGAGTTCGCTCACCAGATGCGAGGTTGACAGGCACTCGCCTTCCTTGCGGTCCTTCGCCGCGTGCTCCATCGCCGAACGGGTCTGCGCGCGGATGGAAGACTGCAGCGTGGCCATCAGTAGCGCCGCCGAAATTCCCTTCCCCGCCACATCGCCGATCGAAAGCGCCACGTGCTGCGCGTCCAGCGCCTGGTAATCGTAATAGTCGCCGGAGACGGTGCGGGCGGGTTTGCAGTAGGCGGCGAGACGCAGTGAGCGCATTGCAGGTATGACGCGCGGATAAAGCTGATTCTGGACCTCGCGGGCGATCTCAAGCTCCGATTGGAGCCGTTCCTTTTCCTTGGCCACGGCGAGCAGCCGCTCGACGTTCCCGGTCATGACGTTGAACGAAGTCGTGAGTTCGCCAAGCTGATCGTTACGCCGCACCGGGATCCGATGGGAAAAATCCCCTTCAATTACCTTTTGGGTGCCGCGATACAACTCATGTACCGCACGCGTGATCGTGCGCGTAAGCGATACGCCGATGACCAGCGAGCCCAACTCCACGACAAGGAACAGGATCGCCACGAGGACGAGCGAGTAGAGCAGGTACGAACTCGTCTCGCCCACGGTGTGCATGGTGAGGATGCCGATCAGGACCGAAGGCCGGGTGCGGATGTAGAGCAACATGTTGTGGCCCGACTTCGCGGCGTCCCAGGAAGTGACCTTCGTGGGTACGAAAAAGCCGATCTGGATGTCGAAGCGGCTGACGGGAGGAGGCAGTTTCTGTGCAGCATCGGACGCAGAGGGCTTCAGCCGGATCCGGCCTTCGGAGAAGTTTGCGGCGGGCTCATCGGTGAGATTGGTGGAAGTCAGCACCACGCCCGTATCGACGAGGGAGACGAGAAGTCCCGGAACGAGGCCGGAAAGGTAAGGCGGAGTTAGTGGCGCACGGGCGGCGAACGTCACGCCGTTTCGGGTGGTCCTCGCCCACAAATAAGGCCGGTCCTCGTCCAGGATGATCCCGCTTTCGTCCTTTTCCCCTTCGGGTGGCACAGCCTTTGACTCAGCCGGCCAGCGCATGGTCTGCGAGCCTTGTTTAACCATGAACACGATGCCCGGAAACTGGCGCTCGAAGAAGCTCCGGCCCATGCCATCCATGGTCGCTTCCCGATCCTTCGGCGCCGTTCGGGATAGCGTGGTCACGCCGAAGCGCAGCGCGGCTTCGCGGCGTTCCATCTCCGACGTAGCCAGATACACCGCCACCTGGCTGCCGATCGTCCATGCGCCGATCAACGCCAGCGTTCCGATGAGCAGGACGGGGACCACCGCGATGAACAGGTACGTAACCAACAGGCGATTCCGCAGGCTCCAGATGGCCTTTCGCAACGCGGTGCGCGAGGCGCGCACGAGCCACGTAAAGGTGCATCCGATGAGGACCAGGCGCGTCAGGACGGTGAGCGTCGAATCCGGCGCCGCGACCGCGAGGACGAGGTACAAGACGGCCGCGAGGAACGTGCACCACCCCAGGCGGCCGAAACGGCTTAGCCTGTTTCTTACATCATCGAGCATGGCGGATCAGATCGTCGACTTGGCGATGTCCGGCTCCACTTCGCGCTCGCCCGGAGGCGCCTCCACCTGGAGATGGTGCCGCGTGAGTGAAGTCTGAAGGATTTCGAGCGCCTCATCGGGCGAGTCGGCGTAGCTGAACAGCTCGAGGTCGGACGGTGCGATCGTGCCGTACTTCACCAGGGCGTCGAAGTTGATGACCTCCCTCCAGTAGGTTGAGCCGTAGAGAATGATCGTGATTTTCTTCTGCAGCTTGCGCGTCTGGGCGAGCGTCAGCAGTTCGCTCATTTCGTCGAGCGTGCCAAAGCCGCCGGGAAACACGACGAGCGCCTTGGCGAGATAGGCAAACCAGAACTTCCGCATGAAAAAGTAATGAAACTCGAAGGAAAGTTCCGGCGTGATGAACGGATTCGGGCGCTGCTCAAACGGCAGTCCAATATTCAAGCCGACCGTCTTGCCTCCCGCGTCGTTCGCTCCACGGTTCGCCGCTTCCATGATGCCCGGACCCCCGCCCGAGCAGACGACGAAGCGATGATTCGGGCCGGGCAGTTTCATGGACCATTCGGTGATGCGGCGCGCCAGGACACGGGCGTCGTCGTAATAGCCGCCGAGCGGGCCGTCCGGTTTCAGGCGAGCCGAGCCGAAAAACACGATGGTGTCGCGGACGCGCTCCTTATGAAAGTGGGACAGTGGCTCGAGATACTCCGACAGGATGCGCAGCGAGCGGGCTGGCGGGCTGTCGAGGAACCCTTCGTTCTTATAGGCGAGAGGACGATGACCGTCGCTGGAGGGGTTGGTGTTCATGAGGCATCCGGGGTGGACTGCTCAAGCTGGCGCAGCCGACGCTCCAATTGTCGCATCGTCTTCAACAACGCCGGGAGCTTGGGGAACGCGGTGATGGCGCGCAACCACTCGCGTGCCTCGAAGGCCGGGGAACCGGAGACCGCGGTGCCCGCAAGCACGTCGCCGCCGATGCCGCTCTGCGCATAAACAATCGCATTGTCGTGAATGGTGAGGTGGCCGGAGACGCCGACCTGTCCGGCCAGAAGCACGTTGTTGCCGGTGATGCTGCTGCCCGCCAATCCGGTCTGCGCGCAGATGATGTTGTCTTCGCCGACCTCACAGGCGTGCCCGATCTGCACCAGGCTGTCGACTTTTGTGCCGCGACCGATGCGCGTTTCTCCGACCGTGGCGCGGTCCACCGAGCTGAGCGATTGTATTTCCACATCGTCGTCCAGCCACGCCGGGCCGGACTGGGGAATCTTGATGTGACGGCCCTCGGCGTTCTTGGCGAAACCGAATCCGTCGCCGCCGATCACGGCGCCATTGCCTAGCGTCACGCGGTTTCCGATGCGACAAAATTCACGCACTGAAGCGTGCGAGTGAGCCAGAAAATCGTCGCCGATCGCAACGCCTTCGTAGATCACCACATGCGGATGCAGCACGCAGTTCCGCCCGATAACAACGTTCTCCCCGATGACGGCATAGGCGCCGATCGAGGCTTCCGGCCCGATGGTAGCCGAGGCTGCGATCGCCGCCGTCGGGTGGATTCCGGGAGCAGGCCGCGGCGGTTGGTAAAAGAAGCTCATCGCGCGTGCGAAGTCGAGATACGGGTTCGCGGAGACCAGTTGATACGGCGGCGCAGACACGAATGGTTCGGAGACGAGGATTGCTCCAGCCCGCGTCTGGTGTGCCTTCGCGGCGTATTTTGGATTCGCGAGAAAAGTCAGCTCGGAAGGGCCCGCCTCCTCGACGCCGGCCACGCCGGTGATTTCCCGCGCCGGGTCGCCGATCAAACGGCAGCCCAACTCGCCGGCCAATTCGCCCAGTTTCATGTTGCCGATTGCAGCACCCGCGGCGCGCGTGAGTCAAACCGGACCAACACGACCTGCGTGCCTCGGCTAATAAGATGAGTGGCCATGCAGCGCAGAGAATTTCTCCAAGCGGCTAGCGCCGCGGGGCTCGCCATGATGCAGAAACCGGCGCAGGCGGAGCCGAATGCCGTGCCGATTCGTCTCGGCTTCGACACCTACTCGCTTCGGGCCTTCAAGTGGAAATCGATGCAGTTGCTCGAATACGCTGCGGGCCTGAAACTCGACACCATCCAGATTTCCAGCGTCAACGATTACGAAAGCCTGGAGCCGGCGTACCTGGCGAAGGTGAAGGACAAGGCCGCGGCGCTCGGCGTCCGTGTCGACTGCGGCATCGGCTGCATCTGCTCGCTGTCGAAGAGCTTCAACCCGAAGGGAGACCCGGCCACGGAGCGGATCCGAACCGGCCTCCGCGTGGCGCACGCGCTCGGAGCCACGAGCATGCGTTGCTTTTTGGGCGCGAACGCGGACCGGCATCAGGAACATCCGGTGGAAGCGCTGATGGAAGAAACGATGCGCACGTTCCGCTCCATGCGCAGCGAAGCGCAGGAGGCGGGAGTGAAGATCACGATCGAGAACCACAGCGGCGACTTCGAAGCCGATGAGGTGAAGACCATCATCGAGGAGTCCGGCAAGGATTATGTCGGCTCATGTCTCGATTCCGGCAACCCAATGTGGCTAGTCGAGGATCCGCTGTATACGCTCGAAACGCTGGCGCCGTACGTGGTTACCACGCACATTCGCGACAGCGCCCTGTACGAGCATCCGCGCGGCGCTGCGTTTCAATGGGTGGCTCTAGACGACGGCAATATTGACTTTCAAAAGTTCATCGCGCGCTATCGCGAGCTCTGGCCGCAGTCCTCGATGCAGCTCGAAATCATCACCGGCCGCCGTCCCGCGGTGCTGAATTACCTCGAGCCGGACTTCTGGAGGGGGCTGCCGAAGACCAAGGCGGAAAAATTCGTGCGGTTTGAAGCCATCGCGCGCCAGGGGAAGCCCTTCAGCGGTTTCATGGTCGTCGAAGAAGGATTTGCGCATCCGCCCGAAGAATACCGCGACGCCCTGCGAAGGCAGCAGCAGATCGACCTGGAGCGAAGTCTCGAGTACGCGAAGAAGACACTGGGAGTTGGGGTTCGCTGGCAGCAGACGGCCGGAGCGTAAGGCCGGGAGGTGGTCCTAACCCGCCTTCACGATTTCGATTTCTCCGGAGAGATCCTCCCACTGGCTCATCAGCTCAGCGAGGCGCCGGCGCTTTTCTTCCACCAATCCATTGAGCCGTAGCGTTTCCTCCACGCTGACAAACTGCGCCAGCCCCTCTTCGTGGCCCGCAATCTCCGCCTCGATCGCGGCGATGCTCTTCTCCGCCTTTTGCAGCCGCTCTTCAAGCTTCTTGCGCTTCATCGGATTCACGCGCTTTCCGGGCTTGGCCTGCGCGAGCGGCGGCGCGGCCGGGGCCTCGTCGTGGGACGGCGCGCTGTGGCCGTTGAGCGACAACGACAGGTCGACGTGTCCGCCGTCCTTGCGCCAGAGATAGTCTTCGTAGTTGCCCGGGAACACGCGCACCTCGCCATCGCCGACCTCGAAGACTCGCGTAGCGAGCTTGTCGATGAAGTAGCGGTCGTGCGAGACGAAGACCACGGTACCGGTGTAGTGTTGCAGCGACTCGAGCAGCACGTCTTTGGCGCGCATGTCGAGGTGGTTGGTCGGCTCGTCAAGCAGGAGGAAATTCGACGGCTTCAGCAGCAGCTTGGCAAGCGCGTAGCGGTTCCGCTCGCCGCCCGAGAGCACACCGATTTTCTTGAACACGTCGTCTTCGGAAAACAGAAAACAGCCGAGCAGGTTCCGCAGCTCGGTTTGCGTGGCGTTTGCTCCGGCGCGGCCGATGTCGTCGATCATCGAAGCCGAAGGGTCGAGTTCTTTGTATTGATCCTGTGCGAAGTAATCGGCCTCGGCGTTGTGGCCGAGCGTAAAGGAGCCCGAACTGAGCGGCTCGCTGCCGGCGAGCAACTTGATTAGTGTCGATTTTCCGGCGCCGTTCACACCGACGAGTGCGATCCGGTCACCGCGCTCGATGAGGAAGTTGACGTTACCGAAGACAAACTTCTGACCGTAGCTTTTGCTGACGTCCTTGAATTCCGCCACCACGCGCCCGCTCGGCTTCGGCTGCGGAAAGCGGAAGTGAATCGCGCTTTCCTCGGGCGGAATTTCTATGCGCTCGATTTTTTCGAGTTCCTTGATCCGGCTCTGCACCTGCTTGGCTTTCGTCGCCTGGTAGCGGAAACGGCTGATGAAGGCTTCAAGCTGCTGGATGCGATCCTGCTGGTTTTTATAGGCGGCCTCGAGCTGCGCCTTACGCTCGGCCTTCTGGCCCAGATACTTCTCGTAATTCCCGCTATAGAAGTGAATCCGCTTGTTCCAAATCTCGACCGTCTTCTTCACTACGACGTCGAGAAAATAGCGGTCGTGCGAGATGAGAACCAGCGCATTCGGATAACCGGAGAGGAACTCCTCCAGCCAGTTCCGGGCTTCGAGGTCGAGATGGTTGGTCGGTTCGTCAAGCAGAAGCAGGTCCGGCTTCTCGAGCAGGAGCTTGGCGAGCGCGATGCGCATCTGCCAGCCACCGGAAAACTCCTCCGTCGGGCGGTTCCAGTCCGAGGCGGCGAAGCCGAGGCCGGCGATCACCGCGCCCACCTGCGCTTCGATCGAGTAGCCGTCGTGATTGTGAAATTCGCTCTGGATGACGTGAAAACGTTCGGCGACCTGCTGATACTCGTCGCTCGCCGGATCGAGTTCGGACATCGAGTGCGTGAGCGTCTCCATTTCGCGCTCGAGCGCGCGGAGACGATCGAAAACAGATAAACACTCCTCGAACACGGTTCGGCCGGAGAGCGACAAACCGTCCTGGGGCAGATAGCCGATCGTCATCCCCTTGGCGCGCGCGACGCTACCGTAGTCGAGCGACTCCATGCCTGCTAGGACCTTCAACAGCGTGGATTTACCCGTGCCGTTGCCACCGACCAGGCCGCAGCGGTCCTGCGGCGTGATCAACCAATCGGCATTTTCAAAAAGAAGCTTGTGGCCGAAGCGCTTGCCGGCGCCAGAGAGCTGAATCATGATGCAGTGCGCTACTTCTTACTGTCTCATGCGGCGGCGGGCCGATTCCACCTCCTGTTTCCTTAGAGCCAGCACGCCAGCGGAACCTTACACTAAAAGTTTGACTATGACCGGATACTGGCTCAGCCCGGATGACGACAACTTCTCGTTCGGCGAGGACACGGGCGATGGATTCGACGACAACGGTGGTGACGACGACGCGGACGACGATGAAAGCGACAACGGAGGCCAGGGCGCTCCGGACGACGAAGGCACACCCGGCGATGACGGCCCCGACGACGGCGGCCCTCCGGACGGGGACGACGCGGACGTGTACCCGGACCCCGGGGACTTCGCCAACGCAACCGACGCCGATTTCGAGGATGACAGTGGCGACTGGTCAGCCGACGATTACCAGCAATCGGCCGAAAACCTGTTCGGTGACCACGAATACTTCGGCGACAACCTCGTCAGCCAGCTCACTGACGCGGGATTCCGTCTCTACCAGGACCCGGCCTTCGCGCAGAGCTTCGAGAACCTCGCGCCCGGAAGCTCGGAGACGGTCAGCTTGTTCGAACGCGACAGCGAGTTGGCGGCGTTCGGATTCGTCACCGCGGCGGCGCTCGCGCTGCTGCGGCAGCGCTACACCGGACTCGATCTCAGCAACCTTGAGGTGACAGTACCACCCAAGGGTGAAGCGCCGGAGCCTCTCCCACTTCCGCCCGTCCTCGCCTCGACCCCGGAGCGTGAGGCCGTGGACCTGCGCAAGTTCTGTTCGCCGGTCGGCGATCAGGGCCAGACCTCGCGCTGTGCCGCTTTCGCCTGGACGCATGCCACCGAACTGGTCCGCAACCTCGCGGAGGGCGAACAGGTTTTGTTGTCGCCTTCCTATACGATGCTGCAATTCCAGCGAATGCAGGGCGACGCGCGGGATTATCGCTACGCGCACGAAGGCGGCGACGGCACAGTCGCCGGACCCGCTCCCGCCGAGGTGCTCGCGCAACAGGGCACTTGCCGCCAGGAATACTGGCCGGATGACGCCGAAGTTCCCGCCGCGCCGGAGCGCGTCATGGATCACGACGCGGTTCAGCACTGCCTCCCCGGCCAGCCCTGGCCGATCGCTCTCGATGATGTAAAAAGGGTGCTGAGCGCCGGTTTCCCGGTGCAGGTCTCAATGAACACCGGGCCGGCGTTCATGCGGGTGGGCCGGGACGGGATGGTGAGAGCCG
>VFSW01010400.1_pt1 | contig 13194 bp, 7 predicted proteins | sample 5358111 | NCBI WGS metagenome assembly VFSW01 (sample SAMN11554181, study PRJNA540505) | mine drainage metagenome | isolation source: sediment from site ElyBrook_90M | place: USA: Ely Copper Mine, Vershire, VT | collected 2017 | reverse complement strand
TACTTTACAGGTTTTCAGGCCTTTTGGCAAGCCCCCAGCGAACCTGGGCAGTTACACTCAGGGTATACCATGAGGGCTGTGGGTCACGTATTAATGAAAGCAGGTGCAAAGGCTGTCTATCCATTTACAATTACGCGCACATTGCATTCAGATGACCAGTAGGAAAGGGGCAACGTTATGACATTGCGAGAACAGGCATGCTGGCTTGCGCTGGTATTTGAAAGTAAACTTTCCACACGCACCATTGCCGACATTCTGGTGATTTGGTGTAAGCAATTGGGCCAAACGCTCGAAGCCTTTTTCGCTGCCGATGTCCCGACCTGGCGCGAGACCTGTCATCTGAGCGAAGAGGCTCTACAAAAATTAGTGGTTGCGCAAGCAAAACTTACGGGTCAGGCGTTTCTTGTCGAGCAACTTCAGCATGAGGGCATTCAGATGATGACCGTCCTCGATGAGCAATATCCGTCGCTCGTAAAAAAATTCCTCAACCGCAATCAGATTCCGCCCATGTTATTTTATATGGGCCAACTGGATATTCTCCAGCGTGAGACGATTGCTATCATTGGCTCGCGCAATGCGAGTGAAGCGAGTTTGGCCTTTACACGCACGCTTGCAGCATATCTTGCGGCGCAGGGAGCCAATGTTATTAGTGGCTATGCACGCGGGGTTGATCGTACTGCTTATGAAGGTGCAACAGGTACAGATGGTTGTACGACGGTAGTTTTGCCACATGGCATTCATAAATTGAGCAAGGCACAAATGCGTGACTTACAGCCGCGCATCGAGGCCGGCAACGTATTGGTGCTGAGTCAGTTTCATCCCGATATGCCCTGGATGGTGAGCCGGGCAATGGAACGCAACCACATTGTCACTGGACTGGCACAAATTGTGATTGTGGCGGAATCTGATAGCAAAGGTGGGACGTGGGAAGGTGCAAATCATGCCCTAAAGCAAGGTCGTAAACTGTATGTTCGCCAGACTGTTGCAGGTGAGTCGCTACCCGGCAACGCTCTTTTATTGGAGCAAGGCGGTGTTGCTGTGGCGTGGCCTGTTGAACATATCGAACAAGCTTTTGCGGTTTTATTGCACGAAAGTGAAACGGTGCAACAAAAAGTGCAGGCAATGCCCGTTCCACCTGAACAAATGAGCCTGTTCTCAGCATCATAAAGGCTACTCCCATTATTGAAGTTTATCATAGCAATGAGACGGTCCTTGCCCTACGTGGGCGTGATCTGGTCATTACGCCGTCTGCCGATCTGTGGACGTTACCGCAGCCGGCACTGTTCGATGCGCTGTTCGGTCCGCACCTGCCTACGTCGTTGCGCTCAACTATTGTGCTAGATCAGCGTCATCACTTTTTGCGCGTACAACCTTTTCGCTTTCGTGTAATCAAACAAGCATTGCGACAGCAACGCACGCCTTTTCATGTTGCGTTTGAGGAACGACCTGCGTTACCATTTCAGACAACGCTTGCGATGGAAGCGCGTCCTTATCAACAAGAGGCCCTCACAAACTGGCTTGCCGAAGGGAGTGCGGGCGTTGTCGTCTTACCAACAGGTGCGGGCAAGACCTTTCTGGCCGCGATGGCAATCCACGAGACAGGATACTGGACACTAGCGGTTGTGCCAACCATCGATTTGCTCCAGCAATGGCGTGCAGCTCTCGCCGTTGCTCTCTCGCTCAACATTGACGAGATTGGCATTTTTGGTGGTGGTACGAAGGACCTGAAACCCATTACGATTATCACCTATGATTCCGCCGTTCTGTATCCGCACGAACTGCACCATTTTGGCCTGCTGGTCTTCGATGAATGTCATCATCTGCCTGCACCGACCTATCGTCAGATCGCCGAAGGTGCGTTTACTCCATTGCGCCTGGGGCTAAGCGCGACGCCGGAACGTGGCGATATGGCCCATATAGACCTGGATGATCTGGTTGGCCCAGAAATCTATCGCCGTTCACCTGCTGAATTAACTGAAGGGCATTTTTTGGCCCAGTATCGCGAGGAACGCATCGACATTGCTCTTTCTCCTGCTGATCGCGAACGTTATAAAGAGCAGCGACGCATCTATCGCACGTTTTTACAACGCCGCCATATCGTGATTCGCTCACCTGAAGAGTTCCAACAAAAAGTTATTTATATGAGCGCACGCGATGCCGAAGCGCGTGCGGCCATGTTAGCCTGGCGTGAGGCACGGACGATTGCTCTCAACACGCCCGCCAAATATGCCGAAATTGAACGCCTTTTGCAGCGTCATGCTGAAGATCAGGTTCTACTTTTCTCAGAATATAATCCAGTTGTAGATGAGGTGAGTCGCCGTTTTTGTCTGCCCAGCATTACCTACAAAACGCCTGCTGAGGAACGCCAAACCATCTTGGAACGCTTCCGGGCGGGTCAGTATACCAAACTTGTGACGGGGCGTGTCCTCAATGAGGGTGTGGATGTACCGGATTGCCGCGTCGCGATCATCGTGAGTGGCAATAGTACGAAGCGCGAGTATATTCAACGCTTGGGCCGCGTGTTGCGGCCCAAGGTCGGTGAGGCCCTGCTTTATGAGCTGGTCACTAGCGATACGATGGAAGAGGAGATGGCAAAACGGCGTAAAGCCTAAGCGGATTCTCTGCTTTAAGCTGTGCAAGCTCCACTCGTCGGGCATGCTTGAAGGTTGAACGTGGCCAGTTGCTGGATTTGTTGTGAAATCTGAAGTATACCCGCGTGGACGACCTGTCCCGTTGTGGGATCGGTCTGTCCATTGTAGGCATAATAGGCATTGCGTGCCATGTCATTGAGCTGTGTCAGCGTATTGGTTTGCGCGTATTGTTGATCGCTTAACGGAATAAGCTGTTTTGCATCACTACGCACATGTTCCAGCCAGCTCTTGACCTGATTCAACTCATTGATGATGTATGTTGTTTGCTGCTGCATGGCGGGTGTAACACCTGGTGCTAGTGCAATAGTCGTGAGATGGAAAATGACATGGCTAATGAAATCACCTGTCTGTCCCGGTCCGTCAATCAAGCCTATCTGTGCGATTTTTGTGTCGCGGGAATCTAACTGAAACCCATCCTGCTGAATGGTGGGTGCGCCATCAACAACATCGAGAATATGGATAATCTGTCCACGAATGAACTGAGCCATTAATGGTGGGGTATTTGTTCCTTGCCAGTAGCTTTGTGCGTTGAGTGCCCATCCCCAGACCTTGGCGGTGTTGCCGTAGAGCCAGGGATTGAGTCCACCAAATAAGCCGATCTTATTGAGTTCGGGGTCGTAAGAGGTCAGATGTTGCAGGTGGTTATAAATGCTCAGGTTATCTGGTCCTAGTTGTGTGGGAAAGGCGGCATGATATACTGCTGCACTAGCGGTTGGTACGCTGGGCATACTACTGCCATTCTCAAGTGTCATAATCAAACGACTATACAAAACCAAGAGGTTTGTGTGCTGGCTATTGCCTGGATACACATAGTGAACTTGTCCATTGACCGGTAAGAATTTCCCAACCAATAAAGGGGCTTGTGTCTCAATATTGGCGGACAGAAGCCAGACAGCATAGACTTTGCCGGCGGGCGGCGTGGGCAAGTTTTGCAGCGTGATGGCGAGTTCATCGTCCACGCCTGTCGTGTTGATTTGCGTCAAATCTCCATTGCCGCTACTGATGATTGTTGCTTGGCCAGTGAAGGTGCGAGTGGTTGCTGTTCCCTGATGCCTAAAGAGTACGATTGTGCCCAAAATCCCGAGCAAGAGTAGCACAACGAGTCCAATTAACGCAAACGGTAAAATGCGTCGTTTCGACCGTGCTGTGGTAGGGCGTGCTGAAGGGGTGATGGGTTCAGGTGGCGATAAAGGGGGTAAAGAAGGTGGCCCAGATTGTGGTAGAACCGTTGCTGCTGATGAAGCGACATAGGGAATGGGTGTAACGGGTCCTCTCACGGCTCCTTGCGACTGGGAAATCAGGTATGTTGGGGCCTCGGAAGCAGCGGTCAAGCCAGTAGCACGTAAGGTCGCAAAGTCAGCGTTGCCACCGCTTTGTGCAAAAGAGGGGTCTTCCTTGTGGTCGGGTGGAAAGGCGGGCAGGTGTAATTCGGGTGGAACAGGCAAGCCAAAAGCTTCGGCGATAGCGGCTGTCAACGATGACGCGGTTGGGAAACGCATGGCAGGGTCTTTAGAAAGAGAGCGCAAAATGACGACGGCGAGTGAAGGTGAGACTTGTGGATTAATTAAGACTGGGTGGGTTGGTGTTTCATGTAAATGCTGCATCATAATCGAGAGTTCGGTCTCGCCTTTAAAGGGCACGACGCCTGTGCAAATCTCGTAGAGCATGATGCCAAGCGAGTAAATATCGCTGCGTTGATCGCCAGTGCGCCCTTGCACCTGTTCAGGTGACATATAATAGGGTGTTCCAACAGATTTACGGGTGAGTGCGCCTGTTGATGAACCAACCAGTTTTGCAATACCGAAATCGGTAATCATTGGTTCACCCATGGCGCAACGCTGTGTATTACGTGCGTCCAGGAGAATATTGGATGGTTTCAGATCGCGGTGAATCATCCCTTTCTGGTGTGCATAGTCAATGGCCAGGCTGATAGAGGTAAAGAGGCGTACAATCTCCACTGGTGAAGGAAAGAGTTGCTTGCGAGATGTATTAGCGATATACGTGGCCAGCGTTTGTCCTTCTATATATTCCATCACCATATAGGCAATGGGACCATCGTCATTGCTGGAACGAACTGTCATTGCCTCAAAATCAAAAATCTTGACGATATTTGGATGATTGAGAGCTGCAACAATCTGAGCTTCTTGCTTAAAATGTTGCAAAAAGTCTGGGTCGGCCTGTAAATCGGGACGCATGATTTTGACAGCAACTTCGCGTTGCAACTGCGTATCTAAAGCTTTCCAGACTTCTGCCATGCCTCCTCGTCCCAAGCGTTGTCTTAGGATATATCTTCCAAGTTGTTGTCCCTCATTCATGACGGCATTCCTTCTAAAAACTTGATGATTCATTCATGTTGCTTTGTTGTCCTAGAACTTGTAGGTGGGTGAAATGGGTACAGCGTCATTGTATTGCTCTTATTATCAGTAGTTCGCATGAGGTCTGTCAATGAAGTAGTTCACTCTAATTGAAAACCACGCTGCTGTAGGAGCGCAATAACCTGCTCCAGATGCTTTTGCTGAATACGCACAAAGCGTTGGGGCTGCTCAATTTCGGCACCAAGGAGGGGGCGTAGTTCTTCATCATGCTGAATATCTTGCAATATCTGTGCAGGCAGACTGAGTAGCGGCTCGCGCTCAATCATGATCGTGTGCTGCTCGCCATAGCCGTCCCCCCACAGTTTGAGGCGAATGAGAAATGCAGGTGGAATACCATCGTGGCAGTATTGTTGTAAAAACCGCAGTATATATTCTAGAGTGAGGCCTTGTGTGAGTGCTGTTTGCAGCGTATGTGCCGTGATGATGCGTTCTCCCGCCTCGTTAATAGTGCTGAAACGACGTATTTCAGCGGTGAGATAGAGGTCAGTGACGGGATATAAGGGCACTATGTGCCCATCAGGGTCTAGCTGCCATTGTGGCTCACGTACCACAAAACGTCCATTTTCTAAAACCATCTCTTGCGTGGGAGCTGTGGTCACTGCTGGCAAATAGTCGCGTTGCCATAATAGTGCTTGTAGTGTTGGTAGATGTTGTGGTGCAACTTCTGCCAAGAGAGGTGAGAGCCGTCGCCGTAGTAGGGGGCGTGTCGCTTCATTTGCAAAGAGATCGTCAAGTAGAGCAGCAGTATCAACCTCAAGTAGTATGGCGGTGCGCCATAGCTCGATACGGCGGGCCTGCCGTTCCCATTCGATCAGAGAATAGCGCACGTTCTGTGGAAGCTCCCCGCCAGTAGCCCGTTCTAATATTGCTAAAATTGTCTCCGCCAGTATGCCCATCTGTATCGCATGTGTGACACTGGTTTTGGTAATGCGGTATTGAGCAATCAGTTCCAGACTCACGCGCTCTGCAAAGCTATCGAGCTGCACCAACAATGCTTCAGAGACGGGAGCCAGTGCTACAACTTCAAAATTGGGTTGGATAATCAGTCGTCCAGGCGGTGTGGTTTCAACTGGCAGGACGCCGTCGCTCATCAGCAACCCACTTAAAGGGGAAAACCGAACAAAATTCTCATTGTCGTCTTGCTTTGTTTCGACAAGGCCGAGCCAGTGAAGTGGTCCTGTTAGGAGTGTGCGCACGAAGCCGCCTTCGACCATGTGCCAGCCTTCGCGATGTGTCAGCCATCCACGTTTCAGGCGAAAATCCCAGCCATACGGATTGCTTCCGCTAGAATAGCGGTCTGTGCGTGGCCCGTGCTGACGTGGGAAGAGTAAATAAGGAATATACAGTTTGGTGCGTGTAATAAGGCTGTTTACAGGTAGCCATACCGCTTGTTGCTCTTGCAGAAGGCGTGTAACGACTGACTGGCGCGCACGCACAACCTCTTCGTGTGCGGGTTCAGTTGGCGTGGGACCTGGTCGCAGCACAACATCCGGCAAATAGTTCATCTCATTCCAGAAAGGTTGTTCCAGCCAGAGGCGATAACAGCGGCGCACGCGCTCAAACAAGGGCAATTCAAAAAATGCAAGTGCAGGAGCGGCCTGTAATGTGCCGTTGCGCACACGCAAAAGCCCCAGATGCAGTAAAAGCAGGCGTATAAAAAGCAGATGCGGGAGATCATTCTCGGCTCGGGTCTGTTCATATATTGTGCCTGGTTCTAAGTGTTCGACAACCTGGCGCAATGCGGCCCGTGTTAACAGGCCGCTGGTAGCGAGCAATGCCAGGCCATCGCGGGTGGCAGCAACGCATGACCAGTAGCGATAGAGCTGACGTTGGAGCAGAAGCATTCCTTCGCTGGCGGCTATTGGTGTCTGCGTTATATGTTGCTCTGTGGATGGTGCTTGCTTGTTTTGTATGAGGTGAGCGACGGTACGTACTGCACGTGGAACAACCAATACACCGTCATGCACTCCACTGGTATACTCTCGATTGGCGAAATTGGTCTGTTTACCCCAAAATACCAGGCCGAGCAGTAACAAACGCCTGATCGCCTGTTCAAATAGGCCGTGTGGATGCGCTACTGGATAGTGAATAGTGTGTAGTGATGTTGTGGTGGTTGGATTGGAATTTTCGGTGGCCCCATTCTGCTCAGAAAATGGCACCGTTATGTCATTTTTTTTCCCTACTAGCCGTTCGCTGAGCATGAGATAGAGTGCGAGGTCACGGCTATTGGCTCGCCCACCACAGGCTACTAATTCTTGTAAAATCAGAAGATCAGCTGTTTCCAATTCGCTCATTAGTGTTTGAAGTATCTGTTCGTTAAACAGAAATGTGCCAACTTCATTGATTGCTTCTGGCTCGGCAAGGTACTGTTCACTGCTTTTGCCAAAGGGCAGTGGGACCGAGCGAGTGCGCATGAGGACGTGTAGATGGGGTAGTGGCGCGCTTTTGAGCAATTCCAGGTCACTCTGTTCCATACGGCTCCTCGTGGTGCAGCAGAGGTGTTTGCCCTCTACGTTTGAGTTCAGCTGTGATGTACTCGATACCAGTATATTTGAGGATATGTAATGTTGGGTGGATCGTATGTACAATCTGTTCATGTAGCGAGGTGGTAGCAGAGAGTTCACGCATTGCAATCGTATCGGTTGTTTCAAGCAGAGCGACCTGTGTATAGAGGCGCACACGCCCGAAGCTGGCGATCCAACGTTCGTATTGTGCCAGGAGTGTTTCTGGTATGCCATAGGCATGCAGTGTTTCAAGCAGAACTGTTGCATGTAAGCCATGTCCCAGGGCATTGCTTAAGGAGCTTGGTGAGAGGTGATAGCGCAACAAACCATCCTGTACGCCTGCCATGTCTGCAAAATCTTCCAAGACATGCAGCAGTGGCCATGCATTGATCGAACAAGGCACAAGCAGCGCGTGTTGTTGATTAGTTTGCAGGCGTATCTCTGCTACGGGCTTGTGTATCTTTTCTTCAGTGGGCAATAGCCCGTTAAAGAACCAGTTTGCCTGTGCAGTCAGGCGAAAGGCGAGCAGACGCCCATCAGGGCTTTCGGCAATGTCGCATATGCCCCACCAGTGCAACGGGCCACGTATCAGGCGTGCAAGGTAGTAGTATTCACCACGTAGCCAATCGCTCAACTGCAAGGGACGCAAGGGACGCCCTTCTTCACGTTCTAGCCACCAGTGTGGTAATGAAAAGAGACGTTGTCGATGCTGTAGAAAAAGTGGATTGAGCCGATAGAGGAAACGTGCAAACGAGGAGAAACTCAGCCATTGATTGAGCGGAGCTTGGGCGAGCAGTGCAACAACGGTTTGGCGCGCTTCGCTGTTCTCCGTGTTCAATTCACCTTGGCGCAACAATGGGTAATTCATGGCGGTGGCGCGACAACGCAGGCGTAAACCCTCCTCTTGTAGATCGCTCAATTCATCATAGGGTGCTTGTGCTAGCCAGAGTTCAAACAGGTCGCGCGCTACTTCAGAATAGTTTGGCCCAAGCAGAAGCGACGTTGCATTGCTGAGTACATGTAAATTAGGTGCTCCGCTATCGTCTTTGTAGAGAATATCGGCCAGGCGTAGCAGACGTGCTGCGAAGCGCAAGAGAGGGCGCGGATAGGGTACGTGTTGTTGCAACCAATCAAAGGTGCTATCTGCTAATGTGTCACCTGGCGGCGTGAGTGAGAGTGAGCCATCAGCAGCAAGCGACGGCAATGAGCGATTGGATGCAGTGCCGTTGCGGGCTATATTGCCTGTGATGGATGTATTGGCTGGATAGGCATCGCGCAATTCGTCGCGTCCCAGACGATAGCCGTCGAGCGTGCGTGCAATGAGCAACAGTGCTGCCAGCAAGTCAGGCAGTTCATGGTGAGATATATTTGGTATGCCTCCCTGTTCATCGAGGCGCTGCACATCAACTGTGGTGCTTGGTACTGTTATGCGCAATGCGGCACGGACCTCAGACGGGACAAACCAGCCGAGGTCGAGCATGACACCATTTAGCCCAACGCGCTGGTTTGCTGTGCTATTGAGGCTGGTACGTAGCAGTAATCCCTTGTTTTGTAACGTTGTTAGCACGTTTTGCAGTTGGCTGGGTTGTCCTAGAGAAAAACGCTCGAACATGCCGCGTAGATCATCGTCTAGCATAGAGCCGCCGGCTAAGGCCAATGCGGCTAACAATTGGCGTGGTGGTTTCTCCAATGTGGCAGCCATGCGGCGCACCATTTCTGGTTGGCGTAGCATCTCTACGATTGCTTCGACGAGTTGGGCCTTTGAAAGGCCATTGGTCGTGACGTCGTATTCGCGTGCTATAGTACGTAATTCGCTTAATCCGAGCTGGGCTAGCATATCGGTGACACCCGTCAGTGGCGTGAGAGCGCGTGCCGGTGTTGGCGATTTAATCGTCCCGGTCGAATTAGAAAGTTGTGGATGGGCTTCATTACCAGGTGAACGTGAGCCATCACTGGATAGGTGTGCTGAATCAACTGCTAAAGGGGGAATGCGTGAGCTTGGATCAGAAGGCGTTGCTGAGAGAAAGGAAAAGGGATGGGCTAGCCATTGGTAGAGCAGGGCTGCGGCGTGTGTGCAAAATGTGTTGGCCGGCGTGTTGCAGGTGCAGAGACAGTGCCATTCAGTGGCACTCTCTATCATTACTTCAACCGTATAACGATGTGGTTCTATTTCTTCCTGTGGTGGATGATCTGCATGATTTGTCGTTGATGCCGCAGGCTCAACGGGTATATCCTGTGCAGAGGGTACATGAACGAAACCTTTGAGCTGATTTATGTGCCGCTGTGGCTGTTGTACCGCTCCTATACGACAATATTCTTGTCCCAGTGATGCTACTTTTAGGCCTGCCATCCGAATAATATCGGCGGCACGCAGACGTTGCAGCACACTGGGGGCAGCATTTTCCATAGATACCCCGATTGAGATCGTTCAGGTTGACTTTGTTGGATTATCATAGCATGAAAGCAGTATCCTGGTCAACCGTGCTATAACTACATCGATAGATGAAATTTAGTGCTTTGTATGGTAGGTGCGTCCACGCCAATCTACTCCTTTACCCGTCAAGATGCGCCAGGATGATTGGCCTAAAATAGTGGTAAAAATTCCGCCTGCGAGAGGGTGCGTGAACACATAGTACCAGGGAATTTTGAGCATGCGATTTAACCATAGGCGATATGCTAGCAACGGAACCAGTTCAGACACGCTTGTCAAAGCCACTGCCCTCTTGTTGAGTATCCCTTTCTTCTGTAATACTAGTGCGAGTAGAGGGAAGAGGAACGGCATAAGCGAGATCATTGGCAAGCCTATGAGCTGTAAGCCTACAAAAAGCAACCCGCCCCGATTGCCTAGGTAAGCATTTTTACGCCAACCTCGCCAGGTCTCGTCCAGGTTCTTATACATATGGACATGTACAAGGCCGCTACTGTCCACAAAGCGGAGCCGGAAACCATTGTCTTTCACGACCCGTGCCAGGTCGCGGTCATCAAGCAGCGTTCCACGTAGGTCTGGACGTGCATATCCCCCTACTATAGTATAGACCGCACGGCGCATCAAAATATATTGCCCGTTCGCGATGGCGATTTTGCTCTGGGGATTATTTACCTGACGTGGTGGGTAGAGCATGCTAATACCCAAGTACGCCATCGGCATTAATGTTTTATCCCAAAATGCAGGAAGTTCTTGTTCCGCACTTAATGTGAACAGATCGGCTTGTTCGCTCACTGCCTGCACCAGCGCGCAGCGTAGGCTGTTTGGCGCATGCCAGGTATCGGCATCGGTGAACAATAGCCAATCTCCTTGAGCCTCTTGCACGCCGCGATGCAGGGCATGGGGTTTGCCAGCCCAACCTGTCGGTAACTCGCGTAGACGCAATACCCAAAGCCGTTGCCTATGGATGTGTGTCTGTGCCAATTCATCTAGTATGCGGCTTGTCCCGTCGGTCGAACCATCATCAACTACAATGACCTCATACCGCTCGTAATCCTGTTCTAGGAGTGAACACACGCAGCGTACAATATTCTCTTCCTCATTGCGTGCGGGTATAATCACTGATATAAACGGAGATATCCCATCCGTTTGGGGATCACGGCTGTTTGTGTTTGGCAATACACATAAACGATCAGCTTTGCTTGGTATCGTGCGCCGCCAGATGGCCAGATAAAAGCTCGCCACGCCCAGGGCATGCGCCCATACGATCAAGCGCGTCCAGAACAAGGTATGCGCATGTTTCTTTGTCATTATCATCGCCGCCATTTTAGTCTTTACTCTATCATTTTTCACACTGATTATAGCAACGGTTCTTTCTTATCGCCAATAACACGGCATACCAAAATGTATAGCTCGCTGCTTCTCTTATAGTAGAGTTTGTTATTTACTAACCGATGTGTTACACTTTTTAAAATGCGCTGTTATGGCGGGTACATACGACGCATACGTACCACGAACACTGTTCGCTGGTTAGCGAAACCATGTTATTCAGTGCAGAAATTAGATTACATCGATCATGAAAGCGACTCTTCCAACAAAGAAGCAGCAGCCGCGTATGGAGCTAGTGCAATTATCCAAGAGTGCTGCGTTACGCAAAGAATACATGTCGCACCTTCCGGCATGGCGGCGTCCCATCGTGGGCTACATGCTTAGCTTGCCGCTTGTTGCTCTGTTTCTCGTGCTTTCCATGCTCATCGAACAATTGTTGCGCTATGCATACTTCCCCGGTTCCTTGCTCATTCTCTCGGTGCTGCTATCTGCTTTCATCTGGGGTGTTGGACCAGCACTACTCTCACTGCTCTTCTGCATATTCGCACTCGACTATTTTCTTATTCCGCCTACCTGGCATCTTGATTTGAATACGCTCAAGGATGCGCTTCAGCTCGTCCCATTTGCTATTTCGGGTCTTGTGATTGCCTTTATCACCGCTCAACGCGAGCGTGCGCGCTTAGAGGCACTGGCAGCGGAGTATGAGGCGAAAAATATCGCTGATCAATTGGAAGAGAGCTATCTGAAATTAGAGGAGAGCAACGAAAAACTTCAGGAAGCCAGCCAGTTAAAAGATCGTTTTCTCTCCATTGCTTCCCACGAGTTGAAGACGCCCATCACCACGATTCGCGGGCAGGCTCAATTGCTCTTACGTCGTCTAAACAAGCAACGGGAACTGACTTCAGAAATGGAAGGCGTGAAAAAGACGCTAGAGAAAATTAATGAGCAGACAGGTCGGCTGACGGCCCTGATTGATGAATTGCTGGATGTCAGTAGCATTCATGCCGGGAAGATGGAGCTGCATAAACACTCTTCTAATCTTGTGATGCTTTGCCGTGATATCATAGACGATCAACATCTTCTCAGTGGGCGCACCATCACTTTTACTGCTGCGCAGCCAGAGATCATGATGGAGATCGATAGCGACCGTATAGGGCAGGTTGTGGTCAATCTGGTGGGCAACGCACTGAAATACTCGCCGCCCCCTCGTCCTGTTGAGGTCTCTCTAAATGTGCGTCAGCAGTGGGCATATTTACGTGTGACCGATCATGGCAACGGTGTTCCTAAAGAGCAGCAAGAGCGCATCTTTGAGACGTTTTACCGTGCACCCGGTGCGGAGGTCTCGGCCAAAGGGCTTGGTCTGGGGCTTGCGATCTGTAAAGAGATCGTTGAGCGTCACGCGGGGCGCATCTGGTGTGAGTCGCAACCAGATGTGGGTAGCACGTTTTGCGTAGAATTACCGCTTATGTTGTGTAAAGACTAGCTGAACATCGTGGTGGGTCGAAAGACAACGAGGAATGTGAAAGGCTTCTGAAGATATCTGTTCAGAAGCCTTTCACATTATAGGCAGGGGCGGCAAGGCTCGAACTCGCGACATTCCGTTTTGGAGACGGACGCTCTACCAACTGAGCTACACCCCTAGAAGCGGAGAGGGAGAGATTCGAACTCTCGGAGGGGTTACCCCCTCAGCGGTTTAGCAAACCGCCGCACTAGGCCACTATGCGACCTCTCCTCGTATGTACACCTCTGTGAGCGTGACAATATTTATGTACACCGCATCTCATCGGTTGGCCTTACCAGTTCAGAATACCAGAAAATAATAGCACTGTCAAGGGTTTTGAAATCTCAATGCGAACCTACTGCTCTGTCAAACTTCATTGCACACTTTTCGGACGGCACGATCAGCCTAG
>VFSW01010399.1_pt1 | contig 13194 bp, 9 predicted proteins | sample 5358111 | NCBI WGS metagenome assembly VFSW01 (sample SAMN11554181, study PRJNA540505) | mine drainage metagenome | isolation source: sediment from site ElyBrook_90M | place: USA: Ely Copper Mine, Vershire, VT | collected 2017 | reverse complement strand
CATCGCATTGCATTCAATGAAAGCTTCGACGGGAAACTCATGAAGACTGGCATCATCGGCCTGCCGCAGGTGGGCAAGACATCGCTGTTCAAAATCCTGACCAAGGCAAAACTGGAAGACCGCGGCTACTCGAATCCGCGCGAGGCTCACATCGGCGTAGCGCGCGTTCCGGATGAGCGCCTGGACAAACTCTCTGCGCTGTACTCGCCGAAAAATACCACCTATGCAACGGTGGATTACGTGGATGTAGCCGCCATCGGCCAGGAGGCGCTGAAGGAAACGGCCTTCCTCACCAGCCTGCGTAACGTGGATGCGCTGATTCACGTGCTGCGCGCCTTTGAAGACGACGCCATTCCGCACGTCGGCGCCATCGACCCTCTGCGCGACGTGAAGAGCGTGGAGTTCGACCTGATGGTGAGCGACCTGACGCAGGTGGAGAAGCGCCTGGAGCGCGTCGAGAAGGATCTCAAGAAAGGCCGGACCGGCGACCTGGAACGCGAGCAGGCCTTACTGCTGCGCTCGAAAGAAGCACTCGAAAAGGAACAGCCGCTGCGCGAATTGGAGATGACGCCCGAGGAAAAGAAGCTCATCAAGGGCTTCATGTTTCTCTCGCAAAAGCCTGTTCTGTATGTGGTGAATATTGGCGAGACGACCGCGCTGGGCGATGCGCTGAACTCAGCCGTGAGCCGCTACAAGCTCGACGAAGTAGCGCACCGACCCAACGCAGGCGCGACTGCCATCTGCGGCAAGGTCGAGGCGGAACTGGCCGAGATGGATGAAGCGGAAGCGGCGGAATTTCTGTCGAGCTACGGGCTGCATGAGAGCGGCCTGGTGCGCCTTATCCGTAAGAGCTATGAATTGCTCGGGCTGATCAGCTTCTTCACCGCGGGCGAAGACGAGTGCCGCGCGTGGACCGTCCCCGCCGCATCCAAGGCGCCGCAGGCGGCCGGCGCGATTCACTCCGACCTCGAACACCACTTCATCCGCGCCGAGACGATTCGCTGGGACGCTCTGCTCGCCGCGGGCTCGGAAGCGGCGGCGCGCGCGCAGGGCACATTGCGGCTTGAAGGCAAGGAGTACATTGTGCAGGATGGCGATGTAATGCATATCCGGCACAGCGGGTAAACGCACATGATCAGGCTCTCCATCCTGCTCGGTCTGCTGGCCGCGCTGGCCGATGTGGCCGGCGGGCTGGTGCTGGTGCGGGCGCGCGGTGTGGAGCGCTACCTGCGCTACTTTGTTGCGCTGGGGGCCGGTTTCCTAATGGCGACCGCGCTGCTGGAGATGACGCCGGAGAGCCTACGGCTCAGCCCCGTCCTGGGGCCCATTCTCATCATGTGCGGGTATTGCGTGGTGCATCTGCTCGAGCACACCATCAACGCGCACTTCCACTATGGAGAAGAGACGCACCAGGGTGAGTTCGTCTCGCGCCACACAGGCTACTCCGTGCTTGGAGGCCTGAGTGTGCACGCGCTCTTTGATGGCGTCGCCATCGGCTCAGGCTTTGTTGTCAGCTCCGCGCTCGGCTGGCTCATCTTTCTGGCGATCTTTCTTCATAAGGCGCCGGAGGGTTTCACCATGGCGAGCGTGATGCTGGCCAGCGGGCGCAGCCGCAAGGTGGCGTTTTCCTCGGCCGTGGCGCTGGCCGCTGCCACCATGGGCGGCGTGCTCATCATCGAGCTGGCACCGCACTGGATGCCCTACGGCCTCCCGGTCTCAGCAGGAGTCGCCCTCTATGTCGGCGCAAGTGATCTGGTGCCCGAGGTCAATCGCGAACCGGGCATTCGCATGGCCCTCGTCTTCTTTCTTGGAGTCGCAGGGTTCCTCCTGTTGCGCACGCTGCTGCCGGCGCTTTGATGCCGTTTCTCCATCCGGATCAATCAAGCCTTGCCGCCGCAGCCTAGAGCCGCTCTGCGGCGTTGAGTGCCTCGCGCACAGAGGCCAGCACGCGCTCCGGGGTGATCGCTTGCATGCAGACTGGATCATCACATGCCGAGTTTTTCTTGTTCGCGGCGTTCACGCAGGGCGAGCAGGCCAGCCCGGCGAAGATGGACTCGGTGTCGCCTAGGCTTCCGTAGAGACTCGGCGTCTCTGGCCCAAACAGCACGATGGACCGGATGGGCGTGATGGCGGAAAAGTGAGCCGGCCCGCTGTCGTTGGTAACGAGCACAGTGGCGAGATGGTACAACGCAATCAGGTCGCGAAGGCTGTGCATCCCTGCAACGCTGCGAATGCGCGGATGATTGACCCTGTTCTGCGTCGCGATCGCCTCTTCGCGCTCAGCTGCGGAGCCGGTAATCAAAACCAGAGCGTCCTCCCACTCATCTACAATCCTCCGCGCCAGCGTGGAGTAGTTGTCGCGGGGCCAGCGCCGCTGTGGCAGAAGCTCGGAACTGTTCGGATTGATCAGCACGATGCGATGAAGACCGGATGTGAACGCCGGATAGACCTTGCGCACGAGATCCTCCATGCGCCGCAGGCGCGCTTGCTCGATCTCAGGCTGCGGAACGCGGACCTCGTCATCGGCAATGAAAGTCTTGCAGTAGGAGAGCCTGTCGGCGGGCGCGCGCAGAGCCTCCACCATGGCGAGAAAGTTCTTCGCCATGTGCACATGCCCGTTGTAGCTCACGCGGTGGGTGAGGATCTCACCCCGATATAACCCCTCGCCGCGAAAGCGATGAAAGCCCACCCGGCGCCGTGCTCTCGAGAGCCCCGCCAGCAGAGCGGAGAAACGGGAAAAAAGCTCCAGGTCGATCACCGTGTCGATGCCAGCCTGCGGGCACCAGCGCAGGAACCGGAACGAATCCAGCGTGAGCGCGAGCAGGCTCGATACGCGAATGGTGCGTATGTTCGGCTCCGGCACCGTCGGAAGAAGCCGCACGCTCTCCGCGTTGTGCTCAAAGATGAGAAAAAAGATTTCAGACCCAAAGACAGACTTTGCCCTCTCCAGCGCGGGATTGGCAAGGATGGTCGAACCCATCTCGGACAACTCGATGAAGAGAATCCTTGCTGGCTTTTCCGGCCCCTTGCGGGTCCCGGCGATGCGCAACCACAGGGTGCACAGAAAGCACAGAGGAATGCCAATCCAGAAATCGATCCGTCGCATGGTCTCAAGCTTCATCCCTGGGTTCCGTTCGGGCAGGCAATGCTTCCGGGTCGAGTCTAGCATTCAACTGGCATGCGCTTTGGAATGCAGGCAAGTTCTCGCGCACCGCTGCTCTACAATCCCCTCAAGGATGTTCAACAAGCGAAATCTTCTGGCGCTGATCGGCATCACGCTGCTCTCTTTCCTGACGATGGGCTACCATCCCGGCCTGGAAGACGATCACGTCTACCTTGCTGCAATCCAGAAAAATCTGCATCCCGCTCTCTACCCGTTCGATGCCAGATTCTTCCAGGTTCAGTTGCAAGCCACCGCTTTTGACAAGCTTGTGGCAGGTTTCGTGCGCTTCACCTCCATTCCGGTCGCCTACACTGCGCTGCTCTGGCAAGTGGCGACCATTTTTCTCATCCTCGCCGCATGCGCCCGCATCGCGCGGTTCCTCTTTGGGGACGAAAGAGCCGTCTGGGGCGGCGTCCTGCTGACAGGCGCTATGCTCACGTTGCCCGTCTCCGGCACAGCCCTCACGCTCGTCGATCAGCATCTGCACCCGCGCGGCATCGCCACGGCCTGTATCCTGCTCGCCGTCTCCTTGCTACAGGTCGACAAACACTGGATCGCTGGCGGACTTCTCACGGCCGCTTTCCTGCTGCACCCCATCATGGCTGCCTTCGGCCTGTCCTTCTGCATCTTTCTTCTTCTCGCAAACATCACAGGCACGCCTGAAAAGCACCCGGCTCTCGCCGCCTTTGCACCGCTCGGCTGGATCTTTGAGCCTCCTAACGCTGGATGGAATCAGGCAACCGCAACACGCCGCTACTACTTTCTAGCTCGCTGGACCTGGTATGAGTGGCTCGGCGCAATCGGGCCGCTGCTGCTGTTCTGGGTTCTGGATCGATGGTCGAGCCGCTCCGGATCCATCCGGCTGCAACGCTTTGCACGAGTTGTGCTCGCCTTCAGCGGATTCCAGCTGCTCGTGGCCGTCACGATTCAGGTAGTGCCGGCATGCGCACGCATGATCCCTTTGCAGCCCATGCGCTACCTTCATCTGGTCTATTTCTTCATGGTGCTCCTTGCGGGCTCGCTCATGGGTCGCTACCTTCTAAAGTCGCATCCGCTGCGGTGGGTCTGCTTTGCGCTCATCGCATTTGGAGCAATGTTTGCAGGACAGCGAAGCCTCTACGCCGCAAGCGCCCATCTGGAGCTTCCCTGGACGAAGCCGGTGAATTCCTGGGTCGAAGCTTTTGCATGGATCCGGGACCACACCCCGCAGAATGCTTACTTTGCGCTGGACCCGGAGTACATGGCGGCGGCCGGAGAGGATTTTCACAGCTTTCGCGCACTGGCGGAGAGAAGCGTCCTGGCAGACGCTTTGAAGGATGCCGCCGTTGTGACTCAGGTCCCGGATCTTGGCACGCTGTGGATTCGGCAGGTCCAGGCGCAGGCTGGATGGAGATCGTTCGGACAAAAGGACTTTGAGCGGTTGGAATCGCAATTTGGGGTTACCTGGATCCTTGTTGACTATCCGCGGGAAACGGGGCTGCGCTGCATCTGGCACAACCGGTCCCTGCAGGTCTGTCGCATACCGTAGATGCCGCCGAGCTGGGGCGCTCTACTCATCTCCGGGCGCTGCGCCTCACCTCTACCTGAGCAACCGGACATTGACCGGATGAACTCTCTGCAAATGAATGGTTTGTCATCTGCTTCCCTTCTACGCATGAATGCGTCGTATCATTAATATTTAGAAAGTGGTATAGAGCCTGTCCTCTGCATGATTAATGGGAAGAAAGTCGTTGTCGTTCTGCCGGCCTACAATGCCGAAAAGACACTGGAGCAAACCGTACGCGAAATCGCCAGTACGGTCGATGCCTGCATTCTGGTGGATGACCACAGTTCGGATGCAACGGCTCAGCTCGCAAAAAAGCTTGGCATTCAGGTGCATGTGCATCCGAAGAACCGCGGCTACGGCGGCAACCAGAAGACCTGTTACACGACTGCGCTGGCGGCCGGCGCAGACATCGTGGTGATGGTGCACCCGGATTACCAGTACTCACCCCTGCTGGTGGAGCCGATGGCGAGCATGATCGCATACGGCGTATATGACGTGGTCCTGGGTTCACGCATTCTTGGCGGCGGTGCTCTCAAGGGCGGCATGCCGCGTTACAAGTACTACGCCAATCGCTTCCTGACCTTCGTTGAGAATTTCGCTCTGGGAGCCAAGCTGTCGGAGTACCACACTGGTTTGCGCGCCTACAGCAGAGAGCTGCTGCTGTCGCTCCCTTTCGAGGCCAACTCGGAAGACTTTGTCTTCGACAATCAATTTCTGGCTCAGTGCATCTATCTTGGCGCGAGGATCGGCGAGGTCTCCTGCCCCACGCGCTATTTTCCTGAGGCATCCTCGATCAATTTCAGGCGCAGCTCAATTTATGGACTGGGAGTTCTGCTCACGACGCTCGATTGCGTCGCGGCAAGACTCGGCATTTATCGCAAGCCCACGTTCGATTTCCCCCCCCGGCAACTCCACCGGCAAGATCAACTTCTGCCTGGGACACTGAAGGAGCTTGAATGAAGCACTCCCCAGACGGGCGCATGCCCTATCTGCGTCTGGGAGCTCTAACTGCAGCAGCGCTGGCCATTCATGGGTACCATCTCGGCGTTGAAGATGCCGAGATCTACATCCCCGCGGTAAGAAAGCTCCTCCATCCAGATCTTTACCCGTTCGCGACAGAGTTTTTTACGTCGCATCAACACCTGTCCGCATTCGCTCCTATTCTCGCGTGGACGGCGCGACTGACCCATCTCTCGCTCGATTCAGCGATCTTTGCCTGGTATCTGTTCGGCATCTACGCTCTGCTTGCCTCCAGCTGGATCCTGATGCGCGCCTGTTTTCAGTCTCCCAGAGCCCGATGGACCGCCGTACTGCTCTTGACTGCAGTCATGAGCATGCCTGCAACCAACACAGGCCTCCTGCTGGTGGACCCCTACCTCACTGCGCGATCGCTCTCGACACCGCTCACGATCCTTGCATTGGCCAGCTTTCTGGAGAGACGCTACGTTCGAGTCACGGTCGCGGTGATCCTGACCGCCTGCATTCATCCGCAGATGGTCACCTACCTTCTGTTTCTCGCACTGGTCATGTGGATTGGCGGACGGAGGCAGAGGCAGGTGCATGCGCCGGTTCCCGCGCTGGCATCTGTGCTGGGCGTTCTGCCCACAGGATTTCAATTGTCCCCGGCAACCGGCGCCTACCGTGAGGCCCTCTATTCCAGGGATTATTTCTTTCTCTACAACTGGACCTGGTATCACTGGCTTGGAATGCTGGGCCCACTGGCGATTCTGGCGTGGTTCTGGAAGGCGGATCTTCGCGGCGTCTCCCCGGGTTTCAAGCGCATCTGTTTCGCACTCATTCCGTTTGGCCTGATTTCCATCGCCGCCGCCGCCATCCTTTCTTCCTCTCCCGAGTTTGAAATGTTTGTGCGTCTGCAGCCGTTGCGGACCTTCCATCTCATCACACTGGTCTTTATGCTTCTTCTGGGCGGAGTGCTTGGCGAGTATCTGGCTCGGAACAGATCGTGGGTGCCGGCCGCTCTGATTCTTCCTATTGCCGTGGGCATGTTCCTCGTCTCCAGACAAACTTATCCGAACAGCCCACAGATTGAGTGGCCCTGGGCGAGCAGCTCCAATTCGTGGGTCAGGACGCTGATGTGGATTCGAAGCAACACCCCGCGCAATGCAGTCTTCGCCGTCGATGCACAGTACTTCAAGGACAGCGTAGTTGACTCGCACGGATTTCGTGCCATCTCAGAACGCGCGGCCCTGGCCGACCAGTACAAAGACAGCGGCGTCGTCTCGCTCTTTCCTGCACTCGCGGACGAGTGGAAGCGGATGAGCACGGCGACCACGGGTTTGAACCACTTTTCGGTCGGCCAATTCCAAGCACTGCACCGGCAATACCCGCAGGTCTCCTGGGTCGTGATCCACGGCGTTGCGCCGCCTGGATTGGATTGCCCCTATGAAAGAGACGGCTTCAGCGTGTGCCATATGCCGACATCGGAGACAGGCGCAACGGCTCGTGCCGGGCTGTGACGATCTCCTCCTTCGTGATTGCGGGCCAGGGCCGGCATCGACCGGACTTGGAGATTTTCGCTCCATCCAGCAGAATGAAAGGAGAGATTGATTTGGGCGAGGGACCGGGTCCATGCTGAACCTATCGCAGCGGCTCATCTTGGGATTTGCCATTCTCACTGCTTTCATGGCGGTGCTGTTCGTTTCTGCCCACGATGCGCTGGCCAGTGCGGGTCTCGCCGGACGGGCCGATCTGCTGGCATTTTCGTTCCTGCTCGTCGGGGCTGCGACCATCTGGTTCGTGCTAAGGCCGATTCACGGTCTTGCGCGCGATGCCAAGCGCATTGCGCAGGGCGACTTGGACCATCGCGTCGCCTGGTCAAGCCGCGACGACTTCGGTATTCTGGCCAGCGAGCTCAACCGGCTAGGCAGCCGCCTCCGCGAGCTGCGCGATACCGAGGCTGGACGCAGGCAGATGGAGTTTCAGCTTTCCGACGCGGTGCTGCAATCAATTTTTGAACCAGTCATCGTGACCGACAGCAAGGGGCACGTGCTCAAAGTGAACCAGGCAGCCGAAGAGGTTCTGGGCGAGGCGGCCAAGGACCGCATGGCTCTGACGACGACGCCTGGCGGCGACAAGATCCTCAACGCGATTCGGGATGCAGTGGCCATGCAGAAGCCCGTCGCAGCGGAAGGCGAGGCGGCTATGCTGCCCTCGCGTATCGGCAAGCAGGCCCGAAGCTACCGCCTGCGGACGACTCCCATGAGGAATGCCGACGGCCACCTGCTCGGCACGGTGACGACTCTAGAGGACGTCACGACGATCCAGGACACCGATCGCTTTAAGACCCGCTTTATCGAAGTGGCCAGCAGCAAACTGCGCAGTCCACTGCTTCAGCTGCGTCGTGGCATCTATGCGATGATGCAGGGTTACAGCGGCCCACTTTCACCGTTGCAGACTGACCTGGTGAGTGAGATCAGCGGCCAGGCTGAGAAGCTCGATGACCTCATGTCGGATTTGATCGAGGTGGCCGAGCTGGATAGCGGAAAGCGCGACATCCAGTTTGAAAGGATCCGGCCCATCGTTCTGCTGAATGATGCCCGCGATCGCATCTGCGAGGAGGCCGCGGAGAAAAAAGTCCGCGTTGAAGTCAGCGCCTACGCAGACCTCTCCGTCATCCGTGCAGACCGCCGCGCCGTCCGCTCCATTCTGGACAATCTTCTATCGAACGCGTTGCGCTACACGCCGGCTCAGGGAGAAATCGTTCTTGCGGCGGAGGAGATGAAGGACTACGTGCAGTTCTCAGTCCGAGACTCTGGACGTGGAATTGAAACCGAGCGTCTGAGCACCATCTTTGATCGATTCAACGCGTTCTCTGAGAGTGGCACCGGGATGGGGCTGGCCCTCGTGCGCCGCCTGGTGGAATCCCTCGGTGGGCGGATCGCCGTCGAGAGTCGACTGGGACACGGAACAACATTCCGTTTCACGCTCCCGGTCGCCTCGGTGGAGAGCGTAAATCACCCGGTAGAGGTGGGCTGACCGATGGCTGAGATCCAAGTTGAGCGCCACCCTGAAGCCGCAAGGCTGCGCGTCTATATTGGAGCCGCGCCCGGCGTAGGCAAGACATTCCACATGCTCGAAGATGCGCATCTGAAGCGCAAGCAGGGCCTCGACATCGTCATTGGGCTCGTGGAACCCCATGGCCGTGCGGAGACTTCGGCAAAGATTGGCGACCTCGAAGTTGTTCCTCTGCGGGTGATTCCCTATCGAGGCGTGGAACTGAAAGAGATGGATGTGGAGGCGATCCTGGTGCGACGCCCCCATACCGTGGTCGTCGATGAACTGGCGCACACCAACGTTCCGGGAAGCAAGAACCGCAAGCGGTATGAAGATGTGCTGGAGCTTCTGGATGCCGGCATCAACGTAATGACGGCCGTCAACATCCAGCATCTGGAGACACTGAACGACGCCGTCAGCCGCTCAGCAAATACCGTGATTCGCGAAACCATCCCGGATAGCTTTCTGAAGCGCGCCGATGAAGTGGTGAATGTCGATGTGACCGTGGAAGAGCTACGCCAGCGGCTGCGTGAAGGCAAGATCTACGCTCCGGAAAAGGTGGAGCAGTCTCTCGCTAATTTCTTCCGCAAAGGAAATCTGAACCTGCTGCGCGAGCTCTCGCTGCGGGCAACCGCGGAGCAGGTGAGCAAGAGCGCCTCCGACTACCGTCGCACGCAGGGGCTGGAACAGGCCCCGATTCCTGAGAAGGTGATGGTCTGCCTGAGCACGCGACCCGGAACCGAACGGTTGCTGCGCGTCGGCGCCCGCGTTGCGGGGCGTCTTGCGAGCAATTGGTATGCGGTGTATGTGACGCCCCCGCAAGACAAAGGACATAGCGACCCCGGCGCTCACATGCGACTGCAGGAATACCAACGCATGGCCCGTGATCTGGGCGCGCAGGTCGTGAACCTGACCGACAAGAATGTATCCGATGCGCTGATTCGATTTGCACAGCAGGAAAGTATCTCGCACGTCATCTTCGGACAATCCGTCCGATCCCGCTGGGACATCCTGTTGCGCGGCTCGGTACTCAATCGCTTCCTCGCCGAAGTGCGCGATGTCACCGTGCAGGTCGTGCCGATGCAGAAGCCACTTCGTCGCGGCTAGCACGGCACTTGGCGACGCTGGAGCCACGTCGCGCCCTGTGATAGCTTGGAATCAGCGGCCTTGAACGAGCTCGTAGCTCAGCAGGTAGAGCAACGCCCTTTTAAGGCGTGGGTCCTGGGTTCGAATCCCAGCGAGCTCACCACTCCTTCCGGCCGCAACTACCCCAGCCTCCTTCCAACACACACAACTTACCTTCCACAAGGAACCGATCACGGAACCATCGGAGGCCGCGCGCTATCAGAAAGCTCACAGCGAGACCAGAACACACCCCATTCGGGCAAGGCTATGCTGATGCGCTCCAAGAGGCTCTGTTTCCGCGGCCTGCTGAGGAGTAGCCCATGTCGTGTGCGATGCCGCGAACGCAGTGAAGCAGGTGATTTGCGATCGAAGGCAATTTCTGCGCAGTCACGCGGAACGAAGGACCGGAGACGCTCACTGCGGCGACTGGCTGGCGCTGCGCATCCAGCAGAGGCACAGCAATGCAGCGCAAGCCTTCTTCCAGTTCCTCGTCATCGACCGCATAGCCGCGTCGCCGCGTCTTCTCGATCTCGGCGCGCAAAGCCTCCGGAGTGGCAATGGTGCGATGGGTAAAGCGCTCGAAGCGCGTGCGCCGGATGATGTCCTCAATCCGGTCTTCGGGCAGAAATGCCAGCATCGCCTTGCCGACCGAGGTGCAATGCACGGGATTACTCGACCCGATGCGCGTAATCATCCGCACCGAGCGCGCCGGCTCGATCTTGTCAATGTAGATGACGCGCGCCTGCTCCAGTATGCACAGGTGTGCGGTCTCTTCTGTCTCTGCCACGAGGCGGCGCAGATGCGGCTGCGCACGGTCCCGCAGGTCATATTGCTCTATTGCGCGATTGCCGAAGTCGAAGAGCCGCAGGCCAAGCCGGAATTTGCCGCTGCCCGTACGCTCCACCATGTGATGCCGCTCGAGAACCATGAGGAAGCGGTGCGCCGTGCTCTTGTGCAACTGCAACGACGAGGCAACCTGGGCAAGGCCGAGTGGAGTTTCACTCTCACCCAGCAAATCAAGGACTGCAAATGCTCGATCAAGGGCCTGAACTTTGTAGATGCCTTGCGGTGAAGCGTCTCGCATTGTGGCTCCCTGTACTGTTTTTAAGAACAAAGACAGTTTCTCAAATTACGAGATGACAGTCAAGGCTCGATACTGAATCCCTCATTATGAGATCGCCTCGAGCCCGCAGAGAGCGCACCCGAGAGACGCCAAGGAATTCCTTGCGTTGGCTTTGCGCTGGATCGCGCGGATAGGTCTCCTGCACAAGGTGACCCGAGATCAGACCGGGACGATGTCACCCTCTCCGGGCGCGAGGAAGAGATTTGCCTCCAAGCCGTGCTGGCGCGTGTAGAGGTCGTAGTAGCGTCCACCGAGTGCATAGAGTTCGGCGTGGTTGCCGCGCTCTACGATGCGCCCTCCTTCGACCACGAGAATCTGATCTGCGCGACGAATCGTGGAGAGGCGATGCGCAATCACGAATGTCGTACGCCCCTGCATCAGTTGCGCCAGGCCTGCCTGAATCATGGCTTCCGACTCCGAATCGAGCGAGCTGGTCGCCTCGTCGAGGATGAGGATGCGTGGCTCCGCCAGCAGCGCGCGCGCGATCGACAGGCGTTGGCGCTGACCGCCGGAGAGCTTCACGCCGCGCTCACCCACGATGGTTTCGTAGGCTTCGGGAAACCGCTCGGCAAATTCGTCCACGCGTGCCGTGCGGCAGGCAAAAAGGAATTGCTCCTCCGTGGCGCCGGGCCTGGAAAACATGACATTCTCCCGGATGGATCCGTCGAAGAGAAACGATTCCTGCAACACCACACCAAGCTGGGAACGAAAGCCATGGAGATCAATCTTCGCCAGGTCTAAGCCATCAACGAGCACCTGGCCGCTGGACGGAGTGTGAAAGGCGCAGAGCAGGCTGATGATGGTGGACTTTCCAGAACCTGAAGAACCGACCAGCGCCGTCACGGACCCCGGCTCGGCTCTGAAGCTGACGCCGTGCAGCACGGGTTTATCAGCCTCGTAGGAAAATTCAACGCCGCGGAATTCGACTGTGCCCTGAATCGGCGGCATCTGCACCGTTCGGCCGGGGACCTGGTTCTCTTCCAGTTCCGACATGATTTCGGAGGTACGATCCAGTCCGGCAAATGCCTCAGTCAACTGCGTGCCTATATTCACGATCTGGAAGACCGGGGCAATCATGAAGGCGAGAAACATGTTGTAGCTGAAGTAATCGCCGACCGTCCACGTATGCTGCAGCACGCTATGCCCGCCAAGCCACATTACCAGAGCAGAGACCAGGCCGAGCACGGTGGTCGAAGCGGAACTTAACACGCTGGTCATCGTCAGCGACTTCATGACGTTTTGCAGCAGCCGTTCGACACCCGCAGAAAATACATCGTGCTCGCGCTCCTCGGCGTGATAGCCCTTGATGACGCGCACGCCGCCAAGCGATTCCGTGAGTCTACCGGTCACCTCAGCATTGATCTTCGACCGCTCGCGAAAGATGGGTCGAATCACCTTGAAGCCATATTGCAAGACAAAGACGAACGCGCCGACGACCGAAAACACGGTGAGCGTGACCAAGACACTCCGGTGCAGAAGATAGATGAATGCGAGCACGGCCGTAAGCATCCCGCCAACGAACTCAACCAGTCCCGTCCCCACGAGGTTGCGCACGCCTTCTACGTCGCTCATGATGCGCGCAACTAACGTCCCGGTCCGGTTTTCGTCATAGTAAGCGACCGAAAGCATGCCCACATGTCTCTGCACCTGACGTCGCATTTCGGCGATGAGGCGCTGGCCTGCCTTCGACAAAAGCTGCGTGAGTGAGAACGAAGTGATTGCCTGCACCACCATTGCGCTGAAGACGAGCGCAATGATCTTTGGCAGCAGGTCAGGTCGTGGGTGGAGCGGCGAAAGAACATTGTCGAGGAGCGGCTTGGCCGTGTACGGCAGCACCAGCCCGGCCACGCGATTGATGGCCATCAAGCCCATACCTGCTACGAGCAGGCTCTTGCGAGGGGCCACAAGCGCCCACACCTGCGGCCAGAGCTTCTTCATGTCGATCTTGCGCGCAGGGATGTCGGCTTGTCCGCTGCGGGCTCCGCGCCCGCGCGGGCTGCGCTCGGCGCGCATACCCATTCCAATTCCGGCTCCGCGCATGCCGCCCATGAACTAAACTGCTCCCGAGCGGCGCGCAGCGATGAACGAGCGCACACACAGCACAACGTAAACGAGCATCAGGGCAGCCATGGTCAACTTGGAAGCCAATGCAATCATGTCCGGCTGCATTCCGGCCGAAGTCGCATGCACATACCCACGAACCGACTCGGCAGCGCCGCCCAG
>VFSW01010398.1_pt1 | contig 13197 bp, 6 predicted proteins | sample 5358111 | NCBI WGS metagenome assembly VFSW01 (sample SAMN11554181, study PRJNA540505) | mine drainage metagenome | isolation source: sediment from site ElyBrook_90M | place: USA: Ely Copper Mine, Vershire, VT | collected 2017 | reverse complement strand
TTCCAGCACCGGAGCTTCGCCTGTATCGCCGCTCTCGTACTCGGCGTCCAGGTACTCGACGAAGGCGCGGAAGCTGGTGGCCGCGCCGCCGGCTTCGAAACTGCGGGCCAGGTCGGTGAGGCGGAAGACGTTGGCCAGCACGCGCTCGCCGCCTTTGCGAAAGGCGAATCCGGCATGGGCGCGCGTGGCCTCCAGCAGTTCGTGGATGGTATCGGCGATGGGCCGGTAGTTGCGCCGGCGATGCAGTTCGTGCAAGGTCCGGAAGGCATCGCGAATGGGCTGGAACCCGGCGTCGAGGCCGTCCGGCAATTCCCGCACGCGGAAGTGGTGGTGGGCATTGCGGAACTTCAGCAGCGTGTCGTCAGGCACGGCGTAGAGGCCGCCGCGCAGCACGGCGAACACGCTGAGTTCATCGTCGGGCCATTCCACCGCGCGCAGGGCGGTGCGCAGCGTGCCCACCTCTTCGCGGCGATGGAACGACTTCGACCCAACCAAGAGGTGGGCGATGCCGCGCGCCTCCAGAGCGCGCACATATTCCTGGGTCAGGTCGGTCTTGTAATTGGTGAAGCGCCGGAAGAGGATGCAGATATGTTCGGGCTTGACGGGCACGCGGGCGCCGGTGGAACGGTCGCGCACAGTCCATCCGCTCTCCGTGCAGAGCCAATGAATGAAGGCCGCCACCGCGTGCGGCGAACACTCCTCGATCCTGGCGTTGGAGATATTGCGGGTTCCGTACGGGCGCGGCATGGGCAGAGCGATCACGCCGGGCTGCTGCGGCGGATCTTCCACGCCTCCTTCCAGCGGCAGGTAATCGGGTATGCTCTGCGAGAACGCGGCGTTGACGAAAGCCTGGATGGTACATGTGCTGCGGGTGCTGCTTTTCAGGGCACGGCTGGCGACGCCGCTCTCGATCAGGTCGCGGCACACGCTACGGAACAGGCGCGCATCGGCGCGGCGGAAGCGATAGATGGATTGCTTGGGGTCGCCCACCACGTAGAGCTTGCCCGCCGCCGGCGCGGCGCTGCGCCAGTCGCGCCCGGCGGGATCGGCGGCGGAGAGCAATAGTAGAATCTCGGCTTGCAGCGGGTCGGTGTCCTGAAATTCGTCTACGAAGATGCGCCGATAGTCCTGCTGCATCTGGGCGCGCGCGCCGTCATGCCGCAGCAAATCGCGCGCGTAGAGGAGCAGGTCCATGAAGTCGAGCTGTCCGGCGGATTGCTTCTGCTGCTGGTACAACACGACGACTTCCCATAATTCGTCGCGCAGGTGCACGGCCAAGTCGGCGTCGGCACGGCGGCCGAGATCCGCGATGGCGGCCTGCAATTCCTGCCAGGACGCGAAGACAGCCTCGCGCGTCACGGCGTCGCCGTACTTGCCGTAGCCGGGTTTGAGCCAGCGCAGGTCCTGCGGAAGGCGCAGGATTTCGTTTTCCACCACGTTGGCGTCAAAATGGCCGGCGGCGCGAGCGCGCTGGACGCGCTCCAGAAATTCGGCGAGAGGGCGCAGGCCGTCGTAAAGAGAATCGCGCGAACGGGAACAGCGATTGCGCAGGGCGAGAGTGCTCTCCGCCTGTTCGATGAGGGTCTGGAGGGCGGCATCGCGGTCGAAAGCGCGCGTGTCCCAGGGCGCGTTGAAGTCGCGCCACTCGGCCAGGGACCATGCTGCGTAGCGCAGCGCGTCGAGCGGTTCATCGCCATCGCGCTCCTGCTTCCAGGCAAGGCGCGAGAGGGCGCGCACCAGTGCGGGCGAGGGCGCGGCAAGCCGCCGTTCGATCCATTGCCGGAACACGCGGCCAAATACGCGCAGCGCCTCGGGCTGCGCCAGTTCCTGAAACACGGGATCGACCCCGGCTTCCACGGGCCGGCGGCGCAGCAGTTGCGCGCAGAAGGCGTGGATGGTGCCGATGAAGGCGCGGTCCAGCGAGTGCGCCGCTTCGGCGAGGCGGGCGCGCACCGCGGGATCGAGCTCGCCGGCGCGCCGCTGCTCGAGTTCGTGGCGGACGCGCAGCTTCATATTGCCCGCGGCGGCGTGAGTGAAGGTGACGGCAACGATGGTTTCAACGGGTGTTCCGGCGGCAATCACCTCGACGATGCGGTTGACCAGCGCGGTGGTCTTGCCGGTACCGGCGGAAGCTTCCACCACCCAGCTTTGTTCCAACCCGGTGCTGACGCCGGCAGTGTTCACCGGCATGACCGGAGCTCCTTCAAGGCTTTCAGTTCCGGCGGCGATTTTTCACCCACACGCTCCTCTTCATAAGGGCCGCAGACCGGCAGATACTCGCAGCGCTTGCAGCCGTCTTTGCGAGGAGCCGCCGGCAGGAAGCCGTCGCGAATGGAATCGTCGATGATGCGCAGCACCTGGGATGCGCGCTGGCGCGTCCACGGGTTCACGGGTACGTCGACGGTCTGATAATTCTGCGCGATGGTGGAATAGTAAAGGCGTCCGGAGGCCACCGGTTCGCCGAGCAGCTTCTCGGCGGCCAGGGCGTAGAGGGCCGGCTGGAGCACTTCGCCGCCGCCAACCATCTCGGGGCGCGGCTCAGGGACGCGGCCGGTCTTATGATCCACCACGCGAAGGACGCCGCTGGAATGCCGCTCGACGAGATCGATGGAGCCCTGCAAGCGGAAGCCGCCTTCGATCTCGACGGGCTCCGGGCGGCTGTGCGGATCGTGGCCCGCAGGGTCGTGCAGGCCGAAACTGAGCTCGCTGAACTGCGGAGTCCAATCAGGCTCAAGGGCTGCCTTCTGTTGCAGCCAACCGCGGAGGTCGGCGCGAATGGCCTGAATCTCCGCCTGCCAGATTTGAGGAATGGCGGGGGCAAGCTCGGCTTGGTAGCGCTGGGCGACAGCCTTGAGCACGGCATCCAGGCGTTCCAGCGCGGCGGGGGCAGGCAGGGACTCGCGCAACAGCTCGAACTGCACGGCGTGATAGATTTCGCCTCGGGTAGCGGGGTCCATGCGTTGGATGGCGACCGGCTGCACGGCGGGGCGCAGGCCGTGAATGCCGCGGAGCGCGAAGCGGTAGGGGCAGCGCGCGAATTGCTGGAGGACGGAGGGCGACCAGGCGCGCTGCGAAAGGCGCCACGGGTGCAACGCGTCGCTGCCGATCTCATCGACGATCAGGCCGTCGGCGGCCTTCCAGGGCTCGTGCCAGCGGGTCCAGCGGGCACGCAGAGACTGCACGGAACGGCCGGGAAGACGCTTCAAATACTGGCCGGAACCCTTGGTGCGCGGCGCCAGGGTGGCGAGGTCGAACTCAGCGGCATCGGCCGGATCGGGCGGCGCCGGCCAGCCGATGCGCGGCTGGGGGGCGGAGCGGGCCTGCAGTTCAAATTCGCGCACGCTCATTTCCCGCCCTCCGGCGGCGCGGTGGGCCTCGAAGGCGTAGAAGGAAGGCACACGCTCGCGGCCGGTCAGCAGGTCCAGGCGCGAGAAGGAAAGGGTGAGGCGTCCGGTGGCGCCGGCCGCGGCGATGCGCAACAGCTCGGTATCTTCGGCGCGCAGTTCGATTGCGAGCTCGCGGCGCTGGGCGTGCAGCAGGAGCGGGTCTTCGGCGGGCGGGCGCGGAAACAGGCCTTCGTTCACTCCCGGCACGAAAACGCGTTCGAATGCCAGGCCGCGGGCCTCTTCCAGCGAGCCCACCCAGACCTTGCCGAATCGTGACTCTTTGAACGCGGATGCCAGCGAATCCAGGCGCGGACCCAACACCAGCAGGACTTCGCCAAGCGAGACCGGGCCGATGTCCGACATAGGATCGAGCTCTTCCAGGAGTTCGACGACATGGGCGGGATCGCGCAGCGCGAATTCCGCCAGACCCGCCAGAGCGGCAATCCATTCGCCCCACGTCGCTCGCGCGGGCAGTTCCGCCAGGCGGCCGATGACGGGCAGCGCCAGGCGGGTGAGGTTCTCTATTGCTGCGATGCGCCGCGCGAGGGCCGCGCGCGCTTCGTCGTCCTCTTCGCCGGCGTGGCGGCGGTACAGTTCCTCGCGCAGTCCGGCGAGGCGCGTCTGCCAGCGGTTCACACCGCCGATCACCGCAGCATCCACTAACAGGCGCTCCCAATACGCGGGGGTGGCGGGTTCATCCTCTTCGGGCACCTGGCCCAGGGAGAGATACTCGGCGAAACGCGAGGCCGACAGGCCTTCTGAGGCGCAATGGAGAAGGGCCAGCAGGCTGCGGCCGGCGGGATCGGGCCGGCGCGTAGCGAGCGTGCAGAGCGACGGAATTCCGGCACGCCGCAGCGCTTCCAGAATCAGCGGCTGGTGCCGCTCCGGAGAGCGCAACAGAATCGCGATCTGGTCGAAGGGCACGCCTTCCGCGGCCGCGGCGTGGATGGCGCGGGCGATTTCGACGCACTCCAGCGCTTCGCCTGACGTGGAGAGGATGACGACGCTGCCATCTTCCGGCCGCGGTGGAACGGCGTCGCTGGAGAAGAGGTAGCGCTGGAGGGAATCGAGAGACGATGCGGGTTCGGCGCCGTCGGGATCCAGATGCAGGTCGAGCGCCACTCTGGCGGCGCTCAGCACGTTGGCGAGGAGTTCGCGCTCCAGGCGGGTGCGCGGGGCGAGATCCAACGCGACGATGGCGGTTTGGCGGAGGCTGTTATAGCCGGCGGAGAAAGCATCGCGCGCCAGGTCCACGCGCGCGGCGTGATCGGCCAGGCGGCGCTCCGCAAGCTCGCCCGAGTAGGCTTCCAACAGGAGGGCCAGGTCGGCGCCGGATTCGCCGCAAACGCGCAAACGCAGCGGATCCACGGCATTGAGGCGCAGTTCTTCAAAGGTGGCGGTGAGGGCGCGGGGGAAGCCGGGAAATTCCGCAACGGGTTTGAGATAGGTGAGTTCGTTGCGCCGCAAAGCCTCGGCAGTGACGCGCGCGGCTAGCGCCTCCCGCACGAAGCGTCCAACGGGGACCAGGCTGCGACGATTCAGCCCGGCGGCGGAGAGTTCCAGTACGAACTCGCGGAAAGCCAGGCGGCGAACGCCGAACAGTGCGGCGCCGCACGCTTCCAGAGCGACCTCGCCGGCCGCGGCGCGCACCGGCGCCAGGACCAGGACGGGACCCTCCGCGGAGAATCGCGAAACGAACTCCACAGCGCGGCGGCGCAGATCGGCGTATCGATGCATGGGGCCTGAAGATCCAAGGCTAACGCAATTGCGGCGCAGTGGGAGCAACCCGTGCCCCTACCACTATTGAGTAACGCCGCTGTAACCGTATCAATCCCGCGGCCCGATGCGAAAATGGGGCATGGCTTCTTTTCCACCCAGCGCGCTGGACGCCGGCACTCAGGCGTTCCCGCATCTTTCGCAAGATCAAATCGAACGGATCCGCGCGTGCGGTCACGTGAGAAACGTGCGGCGCGGCGACGTTCTTTTCGAACCCGGCGATACCGCCGTACCGTTCTTCGTGCTGCTTTCGGGAAAAATGGAAATCGTGCAACCCAGCATCGACGGGGAACGCGCGGTGGTGACGCACAGTCCCGGCCAGTTCACCGGTGAGATTACGATGATTTCCGGGCAGCGATGCCTGGTGCGCGGCCGCGTGACAGAGCCGGGCGAGTTCCTGGAACTCAGCGCGGAGGCGCTGCGTTCGCTGGTCAGCAAGGACGCGGAACTGAGCGAGATCCTGATGCGCGCCTTCATTCTGCGCAGGCTGGCGCTGATCAACGCCGGTTACGGGAATGCGGTGCTGATGGGCTCACGGCACTCCGCGCAGACCCTGGAACTGCGGGAGTTTCTGAGCCGCAACGGATATCCCTACACCTATATCGATCTGGACACCGACCAGACCTCGCAGGCATTGCTGGATCGCTTCAACGTCAGCCTGTGCGACGTGCCGGTGGTGATCTGCCACGGGCGGACGGTGCTGCGCAACCCGTCGATTCAGCAACTGGCGAATTGCCTGGGGTTCAACGCCAGCATCGACAGAAAGCAGGTGCGCGACGTGATCATCGTGGGCGCGGGTCCGGCGGGGCTGGCGGCGGCGGTTTATGCGGCATCCGAGGGACTGGATGTGCTGATGATCGAAACGCACGCACCCGGCGGCCAGGCGGGCTCGAGTTCGAAGATCGAGAATTACCTGGGCTTCCCGACGGGCGTCTCCGGAATGGAACTGGCCGCGCGGGCCACCACGCAGGCGCAGAAGTTCGGCGCGACCATGATGATCGCCCGGAGCGTGGTGCGGCTGAACTGCGCCAAGCGGCCCTACGAAGTGGTGCTGGACGGCGGAGAAGGTCTGGCCGCCCGCGCCATCGTAATCGCGACCGGCGCGCAATACAACAAGCCTCAACTGGAGAATCTGGAGAAGTTCGAAGGCGAGGGGATCTACTACGGCGCTACGTACATCGAATCGCAATTGTGCGGGAGCGACGAAGTGGCCGTGGTGGGCGGCGGAAATTCGGCGGGCCAGGCCGCGGCGTTCCTGTCGCAGAGTGCCCGGAAGGTCCACATGCTGGTGCGGAAGAGCGAACTCGCCAGCACTATGTCACGCTACCTGATCCAGCGGCTGACGGAGAATCCGAAGATCGAAATGCACTACGACACGGAGATTACCGGGCTGGAGGGCGGGCAGCACCTGGAGCGGGTGACGTGGCGCGACAAGAAGTCGGGCGAAGTTTCCACGCACGAGATTCCGCACCTGTTTATCATGACGGGAGCCTCGCCGCGCACCGAGTGGCTCCGCGGTTGCCTGGCCATGGACGAGAAGGGTTTCATTCTGACCGGGCGAGATCTGGACGACGGCGCGGTCCCGGACGACAGCCCGCGGTGGCCGCTGGCGCGTGCTCCGCTGATGCTGGAGACCAGCTTGCCGGGCGTGTTCGCGGTGGGCGATGCGCGGGCGGGCAACGTGAAGCGGGTGGCGTCGGCCGTGGGCGAGGGCGCAATCAGTATACACCTGGTGCACCGGGCGCTGGCGGAGATATAGGGCTCACGCCGGGACAGGCCTGGAGGCCTGTCCTACTTCACTCTCATGACAAAGAGGGTCTGATCGTCGAAAGCGATTGTGGAGAATTTGTCGAGTTCGGCGAAGATGGCGGAGATCATGTCATCGGCGGCGGACTGGCAATGCTGGCGGACCAGTTGGGCCAGGCGGCCGCGGCCGAATTCGGTGCCGGCGGGATTGAGGTGGTCGGTGATGCCGTCGGAATAGAGCACAAGGGTGTCGCCGGGCTCAGCCTGAAACGGCACCTCCTCGTATTCCCGGCTCTCCAGCAGCCCGATCGGGACGCCTTCCACGCGCAACTTGATGATGTCGGTGCCGCGGCAGATCATGGGCGGGATGGCGCCGGCGTTGGCCGTCACGAACAGGCGCGTCGCGGGGTCCCACAGCAGCACGCAAAGCGTGACGTAGCGGGCTTCTACCTTGCGCTCGAGCCGGGCATCGTGCAGCGCCTTCATCAACGCGGCGGGCTGGCGGCGGCGCGGCGCCAGGGTGCGTAGCAGGCCGTTCATCCGGCCGCCATAGAGGGCCGCGGCGACGCCTTTGCCGGATACGGCGCCGAACGCGATTACGGGCTGACCGTCGGGATGCTCGAAGATGTCGTAGATGTCGCCCGAAATTCCGCGGGCGGGACGCAGGCGCACGGCGGCATCCATGCCTTCGATCTCGGGGCGCGCGTCGGGAAGAAGCACGCGCTGCAACTCGCGGGCGGCCTTCAGATCCTCTTCCATGCGCTTTTCACGCGCGGCGATCTCCTGATAGAGGCGGGCGTTTTCCACGCTGCTGGCCACCTGCGAAGCCAGCAGGGCCAGGGTGCGGACATGATCGTCGGTGAAGTAGCCGACCGATTCGCTCTCCAGGTCCATCACGCCGATCACGCGATCCTGCACGACCAGCGGCACGGCAACCTCGGAGCGGATATCGGGATGCGAAGCAATGTAGCGCGGGTCCTTGGTGGTATCATGCACGCGCACTACTTCACGAGAGGTGGCGGCTGCGCCGGTGATGCCTTTGCCGAGCGGAACGTTATCGATATTGACGCGCTGATCGTAACGAATGCTGAACAGGTGGCGTAGCGCCTTGGCATCATGATCGATAGAAAGAATACTGAACGCGTCGTAATTGATGATGCGGCGGACCGTGCTGGCGATCTTGCCCAGCAATTCGTTCAGATCGAGGATGGACGAAAACTCGCGGGAAATGTTGGCCAGGGTTTTGAGTGTGCGGTTCTGGCGGTCCACCCGCAGATACAGGCGGGCGTTATCGATGGCGATAGCCACGCGCGCGGCCACCAGGCGCAGCAGGGCGCGGTCATATTCGCTATAGGCGTTGACCCGGACCGACTGCAGGTCGATTACGCCGACCAGCTTGCCACGCGCCGTCATGGGAACGGCCAGTTCCGTGCGGACGGCATCCACGGTATTGAGATAGCGCGGATCATTGCGCACATCGCCCACCAGCACAGGCTCGCGGCGCTCGGCGGCAACTCCGGTGACGCCTTCCCCTAGCGCGATAGAGAGCGTACGGATGACCTCTTCGCGGTGGCCCACGCCATAGCGGATGCGCAGATCGTGGCGCCGCTCGCTGTAGAGCAGGATGGCGAACAGATCGTAGGGCAGCACGCGCTGGACGATCTCGGCGACGTTGGCCAGAAGCTGGTTCAGTTCCAGAGTCTGGCTGGTGGCCGCGGACACCTCGAGCAGGAAATCCAGAAGTTCGCTTCGTTCGCGAAAGCGGACCGTGGCTTTTCGCGGGGCAACGTGCATACTTTTTTCCAACTCAGGCAGCGGTGGCCTCGACAATCTTTACGCTGGCGCTGGCGCCGATCCGCGTGGCGCCGGCCGCAGTCATGGTTTGCAAATCCTGCAGCGTGCGGATTCCGCCGGACGCCTTAACGCCGATGTCCGGACCCACTACGCTGCGCATGAGGGCGATATCGTGCGCGGTCGCGCCGGAAGTGCTGAAGCCGGTGGACGTCTTGACGAAATCCGCCCCCGCAAGTTTGCACAGGGTGCAGGCGACGGCCTTCTGGTTGTCGTCCAGAAGCGCCGTTTCCAGAATCACCTTGACGATGGCGCGGGCGGCATGCGACACCTTCACCACCTCCCGGATATCCAGCTTGACGGCTTCGTGATCGCCGGAACGCAGCGCGCCCACATTGATCACCATATCGATTTCCTGCGCACCGGCGCGCAGGGCCGCGGCGGTTTCCGCCACTTTCGCCTCAGTGCTGGTGGCGCCCAGGGGAAAGCCGATCACGGTGCATACCTTGACGCCGGAACCGGACAGTTCCGCCGCCACTAGCGGCACCCAATACGGATTCACGCAGACGCTGGCGAAGCAATACTGGCGCGCCTCGCGGCACACCTTGATCACGTCCGCGCGGGTGGCGTCTGGCTTCAAGATGGTGTGATCGATCAGGGCAGCGATGGCGGGATCGATCTTCGTGAGGTTCTCGCTGGCCGAGACGCGGCAGGCTCCCGCGGCGATGATCTCCTTTGTATTACGCGCGCAGGTTTGCGGGCAGCGCTGGATGCAGCCGGGGCAGACCTGGCCGGGCAGGTTGAGACCTTCGCCCTGTTTGACGGGGACCGAGGCCCGGGTGCGGTCGACACGCGCCAGAATCTCTTCGCCGATTTGAGCGACCAGAAGGTCCAATTCCGATGGAGTCACGAGGAGGCCTTTTTCAGGTACTGCTGCTCGATATCGATGATCTTTTGTACGCGCGCCTGGTGGCGCCCGCCAGCAAAAGGCGTGGCGAGCCAAGTACGCAACACCTCTTCCGCCTGGCTTTCGGTGAGCAGCCTGGCGCCTAGAGTAAGTACATTTGAATCATTGTGTTCCCGGCTATTTCGAGCGGATGCTTTATCATAGCACAGGGCCGCGCGGATACCCGGGACCTTGTTGGCGGCCATGCTGGAACCAATGCCCGCGCCATCGATCACCACGCCGCGGCCGGCCTTGCCTCCGGTGACGAGCAGCGCCACCTTGAGGGCGATATCAGGATAGTCCACGGCCTTCTCGTCGTAAGCGCCCACATCGCGCGGGGAAAGGCCGAGGCTCTCCAGAACCGGCTTGAGAGTCTCCTTCAGGCGGAAGCCGCCGTGATCCGCGCCGATGGCGATGGTTTGTTCCGGCGGAGCCAGGGCGGTGAGTTGATCCTCCGGCAATTCCACAATGCGTACGCCGCGCGCTTGCGCTACTTCCCGCGCCGAGGCCGTAACAATTGTTCCGATGGGCACACGGATTTCGCCGCCGGCGGGCACATCCTGCGCAGTTATCACCCGTTTCATGAATCCAATCCCGCAGTACAATTCGTAAGGACCATTGTAATGAAACGACACCTGCCGCTGCCTCTTTTTCTGGCCGCCGGGATGCTCTGGGCCCATCCCATGGGCAACTTCAGCGTCAGCCACTACAGCCGCATCGAAGTCACGGGCACGGGCGTGAACATTCGCTACGTGCTGGATCTGGCCGAGATCCCCACCTTCGAATTGCTACAGCAGTGGAAGCTGGAGGCGGGCAGTCCGCAGGACGCGCTGGATCGCCAAGCCGCCGGGCAGGCCCGCGAGTGGGCCCGGAACCTGAAAATCACGGTGGACGGACGGCCGCAGAAACCGGAGGTGGAACATGCCGCGACAGTGCTGGGCAAGGGCGCCGGCGGTATGCCGATTCTGCGGGTGACGGCCGGTCTGCGCGTGGCGTGCGCACCGGGGAAGCTGACCTACGAGGACGGGAATTTTCCCGATCGCGCGGGATGGAAGGAGATTGTGATCGCGGCCGGAGACGGCGCCAGGCTGGACACGGCTTCTCCCGCGGGCGCGGATCGCAGCAAGGAGTTAACGGCGTACCCGCAGGACCCCCTGGCGGCGTCTCCACAAAATTTGAAAGGCGCAGCGATCTGGCATGGAACAGCGGCGCCCGTGGTGAGTGAGGCGGCTCCCGTCCCCGCAACCCCGGCGCCGTCCACCGCCGTGACGCAACCCGGGCAGACGGGCGCGGGCATGGTGGTCAAGGGCGACTTCCTCTCGCGCCTGCTGCACCAGGGAGACATCGGCTGGGGCATGATGCTGGTGGGCATGGTGGTGGCGTTCGGGCTGGGCGCCATTCATGCGTTGTCTCCCGGGCACGGGAAGACCATCGTGGCGGCTTATCTGGTGGGTTCGCGCGGAACGGCCCGCCATGCGGCGTTCCTGGGCGCCATGGTGACGTTCACCCATACCATCAGCGTGTTCTTCCTGGGATTCGTCACGCTGTTCCTTTCGCGCTACGTGCTGCCGGAGAAAATCTATCCAGTGCTGGGGGCTATCTCGGGCCTCTCGATTGTCTGGATCGGAGGCATGCTGTTCTTCCAGAGAATGCGTGCAGCGACGGGCAAGGGGCACACGCACCATCATCATCATCACGATCATGGCGATGGCGCGTTGGTCCACGATCATGGCGACGGGCACGTCCACAGCCACATGCCGGAAGGGGAAGTCAGTTTGGGCAGCCTGGCGGCATTGGGCGCGAGCGGCGGACTGGTGCCCTGCCCTTCGGCGCTGGTGCTGCTGTTAAGTTCCGTGGCGCTGGGGCGCGTGGCGCTGGGTCTGACCCTGCTGGTGGCTTTCAGCCTGGGACTGGCCATGGTGCTGATGGGCATCGGGATGATGGTGCTCTACGCCAAGCATCTTCTGCCGGACAGCCAGCGGAGCGCGACGAACCTGGCGTTCCGCTATCTGCCGGTGGCGTCGGCCGCGGTGATTGTGTGCGCCGGAGTGCTGATGACGGGGGTAGCCTTGGGAGTGATCCGGCCGTTCGCGGGGATATGAGAAGCCAACGTGGGATGAGATCTCACCACGAAGACACGGAGAACACGAAGGAAGCACGGAGGAAATCTTCAGTTGGCTCCGTGGTGAATCAATGCTTGCCCACTTCATCGATGTTCGTATCGTTCTTCATGGGTCCGCTTTCGAACAGGCCCTGGGGAGGCGCGGCGACATAGGGATAGGGAATCACGCGAGGTGGGATGGCGTCAGGTTCGGCCAGCCAGGCGGTGCGGTCAGGGTAATACTTGCGGAGCTTGTCGTTCTCGTTGGCTCCCAGGTCGCCGGCCCAGACGATGGGTGCGCGGTCGATATCGGCATCGTTGTGGATCCATTCGTGGAACATGTGCTGGGGGCCGTAACGGACGAAGACGAGTTGTTTACCAGGGGCCTCGGCGAGTTTCCGGTTGATGGCAACGCGCCCCTCGGGATCGTCATAGTTGATGAAAGCGCCGGTTTCGTAGCGGCCCGCCGCCAGGAAGACGTTGTCGCTTGCCAGGGCATGAATGCCGTACCAAAAGAGGAATTGCGCCGCGCACAGCGAGAGCACCAGGGGCGCGGATCTAATCCGGGCGAGCGCCGTGACACTGACCAGCAGCATCAAACAGGTGAGCGCGGCAATGTAGTGCGGATAGAAGTACGGATAGAAATTGGCGCCGAGGCTGAATAGGGCGAGCGTGCCCAGCACCCAGGCGAAACGGAACTGGCGTAGCGCGGGCAGAAAGAAGGGCAGCGCCAGGTAAAGCGGCGGCAGGAAAAAGAAGCGGTAGAAATGGACCCGCTCGCGCCAGCGTTCCAGGTACCGGCCGATGGTGTCCGTGCCTTCTCCGTGAATGATGGACTGCGCCTGGTAATCGAGCTGCTGCTCCGGGGTAAGCGCGCGGTGCGGCGTGGGGTTGGGCTGAACGGTGAACGTGGCGGGCACGCCGTATTGGTAGCGGCTCACCTGATATGGCAGCGTTGTCCATGAGCCTGTAACGGCGCGGTTCTGCGCCAGCATTAGAAGTACCGCCGGCAGGAATGCCAGGGCCGCCGCCGCCACGGGACGCCGCAGGCTGCCCAGTTGCTTTCGCAGGGGCAGAAAGTAGACGGCGGCACAAATGGCAAGCAGCACAAATTCGAATGGCCGGGTGAGCATCTGGAGTCCCAGGCCCGCGCCCAGCAGTGCGCCGTCGCGGCGAGCGCGCGCCTCGCGCAAGCGCGGCAGCGCGCCGAAGACCAGGCATCCGGCAATGGCGCTCACCGCGCCGCCCCAATACAGATTCATCCACTGGTTGAGCGGCCCAAATTCCATCACCGCCAGGAGGCCGCCCACCAGGGCCCACACCGGAGTGGTCCACGCCCGCAGCATCCAATAGCACAGGGCGCACAGTGCGGCCACCGAAAGCGCCACTCCAGCCCACGGGTGGCCGAAAATCAGCCATCCGAGGGCCAGCACAAGGCCTTGGCCCAATGG
>VFSW01010397.1_pt1 | contig 13197 bp, 22 predicted proteins | sample 5358111 | NCBI WGS metagenome assembly VFSW01 (sample SAMN11554181, study PRJNA540505) | mine drainage metagenome | isolation source: sediment from site ElyBrook_90M | place: USA: Ely Copper Mine, Vershire, VT | collected 2017 | reverse complement strand
CCCCCTGCCGCCGGGGCGCCCCCGGCAGCCGGCCCCTCGGCCCCCCCCCCCCCCCCCCCCGCGCGGACCCCCCCGGCGGCGGGACCGGGGCCCGACAAATTGGTTCTATTCGACTGGAAAACGAGTGCCGGGGCTTATACGAGTCACGTACTCCAATTGGCGGCCTATCGTCAGCTTTGGAACGAAAATCGACCCAAGCCGGTGGATCACACCTATATGGTCAGGTTTTCAAAGACCGACGCCACCTTTGAGCAATATCCGTTTCCGGACCTGGATGCAGCATGGCGAATGTTTTACCATCATCGGAAGGCCTACGAGGACGCCCCGAAGGTGGCTGCCGTCCTGAAAGAGGCCAAGGTTAGGTAGTATGTATGGTACCGTAGCGCCTCTAACGCGTCATGTATGCAATTAAGGAAGTCGTGGATAGAATCTTGAGGAGAACCGACATGACAGGCTTCACCGTCACAATTACGGTTGCGGACAAGCAGAGGGGGCCGCGAAGCGAAAAGACCGGCAAATATGGGCCCTGGAAGATAGCCGCAACCAGCGGCATTACCTATAAGGCCTGGGACGATGTTGCCAACGACATTCACCTGGGCAGGGCCTATGATTGCCGGGGCGAGGTCGTGACTCGCGGAGAATACACCGACAGCTTTATTAAGCACGCTGTCCAGGCGAAGAATCCGGAGGTCGCCGGGAACGGTCCCTCGGTAGTACGCAACGGCCCCGAGCACGGAATGATTCTTAAGGAGAGCTTTCAGCAGCTCGCCCTTGGCAAAACCGCTGCGCAGATCCTTGATTGGTGGGTGCTGGCAGAGGAAATCTACGATAGGCTGAAGAGCCCCAAGGTGAAGCAGGCCGATTTTCCTACTGAGGAAACCTTTTGAACCTTCCCCTTTCTGAGCAATACCGAATAGCCGCAGAGGCCTGGGTAGACAGGGAGGCCGCCGCGAATGTGCTCGAGGAGACCAAGAGCGCCTTTCTTGCCGAAAAGAAGGCCGGCCTGGGAGACATACCGGACACTCACGCGGAGCGAATTGTTAAGGCCAGCCAGGAATGGCGAGATTTCATCACCGCTATGTGCGCCGCCCGCAGGGCGGCCAACCACGCCAAGGTTAGGGTTGAGGTTCTCAGGATGAGGTTCTGGGAGTATAACTCTGCAGAGGCGACTAAACGCAAGGAAATGGGGATGTGAAGCGCATCAAATCCGCCGAGTATCTTGATTTTATTCGCGCCTAACCCTGCGTAATCTGCGGCGATAATATCAGGGTGGAGGCGGCGCACGTTCGCGTGGGGGAGCGGCGTGCCGCCAAGCGACCTACTGGAATGGGGGAAAAGTCAGACGACCGCTGGACGCTTCCTTTGTGCGGAAAGCATCATCGTGAACAGCACTCACAGGGAGAGTACTTGTTTTGGACTCGGCGGGGAATGTATCCAATCTGGATTTCGCTTGCTCTGCAGGTTAATGCCGGAGACATGGAGGCCGGCGAGAATATAATCGAGGCATGGCGGAAGTGGGGGGGGTGTGCTGACTTGGAATTGTAGAGGATTTGAACCCATTGTCGCGGGTTGGCGGGATTGGACCCCTGTCTGGTGGTCATACGTCGTTTATCCTCATGGCCTAAACGGATTTGATGCATGAGTCTGTGCCAATGCCCAGAAGAGGGGGCGCGCTGTGAGTGGCGCGGCTGTAATAGGTTTGCGGATTGGTCCGCCTGGATGCCACAATGGCGCGGCCGAGATCGAGTTTTCCCCGACGCGCTAATGTTTATGTGTGAGTCGCACTGGAGCGGGTACAATCGCGCGTTAACCACTCCAATTCCAGGGATTGACAAACCGCCTCATGCCAGTGAGGATTGGGCGCCGTCGATTACCGAATGTGTCCGGCTGGCCTGCATCAAGCTCAACCATGACGACCGCCAGAAAGCTAAGGGGGCACCAGCGCAGTGACCGAGGATGAGGCCAAAGAAAAAATCTGCCCATTTCGTAACTCTGGGCCTGTCGGCCCGAACAACTGTCTTGCTTCTCGATGTATGCTTTGGAAATGGGACAAGTGGGATGGCATTCCGGCGCATTACCACGATGGCTATAGCGGCAACTGCGCCCTCGCCAAATCGCGCTCATGAAAGGAGGAGTGAAATGGGCGACTACCTGATTGTCGGATTCATCCTGCACATGATGCTTATCGCCTTCGTAACCGGATATGGAATTGGGGCAAGTCGCCAGTCATGAAGGGGGATTGAGAATGAGAGGGCCAAATGGCTGATATTCTTGGACTAGCCGAAACAAACATGGCACGCGCGCGGCGTAAGCTTAAAAAGCGCATTGCGGCGGCCATAATCAATGCGATGGCTGAAACCGACGCCGACTATGCGTTCATCGCCAAGCGGCTGCGCGACAAACCCGCAAAGATTGAGGCGTGGATTACAGGGTTGATTACCGGGAGGACCAAGGACCTGGACGAGGTTTCTGATCTTCTGCTCGCGATGAACTGCGAACTTGAGTTTGGCTTGCGTCGTTATCAAGAGCCGCGGCGACCGACCGAAGAACAATCTCAAAGGCCGAAGGAACAAGCCGCCGGTACTCATCACCCCTGATAGAGATTGATCAATGCCAGAACAAATGATTCTCGTAGGACTGGTCATTGTTGTAATAGGAGTGGTACTAATCGTACTTGGAATCCTCCCGACATGAGAGTTGTCGGCGATCTTGATCCACCGCCCTGCCCGCGCTGCGAGGAATTGCGCGGACGCGGCGTCACAATGCGCGCAATCCGCATCGGGGTACGCCCGACAGCTTACGAATGCCCAAGCTGCGATTATGTAATTCCCCTAACCACCCCCCTCCCATTTACCGAGGACTGAATAGAATCCGTGGGGTTCCCCAAGTGTATCGTAGATTTTCCATCCAGCTGCCTCCCATTCGGCTTGCTGGTCTCTTGGGATATAGCGGAACCAAGTAACATTCTCGCTCCGTCCACTACTAGACCCCTCATCCACCCCAGATTCATGGGGTGTACCTCCGAGGTGCCGTCTACTCTTGCCACCACCAGTTCTATCACGGAATTGAAATCCGCACGCCGGACAAAGATGTTCTTTACTGGGGCGGTCAAGAGCGTCTCCTTCGTTTAACAATACAGGATTTGAGGATGTATTGGGTATTTCCGACATGGTCCGGCCCTAAGGTATAGCTTCCGGCGATGGTAATGGCCTTCTCGTCTTCCTTTATTAACCAACCACGAGAGTAGCACAAGGCCGGGGTGTGGTCTACCGCCTCCTGCCACGCGCCGTTGGCGTGGTGGTCCTCCCAGGTCACTTCGAGGAATTGCTTTTTATTCGATCTCCGACGTGCCATGACCCACAATCCTTGCATCTGAAGCGTTCGCGGACTACGGTTCGGGCGTAGCTAAGGCCGCTCTTGACGATGTTGAAAGACAAACAGGAAGGACAGTGCCCATGGCTGCCGGCATAGAGATTGAGATTCGGAAGGTTCGCGGACCATGGAAAGATGTAATTATACAGCCCGCCGAGCAGGCGGACGTCGTGCGCGTTGTAGCGGCACATTTTACCCCACGCCCTGGCGTCTCCGCGCATACACCCAAGCCAAAGGTGCTTCCCGGTATGTGGGAGCTTGCGTCCTATACCGAGTATGCCGCAAGCGGCGTCCAGCTTATTGCTGGTCATTTTAAAGTGTTTGCGAAGAAGTTTAAGGGTGTCGATGGAACGGAACGGAGGGGGCGGTTTGAGCTTGTGATAGAGAAACCTGGCGTAGGCCTTTTTGAGATCAAAGGCGTCACCATTGTGCGCGATGACAATATCACACTTACAAAGGAGTTTATGAAGATCCTGTACAAGGAACCTATCGTTCTTGAGATGCTTTTTATATCCGGGATAGTCGGGGAGGGCTCTTACGGTGACATTACGATCCCCTACCCACCGATAGGCGAAGGAGAGCATGTACCAGTCTTCTAGGACCTCAATAACGTCTTGCTCCAAAACACCCCAGGTATACCCCAGGATGGGGGTGGTTTCGATGTCTAGGAATAGTATCCTAGGAACCCCCGCAGCCTTATTGCTTATCGACCGCCTCTGGTTTGGGCTCAAATATCTCTTGGCGCTTCTGAATGGCCGCCGCGTGAATCACATTGGCCTCGTTGAGTTCTGTCACGTCAGCGTGGGTGCCGCGTATCATGAGTTCTAGGGCCGCGGCTCTAGCTCGCAATTGGACAAGCTTCCGCAGGCGGCTCTTGTTGAGCATCGCCTGCAGGGTCCGTGACTCATAGATTTGTATGGCGTACCAGATTATGGCCACGGCGGCCGCTGCTGGGGGGAGCCATCCTATCAGGGACATGACAATGCCGGCCACTGCGATACTATCACCGCCAGCAACCACCATGGTGCGCATCATGCAGGGCTGAACTTCGCTAGGATGGCCTGAAACGCCGCAGTCGTCTTGGCGCCAGCAAGGCCGTCCACTGTGAGGGGTGCCCCGAAGGTAACGAAGCCCAGGGATTGGGCTTCATTTAGGGCGGTTTGCACGAGCTTAACGAACGCCACGTCCACGGCGGGATTGCTGAGGATTGTCGTCCCTCCAACAACCGCCGGATGGGTTTGGTTTAGCAGGGACGGCAGTTGCGAGATAAGAACGTGGACTAACGCCCCAAGAATGGTCCCAAAGTTCATTTGCCAACCGGGGTACTGGTAACAGTGCGGAGGCCGGCGATGATGGCCGCAATGGCAATCATGGCAATGCCGGACCAGGTTTGATTCTGGGGAATCACGGTGGCCCAGTTAAAGGTCTGAAGAACGCCGCCGACTGCGACGATCAGGGCGAATATAAGGGTCTTGTAACCAGTCATGGAAGCACCTTTGCGGTAACTAGAGCGTTAACGACGGCGACGGCCGCCTGTTGGGCCAGCAGAGAGATATTAGGGGCGACGAAGGAGGCGAGGAACGGGTAATGCACCTGCACATAGTTGGTGCCGGTTTTGGCGATGGCCGCCTCTACTACCTGAACTGCCTGGGCGATTTGAGCTTGTGTGAGTGTCGTCATGCAGGATTGTCCTCTTCGTGAAAAGCCTTGGCGCTGGAGGGGGCGGCCCCCGCTATTCTGTGGCAGTAACCCCGAAGATCGGCCACGCGAGACGACCATCCCTTGCCAAAGGTTGACCAGGTTCTCAGGCTTCTTAGGAACCCTAACCTAAGATCACAAAGGCTGTCAACGAACTTGTTGGAATCCATGGCGTTAATGGCCACTAGCGTAACAGGGCCGATAATGCCGTCGCGGGCAGCCCCCACCACCATCTGGGCGTATCTTATCGCGCGAGAAGGCCCAGAGTTGACGCCGAAATCAAAGATAGCACAATCAGAGCCTGAATTAAGGTCATCAAACCGGCAAGCAGTCGCATATTTGGTGGCATAGATATCCTCGGCCTCTTGTAGGGTCATGGCCTTTACGATGGGGGCCCACGCCGACATGGAGTTCATCGCCAGGTGGCGGTGTTGGGCGAGGTCGTAACAGGTGATGCCATAGTTGGTAGGGCCGCCCGGGTCTGCCCGGTCCCACCCATATCCACCCTCGTATCGCTGTATCATGCGGTCAACGAAAGCCTTATAATTCTCCTGCATTACGTTCCGCTCCCTAGAACCGCACAAAGGACATACATGGAATTGAAACAGACGTGCGAGTTGCCGTCCGGACTCTCCCGGGGGTCGGAGGCATTATGCTCTAGACGATCGGGCGGGATTTCGCGCCACGTGGGCTTGCCGTAGGAGATGAGGTCAAGGAAGAGCCAGCGCCCGCTCTCACGCTTGATTTCAACGACGTGGCAGTCGTTCGTATTGCAGCAGGAATAGGTTCTTTCGGGGGGGCGATACCAGGTAGCATAGAAATCAAATACGCGCGCCTCCTCGGGGCTCTTTGCCGTCGAAACGTCGTGGGCGTTGGCGGGGACCAGCAACAGAACTAGGAGCAGTGCGGCCCTAAGCATCACGCGCCCTTTTCGGGCTCGACAACACGCACACAGGCGGCCTGGCCCATTACCGCCCGTTCCGGCAAGGGCGCGATATTAAACTCGTGGGCCACTTGTTCGCAGACTTCCATGCTCTCTACCTCTTCGCGGTGTACTGCCGGCTTATCCTGCCCGGAAATGACGAGGACCAGCATTAGAAAGACGTGGGTCACGAGCTGTGCCTTACTGCGGGAACAGAAAGCCGCGGTTGATAATAGGAGGTGGGTTGCAGGTTGTTTTGCAGACGAGCGAGGGCGGGCCCCAGAATGCTATTGACGGCGTCCATGGTTTGCGGGGTCATCATCTTGGCAAGCGTGTCGGCTATAGCCGGATTTTGGTGAAGCGGTGGCTGCGGTGTGGTCTGCCCACTCGTAAGCAGATCGGATGCCAAAGCAGGCTGCATAATGCCGCCAGGAGGTGTTCCCGGAGGGGGGCCGGGATTAGGTGCCCCCCTGGTGGGAAGAGGTGCTGGCGGGCCGGCGCCCGTGCTTACTTCAGTGCCAACAGAGGGGGTTTCGGGATTTTCTGGCATTATTTTTCAAGTCCCAACATTCTGGGGGCGAATTTGGCCGCGTGGTTCAGGGGGAACGGCAGGAGGTCGCCGCCTTTCTTCAGGGCCTCTCCCGCGGCCTGACGAAGAAAGCCCTGTTGTGCAGTAACGCCGGGGTTGCCGCCGACTGGCGAGCTGGGGGGTACCCGCCCACCGAGGCCGGCATTGTTTTGGATAGCCTGCTGGGTGGGCATCTGGTTCATATTAACGGGAGGCTGCGGTCCCGGCTGTGGCGGTTTTGGAATGTTTCCAGCTATTCTTGCCGCAGCACCCACACCACCGGTTGCCGCCGCCATCTGAGCGTCGGTTCCTACCGGATTAATGGCGTCGTTGGGCATATTGCCTGGTTGCGCCGGCTTATAGGGCGAATATGCCGCGTTGTTATGATTCCAAGACGGCGCTAATTGCTGACGCAAACCATCAAGCATGTCTGATAGTTTACTATAATATCCGTCTTTGTCAACGGTCATCGCCGAGGCCTGCCCGGCCGGCTGTTCCGCCTGTGGTCCGGCGGGCTGGCTGCCGAGGTGCTGATTCAGGATTTGAATGGCCTGTTCCCGAGTCGAACCTGCAGGACCGGTTATAGTGACTTGTTTTCCGTCCGGACCTTGAAAAGTAAAGTCTGGCATCTATGGCCTCCTGGCCGACTGCGTCATTTGACGCTCCAGCCGGCGGGGAGGGCGCCCCCAGTTCCGAGAGTTTTTTGTCCATCGGGGGTTTTAGACCACTCGTCAAAGTCGCCTACCAGGGATTTGTGGGCCTTGATTTTGGCTGCGTTGAGCTGTTGCTGGGCTTGCGGGTCTACGATGGGGAGGCGCTGTCCCATGGTGGTGTTCTTAAACACGCTATCGCGGTGCTGCTCCATGGCCTTCTGCTGGCCCTCGATGTACTCGATATCCTTTAACAGGGCCGTTCCCATTTCCTGTGGTGTGCGATTGGGCGAAAAGTCAGTATTGCGTTCCTTGCGTTCATCTACGCCACTGCCGCCCTTGCCCGAGATAAAGTTAGAGAATTCGGTGTTGTACAGGTCCGATGCGCGCTTTAATCCCGCCCCCGGCGTGGTAAAGATTGCGTTACCGAGCTTGTTAACGGGGTGGGCAAGGGCCCCGATACCGCCCATACCAACGTTGTCCATGCTCACGGCGGCATCAATCATTCCGGGGATGTGCGAGCCGTAAAGCTTGTTGAGGGACTTAATCTGTCCGCCCACGTCGGCGGCCTTTTCAGAATTCCACTGATTTAGATAGATTTTGCGGGCCTCACTGGCGCCTTCGCTAAAGTCCGGGTCTTGCGCCAGGGCGAGTTCATTAACGACTGTTCTGATGCCCTTGCCGCGACTTTCATGTATGTCTTTAAGGGTTTGTTTTCCGTCGAGTACGGCCTGGGTCATGTTCTGGTATTCGGGGGCGACTCCCTCTCCCGGCGGACGACCCGCCGCCTGGTTGGTTTTAATTCTGTCTAGCGTCGTCTGGATACTGCCCGGCATTCCCTGAAGGGTGTTTGTCGGCCCAGCGGAGACCGCCGGTGCGCCCTGGTCGCCCCGGGCTCCCTGGGTTGCCGCGGCTCCCTGGGCGGCCCTGGCGGGGCTCTGTGTGGTTCCTGGTGGGCTCACAATGGGCAGGCCGGCATACTCTAGGCCGTGACCGGCTCCGCCGCCCTTATTAAGGATTTGGCCGAGGCTCTGGCCGCCGAATTGGTCGGTAAGGACCTGGGACTGCGGCGCCCCCGGTAAATAGGCCCCTTGGGCGGACTGAAAGAATTGAGGGTTCATAGCCATAGCCTTGGCCATTTCCGGCCCGGCCGACTGCAGCAGGGCGCTATAAACGGCCTGCTGCTGGAGATTCTGCTGGTGGGCCGCGTAAGCATTGGGGGCATAGGTCGCCCGTAATCGATCGAATGTGGTGTCGGCGGGGACGCCCTGCTGTTGCTGTCCGCCCCCGAAGAAGGAATCAAGGAGGCCCATTAGAGGCTGCCCAAGAATGAGCCAAGTGGGTTAAGCAGACCCAACCCCTGCCCCAGCTGGCTAAGGGCTGAGTTGGTAGCCGTACCCGAGCCCTGAGTTTGGGCCGCCTGAGCGCCGGTCACTGTTCCGCCAAGGCCGGCGATAGGATTAATGAGATTCTCGGCGTTTTGGATGTAATTAAAGGGCTGTGCCATCATCTGCTGCTGAATTGCTTCAGACGTAAGAGGGCCCTGCGCGGCCAGCCCGGGGGCCGCGTTGGCGAAGTTAAAGGCGTTGCCGATGTTGGTCATAGCCCCACCCTGGACGCCGCTTAGTTGGCTGTTGGCCCCCAACATGTTGGAAATGTTCGAGTTGTACTGATTGAGCAGGGGCACGGCTTCGCCCTGAGACAGGCCGCGGGCGAGGGTCTGTTGGTTCAATCCCGAAAGAGAGCGCCCAGCCCCCGCAAACTGGCCATTGACCGAGTTTTGCACGTCGTTCTGGATGGTCTTAAGGACGTTCGCCATCCCCGGCGTCTGGGTGGGGTCAAGACCGGACATATCCCCGCGACCCAGTTGGGCGAGGGGGTTCAAGTTTTGGGCCTCCGACCGCAGGATGCCCGTGGGGTCGCCGCCGGTCTGTAGGACGTTAGAGGCCGTCTGGGCTGCGGCAGGGCCAAAATTCGGAATCTGGTTAACATTGTTCATGGCCGACTGGTAGTTGCCATAATCAACGGTGGGGATGCCGTTGGGGACGCCGTTTGAGAACGTGCCGGCGTTGGCGCCACCAATTTCACCGATTAGGCTGCTGAGGACGTTTTGGGTCGGGCCGTATGGGTTGGTTTGGCTTGTCGTATTGGCATTCTGGGCGGCTTGTTGGGTTTGGCTGCTGGTGCCGAGTCCCGAAAGACTACTAGACATTTATAATACCTTCTCTAAAACCACGAAGGGTTCTTTGTACCCGTGCTTTTTGTAGACACGCCAACCCGGACGGCCGGTTATTCTCACGGCATCGCAATGATTGGCTTTGGCAAACTTCTCAATGTCGCCAAGGGTGAACTCCCACTCGTGGAAGTCCACCCCACCGCACGCCATACAGAAGCAAATCTTCCGTCCGCTCGCGACCGTAGCGATGCGCGTTACCGCGGCGCCCTTAATGCCGGCCCCGTTATGGGCGACCCAGAGCTGGGCCTCATTGCGGGAGAGCATGGCGACAATCGTTTCCTCGGTGTCGTCACCCTCATGCTTGGTAAAGGCCGAATGGATGTAGCTCTCTATCGCGGGCCAGACAAACTCGATGTTGTCCGGGGCAACGAGGGTGGAGCGCACTAGCCAATACGCATCGCGGTAAGAACCGAGTCGGTGTTTCCGATACCTGTAAAGTTGGCCTTTATTTTAAAGGAGGCCCCCGTAGGTTGAGATGTGCTTATCCTTAGATTGCCTGCCGGGCTTGTGATTATGCCGCTGAGCGGAATAACCGCGGCCGCATTCGCGCCAACCGACACTCCTCCAGACGCGATAGCAGAAGTTCCATCCCATAATTTGGCAATAATCGTAAGTGCCGCAGACCCGGCTACTACAGTAACTTGGCCGTTAGCAAGCCACGTTCCGGAAGAGCCTTGAGAGACGACCGGCCCATCAAAGAAACTGGTGGTTGTTAGGGTAACATCTGCCGCAAGGGCATTTGTAAGTGTGGTGAAGGCCGGGGGGCAGGCCCAAATCCACTGACCCGTTCCGGTCGAGGAGTAAATCCACTTACTGTTAGTGCCGACTCCGAACTCGTTACCTAATAGGTTGTTGCCGGGATAGAGTTGCAGCGGTTTCGCAGCAAGACCATCCACCGCAAGGGTGGCCCCAGCCGCCACCCCCGTGCCAAACGTAAACGCAACCGTATAGCCGCTAGTTAGGGCGGTGGCCACTTGGTTGGTGGCGAGAGTGAGGGCGGAGGTTGTTCCGCTAGATGTTAATTGACCAATGTTGTCGTCCCGCCAGACGGCGACGGATGCCATCATGGCTCTACAAGAGTCATTTAGGGAGGACGGTGCCTGCCCCTCGGCAAAATTAATGTTTGAATCCACCGTGGCGTTGCTCGCCGCCGTTCCGGACCAGACTTGGACGCCCTTTGCCATTTTTATCCTATTCGCACTGCCGTAATGACGGAATCGGTGTTTCCCACACCGGACTGATTGGCTCTTATTTTCATCGAGGAGCCGGTCTGTTGGGAGGCGCTTATTCGTATGTTGCCGGCCGGGGAGGCGATAAAGCCGCTAAGAGCAAAGAAGATTGTCTGTCCCACCGCCGTTACCTCCTGAATTTGCGAAGCAATAACCGTTGTGCCGTCCCACAATTTAGCAGTTGGGAACAGAGTGGTGGCATTTGTCGAGGTCATGGTTATCTGTCCGCTGGCAAACCATATTCCCGAGGTTCCCTGCGCCACGCTGGGGCCATCAAAAAAGTTGGTGGTCGTCAGGGTGACATCGCCTGTAAGAGCGTTGGTTATAAGCGTGATGGGGCCGGCGGAAGATGAGCCGGTTGAAGCTATCGGCTGAAACGTGCCGTCGTCGCGAAGAAATTTTTGCGTCACGAATGGATCACATAGTTAAATATTGAAGAAGTCGAGGTATTGGTTGCCTGCGAAACGGTAAAGGTGCCAGTACTGACATTGCTGGAAAGCAGGAATACCGTGGCCATTTGGGCGGCGGCGTCTGCCGTTACCGGGGTCCAGGTGACGATACTGTTGGGCCCGCAGTTAACGTTGCTTACAGAGAGCAGGGTCGCTCCCGTGCTGCTAATGGTGAATGTTCCCTTGGAATTTGTTTGCCCCCTAGCGAGCTGATGAACGGTTCGGATTAGGTTCCGGTTTGAGTTGTCAGAGGGCGCCGGAAGATAAACGCCTTGGGCCGCGCTGGTAGATAGTCCGACAGAGGTGGAGGTGGACATTACCGCTTCCCGTCTGGGACGTTATCCGCCTCTATCCCGGCCGCATAGGTCCATGTTGTTGCCTGCGGAATACGCACTTTATTTCTTGTATAGCGAGTACTTATCCTAAGTGGAACATAGCCTCGTATATTCGAGGTGTTCTCTGGGGTGTAGGCGTAGGTCTGTTGCGGACCCTCCCTATAGGAGGCGCTGCCATATATCGAGCCGGTGGTGGCGTCACTAACGACCCTAAAGCCACGGTTGAATATCCGCTGTCCGTCGCCGCCCTGCTCTGGTGTTTCGAGGGTGGCCTGGAGGGCTGGGCCGGCAAAGAATCCAAAGGTCCCGCTCGTACTCACTGCCGCAAGAGTGATTTGCGAGACGTTGGAGATATTGTCCAGCGACCCGACGCTGAGGCCGTTTGTGTCTGACCACGTATTGGCGGTGTAGGCGGTACCAGTATAGAGGTCCAGGCCCATAGCGGCATAGGATAGCGTTGCTCCGGTTGTATATGTGGTCGTGGAGCTGGCCGGCGAACGCACTGTAGTGGTGGTGCGAGTTGCCGGCATCTGCCCGTCCGTGGTCAACGAGAATGCCGATGTGGTTAGGTTTGTGGCCGTCACATAGTACGGGGTGGCCGCCGTAAAGAAGTTGGGTATTCCCGCGGTAGAGGTTGACGTGATGATAAGGCCCTGTCCCGCGGTCAGGGTGTTCTGAGAGGTAATAATGCCCGTAGTGGTGCTGAAGCTTGTAGCCAGCACGGCCGGGGACGTGCCAAATGCCGAGTCCACGCCCTCTAGGCTCACGCTAATTTGCGCCAGCGGCGCGACACCCAGAACACCGCCGCCAAATCCGCCGCCGCTAACCAACGTCCAGCGGTCAAGCGCCCAGTCGTAAACCAGCATTTTATCGGAGGTGCTTTGCGAATTGCCGACAGATTTGTACGCCCAAATCACCCTGGTGTGGGTGTGGTCGTTCGTACCCTGAATAAGCTCGGGGTGGGTAAAGTCGCAATCGGCCATAAAGGTCCGGTCGATACGTTCCTTTCCAACCGGAGTCGGAACGCCACCGGGAGGCAGCATTTTGAAGCCCTGCGGACCCAGCCAAAAGATGTTGTTACCGGCCCTTATTAGGGAGTAGGGGACCAGCAGTCCGTCGTCTACCGGGATTCGGTCGATTTGAAAGACGAAGGGGGAGCCGGGAGCATAGAGTAGCCGGCGTATGCAAGTATCTTGGAAGATAACTCCGTACTCGCCGCCGCTGACTCCGTGGACAATGCCACCGTCTGCCATGTCCTGAAAGTCTGAAGAGTTAATTCCGGAAGTGAACGACTGAGAGGATGAGACGTCATTCAATCCGCTCCACTGGACTCGGTAAACATTAGGAGAAGCAATACCAGACAGAACAAGAAAGCTGTTGACCACAGTAACATAGGATGCCTGCGGGGTGTTGGAGTCGGCGGCATTAGCAAAGACCGAGGACGCCGTTAGATCGAAGTGCTGGACAAAATCGTTCTGTTGACAGGCGAACACAAAATTGTTGAACTGCGCGAAACTCCAGATTGCTCCGGTTGGTAGAGTGGTGTAGCCGCCGCCACTGCTCACTTTTGTCCACGTACCGCTCGTATTGCTAAGCATATAGAGATCGGTGGACGTGCCGGCAAAGATGGCGATACTGCCGTCGGCCTTGCGGGCGGCAAAGCTTCCGAAGCAGGTGGCCGGAAGGGCGGACGTGAACGCAGAGAACCCCGGAAAGGGGCCGTAACCATCCCCTCGGG
>VFSW01010396.1_pt1 | contig 13197 bp, 22 predicted proteins | sample 5358111 | NCBI WGS metagenome assembly VFSW01 (sample SAMN11554181, study PRJNA540505) | mine drainage metagenome | isolation source: sediment from site ElyBrook_90M | place: USA: Ely Copper Mine, Vershire, VT | collected 2017 | reverse complement strand
CCGGTGCCCTCCGGGCCTCCCCCGTGGGGTCCCCCGGCCGGGGGTGCGAGGGCATATAAGAGAGATGCCGAGCATGGGTATATTGTCATACGACGTTATACAATGGTCAACCCTGCTACTCCGTCAAGTTGTGGATCTGCAGTCGGCCGATATGCTGGGATGGGCGATATGCCCCAGAGGTATCCTTGATGTCCTGGACTCTCAACGTGAGCGGCCACAGCACTGACAACCAAGATGAGCTCGATAAGGTTGCCACCGTGGCCCGTGCCACCGTCGCAGCGGCCCGCAAAGCTGGCCTGAATCCCTCTTACGCCCAGGTCGGCGGCAACGGCTCCGCTCCGTCGATGTCCGAGCTTCTCGAAGATGCTCCCCCGGCCGCGGAAACCGTCCCCCAGGGCTCACAGGAGCCCGCCCAGCCGTCTGAACTGTCCGAGGAGGATGCACAGGCCGCGGGGCGCAACCTTCCCACCACCGGGGAGAGGGCGTGGCCGGCTGAGGCTTACCCTGCGAGCGAGCCGGAGGTAAGCTTCGACGGCTAGCGGTGCGGTTCAACGGTCCCCCAGGGGAACGGCCAGCCGGCCATAGCAAGAGGGCCGCCCCAAGGCGCGTGGCGGCCCTTCTCTTTGCCCACGAGCTAGAGCGCCGGAGTCTTCCGGCCCCGAGGGTAGAGCCGGTCATACTCCCCCGGCTCGAAAGCGAACGTGGAGCCATCCGGGGCGTGTTGCCGGCGGCTATCCGGTGCGGTGAGGGTGTAGGTCACATTGCGGACCTGGACCGCGTCCAGCCGGCTCTCTCGGAGCCCCTGGCGCAATCCTTGCCACTGCTCTCCGCTCCACTTGTTCTCCCCGACGCGCACCGCCTTGCTCGGCACGCCGGCAATCCGGGCGAAGTCCCCGAGCGTGTAGTTGCGGGTCGAGCGCACTTCCCCCACCGTCCAGCGATCCTTAATCAGCCAGCCATGCTTCGGATGGGCTGCAGACCACGCGTGGAGCCGCTCTGAGCCCTCCTGGTCCACCAGCAGCCCGTCAGTATCGCAATGCCAGACGTGGCCCTCTCCGGCCGCTTCCAGCGCGCGCCAGAGCCTCACGCGCGCTTCGCTCATCACCCAGCCCGTGATAGCCGGCACGCAGTCATCACCGTCGACGCGCTCTTCTTCCGCCCATGCCCGGCCGGCCGCGTGCATCACCGTCCGGTTCGGCCGCCCTGGCCCGCCTTCGGTCGAGATGCCCGTGATATTCAGCCCGTTCCCGTCCGGGTGCGGCGCCCACTGGTGATACCGCATCCCGAAGCGCCCGATGAGGCTCCGGCTCTGGCTCTTGACCCAGAGCCCCACAACGTCGGGCACCGTGGCCGTTGACGGCTCCAGCTCGTCGAGGGTCCATTCCGCCCAGGTGCGCAACGCTGGGGCGCGCCAGTAGCGCCGGGACTCCCCGAATGTGACTCGCGCCCCCGCTTCGAGCAGGAGGTCAATCTCCGGGTCCCAGAGCCACGTCTGAAACGTGCCCACGGGCCAGCGGAAGCCGTTGCCATCCTCGAGGCCGACATAGGGCCGCTCCTGGGTGACGGTCACGTGGGAAAGCACCGCACCTTCGGCCCGCCAGCCCCGGTATTGCTCCACCGTGAGCTTCGGCACGGTGATCCGCCAGCGGATGGGCACCTCGCATTGAGCCGCTATCCGGCAGTAGCACCGGCTCATATCCCAATCGAAGAATCCGCCGGCGGGTGCATCCCCGTGCCGCCAGCACTCAGCTCGCCCCGTGACCATCCCGTGGCGCTCTGCCAGCGCGTTTTCCGGCCCCGAGCTGGCCAGCACCTTGTCGTCGAGGAACTTATGCCGCCAGAGGCTCCACGCGAGCCCGGAGCCGCTCGCCCGCCAGTTGCCGATATCGAAGTCCCGCGCCCACTCGTTGAAGGCCCGCACGGCCGCCGTGAGCACGCGCACGTCCGCTTCGCAGCGGATGAGCCATTCTGCTTCGTCGGCATCGTTGGTCGGGAGGTCCGGCTTCGCGTCCTGGACCATGCCGGCTACCTTCTGCAAGGCCACCGGAAAGAGCGTCATGGAGTCCGTGAGTACCAACGTCGCCCCGTCCCGCTTCCATGTCACCATCGTTGCGTCACGGTCGAGGTTGAACCAATCGAGGTCCCAGCCGAGCGCCGGCAACGTGTCGAATACCTGGCAGAGCTGGATATCGAATCCGAGGTTGTGCGCGTAGGCGATCGTGCGCCCGTTCTTCTCCGCGTGTTCGCTCACCCATTCCCAGAGCCCGCGCGGGCTGTCGAAGTTTGCGTACTCAGGCTCGGCATGGCGCTTCGTGTTGTGATCCCACCACGCGGCTACGGCCAGTCGAAAGGTATGCGTCGTCACCTTCTCGGCCGATTCCCAGCGTGATTCTGAGTCCCAAACCATCCAGCGATGGGGCCAGCGGCTGGCCAGATTGTGCTTAATCCAGTGTGGCGGGGCAGTAGGCCGAATGGTGGCCGTCATGGTGCGTGGCTCACGGAGACGAGGGACATGCCGATAATGTCGAACTCGTACCATCCGCCGTCACCACCGCCACCGTCCACGGCTCCGTTATAGGCTTCATTGGGCGAGACTAAATCCGGGCCTACGTAGTTGTAGAACTGCTGGAAAGTGTAGCCGGTAATCTTGTCGCGCAAGAGCATCGATACGGTGTGGACGAAATTATCTGTCCGAAGGGAGCTATTCTCTGTGACTAAGTTGGGCGATATCGGACGGTCGGGGTTCTGTGACGCCATCTGTTGCCGATAGCCGAGAGAAGCGCGGATTTCGCCCGCTATGGCGCGGACGGTAGAGCGCGGCATGTAGTTATCAGAGTCCCGGAGAAGCTTATAGGCTCTGTCGGCTCCGATTCCGGCGGAAATCATGGAACCGACAGAGCTATAGAGCGCAGCTTGCTCGGCATTCAGTTCGATAGGAATGCCGAGCGGCACTAGTTCGCCCCTTTCTTCTTGGCCGATCGTGCGTCCCTCTCACGACAGCATGGCTGGCAATGGCATCCCCACTCATACGAATAGGGATGCGTGACTTGCCAGCCGTTTGACTCGTGCTCGTTGATGGGCCGGGCGCATGTGTAGCACCGCTCCAGTAACTCGCGCCCGTTCTCTCGGACGGGATAGAAGCGGTGATCGCGGATAAGGTCGGCCATGGTGAATGCTCCGGCTTAGATCGCTGAGAGGTTGTACGGATAGAAGCCGGCGGCCGTGGGCCGTTCGCTCTGGGTGAACTTGCAGCGGAGAGGCAGAGCCGCTTCGCACATGGCCCGCCAGATGGCGACCTGGGGCTGCTGGGAGCCGATGACGACGTTGTGGACCAGCCCGGTGTCTACCTCCACCGCATCGACGACGCAGAACGCGAGCGCCCCGCCGGCAAAGGAGCTGGGGAACCACCGCGGCCGGTCAACGTCCACGGGCACGCCCATGATGTGCATGATCGCCGAGGTCGAGTCCTTCGAGATGGCGTCATGGACCGTCGGCGCTTCGAGCATCCGGCGGATGATTTCGTCCACGCCCGCGCCTTCGTCGGACTTGGGGAGGGTGGCCCGGCCCATGATGGCCAGGAGGATATCGCGCTCCCCGTAGGGCTGGATATCGAGCGGAGTGCCGAGCTGGGCAACCGCCCAGCTCATCAGCTCGTCCGTGTGCTCTTTGAGGGCCAGCTCTGTCGCTTCGCTCACGCCGGCACCCCTTCGTAGCCGGTGATCCAGTGGAGCGCGAGCCCGTAGGTGTCAGCTACGTGCTCGGCTACCGTGCCGCTGGGAAAGACCTTGCGGACCTTCCAGCCGGCCGGCTCCGGGCCGAGCAAGCCGGGCCATGTGACACGCTCGAACGTCCAGCCGAGCCCGCGCGCCTCACTGGTCGTTATGTGCCGGACCTTCTCGCAGCCATACCGTTGGCGCTTCAAGGTTGCCCGGCCCAGGGGTGTGAGAGTCCACGTTTCCACGTGCTCTCCTCCGTTTCGTGCGGCTCCGCGTAACCCGGAGTCCGTAGCCATAATTTACGCCTACCCCTAGTCATAAATCAAGGGGCCGGCGGGGGCAGTTGGGGAACCGGCCGGGAGAGGTCGAGCGCGGCTCCCGCTGCCCCGATCCGAGCTGTCACCGCCGCTGCCCATGTGGCAAAACTCGGGGCCGAATTGGCGGCCATCGATACCGCGTTGAGCTCTTCCAAGACGATCCGTCGCACGGTCGCTTCGTCCATTTCGTCACCTATCTGGCCGTTCAGCCGGCCCGCCATGTGCTCGTCGAATGTGAAGACGTTCACGTCGAACGCCTTGCCGTCTGGGCTCGTCCAGTCACTCCACTGGTGGCCGATGACCTGGGCGCCCGGATAAGGGGCGAGGTTCGTAAGGTCCGGCCGGCCGTTCAAGTTAGCCATCCACCAGGGCAAGTCCCCGCACGCGGAGAGGTCCTGGTGATAGCTCGATGGCCAGTAAGAATAGGTGTAGCCGACGGGGATCATCCCTACTTCGCCCAGCTCCTGGGCCGCCGCGTTGAGGTAGGCCGCGGCCGAGCCCGGATTGAGAATCGGGTCCTCCGCGTCAAGGGCAACGATGGAGACGCCGCATTCCTCCGCAAGCTGGATAGTGACCATTGCCAGCCCGGCCGGGTCCCTATCCCAGTAGCACCACGCATAGCCGAGCACCGGGATGCCGGCCGCATGCAATGCAGCACACTGTTGCTTAGAAATGGCCCACCGTGCGTCGTCCTCGATGGACAATCGCACAATGCAGAAGCGAAAGCCGTTTGCCTTGATGGCATCGGTTGTGACGCTGGAAAACTCCCCTTGCCAGTTGGAGCAATCCAGCCCTGCTATCAGTTCATTCGCCTGTATCAAGGCCCGCCGCCGATATGACAACCGCCGTTGCAGTTGCGAGATAGCATCCGGTGCATAGCCGGTCACACTGGTTGACCGCCATCCATGTGACAATGACGTTCACCGGCTTTACGCCGCATTGCTCACACTTGAGACTGTCCGGGATGAGGCTCATGTCTGGCTCACTATCAGCCTCACTGCTAACGTCCGAGGTCGTCTGATTCACTGTTCTGACTCCGTAGTGTAGAGGTCGCTCTTAAGCCCGCTGGGCATGTAGAGCGCCGGGGCCGATTGGATGATGGCGGCTATCGTGCCTGGGTCGTAATGCCGAGCTGGCACAGAAGCGATCACGCACTCACCGGGGGAGAGGCTCACCGTGACGTTGAGCCATCCCGGCCGCGAGCTGGGCTCCACCTTCACGATGAGGGGCGCATACCGGGGCTCTGGGCTACCGGCCCGCTGGGCCAGCTCCTGGTGCGTTAGGGCTCCCCTGGGGAGGTTGAGCGGCCGTGTCATCTGGTACCTTCCCCGCTTCCTTGCTGGCATCGCTTACCGCCCGGTAGGCAGAGACGGCCGCGAACGCGCGGGGGACGAGAGACGGGTCACGCTGGGGCATCGGGGTCACTCCTAGAGCTGCATGAAGATCGCAGCGTCGTCGGCAGAGTAGCCCCATACCAGGAGTCTATCAATGGCGGCCGCCAGCTCGATGAGCCCCTTGCCGGCCGCCTTCTTCACTTGCGTGGGCGTGAGCAGGGCCACGCGCGCCGAGCGTTCGATATCCCAGATGCTGAGCAGCTCGTCACGGGCATCGGCGGCCAGCCCGAGCTGGTCGATGTCGGTCGATGCCACATTCCGCGTAACCTTATGGTTCACATACTGAGTGTGAATAGTCCCGAGCGCCCGGTTGATGGTCGCCTGAACTCGCTTAAGGTCGTTCACCGCAAGGATGAATCCCACCTCTCGCGCGTCATATCCGAGGTCCCCGATCATTGTCTCGGCATCGGCCCTGGTGATCGCCTTCTGCTCGTAGAGCGTCTCGATGATGCTCACGGAGAGGTCACGGTGAGCCGCTACCTTCTCGTGTTTGGCCGATGCCAGGTAGGCCGCGGCCAGCTCGTCGGAGAGGCCCTGTTGCTTGAGCAGCTTGAGCGCCAGCTCATCCGTGAGCGATCCGTCCCGGACCATGGCGGTGACGGTCCGCGGGGGCGGATGGTATTCAGCCATGGAGCGCCAGCTCGGCTCCCACTTGTTGCGCCAGGGACCTTCGAGGAAGGCTTGCTCGAAGCTCACCACGCCGGCCCCGTGCCCTTCCCAGGGGATGATCCCGCGGTTGGCCATCACCGCCGCTTCGTTTGGCGTCGGGGCCGCCCCGCGGGTGTCAAAGAGCATCTGGAAATACGTCGGGTCGCCCCCGAACTTGACGAATAACTCACGGGCCGTCTCGTCCGAGACTTGCCCTTCGAGGAGCGCCTGGAGCGCGTCCACGGGCGACGGGATGGCCATCGAGAGCGCCTTGATCACGGGCGCCCACTTGTCCTGGATGTCCCCTTGCCGGATGCCGCCCCGGAAGGAAGGGGTAGCCGGATCGGCCGAATCCTCCGGGATGATGCCGCGCCGGAGCGCCTCTGCGAGCTGCTGGGGAGCCAACGGCTGGCCCGTGGCCTTCACGCGGAGCCGGAAGTCGTCGGGGCTCTCTCCGGACCGCTTAGCCGCCTCTATGGCGGTCGTTTCGTCGAGGTAGTTGCGTAGCACGAGCTGGGCCAGCTCCGCGGGCGAGAGCGGAAACGCCTGCGTCTTACTGTTCGCGAGGTTTTCGAGCTCTCGGCTATAGGGAGTGAGGGCCGCGCCGACGAGCTGGTTGACGATCCCCCAGATGAATATCTGCTCAACCGCGCCGTGCCCGCCGAGGATGCTTCCGAGTCCGGGCATTAGAAGATGCTCCCCAGCGATTGCAGCAGGGAGCGGCCCGTGCTGATGAACGGCTGTGATTCTTCTTCAACGAATGCGGCCGTGCCCTTCGGGTCGTTGATCGCTTCGGCCACGAGCGCCAGGAGCGCCCCCGTTTCGAGGAGGGCGGCCAGCTCTGGCAAGAGCCGCGCCAGCCCGTCGAGCCCGTTGCAGAGCGGGTCACCGCAATCGTGGATCCACGTGTTCACCGCGGTCGCAACGGCCGCCGTTGCTACCGCCGCCGCCGCTGCGATTGCGGCATCCCGGGCGAGCATTTCGCCGTCGAGCGCCTCGACGGCCGCCCCGACAAGTCCCTGGGTGTCCTCCCAGACTGCGGCCGTGCGCAGCTCGCCCTGGCGGGCCACGCCGGCAATCTCTGATTCGAGCCACTCAGAAGTCCGCCCTAAGGTGTTCATCGCGGCCCGCTCCGCGCCGTCCGCCCATGCCTGGGCGTTAGCGGCCACGGCCGAGATATCCGTGCGGATAGCGTCGGCCGTGACGTTCACGAGCTGCCCGAGGTCGTCGTACGCCTCATGGAAGCGTTGCGACATATCCGAGCGGAGGTTGCGGATCGTCTCGGCTAAACCATCGGCCAGCCCTGATGCAAAGCGTGTCGCTCGCCCTTCCGCTTCGCTCACGAGCTGGCCGGCCCATCCGAGGGTCGTGCTGGCCGCGTGGGGTATCGATTGCGTGACGAGATGGGCCACCGCGCCTTCGGTGTCTTCGGCAAGGCCGGCCGCGGAATCCCAGAGCTGCTTGCTCCAGCTCCCACTTGTCCAGATGACGTCTACCATGGCCTTTATTCCCCACTCGGCCCAGCCCTCGACATAGCCACGCACGGCCGAGATCGCCCCGTCGATGCCGTCTGCAATGTAGCCACCAATCGCCGGGATGCGGCTCAACGGGAGACTGACGCCGTTGTGGACCATCTCCTCGAACACGAGCAGCAGCAGCAGGGCCAGGAGGGCCAGGACAATCGCGCCGACAGGCACCACCACGAGCGGCATGGCGGCTAGACCGCGCCCGTGAGGCCGCCAACGTCCCGCATGAGCTGGACGCGCTTCGATACCGCCGCCGCTATCGCTTCGGGCGTGTACTGCGCCTGGGGAAGGAAAATCGTGCCCTGGTGGCCGTTGTCCGTCTCAAAGCCAATGAGTACGCCGGGCACGAACGCCCCGTTGTCCGCGCGCCCCGCTTGCTGCACCTGGGTCGTCACGTGCCAGCTCCACGGCTGTCCGTTGCCGCTTGGGTTGCTCATTTCAGGTTGTCTCCCATCCCATACCGGGCATGCCTAATCCGGAACATCATATCCGCGGCAACGCCGTTCAGGAAGTCAGCCTGTTCGTTCCATGCAATCTGGATTTGCTCTTTGCCCGCACCACTCGGCAGCGGGCCGATGGGGAGGGGCGCGATAGGTGGCGGGCCGTGGCTCCCGCCACCGCCCGGAGAGGGAGAGATCACCGGGGGAGGTCCGCCAGCTCCACCGCCGCCGGCCGGGACGGTCCCGCGCTGGATGGTCACTACGATGCCGCCGGGCACTATCGTGCCGCGGTCGAAGGATGAGACTACCTGTTGACGGCCGTCCTGAATCCAGAGCAGGGCATAGCCCGGAGTGAGGTCGCCGGCATCGAAGGGGCCGCCGGGACAGGTAGCCACGGTGCGCGAATCCCCCGGCTGCATGCCGACGATGAGCCCGGCCGGGATGCCGATATCCCACGGTTTACAGGTCGTGGGGAGAGCTGAGCCGGGGAGCATCCCGGCCGCTTCCAGCTCGGCCACTACCTGGTCCCGCCTGCGATTGGCTGGAGAGCCCGGCTCTGGATGCCGCAAGTAGGTTCCCCAGCCCGACGCGTAAATGTCGCGGTAGGCGGTCGCCCACTGTGCCCAGTTGCCGCCGCTCGAGCTGAGGGCGATAGCAACGCGCGCGTTCACGTTCGGGTCAAGGATCGTGTTCGCGTTGACGCCCGGCTGGCCGAAGTGGATGCCGTTAATCTGCCAGAGGCCCCAGTCGTCGGTCGGGCCGATGGCGTTTGTGTTCCCGTCTGACTCCGCAAGGCAGACCGAGCACGCATCGACGAGGTTGTCAGCGTCACCGCCGTTGCCCGTCCAGACGGCCGCTATCTGGGGCACCGTGAGAATCGCCATTCTAGCCCCCTTCCAGAGCCCCCAGCGGCTCCGCGGCTTCTTCCGCGGGTAGTTTGCCCACCGCGGCCGTGAGGGCCGTTTCTAGCCGCTGGATATGAGCGTGCTGGCGGTCGATGGTTGTTTGCAGGGCCGACGCGTTGCCGTTCACCTTCATCTCAATCCGGTCGCGCTGCCGGGCGCCCTGGGGGAGTTGCTTCAGGGCGATAATGCCCGAGAAGAATGCGCCAATCACCGCGACGAGAAGGCTGGCCCATGCCGCTATTTCTGCTGGATCCATCATGCTACCCCTGAGAGATGGCCCGCCCCGATGGGGAGGAATGGTTGCGCTTGCCCCGCGCCGGGGAGGTCGAGCAGGAAGCGGATATAGACCGTGTGGGCATAGTCCCCGAGGTTATACCCCCGAAGCGACCATGCGCCGCTCTGGATGTAGCCGTCGAGGTCCCATTTCACCGTTTCCCCGTCGCCGATAATCCAGCTCCCCGCGTTGTAGGGGATGACGATCTGCCCGGCCGTCGCGAGAGCAATGCCCACTTGGCCGGACGGCCCCGGCGGAAAGAGAATCTCAACCGCTTTCACAATCCGCGCCGGCATCGTGAGCTGCACCGTTGCCGGGGCAGCTATCGCTGTCCCCGCTGGTATCAGGCAGTCGAACGTCCGAACGTCACGGGCCATCCGGGGATGGTATTAGGTTCACACTTGCCGCGCTAGCCTCTGCTTGCCGGCCTGCGATGTGCGGGGGGACGCGAACGGGGACAAACACCTCGACGTGCACATCTTCGTCCGGTCCGTACAGGTCAGTCATGTGCATACGGATTTCCCCGTTGCCGCGCTGCGACGATAACGTCACTACCACGCTCCCGTCATCCATCCACTCTTGGGACATGGTGTTAAATAGGCCGCTATATAGCATCGTGCGACCATCGATGGGGGCGCTAGTCATTTATATCTCCACTCCCCAATATGCAGCACGCACAGCACGAGCCACGGCTCCGTCTCCAAAATGGAAGGTGTACACGCTAACTGCGTGGCCGGCCGCGAACACTATTGGGGTGTCAAAGGCAACTGCGTGCCCTGCCTGTGAACAAAATTGGATGATTGCGCCGCCGTTATCTAGGAACAATGCGGTACAGCTAATAGATGCGGCTTGTGCATCCCAGCCGTAAGAGAATCCGTAACAGTAAAACGTTTTCCCTGCGGGCACCGTGTACGAAGCAAATGTGACCGCGACTCCGTCCACGCAAGTAGTGGAGCCATTGACATACTTAGCTAAGCCCTGAACAGCGGCAAACTGTGAGCCGCTATATACGGCTAATTTCTGGTCAAGGAAGACGATGCCTTCTGTGAAGTCAGGAGTATCGCCAGCCACGGTTAATCCTTACCGCTATTCGTGCGCGTCGGCGGGCATTGGGACGATGCCCGGTAGCTCGATTGGCCGGGATGGCACGGGAGCAATCGCGCTGATGAGGCCGACGAAGTAAGCAAGCTTCTCTGCGTCCGTCATGGCCCGCTTCACCTTCGAGGTTCGGTTGCCGTCCTTATCACGCGTATCGTCCGGGTAGAAGTTCGAGGTAGCGGACACCCAGCCCGTCGCCCGCATAATCCGGCCGTCGATTGTCCCCACTACCTGAATCGTCTCCCCGTCCGGGTCCACGGTCGCGCTATGGATCGTCACAGTCATGGCGGTTGCTTACTCCTCACAGCCGAAGATTGTACCGCTGAGCGTGCTGGCTCCCGGCCCCTGGGCCGTGAGCACGTTGTTAGCGGCTGCTGAGAGGATACCGTTTCCGAAGCTCACGTAAACGCCCGCCCCGCCGGCCGCAGACGGCACTATTGCAATGATAGTACCAGCCGTGTTGTCCCGGAAGATGATGTTGCCGGCTACGCTGGCCGCGAGCTGGACGCCCATCAGCCGGAACTTCTTGCCGCCGGCCGGGGTCCAGACCGTCGTCTCCGCGTTGACGTTGACCGCGTTCTGAGCCTTGACCGTCGTTATCGCTCGCACGCGATCCCAGCTCGCTCCGTTCCACACGAAGCCGTAGGCGGCCGCGTTGAGCCCGAAGGTGGCTCCGGTTGCGGCATCGGCGTTGAGGGCCGCGGTATCGACCTTGTTGCCGCCCACGCTATTGCCAAGAGAAACCAGGGGCTGCGCGCCAGATTCACTCATTGCGGTATCACCCAGACAGAGCCATCGACGGAGCCCGTGGTCACGACGGCCGCCATGCCGTCCGCCCCGATGCCGTAGGGAGGTAGCCAGTCCCGGATTGACTCGCCCGGAGCGAGGGAGATCGTGGCTATCAGGATGCCCGTGTTGTTCGAGCCGGAGTAGAAGTCAATCCGGGCCGAAGCAATGCTGGTCGTCTCCCGGAGGGACCATCCCACCAGCCGGACTTCACCGCCCAGGATGACGAAGGAGCCCGTGTTAGCCGGCAGTCGAAGCGGCCGGGCAAGCGGGTAATCCGCGTCAAACGGAGCCGCATCGGGGGACGGGTCAGAGTAGGGAAACTGCATGTGATCGCCCCCCGATGAGCTGAGTTAGCCGAGCTCGGCCAGGAAGACGGATACGTTACAGGCCGTGGCCCCGGCAACGTCGGCCGTCTGGACGAAGGTCGTCCCGCGGTTGTTGGCGTTGATGACTGGGATGCTCGGCCGGCCCGTCTGGAAGCCGAGCTCCACGAACCAGTGACGCGTGTCCACGTCTCCAACGATGAGGCCAGGACCGCCGATGTGCTGGTTGCCCAGGTCCGGGCCGAAGAAGCAGACCACGCCCACTTTGGCCGAGACGGTATAGCCGAGGATGGCGTAATCGACGCCAGCCTTGAGGGTGTCGAAAGAGAAGTTGAGGGCGCGCGCTGTGCCGTAGGCGCCGACGCCGCCCGAGGTCGTGGCTACTTCGACGGCCAGCAGGTTCTTGATGCGCGGCTGGATGTCCTGCCAGGTCGCCAGCCGCGCCTGGACGCCGGGGAGGTCATCGTAGAACAGGAGATAGGCGAGCATGTCGGTTTCCGCGGCCCCGCCCGAGACTTCGGCCGTGAGCAGGTCCGCACCGTAAACGGGCTGGAGAGCTTCGAGGGGAGCCAACGGCTCGAAGTTGGCCGCCGCACGCTGGAGCCGGATGCCCTGGGCCGCATCGTGGAAGCGGGGCGAGCGAATGCGCGCAACGCCGGCCGTGGCCCCAGGGGACCAGATCGCCCCGAGGTATGCCCGGCTCGCTGGATTGAACGCTGGCACGGTGAGGGACTCACCGACGAGCGCGACCACCGCGGTGATTGTCGCACCGGGGTTCGTGACGGCTCCCGCCACAAGCTGTATTGCCTGACCCATGGGTTACCCCTTCCGTGGAAGCTGTTTGAAGGTCCTCTCCGGGCCGGCCGCGGAGTCCGGCCGGCCGGAGAGGGGACGGATCGTGAGCTAGCTGCCGGTCCGCTTGAAGGCCGCGTTGTGCTGAATCATCGCCACCGCGCGGTTGATGTTCTGCTCTAGCGTCGTCGAGGGCATGGCGTGAACCTTGTCCACGCCGGACTGGAGGTAGGGGAAGAACTGCTGCGCGAACGCGGTGAACTTGCCCTGCTTGGCCTGGGCGCCCTGGGCGACGCGGGGGATGCCGACGTTGATCATGGCCTGCTGCCAGTCGGCAAGGCTCACAGCGCCGACGCGCGCCTTCCACTTGCCCTGGGAGGCCGTGACGCGTTGCAGCCACTTGTCCGCCTGGGCCGCGGCTTTCTGGCCGGGGGCGGTGCTGACCGCCTGGACGCCGCGCGTGATTGCCGGAGTCGCAGCTCCGAGGTTCTGGACCCACTTCTGAGTCGCGGTGTTCGGGTCGCTTCGGATTGTGGACATAAGCGCCCCCTTTCGCAGCCGAGTATAGAACAGCTCGATTAGGGCACGCAAGCGTTTCCGTAATATTGGCACATGGCCGGGGGAATATACCCACTACCCTGTAGGTTCTGGCTCCCCGCCGATGCGCGGCATTTTCCCGGTATAGCCGGCCGCTCGAAGCCGCAGGGACATCGACGCCCGCTTTGCAGAGCAATCGATACAGACGCCACGCCTCGAAAGCTTCCCCGCTGCGATCACATGGATTTGGCACTCACGGCAGACTTCACGTCGGGGCCGTCCAACAGGTCGCTTCTCCATATGCAGAGTTTACCCATGCCGGTAGGCGAAAATCTAGTGACCTGGGCCGCCACTTTGACACGTAGGCCCGATGAAGAGCTGGCATAGCACGATAACGCATATTTGTTACCGCCATGCTCGGCATCTCTCTTATATGCC
>VFSW01010395.1_pt1 | contig 13198 bp, 11 predicted proteins | sample 5358111 | NCBI WGS metagenome assembly VFSW01 (sample SAMN11554181, study PRJNA540505) | mine drainage metagenome | isolation source: sediment from site ElyBrook_90M | place: USA: Ely Copper Mine, Vershire, VT | collected 2017 | reverse complement strand
CGCATACCGCTCTCCTCGTTGCTCAACGTTTCGCTCTGCATTCTTTCCCCTTTAGCCTCGAACTCGGATCCGCCAGCCGGAAATAGACGCGTCTCTCCCGGATCGACAGAGAATCAACCCCACTCTCAACTCCAATCGCGGAGTTTGCCAAGGGGTTAACAAGGGAAAACATCTTGAAAACAAAGGGCTCACATGTTACTTCGCCTGCAAATCCTGCCCTGCGGAATGACTAGGGCCGGTTCGCACTGCTGAAGCGGTAGCACGGGGAGTCCGGCGCCTTGACAGGGCTATTTTGGATGCGTGTTCAGCCTGTCGATGACCTGTTTCAATGCATCGAGTTTCTGCCCTGCTTCGCCCAGCTTGCCTTCCGACGTCAACCGCTGGTAGTCGGCAAAGTCCTTGGATGCCTCGGCAATGAGCCCGTTGAGATCCGTCGCAGGTCTGCCCGATGGGCTGGATTCAGTCGCGGCTTGCGGCGTCGCGGTGGAACTCAGCGACGAGGTTCCGCCGCCGAAGAGGGAGTTCAACGCCACTTCGAATGTCGGTCCGTAGGCGAGCCGATCCTGTAGCGCGAGCACAACCAGGCGCAACTCCGGCATGGGGCTGCGCTCCGCCTGCAGGTAGATCGACTCCGCATAGAGCAGCGCACGGCCAGAGGGAATCACGAGAAGGCTGCCCCGCCGCACGTGCGAGCCTTGCTGATTCCACAATGTCAATTGCCCTGAGATCTGCGCATTCTGATCGATGCGCGCCTCGATCTGCAACGGTCCGTCCACCAGTCTGGTCTTGGGAAAGTTGTAAACCACCGATTGGCCGTAGTTCGCGCCGTCGCTGCGTCCGGCAATCCAGCCAATCAAATTGTTGCGGTTGGCAGGGGTGAACGGCAGAATCTCAACGAACTCCTCCCCTGTTTCGCCGGGCAGTTTCATGAGCACAAAATTCGGCTGCATGGCCTGCGTGGCTTGTTCCCCACCTTCGGCCATTCCAACTTCCGTGGCGACAGTCCACAAGTCCTCGCGGTTATAGAAGACTTCAGGGTCAGTCATGTGATAGAGGCCATAGACCTCACCCTGCAACTTGAGCAGTGACTCGGGATAGCGCACGTGTTTGCGCAGGTCGGCCGGCATCGCGGCGGCATCCTTAAAGAGACTGGGAAAGACGCGGCGGTATGCCGCAAGAATCGGATCATCGGGGTCGAACACGTAAAACGTAGTTGTGCCGTCATAGGCGTCAATCACCACCTTGACGCTGTTGCGCATGTAGTTGATGGGCTGGTTGTCGAGACCGTAATGGGTGGAATACGGATAGTTGTCCGATGTCGTGAACGCATCTATCATCCACGAAAGGCGCCCATTATCGCCGATCACGATGTAGGGGTCCTGCTCAAAGGTAAGGAAGGGCGCCAGGGCCGCGACGCGACCGCGCACGTTGCGTCGCATCAGGAGGCGGCTCTCAGAGTTCACGTCATCGCTGAAGGGCAATTTTGCCAGATCGCCGCGGTCGAACGCCAACAGGACACGGCGCAGGAAGCTACCCAGAACGATGCCGCCATTGCCCTGGTAAGACGTCAGGTTGTTCGTATCCCCCTGCGGATAGTTGAACTCCTGCTGCCGCGTCTTCACATACACATCGGTATCGGTCAACTCACCGAAATAGACTTCGGGACGGGTCACGTTGAGGCCATGCACCGTACTCTGGACGGGCATGTTGCTCAGCATCAGCGTGGGCAGCCCTTCCGACGTGAACCCGTTCACAGGGTTCATGGTGATGCCGTAACCATGGGTGTAGATCAGTTTCTCGTTGATCCAGTTGCGGCTGCTCTCGGGCAGCTTTTCCACGTTCAGCTCGCGAGTGGCGAGCATCACCTCGCGCATGGCGCCGTCAATCTCGTATCGATCGATGTCGATGTCGGGGAAGTCGTAGTAAGTGCGGATTTCCTGTATCTGACGCAGCGTGTCCTGCAGGGCGCGCCAGTCCCACAGGCGGATGTTTTGAAGGGTGGCCTGATTGTTGGCTGCATCGACTGCGTTGACGGTTGTCTCAGCAGGAAACTCGCGCTGTGCAAAACGGTCCAGGCCGAAAGCCTGCCGCGTCATCGCGATGTTATTGGCAATATAAGGTTGCTCGCGAACCAATTCATTGGGCTTGACCAGAAAGCTGCTAACGTACCACCCCACCACACCAACGCCGGCATAACAGACCACGACTGGAACGACAGCCGCAATAAGCCAGTAACCACGCGGCGCCCACACCGCGCTGACTGCGGCGATCAACGCACCCAGCACGAGCGCGGCACAAACTACCAACATGCCGGTAAGCGTCACATGCGCGTCGGTGTAGCTTACACCGTCGAAGATTGTGTGGTGCTCAAACAATTGCGCGAAACGTCCGAGATACGTGCGCAGGGCAAGCACCAGCAACAGAAACGCAACCGCGGTGGAGAGCCCACGCCACGGCAATACGATGTAGCTGGCGCGGCGCTCGCTCAACGCACGCGACCCGCCGGCGATCAGGAGGAACAAACCTGCGAGCAGGCAAATCAGCACGGCAAGAGTGAGAAGCCAGCCGGCGATCAGGTTCAATGCGGGCAGGGTGAAGAGAAAGAAGTTCAGCGGCTTGCCAAAGATGGGATCGGCAACACTTCCCGCAGCGTGCGGTGCAAACCAGAAGAGCGCCAGTGTGGGCCACTCGCCCGCCATCGTGCTGCCGGTGGCCAGCGCAATCAACAGCGAGACGGCAATCGCAACAATGCGCAGAACAGGCTTGACCGAAAGACTTACTTCTCGCCCGGCGATGACGATCGTGTGATCGCTCGGCAAATCGTCTCGATGCGCACGATTCAGAAGAGAAAATGCTCCGTAAAGAATGACGAAGGTGGCTGCCGCAAAAGCCGCGAAGATGCCCCATTGCAGGGTCAATGTCCTGAGAAACACATCTCCGTACCCGAGTGACCGGAACCAGAGCAAGTCGACCCAATACGACAACACGGTCCGGCTTCCAAAGACGATGACGGCGATGATCGCGAGAAGAACATAGAATCTGCGGCGACGGCTTCGCGCTGGTTGCTTTGGCCATTCAATCGATTCGAGCAATTTTCACCCCGGTCCTACAAGTGCTTTGATGGTTAGACTTCAAGAAACTGTGTGACGCCTGAGGAATGCAAGCGCCTGTGGAACCTGAACCCAGCGCTCCCCAATCGCGCCCCCTATACTCTAGTCTTCTTCAATCTTCCTTGCAGCAGCGCCTCCTGATCGACGCGCTCCACGGACAATCTCACTGACTCACAAGATCGGCAGGCCGCGTGAGACAAGGCATTCTCATCCATTTCGGGTCTCAGCTTCTGAAAGCCATCCGCGACGCAACGTCTCTGGCGGGATGCTGGACAAATAAGGCTTGATGTCGAGAATCGGCGTCCCGTCCAGCATGTCAACACCGCGCACGTGCAACGATTCGTTTTCGCGGCGCAGCAGTTCGACGACCGTCAAGCCAATTGGATTGGGACGGCGCGGAGAGCGCGTGGCAAACACTCCGTGCGGTCGATTGTCCGTGGGTGGTTTGCCAATCAACTCAAAGTCCCCAGAACGGTCGAATACCCAAATCACATAGAGATGCGAGAAGCCTTCGATATCAGTGAGTCCGAGGGCAAACTCTGGAAGGATCTTGAGCACGCCCTCCGCCTCGTGTTTGGCGCCAGGGCCCTTGGGAATTGCGCCCGTATCCTTATAAGGACTGCTCACGAATCCAATTGGCTGCGGCACAAACATGGGTACAAACACCTCCGCCATTCATACTAAACGTGAGCAGAGCATCCATCCCTGAAGCGCGGTAATTGAACCTGACAAACTCAATGAGACAAGCGGCGGAAAGATGTTGCACGGGGCAATAGACTCTCAGCTAGCTCCGCATTCCATCTCTTACATCTCGGCGCATGACCTGTGGGATGCAACTGGAGGCACTCGAAAGGGCGACACAACGCTGCGGATAAGGACAATTCAGTTTGGCCATCGCTTTTGACCCCCACGGTTGCACCTTCACGATTTCAGCCGGTATCGCAACGCGGAATGCTCCGGCTATAATGGCGCGATGAAAATCAGCAGAAGATCGTTCGTGTCGGGACTGTTGGCCTCGCCGCTTGCCGCCAAATATAGCGCAGCCGCGCAGATGATTGCGCCGATGAAGATCACCAGTATTGAAACCGTGTACTGGAAGTCACGTGACGACGCGCCCTTCTGGCCCCACTGGACCTGGGTAAAGATTGAAACCGACGCCGGCATCTATGGCGTCGGCGAGACCTATCCTCGCAACCCGGTAGAGGCGGCAATGCTGCACAGCACGGCATCAGCGCTCATCGGGCGCGACCCGCGCGACATTGAGCGCATTTGGGCCGACCTGTACCGCACCTTCGACTTTCAGGTAGCGGGCGGTTCAGAGATACGCGCCTTGAGCGCCATCGATCTTGCTCTATGGGATATCCTCGGAAAGTCGCTGAACACCCCGGTCTTTCGGCTCATCGGTGGCCGCGCAAACCCAGCGGTGCGGCTCTACAACACGTGCTTCCCCTATAAATACGACTTCAACACCGAGCCGGAAAAGATCATGCACGAGCTGATCGACACCCGCGGAATCAAGGGAATCAAGATCTGGCCGTTCGATGGCGCAGCGGCACGCAACCAGAACGAATTTATTACATGGAATGATATCGATCAGGCGCTGGCGCCGGTGAAAAAGCTGCGCGATACATTTGGCAGGGAGATCGAAATTGCAATCGAGTTTCACGCGCAATGGAATCTGCCGTCGGCGATCCGGATTGCGCACGCGCTGGAACCCTATAGCCCCATGTGGCTGGAAGACATGCTGATGCCCGGCAACTTCAAGCAGTATCACGAGCTGGCATCTGCAACTTCTCTTCCGTTGATTGCCGGTGAGCGCATGGCAGGCAAGATGCAGTTTGAGCAGCTCTTCGAGTCGCGCACGGTCAAGTACGCAATGTTCGACATCACATGGTGCGGCGGCCTCACCGAGGCGCGCAAGATTGCCGCCATGGCGGATGCAATGGAGCTGCCGATAGCGCCGCACACAGCGGGCGGACCGCTGCTCTTCTATGCCTCCACGCACCTATCCACCGCAGAGCCGAATGTGTGGATACAGGAGAGCTGTCAGCGCTTTTATGAGCATGACTGGCCCCTGATGCTTGAAAATCCCATTGCCCCGAAGGATGGACACATCAGCATGACAGAGGAGCCCGGCTTTGGCATGAAGATCAAGCCGGAGATATGGAACCATCCAAAATCCATCCATCAGGTCACGGGCAAAACGCAGGACTGCTTCCGCCGTGGAGACCAGATAGGATGCGGCACAGGGCCGCAAAAGTAGAAGTAGAAAGGGTCATTTAGCGGCAAGCAAAAATAAAAGATATCGTATAAGTCTTTTAGAATCTTGGTGGGCGGTCAGGGACTCGAACCCCGGACTTCCTGCTTGTAAGGCAGGCGCTCTAACCAACTGAGCTAACCGCCCCACTCGTGGCGGAAGGCCGTTTGCGGCCTTCATTCATCATACCAGCGCTCGTGTTGCTGCGCGCGCCCGGCACCTTGAGTTGATACACTCACCCGGTGACCCGTCTTATTGTGAACGCCGACGATTTCGGTTTGACCGCCGGGGTCAACCGCGCCATCGTCGAACTGCACCGGGCCGGTGTGCTGTCCAGCGCGACGCTGATGGCTCGGGCAGCAGCCACCGAAGAAGCCATCGAGTTGGCCCGCACCACGCCTTCGTTGGGCGTGGGCTGCCACGTGGTCCTGGTGGATGGAGAACCGGTGCTACCATCGCGTGAACTGCCCACGCTCGTCGATCCGCGGACAGGGCGCTTTTACCGCACGCTGGGCGAATTCTTGAAGCGACTACTCAGCGGTCGAATCCGCGCCGTCGAGATTGAAGCCGAGGCAGCGGCACAGATTGCTGTGCTGCACAGCCGAAGCGTTGCCTTGACGCACATCGACACGCACAAGCACACCCACATGTTCCCCGCCGTACTGCGGCCGGTACTGCGCGCGGCCAAGGCTGCCGGGATACATGCCGTGCGCAACCCGTTTGAGCCTGCCTGGAGCCTGCGCGCCACGCCCGGCGCTCCGTGGATTCGACGCACACAGGTCACACTGTTGCGTTGGCTCGAACCCGCCTTCCGGCGCATTGTGGCTGAAGAAGGATTCACAACCACCAACGGCGCCATCGGCGTGCTTGCCACCGGAACCCTCGACGCGGCAACTGTTGCTTGCCTGCTTTCAGCACTGCCCGAGGGCATATTCGAACTGGTAGCGCATCCCGGCTACAACGACGCCGCATTGGCCCAGGCACACACGCGGCTCCTGGCCTCGCGGGAGACGGAGCGCAACGCCCTGCAAGCGCTAAAGCAGTTCCCCGCGCTCGAACTTATTTCCTTCGCGGCACTGCACACGGATGCCGCACACGGACCGGGCACATAGCCAAGTCACGAATCTTCCCCACTGCGATCAACGTCAAAACAAAAGCAGAACGTACAAACTGAGAAGGCTCCATGCGCATTGGCATTACGTGTTACCCCACCTACGGCGGTTCAGGAGTGGTGGCCACGGAACTGGGCATTGAACTGGCCGCCCAGGGCCACGAAGTTCACTTCATTTCCTATTCGCAACCCTTCCGTTTGAGCGGTCGCGACAACGGCATCTTCTACCACGAGGTGCCGGTATCGAGCTATCCGCTGTTTGAGTTTCCTCCTTACGACCTGGCGCTTGCTTCGCGCATGGCGGAGGTGGCGGAGTTCAACGATCTTGATTTGTTGCACGTCCACTACGCAATTCCCCACTCGGTGAGCGCTCTGCTGGCACGGCAGATGCTCGCGGCACGCGGACGGCGCCTGCCCTTTGTAACGACGCTGCATGGCACCGACATCACGCTGGTTGGTTTGGATCGCAGCTATCTGCCCATCACCCGCTACTCCATCCAGGAGAGCGACGGAGTGACCAGCATTTCCAGTTATCTGAAAGACAAGACACTGGAAGACTTCGGCGTCGCGCGGCCCATCGAGGTAATTCCCAACTTCGTCAACTGCGATGTGTACGAGCCGATCAAGGATGTGGCGGCACGAGAAACAGCTCGAAAGCACCTGGCCGCTCCTGACGAAGCGATCCTGATGCACCTTTCCAACTTCAGGCCGGTCAAGCGGGTGATGGATGTGGTGCGGGTCTTCGCGCAGGTGGCGCGCGCCATCCCGGCACAGTTGGTTCTGGTGGGCGATGGGCCCGACCGCTCCTCTGCCGAGTGGCTCGCCCACGATCTGGGGATTCACTCCCGCATCCACTTCCTGGGCAAGCAAGATCGAGTAAATGAGTTATTGCCGCTGGCGGACCTGATGCTGATGCCGAGCGAGCTGGAGTCGTTCGGACTGGCGGCGCTTGAGGCCATGGCCTGCAAGGTACCGGCTATTGCCACGCGCGTCGGCGGGGTGCCGGAGTTGATCGACGACGGGATTACCGGGCTGCTTTATCCAGTAGGCGACGTGGAGGCCATGGCGGCGGGCGCCATTGACTTGCTGAATGACCGTGACCGCCTGGATGCCATGCGCGATGCAGCACGGCTGACGGCGCGGACACGCTTCTGCTCCACACTTGTGCTGCCCCAGTACGTCAAGTACTACGAATCGGTGCTGAACAAATCCATCTAACGCCGCGAGCGTTGGCCTTGGCTTCAGCTCCCTTATCCTTATATGTCCTAAAGCTGGACAGCATCGTTCAAAGAATTCTAAAGTTCACTTCGATCTCGCCGATATGCGCGGCATGGGAAGCACCCGGAGCGAGGAGTGAGCCTGAATGGAAGTCGGCCCAATCACCGGCGTTCGTGCTGTATCGCTTCTGAATGTCAAGAGGACAGGCGACGCCCAGCCCCCGGTCTTCGAGATTGACTCTTCGGCACGAGCTGGAGACGAGGCCTATTCCCCCAGCCACCAGACCCCGGACAGAGGGTTGGAGGAGGAGGATTCCGGCATCGCCGAGGACGACGCCACCCAGCCGGAAACCCCGTCCATGCCAAGCGGAAATCACCCCAGAGTCAGCTTCTTTGCCTGATCCGCAGCCTCCATGTCGATCCAGGGCGGCTACTCAGGGCGACCAAATTTCCTCGAAATAACTTTAAAATATACCCTCAATTCGCAGATTTATATGGAGAATAATTGCGTCTGTATCTTTCCAACTTTACCCCCTTGCTAAGTATCTCGTTTTCGTCTATTTTACTAACTGGTTAGTTAAAAATGACAGCTCAAGCCTCTACCCACGCTGCTTCAGACCGCTCCGCAGAGACCCGTGCCCGCATACTCGACGCCGCCCTGCGCGAGTTCAGCGCTCATGGACTGGCCGGTGCTCGGACGGAACAGATTGCTGCCGCGGCCGGAGTCAACAAGGCGCTTCTCTACTACTACTTCGAAAGCAAAGAGAAGCTCTATACCGCCGCGCTGGAGATGATCGCCTGCAAGATACGCGACCGCTCCATGGCTGTGTTTTTGATCGCAGCCACCCCCGGCGAGAGGCTCCTGCGCACGGCCCTCGATCACTTCGACCGAATTCTGGCCCAGCAGGAGTTCCAGAGCCTGATGCAGCAGGAGATGATGCGCCTCCATAAAGGCGAATCCGGCGCGATGCCTATCCTCATCGAGCGGGTCTTTGCTCCGCTCCAGGCCAAGTACAAGACGACTGTGCAGGAAGGCATCTCTGCGGGCGAGCTGATCGACGTGGATTGGATGCAGATTCAACTGGCTGCGCTGGGCGCCAATGTCTTCTATTTCCTCAGCGCGCCTGTGTGGCGGATGGTGGTGCCGGTCGATCCGTTTGAGCCCAAGGTGCTTGCCGCACGCAGAAAGGCCCTGCTTGAGTTTCTGGGCCAGGCCATCTTTAAGGACAGGCAACACGGCGCGGAGTTGGCCGCCCGCGTATTCGCCGATACCCCCATGCCCGAAGTGAAGGGGAATCAGATCATGTTTGGGAGGAAAGATGAACGCGCGAAATAGGGTTTTTCTGGTCCTGGGCTTGCTCACCGTCGGGTCGTTCATCTGGTATCTGTTGACGGCGCGGCCTCCCCAGGACCTGAAACTGATCGGCACGGTGGACGCCAATGAGGTGCTGGTCAGCGCCAAAATCCCCGGCCGCGTCCAGACGCTGACGATCGACGAGGGCCAGACCGTGCAGGCCGGCCAGCTCATCGCCGTCATTGAAAACGACGACCTGCAGGCTGCGCGGAATGCTGCCGTGGCTACCGTTTCAAGCAACCAGCAGAAACTGGGTGAGACAGTGGAAACCGAGCGCCAGACCCGCGGTGAAGTCAGCAGCGCCACCGTGAATGCCGAGGCCCAGGTGCGTGCGGCCCGCGCCACGCAGGCTCAGGCCCAGGCGCAACTCGACCGCCAGCAGGCCGACTCGCTCCGCACCATTGCCCTTGCTAAACAGGGCATCATGAGCGCACAGGCCAGCGATGACGCCGTCACCAGCCTGCAGGCTGCACACGCTGCGGTAGAAACCGCTCGGGAAAACGTCGCGGCTGCCGAAGCGTCCCTGCGCCAGGCCCGCGCGCACGAGTTACAGGCAGCCGCGGCTGCGCACACCGTGGCCTCCACCCGCGGACTGCTGCAGAACGCCCAGGCCCTCGCCAACCAGGCCGGCGTTGAACTGGGCTATGCCAAGGTGTTTGCGCCCGTCAGTGGCAAAGTCAACGTGCTCGCCTCCCGCCAGGGCGAAGTGCTCGCCGCAGGAGGAACCATCGCCACCATCATGGATCTCTCCCAGACCTGGGTCTACGCGCCGCTGCCCGAGACAGAGGCCGACGCAGTGCAACTGGGCGACAGCCTCCGCGTCGTCATGCCCAGTGGCGCAACGGTCCAGGGAAAAGTCATCGTCAAATCCGCCGAAGCCGACTTCGCTACGCAGCGCGACATCAACGGCGGGCGCAAGCGCGACATCAAGACCGTCCAGATCAAGCTGCTCATCCCCAATGATGGCGAGCGCTTTGTCCCCGGCATGACCGCCGAGGTCTACATCCCCAAAAGCAAACTGGTGAAGCAATGACGTCTTCCCCTCAACCCGGTCATGCCATCAACGGCAGCGCCTCCGCGAGTGCGCCAGAGGCCATCGCCGTCGAGCACATCGTCAAGCGCTACGGCGATTTCGAGGCGGTCAAAGGCGTCAGCTTCTCGGTGGCCGATGGCGAAATCTTCGGCCTGCTGGGCCCCAACGGCGCCGGCAAAAGCACCCTTATTCGCATGATGACCACGCTCATCCCGGTCACCAGCGGGCGGGCCATTGTGGCCGGGCACGACGTAGCCAAAGAGCCCGACGCGGTGCGCCGCATGATCGGCGTCATTCCCCAGGCCCTCACCAGCGACCAGGACCTCACCGTCGAAGAAAACCTGAGCATCTACGCCAAGCTCTACAGTGTGCCCCGCGCCCAGCGCGAAAAGAACATTGCCGAAGTGCTGGAGGCCGTCGATCTCACCAAGTGGCGCACTGCGCAAACTAAAACCCTCTCCGGCGGAATGCGCCGCCGCCTTGAAATCGCTCGCGGCCTGGTTCACGATCCGCGCATCTTCTTCCTTGACGAGCCCACCACCGGTCTCGATCCGGTCTCGCGCATTGCCGTCTGGGAGATGCTCAACAACCTGAAGAAAACCCGCAACCTCACCATGCTGCTCACCACGCATTACATGGAAGAGGCCGACCGCCTCTGCGACCGCATCGCCATCGTCGATCACGGCAAGCTGGTCGCTCTCGGCACGCCCGTCGAACTCAAGCAAAGCGTCCCTGGCTCCAACGTGGTCGAGGTCCAGTTCGCCACCGAGCGCGAAGAGTGGCAGACCCGCCTTGAAGCGCTCTCCGGTGTTACTGAAGTCGAGTCGCAGTCGGCCGGAATGTTTCGCGTCCTCACTTCCAACGGCTCTCAAACCACCACTCAGCTCGTGGAAATGGCCGCATCCCTGGGCGAAACCCTCACCTCCCTCAGCGTTCAGAACACCTCCCTCGACGACGTCTTCGTCCACTACACCGGCCGCCAGCTCCGCGATGAGCAAGTCAAGGCCGTCAACTTCCTGATGCCGCCCCGGCCGGGAGTGCAGCCATGAACAGAATGCTCGCCATTGTCGAGCGCGAGATGCGCAAGTTCTTCCGCTCGCCGGTTCTCATGATCATGTCCATGATGCTGCCCCTGGTACAGCTCGTCATCCTCGGCAATGCCTTCGGCGGCAAGATCCGCGGCGCGCGCGTCGCAGTGGTCGACTACGATCACGGGCCGCAGGCAGTCAAGGTACGTGAGGCCTTCGATTCCGTCGCCGCCAACATCGCCACCTTCACCACGGTCAACTACACCGATGAGAACGAGGCCCGCGAAGACGTGCGCACCGGCAAAGTTGATGCCGCTGTCATCATTCCCGCGCAGTATTCGCGCCGCGTCTACGCGCAAGACGCGCCCCGCATCGGCCTCGTCGTCGACAACTCAGACCAGTTCATGAGCGGCAGCATCGAAGGCGAGATGCAGTCGCTCGTGGACGCCCTCAACCAGCCCGTCATCCAGGGCCGCGTCGTCAAAAACATCGCCCTCGAAATCGTCGAACTTTACCCCTTCGTCGAGTACATGAAGTACCTGCTCTCCGGCTCCATCGCCCTGGCCATGTACATCTCGGTGATGATCGGCGGGGGCATGTTGTATATCGACGACAAGGCCCGCGGCGTGCACGAGGGCTACCTCGTTACCCCCATCAGTAAGCTCGAACTGGTGATGGGCCTCAACATCGCCGGAGCCATCAAGGCTGTTCTCTCAGGCATCTCGCTCACGGTGATTGGCTCGCTCATGGCCGGCCTCGGCGTCATCTTCCATCCCATGGCGCTGTTGCAATTGTTCCTGCTCATCCTCGGCACATCCATTGCCTTCAACGGCATGATGTTCCTCATGATGGTGCGCGTGGATGATCCTCTCGTGCCTCGCGCCATGTTCGGCGTCCTCAACACACTGCTGTTCTTTCCCTCGGGCGCCATCTATCCCATCGCTGCCTTTCCGCCCTGGCTCCGCGCCATCGCTATCGTGGACCCCTTCACCTACGCCATCCACGGCTTCAAAGCCATTCTGCTCAAAGACGGAGGCTTCGCCGCTATCCATAACGACCTGCTCTTCCTGTTTGCCTTTGGCATCGGCACCCTGCTCATTGCAACGCCCCTGTTCAAACGCACGCTCTGATGTGTCATCCCGGGTTTCCCAGAGACTTGTCATCCTGACCTTCCTCTGAGATTTGTCATCTTGTAGAGAGCGCAGCGAAGTCGAAGGACCTGCATTGAGTCCTTCTTGAACAACCACAGATTTCCGGCGGGCAAGCTCACAGTCCGGAATGCAAACAGGCGGTCCACTCCTTGTGGGGGAGCGGGCCGCCTCGCTGCCTTGCGGCAAACGCCGGACGCTCCACCCTCTTGAGACTGGCATCCCCGCAACCTACAATCAATCAAGGAGCAAGGAAAAGATGATCCTGGAGACCTTTCCCGTCGGCCCGCTGCAATGCAACTGCACCCTGATGGGCGACGAGGAGGCCGGCGAAGCCATCGTCATCGATCCCGGCGACGAAGTCGGCCGCATTCACCGCCGCCTCGCCGAGCACAACCTCAAACTCAAGCAGATTCTTGTCACCCACGCCCACATCGATCACGTGGGCGGGGCGCTCAAGCTCAAGCGGCTCACCGGCGCCCCCATTTTTCTGAACGAAAATGACCTGCCGTTGCTCGACATGATGGCGTCGCAGGCCGCGTGGCTTGGCATCCCCACTCCCGAGACAGCCCCGCCCGATGAGCGACTGACCGACGGCCAAAGCGTAGGCCTCGACCACTACCCGGCCCAGGTTCTGCACACTCCCGGCCACACACAGGGCTCCGTCTGCCTCCACTTTGTGCCGCTCAAAATGGTCATCGCCGGCGATACGCTCTTTGCCGGCAGCATTGGCCGCACCGATCTGCCCGGCGGCAACTTTGAGCAGATCATCGACTCGATTGAGACCCGCCTGCTCGCGCTTCCCGACGAAACCAAAGTTCTGCCCGGTCACGGACCCGCCACCACCATCGGTTACGAGCGAAAAAAGAATCCCTTCCTCCGGACGCAGTAATCCGCGACACTTAACCTTTTTAACTTATTATTTTTGAAAGATATATAC
>VFSW01010394.1_pt1 | contig 13200 bp, 4 predicted proteins | sample 5358111 | NCBI WGS metagenome assembly VFSW01 (sample SAMN11554181, study PRJNA540505) | mine drainage metagenome | isolation source: sediment from site ElyBrook_90M | place: USA: Ely Copper Mine, Vershire, VT | collected 2017 | reverse complement strand
CCGTGCCGAGCTTCGGCCTGGCTGACTGACGAGAGAACACAAGTGATTCAGGCCGTCCTGCACAGAGCATCGTGCGTACTGGAGCGGTAGAGGACACGCCGTGTCGTGGCCAGCCATTCGCTATTACGGCGGAAGAGTTCCGCCATATGCCCGCCTCCGTGCCCCACCGCGTCGAACACGCGCACGACCCAGTGCCCCGCTCCAATGGGATCCACTGCCATCCTGATCTCGCGTTGGTCGAGCTCCAGCGTCTCCGCGCCCGCCTGCGCCAGCGCGTGCCCTAGCGTCGTCAGGCTCACTGCATCGATGTCTGGCATCTCTGTGAACTCGAAGCGAACGAGGTCCGTAAACTGACGCGCCGCAAAGGTCACGTTGCGTAGCACAGTCGCCTCGCCTGTCGCTCCGAGACACGCCTGCCCACTCCCCTGGTAGAGCGGAACATGCCGGGCGAACCCGGCCGGCAGCTCTCTGGCCCCATCGGCTTTGGCCGCCCGCTCAGATTCCGCATAGCCGCAGGACGTACAGATAGCGAACCCGTGGCCGCTTGTCCCGTTGTTCGCGGCGATCAGCTCGACGTTTTCCAGGAATGACGCCCCCAGCCCGGCCAAGCCACCGTAGTCCGGCGTCGCCATCGTCGGGCGTCCAGCGGCATGATTGATGATCAGGTCCACGACCCCGACGCGATGGCGCTGCCCGTACCACGACGGTGGATCCGATACCGCCGTAGCATACCCGTAGCGCGGCACGAGCAGGCGCTCCGGGCGCTTGCTCATCCTCGCAGTGCACCCATCGACGCCGCAGCGTTCGTCGGGAGCATCGAGGACCGTAAGGCACTTCGAGTGACCGTCCTCGCAGGTATGCCGCCAGAGCGTGACGCCCACCATGTCGTCCTGGTCATGGCCCCATGCCCTCTGGACACCGCGGGACCTCACGAACTGCCCTCCAACAATTACTACCGATCCCGGGACGTATTCCGCGACCGCAATCGAGCCGTCGCGCTGCAGTTTGAACCTGTTCACGCCGTCCTTGCCGACGTTGACCACAAGCGAATTAAGGCCGATCGGAAAGCCGTAGCGCGGAAGGAACTTGCGGTTCCCGAGCTCCTCCACGACGGTGGCCTCTCGGAGTTCGCGGGCTTGCCTGGCAAGGGCGTTCATCCTGAACTTCGCTGACCTAGCACCACTCTTTCCATCTTTGTCCCACTGCCTCACGACCCGCTCATAATCCGACCGCCATTCCTTGATCGAGGCGACAAAACGCTGTGCGACACCTGCGATGAACGGGGCCCAGTCAGTCGTCTGCCGCTCAAAGCCTGTCCCAGCGGCGAGCAGTGACGCGCGCGCGCGAGTCTCCCCCCCCTCCCTGCCAAGGTGATCGAGGAACCGGAGGAATTCCGCAGACAGATCTGGTTCCAACTCATGACTCCACCACGGCTCCGGCCGGCGCATGCCCATGGCGACGGGCGTGGGCGGCTGTAAGATGGCTGGTCCGACGGAGCCGTCCTCGAGATAAGGCAGTCGGGCCACACCGCAGAACGCGCCGATCTTGCCGAAGGCGTCCATCGCACCCGCCCTCTGGTCGAGCGGCCGGACAGCCTGGAAGAACTCGCCAAGCAGCATAGCCTGCAGGTGGCGCCGGGCGATGCCCTCCCTTTCAAGCATCACATTGGCACGCCGAAGCTCTCGCCTGAAGAACGACTGGAAGTCATCGAATGCCGCCTGATCGTAGGGGCGTCGCCGGGCGAACGTGCAGACAATCGACGCGCCGTCAGTCCGCCGTCCCGCCCGGCCACCGCGTTGAAGATAATTGGCAAGGCCCGGCGGCATGTTCGCCATCAGCACACCGCAGAGGCCGCCGATATCGATGCCGACCTCCATCGTCGTCGTCGCGCTCAGGATGTTTCGGATCCCCTTTTGGAACAGCTCCTGCAGCCGTCGATTCTCGTCCGGAGAAAGCTGCGCGGAGTGCTCATCAGCCCACAGTCCAATCCGAATGGCCTGTTCCTCGCAATAGGACTGTCGGGCCCGCGCAATGCGCGGATTGAGATCGATATCATCCCGACCGACCCTAACCAGCCGGCCGTCAGAACCCCGTATCGGCGCGCAGCCGAGGGCAGCCCTGGGCCAAACTATCCCGGTTCGGGGACACTGGTTCACCTCTTGAGGTGCGCGCAGGCTCAGATCGAAAAATCGGATCCGCAGCGCATCGACAATCGTACGGGCGCCACCCTGGCGTTCGCCAAACTCGAGCCAAGGCAGCGACCGGCCACGGGCGCATTCCAGGAGTTGTCCGAATGCTGCCTCAAGCAGCGGAAGCGTGAGCGTCTCCGCATCCGCTGCCGCCACCCCCGCCGCCCTCAGCACAGCGCTCACGAATCTCGTCCGGCGCGTGGCTCCCGGCCGTGCGGGCAGGAAGGACGAGAGCGCGTGCGACGAGCTATTCAGCGACATCCATGTGCCGACTGGATAGTATGACGCCAGACGATCGAGATCCTCGTTCCCAAACGTCACGCATCGGTTCATGCGGATGGTGTCGCACAGACAGGCGAGGAGCTCGGGCCAGGCGCCCGCCACGGCGTGCGCAACTGCAGGGTCCGGCAGGAGGCCGGCTAGTCCATCGGGGACCATCAGATCCACGAGACCAGGGAATACAACCTCCCCCAAACCAGCCGTCTCGAGGCTTAGAATCGACGGGACGGGGACGGCGAACTCGCGGGCGAGGATCGCGTCGAGCCGTTTACGGATGCTGTCCCGGTTCTCCTCCCAGCGCTCCTGGTTCCAATCGGACGCCTTATGGAACTGGCCCCTCTCCCGATCGAAGAACTGTTCGATGAGTGGGTGCTCCTTCATCTGAGCCAACCAGAACCGCATGGTACCGCCAGCCGACGCCGCCGTCATGGCTACCCGGCACTCGGCAAGCTCCTGCTCGGCAAGCTTGCGCTCGGCACCCTTAGCGTCCTGCAACTCCGCCAGAAGCCGTTGTTCGGTCCGCCTGAGCCGTTGCAATTTGGTGTCGTTCAGTGTCGCGTCACGGAGACAATCCGCGATCATCGCGCGGCTCATTTGGATTTCGTGCGTGGCTGTCAATGCGGGACCAAGCCGCGCGGCGGAGGGACGACTATCGTTGAAGGCGATCAATCTCCTGCCTTCAGCGGGTAGCCAGGCGCGATCCCGTCCCGTCCAGCGCGGCATGGAAGCAAGCATGGTCTCGGCGGCCATGCCCAATCCTGCGGTGTCGCCAAGCTGGACCAGCTCGAAATTCCCATCCTCGCAGGTGGGGCATTCCGTATGAATCGCGAGCCTGACGTGCGGATGAATGGATTCACAGCGACCGTCGCTGAGTTGATATGGCGACCACACGGTTGCCGCCTCGTCAGCCGGCCTGAGGAACAGAATCGAGGAGCGATCCGCGCCCTCCTCCTCCCCTTCCTCGTCGTTACGTCGATCCGCGTTCTCGCGCCAGTCGCGGGCAGGCCGGAAGCGGTTGTCGACCTTACTATGAACGGCGGCCACAAACCACTCGCCACAGGACCGACAACGAGCCAGGGGCAAAGTTTGGGAATCGCAGGCCGGGCACGCTTGGTGAGCGCTGGATAGCACGGCACCGGCGCCCGGCAGGCGATACGTGCTCGCGTGCGTGCATGCCGCATTGACGCACGCCATTGGGGCGACCGGACTGCGAACGAGAAAGTGGATCTTATGCGGGAATAGGGGAAGCTCGGTCGCGTTTAGGCGGGCACGTGCGCCAAGCCGCAGGACACGCTCTGTCGCTGTCCGGGCGGCCCTATCGTTGCGACCCCACAGAGCGTTGCTCAGGTGCCCAAGCGGGATGATCTCGCCGGCCTTGCTCGCCCGCCACAGCGTGTCCTGCACTCGGTGCATGATCGGCGCGCGGGTCAGCATTTCAGCGAGCGCACTGGCGGGGCGGGTATTGTGGATTGCGACCTCCCGCGCCCGTCGTCCCGCGAGAGTGTCGCAACGATCTACTACCTGCGCCGCCAGTGTGCGGTCCTCGACCAGGCCATCCTCGTCCATGAATGGCGTCATCGGCAGCAGGTCGGGGATGTTTTCCGGAGCAAGGTCGACTGCGGGCGGATCGGGTTCAACAAGTGGAGGACGAGTCTTCTCTCCCTCGAGGATGTGCACGTCCGCCGGTGACCGGGAGAACAGCGTCGCGCTAAACTCCTTGAGATCACCACCCAGGGTGGCCGAAGCGCCCAGCCACACGACATCCTCGTGCCGGAGACCGCACCTGAGCAGAACGCGGCGAAGCAGCAAGGCGATCTCTGCTGCAAGCGTGCCCGAGTAGAGGTGCATTTCGTCCAGAACCACGACACTGAGGTTCTTTCCGAAGAACGGCGCATCCTGAGGGCGGATGAGCATGTACTCAAGCATTGAGTAGTTCGTAACGAGAACGTCCGGTGGGTTCTCCCGCGCTTCCTTGCGCGTCCTAACCCGTGACCGATCAAAGACCGGGTAGTTGGCCTTGTCGGCCGCCTTCGGGTCCTCGGGTGTCTCGCTGGTGAAGTGGAACAAGCGGCACGCGTCCTGTCCCTTCATCCACCCATGAAGGCGCTCAACCTGATCGTTAACAAGCGCGTTCATGGGATAGAGCACGATTGCCCGGACGCCCCCGAGTGCCTCCGCCCGTCCCCGAGCGTGGAGGTCATCTAACAGCGGCAGGAGAAACGCCTCCGTTTTCCCCGTCCCTGTTCCTGCCCGAACCACCACGACGGGTCGGTTCGGTACAGGCCGCCTCACAATGTCGATGGCTTGAAGTTGGTGTCGGTAGAGCGGGCGCTTGGTCAACGAGGCATCGGTCCGCGCAAGCTGGTCCCGGAGCGCCGGCGCGAAACCCCCGTTCGCGACCAAGTCATCGATGCTGGTGCCGCTGCTGGCCGCCGGAAATATACCCTCTATGAAAAGTTCGCTCGCGGACCCGGCATCGCCATCCTCGCCGCGCCAGACCTGTCTTACGCGCGCTTGAAGCGCGGGGTCGCGCATGTAAGCGTCGGCCGCCGCGATGTCGACCAGTCTGTCCTGCATCTGCTCGCGAGTACGAATAGCGTCGATCTGGAGAGTCTTTTCGGTTTCCACGTCCCGTGTCCTTCAACGCTCGATCCTGGCCAGCTTGGCAAGCAAATGGACGGCCAACCAACGCCTGGCCGGGGCCATGGTCAGCACTGTCGCGAGATTTTGGTCATGAGTTCGGGTACTGGCTTGGAGGCATTCAACCAGGCCAACGACGCGATGCTCGCGTCGAGCTTCGATGCAAGGAAATTGCGGTCCAGGCCGGTAGTCTGAAGGGCATTGTCGAGGAGCGCCTGCTCGACGACTTCGGCGAACTGTGCTTCGGATACGCCCGCTGCTAGCCCAACGGTGTCCCTGGACCCCAAGCATCTGATCAGCCTGTCCACCGCCCGCCTGCGGTCATTATTCGGTATCGACTGCAGGGCGCGCGCCAGAACACGCACCATTGAGCAAGGCACTGCCGCGACCAGACGTTCCAGTAATGAGCTCTGTGCTGACCCATCCCGTTCGGCGCGCAGGAACCCTTCCAGCAAGGACTCTCCAAGCTTGGGCCCGGCGTCCCACCTCTCGAGCAGTCGTCCGATCACATGGGAGCCTGCCGGGCTCGCTGGCAGGCTGCCCAAGGTCTGCAGCCCCTTGCCCCCGTCCGCTCGAAGCTTGACGAGCGTCGCCGAGACAACGGAGGGAGCCAACAGCGGAAGTCGTCCAAGAGCTGCCAAGCGTAGTGTGTCGGGCCATCCCGGCGCGTTGGCAAGAAATAGGGTGGTAGCTGCGGCAAGGTCGGCCGCGAGGATGGCGCTTCCGAGCAACGCTGAGCCATGGAATAGACAGACGCCGTCCACACGTTCCTTCGGGCTGACAAAGGAAAGTTCAGTTGAAGCGATGGTGTTGGCGGTAGGCACCAGTGCCATGACACCCTGCTCTGACCAGGCGAGCGCCCGATGCTGCTCAGTCCAGCCGATCGGGGTGGTGAGGCGGAGTCTTATATCGCCGTCCATGCACTCCCCGCCGAGGACCTCGCCTGTGTGGACGACAAGTCTCGCGAGCGGAAGGCGACTCTCATTTACGTTGAACTGCCGCGGCGCGACGGCCAACTCCTCGCCGAACCCCAGCAGCTTGCGGTCCAGAACGACACCCTGCTCTCGATAGGTCATCACCGAGCGGGGGCCCTCAAACACGATCCAGTCCGGACTCTCCTCCGCCTCCGGCAGATAGATCCACAAGCGTGCCCGCCCGTCCCTGGCAGTGAAGAAATCAGCCGTAGAGTCGAGGGGCCGCCATTCGCCTTGGTCCCGCAGGACAGCTCCATCCGGCGCGCGCGCCAAGGACAACGTCGCAGGCACACAAACACGCTCTCCATCGATGAAGCCGTCTAGCCGGCCCCGACGTCGGAGAGCGTCCATTCCGGGCAGGAGTTTGAAGCCGGGGAAACGCCATGCGCCGCCATCCTCCTGAGCGGCCAGTCTCTGTCCACCTATGTTGGCCCGGTATGGAATAAATCACGATAGGGCTCGTAGAAGGATGAGGTCTGTGCTCATACCCCACCTAGCAGAGGGACTGTCCAAGCGCAGGTCGGCGTGCATGTCGATAGCCACCCGGCGAGGCTCCGACTGCTGCTCCGCCTCCCAGAGGACTTCGCCCTCACAGGACACCGTAGTTCCGACCGGCAGTCCGGACCGGAAGATTTTGAGTAGATAGATTCCGTCGAGGCTGTGCTCGTCGTCGGGATCGACTGACACCGATAGGGAATGGTGCAAGAGGAGGGCGATGCCACCGGTCCGAGGCAGCGGGGAGAGAAATGGATCGAACCCACGGATGTGGCTGGCAGTCAGCGGGAAAGCGAGGAGGTAGTCTTCAGGTGCCCATAACCACACCGATTGCGTCTCCAGAACCTCGCCTGCGCGCTCTAGGCGAAATACGCGCTCGGCGGCACCGCGCAATCCGAGACGGACGCGACGCTGGTCCGGGTGCCATCGCACTGACCCACCCTCATTAACCTCGCCGCCGATCCGGAAACCCTCGCCATGCATGACTACGGGCCCTGCCGTTACGAGAAGGCGCTCGGGAAGCGCCACCGTGAAGGCCTTGCCGTCTTGATCGAGTTCCACATCCAGTGTGCCGAAGGGTTGCTTGGAATTCGGCCCCATCCCAACGCGAGCGCGCTCGTAGATGGCGGGAAGACCGCTCCCAAGCTCGCTCTGCTGCTTCTCTTCGATTCCAAACGCTATTGGGTCGCTCTTCTGGCTCGGGCTCGATCTGTCTGGAAGGCTCGTCGTAACCGTCCGACAAACGTCATCAAGCGACCAGCCCGGCCACCACTCCATCTGGCGCGCCATCGAGCCAACCGCCTCACGCCCAACAAGCCCGCGGCGGTATGCCTGCAACGCGTTCCATGCGCAGGCCATCGAGGCTGAGTGGTTCGATCCCGGGGCAACAAGTTGACGGAGCGCTACAGGCGGCTGGCTGCTTCTCAGCCAGCGCGGAAGAGCATCGAGGTCATTCCTCAAGAGACCAGCCTGAAGGGCGAGGAATGACGACCAGGGGTCTGACTGAAACGAGAACGCGCGGCGAAGCTGTTGACTGTCGAAGATTCGCCCCCGCATCCCCTCTCCGCACGCGCTCAGAATTGCCGTCCACACGGCATCGTCCGAGCCGCAGCTCGCGCGGATCGCTGCGGAGAACCCGGCCAGCATGGTCAGTCCCTCGAGTATGCGGGGCGATCGGGCGCCGCTGCTCGCCTCCGTAGCGGCGTCGCGCAATGTTGCCCGCCCCAGCCAACCGATCAGCTTGACCTCGTCGTCCGGATTCAGGATCTGCGCGATCGAGCACCGCTCGGTCGGCGGTAATTTCGACAAGGCCGCCGCCAGGCGGCTTCCCGCTTCAACAATGAAGTGGTCCGAGTCGGCGTCCAGCCCTGACAACAGTTCCTCCCGCGGGGCCAGCCCGGAGTGACCGAGACTGGCCATGGCAATGTCCAGCGTATGACCGCTCATCGGCAGCGGCAGAGAAGGGTGCTCTGGGCGCCGATCCTCGACAACATCGCCGAGCTGGTTCCTGAGCTGCCACATGGCTCGGCCGTCGGCTGCAAAGGTCGAAGGGTCATCGGACATCGCCATCTGCATCTCGCGCAAGGGCGAGTCCGAACCGAAACCGCCGCGTGCAATCACCTCCTCCAGCACTTCAGCTAGGTGCATTGCTCTGTCTGCGCACGACAGGATGGTACTCGCCCCCGCCCGCCGGCTATCGGCTGCCTTTAGGCGGCCGTCGAAGACGAAGCCCGCATGAATGGTAAGATTGGTGAATTTTGCTAATACCTCGACGGCTGCGCGTGGTAAGCCAGAGACGTCAGAGATAGCTCCGACACTGGCCCAGCGACGCTGGCCCTCGCCGGCGACATGGGCAAACGCCGCTCTGAGCGCTGCCACGTGTTCATCGCGCCACTGGGTTGCGGTGCGCCCGCCTTGGAGAGACCAGCCGATCCTACTAATGGGGTCAAAGAGATAACGGATGTCGGAATCCTCATCTTTTCCCAGCCGAAGTAGTATCGAGAGAGCCTCCGCGTCATCCGGGGCGAGGGCCTTGCGGATCCAGTGATGCTTCGTGTCATCGAGGAGGACGACATCCTCACGGGAGGCGGCCTCAAGCACCGTGGTGGCTAGCCGCTGTGCATGGCAGAACAGGGTGAGGACAGCCGGGTGCTGCACGGCCCGAAGGGCAAGAATGTGCGATGCGAGCCGATCGACTGCACCGGCTTCGATTTGGCGGACCCTTTCACGGGTCACCCCGTGGCCACGTGCGATTTCATCTAGTGTTTCGTCTGCAGTTCGCCTTCGCAGCACCTCGCGAGCGCGTTCCGATAGGCATTCCATAAGCGCTTCGACGACAGATGACAGTGGAACTGAGGCGGCCATAGCGGCGCCGAAGGCGAGGAACCTGCCGTCCAGCCAACGCTCTAAGGCGACCAGAACATCGAATGCTCCGTTGTCTGAGGTTCGCCAGTCGTCCACCTCGTCCTGCGGGCCGAAGCAGAGCCAATGAAGGTCGCGGCCAGTCCCATCTACCGGAAACGGATTGATGCGCACAGTGGATAACCGCAGCCCGATCCTGCGGATTGCTACGAAGCCCAAGGCGCGCCGGGCGGCAGCCTCACCCCATACATCGGTAAGGCACCGCTCCTCTGTGATAACGCAGTCCTCCGGAACCTCATCTGACGCACTCAGGCAGTCGCAGAACCGGTCCGAAGCGGCCGCCTCGACAGGCATCTCGATCACGTTACCGGCAACCCGCTGCGGCGCCTCGGCAAACGCAGAAGCCCCATCCATTATCCTTGGCGACTGGCAATCGGAGTCCTGCCCATTGGTGGAGCACGCAACTTGGGTCTCGGTTTGTGTCGCTTCGTCCTGCATGCGTTCAGCCAAGCAGCTCCCCTTGGTCCCTGTTGCGCGATCTGGCGACTTTTCGGCGCGGACTCGTTAGGAGCGCCGCGGCTATCGAAGCCTTCAGGTCCTCTACCGGAACGACCGGTCCGACGCAGATGCGCTCCAGAAGGTCTGCCTGTCTCGTTTCCAGGGCTACGAGGCGCCCGAGGACATTCAGCACATTCAATAACTCCGTCGTGTATTCGGCAAGCCAGCCTTCTGGTTGAATTTCGCCCAGAGGTGATGGCTGTCTTCGGTCGCCAATGATCGGACGGCTGCGGTCGTGGCCCCGGTAGCTGAACCAATGCGTCAGAACCTGCTTGCCTGACACCTCGTAAGCCCACACCGGTGGCGATACGTTATCCACATGACCAGCTCCTACCTGAAGACGGTGTGCGGCCACGTTGTACGAGATCACATCCGGCATCGCGTCGGCTTCAGATGGAATTCCGCCGTCGTCCGGCACCTTTGGCCGCTCGTTTTCCGGCAGACGTGGTGCGCTCGCGGGCCGCCCGTCTTTCGGGGAGGTGAACCGTTCACCGAAGGTGTGCAACCAGACAACTTCGTGACCGAGCTTAGCTGCCTCCGCAAACAGGGTGGGGTCCGCGGTCATCGGGATGCGCAGACCAGGTTGCACCAGGTCAGGCGCAAAAGGAGCGGTGTAAGCAGGATGAGACGCGACCGCGGCGATGTAGGCGAAGCCATCCTCGGCCGAGACAGGCTTGCCATAAGTCTCGCCCAGCTTGGCTAGCAAGCCGGGTTGCATGTTTGGTTGCGTTCCCGCAGCATCAGACCAAAGCGGGAAGGCGCGTCCGCCGCGACCCGCGTAGTGGTGCAGGTCGGGAATCAGAGCCGTGAAGGTCAAGGCCGGCCCATTCAGCGGTGTGCGGTCGTGAGGAGCAGTCAGGTACACTTGGCGAGCTGAATAAGTATCCCACAGCGTAGGGTTCGGTCGGTTGAGCAGGCGATTATCGGGGATGATCCATTGGCGGTCGAAAGAACGAAACCCGTAGCGCACCGGTGTAATGACTTCGCCCTTGTCCTTGGCAACTGAGACGGCGCGATACTCGTGACCGTATAGACCATCGGACAAGACTTTACCGGTATGCCGATCTCCCAACTCAATGTCAGATCCATGCGGGTGAAACAGTACTTCCTTCCGTTTCGGATCGGTCTCTGCCGTCAGCTTCTCCCATCGTCGTTTGAGGGACTGGTGATCCGGCGCGATGATCCAAGTCCGGCCCGGCATCACCCCTGACCCGTTATAGACAAAGAAGTCACTCAATGCCGGATAGGTTGCCCAGCCGCCTGTCGCCGCCGGAAGGAAGGGCGCGCGCCAGTCCACCCGACAGTCTGTCCACGCTTCGCCGTCCAGCGTCAGTGCAGCCAACGCTTTGAACTTCTGCTCACGGCTGCCCGCAGGCAGTGACCGAAATAGTACCCGCGCGGGCTTGTCCGGGTCGGGCTTTCCCGTGCGCGCCGCGAGCACAATGCATACCGGCTGCTGCACCGCCTGAAAGACGCGGGTCCCCACCCCGGGCTGATGCCCTTCCGGTGAGCAATCTATCACCCAGATCTCGTCGGTACTGCGACGCAGATCGTCGCGCATAGCTTTGAATCCTGGCCCATTCAGGAATCCGGCAACCGTGATGAAACAGACGATACCACGGGAGTCCGGCGAGGATTGCGGCGCCGAGGCACCATCGCCGAATACTTTCCAGGTCGCCCAACGCCAGAAATAGACGTAGAGGTTCCGCAGGTGCTTTGCGTGCGCGCCGACACCCCACGCCGCAGGCGGCAGCCAGCGTTCCAGTGGCGCCTTGGCGTTGGCGCTACCTGACTCGACCCAGCCTCCCTTCCCTTTGGCTTTCTCTTTGTAGGGGGGATTGCCAATAACAACGGTGATCGGCTCGGCGCGTTTCACCTTATTTGCTTGTCGTCGTGATTCGGCCAGCGGCTTCAGGATTTGCGGGATGTACTCGTTCTCTTCGTCTGGATTGCCGAGCGTATTGGTGATGTAGAGCCGCAGGCGAACATCGGCCGGCACGATTCCCTTTGCCTTTACTTCCTTTGTCTTAAGAAGGTCAGCGACTTCTGCCAGCAGCCGCAGCTGCGCGACCGCGAACGGCCCGAACTGAATCTCGAAACCGATGATGCGCTTCAGGGCGTCCCTGACTACGCCTGGCACCGCCCCTGCGCCTTGATCACTCGTGGTCGTCTTTGCAATGCGCCGCAGCACGCCGAGCAAGTACGTCCCCGTCCCCATGGCTGGATCCGCCAGCGGCACGTCCATGGAGGCGAGGCCTCCCGCCACTCCGAATCGGGTTGCGTCGCGCAGCGCCTCGTCCACCAGGCGTACCATAGCCGTCACGACCTCGGGTGGCGTGTAGTATGAGCCGGTCTGTTTGCGCAGGGTGTTGTCGTAGGCCTCTAAGAAATGTTCGTAGAAGTAGAGCCAAGCCTCCGGGTTGCCCTTGCCGATCGCCGCCCAATCCACACCTTCCAGCACTCGTATCAGGGTGCCAAGCGAGGTCTTCAGCGCGTCCTGACCATCAGCGTCGTCCGTGAGCACCCGGAATGCGGCACCGATCATCGTGTTCGTTTTGGCCAGTGCCCGGGCAACCCGGTCCAGACCGTCGGCCAACGAGATGTCCTGCGCCCGCGCCACCAGCAGGCCGAAAGTCACCGCTTGCGCGTAGCCGTCGGCGAACTGCTCATCCGTCGCCTCGGGGAACAGCAGCCTGCGCCAATCCTCGGCCAACCCAGTAAGCGCCGGGGTACCAAGTGCGAGCTGTTCCGTCACTTCATCGCGCAACAAGCGGCAGAGTCCCGCGCTCACTTCGGCCAATGCGGGTGCGCTGGTGGGCGCAATCGGTTCCCAGCGGAGAAAATCGGAGAATAGGCGCCCCAAGCTGGGCGGGGCCGCGAGGGCCTTTCCGGCCGTTTCCACGTCTCCGTCGAGCTCCACGACTTCGCCATGCAGTTTGCCATCGCGCCACAGCGAGAACGCATTGCCATCCGTGTATACGAGGTTCGGAAGGGACTTCAGCTTATCCCATTGCGCGCGGTCGTGGTCGTCCTTGAACTTCCTCGGATCGGCGCCTTTACCTGGCGCCTTAACTTCGACGAAGCCGACGAGGGCGTTCTTCACCTTGATGGCGTAGTCGGGCCGGGTCTTGAGCGCCGAGAGGGATGCTTCGCCGACCGGGACCACCTCGCTTGATTTGAAGCCCAGGATGTTAGCGACGTCCACGACGAGGGATTCTAGAGGTGCCCGGAGTTGATCCTCCGGGGCGCCTGCCGCCCCCTTGCCGGACAGCTTTGGCTTCAGGGTAGCACCGAACCGGGACACCGCCTCGGCCAACGGGTTGGTGACCTTCAAACGCGATCTTGCTCCAGAGGAGTCGGGGATCCGCTCCGCCTCATCGAGGCTAGCAGTCGCCCTTTAGATCGCCAAACCATCTGTCCCGCGTGAGGCAGGCTTGCTTGAGGCTTCCAGCCCAGGGGGGTGCCAATGCCGCCGGCTGTGGAGCGCAGCCAGAAGGAGCCTTGTCGCCTTTCTCGTGGCTGCGAGGGCCGAATCAGGGTATATCTGGCGGGCGAGGCACGAAAATTCGCTCGGTTTACCTACACAGCTCCTACACAGCCAAAAACACCACGTTTATTGTATGCAATATCAATGCGTTACGACGGCAATCCCTCCCGCAAGGGGAGGGGAGAGGCGCGTTCGTTCAGCGCGCGGGCACCGCGCG
>VFSW01010393.1_pt1 | contig 13200 bp, 9 predicted proteins | sample 5358111 | NCBI WGS metagenome assembly VFSW01 (sample SAMN11554181, study PRJNA540505) | mine drainage metagenome | isolation source: sediment from site ElyBrook_90M | place: USA: Ely Copper Mine, Vershire, VT | collected 2017 | reverse complement strand
ACGGGAAGATGTAGAACATCTTCGACTGGCCGCGGGCCTTCAATTCGGGCAGCCGCGCGGTGAAGTCTTCGAGCGAAAAGGTCTGGTGATGCACCGCCATCGGAATCAGGGGCCGCACCCGGATGGTGGCCTCATAGACGATTCCGAAAGTGCCGTAGCTCGACCGCACCAGTTGCATCAGGTCGGGCTGGCTCTCGGTCACCTCCAGCAGGTCGCCGGACGGAAGCACCATTTTGATGCTGGTGACATACGAATTGACCTGGCCGAATTCGCCCGGCATGGACGCGTCCTTGGTGCCGCAACAGGCCGCGCTGCCTACCGAGAGGCTCCCGATTTCGGTGTTGACGTAGAATTGCAACCGGTGCTTTTCGAGTTCCTGCGCCACATCGATGTAGATCGCGCCTGCTTGCGCGGTGACCGTGTCGCCACCGATATTGAGGATGGCGTTCATCTTCGCCATCCGGATCAGCGTGCCTCCGTCCGCGGTGCCGCAGGGAGAAGTGGAATGATTGGACCCAACGGCCCGCACCGGCGATGGGTACTGCCCTGGATTCTTCAAAACGGCAATAATGTCATCCACGGATGCGGCGTCGACAATGACGGCGGGATGAGAAACGATGTTGCCAAACCAGTTCGTTACAGTGGCGGCCATGTTGGATCATTCTATACCGCGCGCCTGGAACGGTCGTGTGAGAATTTACATGAGACGAAAAACCGATCGTAATAGGCAGTACGCTTCTTACGCGCCGCTACCGCCCAGCGCGGCGAGCAGATTCTTCCCCACCGGCGAACCCAATCCCGTGCACGCATCCCAGCCCTTGGCTGCCGTAAATGAACCGTTGTTGCCTTGGGTGATATCCCTGAAAGCCTGCGTGGAAGCGGAGAGCCCATACAGAGACGGCTGAAGAAATCCGACGGATTTTCCCAGTTTCTGGTTGAGGAGAGCGATCAAGCCGCTCCACAGCGGCGCCACGGCGCTGGTGCCGCCAATGACCAGGGATTGTCCGTCCACCTGGACCTGATAGCCGGAATTCGGGTCGGCATCACCTGAAACGTCGGGAACGCCCCGGCCTGAACCGGAAGAAGTGATTCCGGATTGCCACGCAGGCAACGCAAACTGAGTACTGAATCCGCCGCCGGTGGCGCCCCCTTGCGCGCCGTCGTTCCACACCGTTTCGCTGGAGATCTTGCCGTTGGAACTTTGCAGGCTGTTACCCCCGCACGCCAGAATGTGCGGACTCGATGCCGGGAAATCCACGTGATTCTTTCCGTCGGTGACGCCGTCGGCCGAGCCGCCATCACCCGAGGCCGCGCAGATCGTTACGCCGAGCACCGCGGCGTCCTGTGCGGCGCTATCGAAAGCGTTCATCGCTTGCGGCATCCAGGAGGATTCCGCTTCTCCCCAACTGATGGAGATGACCGATGGCTTATTAGCGGCGTCATGAATTGCCGTGGTGAGCGCATCTTGAAATCCGCTGGTGGTATTCGGCGCGAAGTAGACCACGATGGTGGCCCCAGGCGCCACCGCACCGGCCACCTCGATATCGAGCAAAACTTCTCCATCAGCGCTATCGGCGGTGGTCGGATCGTTCGTGCCGCCGTCCACTGAGACGGTAATCACCTTAGGCTCCGGGATTCCGAGGGATGAAAAGTAAGCGTTCAGGTCTGCGGGTCTATAGCCGCCGCCCAGTTCCAGAATCCCGATGGTCTGGCCGGTACCATCGGCATTAGGCGGAAACTGATAAAGCTGGGCGACCTGCACCGGAGTGTACGAACCCGCCGGCGACGCGTTCGGTTTCAGCACCCGGAATTTGGGTGTCACATGGGGCCGGTTGTCCAACCCCAGCACGGCCTCGATGGAGCCCGCGAGTTCGGCCGGGACCTGGATCTCTCCCTGGCGCGCCCGGTAGTGCTTGCCCTGGTAATTGTAGCGCTCGAAGCTGACGCCAAAGGCTTTAGCCATGTTGGCAGCGGTGCCTTCCAGCCTCACCGTCCGGCGGGCGAGCGCAATTTCGAGCACGGTCAGGTTGAACTCCCGCGCGAGTGCCTCAACCTGTCGGATCACGTGCGGATCGGCCCCGCATTTTTCCTGGAATGTGGCCCGGGAAATCGCCGCGCCGCCCATTCGCGGCACCTGGACGCGCATCTTGGGCTTCAGGATGACTGAAACATTGACCGTCTCATCGGGCGGGACGGCCCCCACGGGGGTGCCGGCCGGGCGCCGGTTGCTACCCGGAAGCGGGACTCTGCTATTGGCCATGCAGCCAGTATCGCCCGCACTCCCAACCAAAACTATTGCCAACGCTCGGCCGGAAGGATATTTCTGTGATGGGGCGTACAGGGCGCCCGGTCCAAGCCTCGAAAAAACAAATTCCTGAACCGGGCATGTTGTAGCAGCGACGAATGGCGGGCGCGAGGATGCGCCCGCTACACAGCTACACACGTCTGCCGAGATGCATCACCAGACTGACCCGCTTGAAAAATGAGCGAGTTCGGTGCCAGTGTGGCGCGGATCACGTGGGATGGCTGTAGCGGTTACTTCGTCCGGGCCAAATCGACCCTCATGCGGAGCGGAGTGCCTGGTCCGCCAGGAAACAGAAATGTGGCCACCACTACCAGGAGCAACAGGAGCACGATGATATCGGGATCAGCTATGCAACCCTCCCCGGCCGGTAACCAGCTTGAAATGCACCGGATCTCGATGGATGTCGGGACGGGTAAGGCCAGCCAGCACGGCTAGGCGGTCCAGGCTTATCCGCCTGCGCCGCAGTCGCGCAGACCTGGGAAGAACCACGGCTGCATCGAAGGCCAACCCGAGGGTATGGTCGGAAAATGTCACCGGTTTTTGTGTTGCCAGAAGATTGTGGCGGCCGAATTCCTCCGCCACCTGTGCCCGCAACAACTGGCAGCCGGCAGAGCGGTTCCTGCGCAGTTCCATCCACTTGAACCACACATCCTGAAGATGAGCCTGGTAGGAAGGCGGCCGGTAAGCGGACTTCAGATCGAAGGTACCTCCCGCGGACAGTACCATCCGGCGGAATTTTTCCAGGGCGCGCGCCATTGCCGGGCGCAGACCAGCCAAGTCGATGACGCCAGAGGCTTCGTTCCCGTTTTCGAACGCCAGCGCGTCCGGTTCCTCAATCGGGGAAAGCGGTGCGACCGGGCAGACTGGACCAGCGGATGCAATGGGGAGGCCGGGCGGTGTGGGTTGGAGCACTACCGGCAGGTTACGCAGAAATTCGAGTCCGAGGGCAGTATCAGCAGGCTGAGCCGACAAAATCACAGTGAATAGACTCCCGCAGAGCAGCGCGGGGAAGGGTCGGCTGAAAAGCAAACGGGAAACTCCTGTGGGTATTGTGTATGCTGCTCACAAGCGGCCGCCGCGAACCCGTGCGCGGTTCAGCCAATTCATGATTTTTAAAGAAGCAACTAGTCTAGCACGTTCCGCAGCAAATCACTACAGTGCGCGTATTTTCACCAAATCACGCCCGAGGAAGACGCCAATCAGGAGAATACCGGAAAGCAGCAGCACTGTCTCCGGAGGCTCCGGCGTATGGATATTGACAGCATCTATGAACGCGGTCCGGTCACAGTTCCCATCGACTACCTGGCAGCCGTTGTTATTACTGTCGATTCCTACAAAACTTAGGACGCCCGTGGTGGAGGTGGCCTTGAAGTAGGTGCTGGTGTAATAGGAGAAGCTGGTGGACGTGGGCAGGTAGAGCCCAATCTGGTGTCCGTCCCAAAGGACGCTAAAATCCTCTCCACCCCCATAGACCAACAGACCGGCGTCTATGAAATCCTGACGGGTTGCCGCAAAGAAGCCGACTTGATAAGCCTGTCCCACGGTGAGTCCGGTGATTGTTTGTGAGATTTGAGAATTCGCCCTTTGGATAAAGGCGGCCTGATTGCCGCTCTCAGTCGAAGTCATGCCGAAACCAGTTGTGGGGTCGGGTGCAACGACGGTAATTCCGTCGCTCCCCGATCCAAAATTCCACGCAGTTCCCGTGGTGGGCCGGTACGAATAACCTGGACTACCCACTATGGGATTTTCGAAACTAAAATCCTGAACAAGCGGGCTGGCCCAAGCAGGACAGCTCATCAGGAGCAGCGCAACTGCGATTTTGAGCGTACGCATAACTGTCATAGTTTATACGTTTTTTCTGCGATGTTCAACACAATTAACGCGATCATGGTAGTACTGTAGGGGCAATCGAGATATAGGACGGCTATGCTCTTTGAGAGATGAAAAAACAAATTTCTTGAGCCTAACTCATTGGAAACATTGACCAATATTCTCCGTTAAACACCTGGAGAACGGGGTGAACCATAAAGATCCGGATCACCTGCAAAATCCCATACCTACTAGCTGTTCTCATGGACTTCTTCGATCTAATATGGTTTAGACGAGCCGATTCATCGAAGTTGCACGGAGAGCACTGTTCTGGGCCTATACTGAGAAGAAAGTGACAGATCCGAACCCCCTGGAGAAGCGGCTGGCGGAGTTGGAGCGGCGGGTAAAGCAGTTGGAGTACTGCCAGCGCACCAGCGATGCGCACATCGCTGCGCTGGAAAACAGCATAATCTTCCGCATTCTTCGCCGCGCCGGGCGGCCCCTGCTGGACGCCAAAACCCGTGCTGGGCGGTGGTTGAAACAGTCGCCGTTCCGCAGGTGGTACGCTTGGTTTGTCCCGTCGGACCAGAGTTCCTACCTGTCCTGGATGAAACAGGAAGTGACAGAGACCCCTCCGCCACTGGTGACTACCCCTACGTTCAGCATCCTGATGAGCATCCGTGCGCCGTGGCGGGAGCGGCTTGAGGAGGCGATCGGCTCTGTGCGCAACCAGCCATACCAGCGCTGGAATTTGTGCATCTGCTGCGAGGCCGCCGCAGAGCCATGGGTGGGGGAATATCTGGCCGTTTTGGCGGCCTCCGACGAGCGAATTCACATTGTTCGCAGCTTTGGGGATGCAGGTATTTCGCCGGGGCTGAACCGGGCCGCCACGCTCGCCCGTGGCGATTACCTGCTGGTGCTCGGCGATTGTGACCGCCTGGCGGACAATGCGCTGCAATGGCTCGCCGCGAACCAGCCGGCCGTGAGCCTCTACGGAGACGAGGACCGGTTGGACGACCGGGGATGCCGCGTCGAGCCGATTTTCAAGCCCGACTGGTCCCCGGACCTGTTGCTCTCGTGCATGTATTTCGGCCGCACCATGACGGTGGCCCGCTCTGCTTGGGAGCAGGCCGGTGGATTCCGGCCGGAATATGACCAAGCTCACGACTACGATCTGGCACTACGAATCACGGACCGGCCCGTCGCCGTCAAACACCTTCCGCGCGTTTTGTACCATGGCCGGGAAGGACAGGAACCGGCAGCCGGTTCGCCGGGCTCCCTGGCGAGCGTCGCGGCCGGGCGGCGCGCGCTGGAGGACGCGCTACGGCGCCGTGGAGTGACCGGCCAGGTGGAGGAGGGGCCGCGTCCGAACGTCCTCCGGGTGCGCTGGAAGCCTTGCGGGTTGACGCTCGCCAGCATTATTATCTGTTCCCGTTCCCCGCGCCTTCTGAACCGGTGCCTGGGTTCGGTGGCAGCACGCACGGCATATCCCAATCGCGAGATTATCGTGATCCAGCATCTTGGCCCGGACGATGCGGCTATGGAGAGGGTTATTGACAGCCACGGCGCCGCGCGGATTCCTTACTCGGGACCGTTTCACTTTTCGAGAATGAACAATCTGGCGGCTCAGGTGGCGCGAGGGAGTGTGCTGGTTTTTCTGAATGACGATACCGAGCCTTTGGATGATTCCTGGTTGGGGAGACTGGTAGGCCAGGTGGAGCGCGCCGAGATCGGCACAGTGGGGGTGCGGTTGCTCTACCCGTCGGGGACGTACCAGCACGCCGGAATCGCTGTGGGAGTTGGGGATGGCTGCGGGCACATCGGCCGCGGCGCGTTTAGTGCCCGCTACTGGCCCTGGCTGGAACTGACGCGGGACGTATCGGCCGTTACGGGAGCCTGTCTAGCCATACGAACATCCCTCTTTAACGAACTGGGCGGGTTCGCCGACGAGTTTCCGACCAACTACAACGATACCGATCTCTGTCTTCGGGTGCGGAAGGCCGGGTACCGGGTAATGTATGACAGCTCTATCGTCCTGAGACACTACGAGGGAAAGACGCGTCGTAGTATCGTGACCTTGCGCGATCGGGAAAACTGGTACAGCCGGTGGTCCGGCCTGATCGATGCCGGAGATCCGTTCTACAGTCCGCACTTGACGCGCGAGCGGGAAGACCTTTCGCTCCGTGTGGGATAGGCCGGCCGAGACTTCGGATTCCACGGTGATTCCGTGGGAACCCGCGGGCAGGATCGCCGGCAGTGCAGTTCCACCCCGAGTTGCCCCCGGCGGGAAAGCCGGTCATTACCTTATGCACGTCCAGCCGGCTTGTGCCGTAGATGCACTCCATCGGGAATTTCCGGCCGGCCGCCGCCAGCCATATTCCGGCTCCAAAGCGAATATATCATGGGTACGCCGCGGCACGAGGCCCGCAGTGGGGTATGGTACAATCCGGTTCTTTATTCTCAGCGGGGAGACTGCGAATAGCTGGCGCGTATGAGCGGCCTCGGTCGAAATCTGCTTGCCCGGGTAAGCGCAATCGCGGGTAACCGTTTCAGACGGCACGATCGTCTGCTGATTCAAAAGATCGAGCAGAGTTGCCTTTTCGATCCGGATTTTTACCTGGCAGCCTATCCGGACGTCCGGGACGCGGGTTGGGATCCGATCGTGCACTTCCTGTGGGTGGGGGCGCGGGAAGGCCGAATGCCAAATCCCTTATTCGATCCGGCATTCTATGTGCGGACGTACCCGGATGTGGCCCAGGCGGGGACGAATCCGCTGGTTCACTACCTGGAAAGCGGCGCCCGGCAGGGCCGGAACCCGCACCCGCTCTTCGATACGGCCTATTACCTGCGGCAATGCCCGAACGTTGCCCGTATCGGACTGAATCCCCTCGCCCACTACCTGGAACATGGCGTGCGCGAAGGTCGTAATCCGAATCCGTATTTCGATGCAGCCTATTATCGGCGGATGAATCCGGATGCCGCCCTGGATTCGAATCCGCTCGACCATTTCTGCTCCCGGGGAGCGGCTGAAGGGAAACGGCCGAATCCTCTTTTCGACCCGCTTTACTACCTGCACCAGAACCCGGACGTCAAGGCCGCGGGGATCAATCCGCTGGCCCATTTTGCTTTGACCGGCGACCGGGAGGCAAGGCGCTCGAGCGTTTTGTTCAATGCGGAGTACTACCTGAACGAGTACCCGGAGGCGCGTGAGAGCGGTCTTCCGCCGCTAGCGCACTATCTGGAATTCGGCTTGAAAGAAGGCCTGACTGTCAATCGCGCCCGTGTTCCGGTGCACGCCGGGCAAAAACTGCCGGCAGCGCGCCGCAAAGCGATCGAGGCCGAGATCGAACTGTTCCGGACTCGTCCCCGGATATCGGTTCTGGTCCCGGTATATAACCAGACGCAGGAACTGCTGGAGCGCATGATAGCTTCGGTGGAGGCGCAGGTCTACCCCGATTGGGAACTTTGCATCGCCGACGATGGTTCCACCAGCGCCGAGACGGTACAAACCCTCAGGCGGTACATAGACCCGCAAGCCGGGCGGATCAACATCGCCTTTCTGGGCCGGAATCTGGGGATCTCCGGGGCCACCAACGCCGCGCTCTATTTGAGTTCGGGCGATTACGTGGCGTTGCTGGACCATGATGATGAACTGGCGCCCGAAGCGTTGTTCTAAGTAGCCAAAGCCCTGAACGAAGATTCGGACCTGGACGTCATTTACTCCTACGAAGATAAACTGTCGGTGGAGGGCTGGTTGGACCAACCGTTCTACAAGCCCGACTGGTCGCCGGAGTTATTCCGGCAGGTTATGTACGTGGGTCATCTGCTGTGCGTCCGGCGAAGCCTGGCCTTGGAAGTGAAGGGGATGGACCGTCGCTTCGACGGCGTTCAGGATTACGACTTTATGCTTCGCGTGTCGGAACGAACGGACCGGATCCGGCATATTCCCAAGGTGCTGTACCATTGGCGCCGGGTGCCCGGCAGCATCGCCCTGGGAGTGGACCAGAAGCAGGGGACGGGCGACCTTCAGGCTGCCGCCGTGAATGCGCACTTGAACCGCTGCCGCGCCGCGGCGCGCGCCGAACGGCATCCGACGCTGGCGCACAGAACCGTAATCCGGCCGCTGGCGCGCCGCGAGCGCCCCCGGGTCAGCATCCTTATCCCCACTCGCGACCAGGCCAAGAGCCTAGACGACTGTTTGCGGAGTATCTTTGAAAAGACGACTTATCCTAACTTCGAAGTTCTTCTAATCGATAATGGTACGAGCGATCCGGCGGCGCTTCGTGTGTTCCTGCAATACCCTGTAACTGTGCTTCCCTTTCCCGGACACTTCAATTACAGCCGGGCGAACAATTTGGGCGTGGCTCATGCGAGTGGCGAGTATCTGGTCCTATTAAATAATGACACGGAGGTGATTACTCCGGACTGGCTCGACGAGTTGCTCTATTACGTCACAATGCCGGACGTAGGCGCGGTTTCTCCGCTGCTGTTGTACCCGAATCGATCGGTGCAGCATGCCGGCGTGGTCCTGGGCATGCGTGGAACCGCCGACCATATTATGCGCGGCTTTCCGGCCGATTCGGACGGATACTTCGGCTCGTTGAGTTGCGCGCACGAGGTCTCCGCCGTGACAGCGGCGTGCATGGCCCTGCGGAGGGAGACCTATGTGTTACTGGGGGGTCTCCGGGAGGAATTCCGAACCATTTATCAAGACGTGGACTTTTGCCTGCGGCTTCGCGCCAGGGGAATGCGGATTCTCTATACCCCCAGAGCGAGCCTGTACCATCATGAGAGCGGGAGCCGCGGGAATCAGTACGACGCTTTGGACCGGGCCCTGCTTCTTGATTTCTGGGGGAAAGTCATCGCGGACGGCGACCCCTACTTCAACAGCAATCTGGACACGAACACAGTCTCCGCCAAACCGGTGAACATCTGAATGCGATGAACATTCTCTTCGTCAATTACGGCGGCTTCGAATCGATCAACAGCGCGATCCACATTTTCCATCTGGCGAACTGGTTCGTGGAGCATGGCTGTGACTGTGCCGTGGCGGTGCGCGGCGCGGCGAGTAAGGTGGAGTTGCTTGGGACACCTAAGTTCCGGTGCCTGACTTACGAAGAGGCCGAAGCCAGTAAGTTTGGCTTCGCAGATCTTGGCGGTCCCACGCTGATCCATGCCTGGACCCCTCGCGAGCGTGTACGGCGCCTGGTGCAGTGCGTTTCCCGCACTTACGGCTGCCCGTACGTCGTCCACATGGAAGACAACGAGGAAGAGATCACGGCGCGGCACGCAGGCGTTCCTTTCGAGAGACTGGAGTCATTGGCGGCGGCCCGGCTGGACCAAATGGTTCCGGACGTGTATGCTCACCCGATATACTACAGGCTGTTCCTGAAGCAAGCCGCAGGAGTAACCGCGATCATCGACCGCCTGCTGGAGTTCAAGCCGGAAGGTATTCCGGGGGAAGTGCTCTGGCCGGGATTCGATCCCGCGATGGCCAACTTGCCGGCCGACAATCCTGAACTTCGCTATGGTCTGAGTATCGGCGAAGACGAATTTGTACTGGTTTATCCCGGCAATACCCATGCATCGAACTTAGAGGAGATGCGCAGTCTGTATACCAGTGTGGCCTTATTGAACAGCCGGGGCCACAAGGTCCGGCTAGTCCGGTTCGGCACGGATTACTGCGATCCGCTGGACGGTCACCCGGAGTATGTCAGACGGTACTGCCTGGAGTTGGGGTTCCGGTCCAAACAGGCGCTGGCGGGTCCCATGAGCCTTGCGGATGCGCTGGTGCAGCCGGGCCGGCCGGGTGCGTTCAATGACTACCGGTTCCCGTCTAAACTACCCGATTTTCTGGTCTCCGGCAGGCCCGTAGTGCTTCCCAAGACCAACGCCGGCCGTTTTCTGCGCGATGGCGAAGAGTGCCTGCACCTGGACGAGGGCCACGCGATCGATATTGCGGCGAAGTTGGAGCGTCTGATTGGCGATCGCGCCCTGCGTCGGCGGATCGGCGCGGGCGGCAAAAGGTGCGCTTGCCGCGAACTCAATTGGGAGACGATTGCGCCCAAGGTGTTGTGCTTCTATGAGCGGGTGCTGGCTTCGCGGCCGGCCCGCGGCGCGTTTTCTTCGCCAGGTTGTCTACAGATATGAAGAGTTGTAGGTCTATCGTGGAAGAACCTGTAGAACCGGTGTACATGAATGGCTGAAGCCAGTCCGGAAAGAGTTTCTGCGCGCCAGCGACCTCGAATTGAATCTCCTTTCAACCTCATCTTGGTCACGGTAGGCTGCTTGGTGACTGCATATATCTTAGTCACCAGTTTGATCATCATTCAAAAGTCATATTCGCCGCTACCGCTCCAGGATAGTTGGGCTCTGTGGCAGCGGTATACATATTTTCGAAACTATCTTGCCTTCCTGTTTGAGCCTCACAATGAGCACCGGATAGTGGTTACCAGACTGGTCTATATGGTAGATCGCTTTGCGTTCCATGGGCGGAACCTATTTCCTTTGCTCTGCAGCCTCGCCCTTCAAGCCTTAACCGGAGTCGAGCTATACCGAATGGCGCGCCCCCGGGGAGAGGTAAGCCAGGTGTCACGTATTCTCCTGGCCTGTGTAATCTGTTCGGCATTGTCATCTTCCCAACAATTCGACAATCTCGTCACGGGTTTTCCGATTAATTTCACCATGGTGTACTGCGCATCCTGCGCTTCCCTGCTGGCGCTCAGGCGCAGCGCGGAATCCTGGAGGGAAGGGCGCGGCCCGGATTTGTGGTTCCTCCTGAGCTGTTTTTGCGCGTTAGTGGCGACGTGCTCATCGGCCAACGGTCTGTTCTTCTGGCTGATTCTGGCGTCGTTCGGCGTATGGCTTCGGATGCCCAGAAGATTCGTGGGCGCCATTGTTGTGGACATGATCCTTGCAGGTATGTTTTATCTCAGAGGTGTGCGACCGGCCATGCATGGAAGTCCGGTAGGCACTCTGCTCCAGCTTCCGATCCGTGCGGCAGTTTTTATCGGCTCTCCATTTGACATTCTGCGCGCCGATCTGGCGACAATCCTGGGAGCTCCGTCCGATAGCGGGAGGGTTGTTTTCGCGGGGACATTCGGCGCGTTGGGAATCGTCGTTTTCGCTCTAGGTGGGATTCTGCTGTGGCGCGGCCGGCATCACTACACCAATGGCCAGGCAGCTCTGCTTCACCTCGAGGGCTTAGTCGTACTGACGGCGGCTCTGGTTGGATTCGGTCGCGCGGACTTTCCGCTGGTCGCGGCGTTGGATACCCGTTACGTGACTCACGGCATGTTGTTCTGGTTAGCCTTGGCCGGCTTCTATTGGCGGTTCCGTAGAAGCGACCCGGACGGGTTAGACGAGCGGACGGCGCCAGTCGCATTTAACGCCGCGATTCTGCCGATTATTTTCGCTGTTGCCCTGAGACAACCGTACTGGATTCATCACGTGAAGGAATATACCGCGACACTCGGCCAGATTCAAGCCGCTATCGTGGCGAATGTTTACGATGAACCTGTGTGGCGGATCTCTTATCCTCCTTCCGGCTTAATGATTCTAGAAGAGGTGGACTATCTTCGGCAAAATCACCTGTCGGTCTTCACGGAACCGTGGGCGAATTGGACCGGAAGACGGACCGAGGGCCTTTTTGTTATCGATCCCGCCAGGAGTTGTATCGGCGCCTTCGATAGCGTTACTCCGATTACGTCCGTACCCCGGCCGGGGTGGCAGGTAACTGGGTGGGCATGGGATGTGTCCCGGCAGGCCGGGCCCGGAATCGTGGTTCTGATCGACCCTACGCGGCACATTGCCGGGGTTGTCAACAATCCAGTGGACCGGGAAGATGTCCCTCGGGTAAATAGGGAAGTCCGTTCCTCTCGTGTTGGTTGGCTTGGCTACGTCTCTGGCAGCGTGCCGATGACACTCACGGCGTATCTTTTGGAAGGCGATGGGCGTTCCTTATGCGAAATAGGATCCCGCTAGTAGACCGAATCAAATCCTGGTTTCTTTGCTTCGCAGTTATCCCATTGGTCATCCTGGCCATGTATTTCGTTGATGAAAGATTTGGCGGGAAGATCGAGTATGTCAGACCGGGTCCGGGTTCAGTGATTGGGTTTGTCGATGTAGCGGGGGATTTGGCTGGCGATTCAACTGTCTCCGCAACATCTACTCTCTTGATTTGGGGTTGGGCAGCGGATACAGTCGCGGGCGCACCGGTGGACGGAGTGGTCATATATATAGACGGAATGAGTGTGGGCACAGCCCGCTTGGGATCGCAGCGTCTGGATGTGGCGAAGCATTTCGCCAGGAGTGATTACAACAATAGTGGCTGGTCATTGCGTTTGCCAGCCTCATCGCTCACCCTTGGCCTCCACGTAGTGACGGCGACCGCCTCTGGACCGTCCGGCCGACAACAACTAGCAGGGTTCAAAGCCATTTCGATTCAATCGCGACCCGGTGGGAATTGAGATAGGCGGATACGACCTTAATTTATCGGATTTTATCGGATGATTGCAGGTCCGGCGTTCAATCATAATTGAACAGGCTGAGCCATCTCGCCCGCGGCCGGAAATTCCACAGGGCGCTCAGGATCCGATTTCGGTGCCCCGGATTTCTGCGTGTTCGCATTCCGCCCTTCGCAGTCTCATCCGCCACGGGAGCATAAGGGACTCCCACATCTTTCCTGCCGACATTTTCGATTGGCCTTCCCGCCGTTCATCGAAGGTGATCGGGAATTCAGCGATGCGCTGCTGGAACCGTTTCAGCAGATACTTGAGTTCGACCAGGAAAGCATAGCCCTCAGACACGGTATTGCCATAAGGGATCGCTTCCAAGGACTCCCGCCGTATGCAGAGAAAGCCGGCCGTTGCGTCGCGTACCGGCAATCTTAGGACCAGGTTGACGTAGACATTCGCTGCCCGGCTCAAGATTCGACGGCGCAAATTCCAGTTCTTCACGCTGCCGCCTTCAGTGTAGCGCGAGCCCACAACCACATCATGATCCTCAAGTCCAGCCAGTAGATGACTCATCACGGCAGGGTTGTGTGAGAAATCGGAATCCATCATTACGACCGCCCGACACTGCGG
>VFSW01010392.1_pt1 | contig 13200 bp, 11 predicted proteins | sample 5358111 | NCBI WGS metagenome assembly VFSW01 (sample SAMN11554181, study PRJNA540505) | mine drainage metagenome | isolation source: sediment from site ElyBrook_90M | place: USA: Ely Copper Mine, Vershire, VT | collected 2017 | reverse complement strand
TGCGGCCAAAATCCCCTGCCGCAAAACCCCTCGTATTTGTCAGACACGCTCTTAGTGCGCTTGCGGCGCCGTCATGGCCGGCTCTTCCTCGCGCCGGGCGGCGGCCGGCGGATGGAAAAACAACGCCAGCGCAATCGCGGCCAGAAGCGCGGCGGCGCCGGGAATCATGAACAATCCCCGAAAATCGGTGACTCCATTGACCGTAAACACGTTTTGGAGAAGTTTGGGGCCGGCGGAATTGGCGGCCACGACGCCCACGCCAAGGATCATGACATTGAACAGCCCTTGGGCGCTGGCGCGCGCGTCTTTTGGAAAATACTCGTCCACAAAGATGTAAACAGCGGCAAAGAAAAACGCGTAGCAAATGCCGTGCAGGACGTTGACCAGCACAATCAAAGATGTGGCGCGCGGAAGGAACGCAAAGACCGCGAACCGCACGACATGGCCGAGAATGCCGAGAATCATGGTCAAACGCCAGCCCAGCCGCTTGAGGGTTATTCCCAGGATGGCCATTGTCAAGATTTCGGCAATCTGGCCAATGCTCATCACCGGCATGATCCAGTTTCCGGGAATGCCGACTTGCGGGCTTGCCAGGAAGGTTCCCGCCCAATTGAAATAACAGAACAGCACGAACGTATCCACAAAAGTCACCAGCCAGAGCACCAGCACAAAGGGCTGTTTGAGCAATCGAAGCGCCTCAAGCCACGCCAACTTGTTCTCCGCCGATTTGGCCTTGTTCGCCGGCGTGTGGGGAAGGATCAGGCTGAAGGCGGCAAGCAGCAGCGATGCAATCCCGGCGACGATGTAAGTCCACCGGATGCCGTTTTGGAGGGCTTGCCCCGTAAGGCCTGAGCCAAGCACCGCCTTGAGCCACGCAATTGGGCCGTCCGGATGGCTTGCGTGGACCTTGTCCCAATCCACGAGGATGAACACGAAGGGCCAACTGGCCATCACCCAGCCGATGGTGCCGCCCATTCTGACGCGGCCAAAGTCCTTGCCGTCCTTCAAGTGGGCAAAGGCGATTGAATTGATGATCGAAAGCGTGGGCACAAACAAAAGGCAATGAACAAGCATCAAGGCAAAGAAAATCCAAAAGTCATGCGTAAAGGCCAGCCCGCCCATCGCCAATCCGCCAATCAATTGGCTGAAACCCAGGAATCTTTCCGCCGCAAAATTTCGGTCGGCAAACTGGTTGCTAAAAAACATTCCCACGATCGCGGCGGCCGGAAAGGCGTTGAGAATCAACGCCTGTTGGAGCGGGCTAAACCCCAGGCCGGGCAGGTAGGAATAAATCAGCGGCAGCCATGCGCCCCAGATGATAAACTCCAGGACCATCATTATAAACAGCTTGAAAAAAACGGCTCGGTTCACGCGCCGAGAGTAGGCGTTTGCGGCGGTCGCTTCAATGTTCAAAAAACTTAAAACTTGAGGCGCATTCACCAATTTTCAGAACTGCGTTTCCGGTTTGACAAATCCGGCGGGTGAACACAAACTGTATGCTTGCGGATTATTAAGGAAAGCACGTTGATTATGAAGACGCTAACAAGTAAAAGCCGGCGTTTCGCCAACTACGCCGACATTCCCAAAACTTACCGTCAATTGTGCGAGCTTTATCTGCCGCGTCCAATCCATGACGATGCGGAGGATGACGAAGCCACCGCCGTGATGAACGCACTGGCCGTGTTCGCGAGGCTCAATGCCGAACAGCAGGACTATCTCGACGTGCTGACGGAATTCGTGGACGAATTCGACAAGAGCAGGAACATCCAATGGCCAAAGGTCAGCGCCTTGGACATGCTCAAACACTTGCAGAAAGAGAATGGAATGAGCGCCGCGGACCTCTCGCGCCTTTTGGGCGGCAGCCGCAACCTGGGCGCAATGATTCTGCGCGGCGAACGCAAGCTGACGCTCAAGCATGTCCGCACACTATCGCGGCACTTCCGCGTCTCGGGCGACCTGTTCCTTCACTGAGGGGGCTACGGATTGATTCAGGAATTCTTATGGCGGTGCGTTCGTTCCTAACAATGAGTTCATCGAATTGCGGCGGATGACGAAATCCAGCCGGTTTGTTTGGCCGCGCAAGACGGTGAGATCCACGATGCCTGCGCTGAAACCCCTTATCGCCTCCACAACGGAGGCAAGCTTCTGTCCAGTCGTCGTGCTGCCATTGATTTGCGTGATAACGTCCGATTTGCGCAAGCCCGCCTTGTCGGCTGGAGGGCCTGCCACAACACCTTCGACCATCGGAAAGCCTGTCGCCGGATCCATGCCCAAGATCGCACCAACTCCACCTGTGATTTGGTTCCTGGCAAACCTCACGGGATTGGCCGCCAGCGCATGCATGGCGTTTTTGAGTGTATCCGATCCAGGGCGCCCTCCAGATCCGGAACGGCCCGTGCGCCGCGCCAAAAGGGCCATCGCGGCGATGCCAGCGACCCAGCACACCCGGGTAACGATTTCTCGTTTTCGGAGCGCGCGGTTAGGAGGCATACGATTATGTTGCGTCACGTACGAGCGTTATTTTCAATCCCTGCGCCCTACGGACAGCAATGCGCGGCATGGTCAATCAAATTTCAATTGATGTCCATTTAATGATTGCATTCCAAGAATGCCCGCGCTAGACTGACTATCAAGCAAGCACAGAACACTCCGTCCAACGCCGTCTAAGTGCCATGTATTTCGGAGCCGATTACCATCCAGAACACTGGGTCCACCCTTACGCGGGCACGCCCGAGCAGCCCGAGAGCCGGTGGAAGCGCGACATCGAACTGATGCTGGCCGCGGGAATCAACGTCGTGCGGATGGGCGAGTTCGTCTGGGGGCTTTGTGAACCGCGCGAGGGCATTTTCGCCTTCGACTGGCTCCGGCGGGGCATGGACATGCTGGGTGAAGCGCAGATCAAGGTGGTGCTGGGCACACCCACCGCCGCTCCGCCGCTGTGGCTGACACGCAAGCACCCGCATATTCTGCCGTTGGATGAGCGGGGCTTGCCGCTTCGAGAAGGAAGCCGCCAAGCCTGCTGCCTCAACAGCGATTTGTATTGGGATTACTCCAAAAAGATTGTTCGCGCAATGGCCCAGGCTCTGGGAGATCATCCGCAGCTCATCGCCTGGCAAATTCACAACAATATCGGCGCCCATTCGCTGCTGCCCAGTTTTAACGAGGAAACACAGCGCGACTGGCATGCCTGGCTCAAGGCCAAATACGAGAATATTGACCGCCTCAACGACTTGATGGGCACTCGCTTCTGGAGCCAAGTCGTCACAGATTGGGCGGAAGTGCCGATGCCGATGCTGGCCCCCGCCCCGCATAATCCGGCGCTTTTGCTGGATTGGAAACGGTTTAGCAGCGATACGATCGTGGCGTTCATTCGCATGCAGGCCGATGTCCTTCGGGAATTGACACATCACGCCCCGGTGACCACCAACATGCGGGCTTTTGGCCAATATCTGGACCTCTTCGATGTGGCCGCCGCATTGGATTTCGCCTCGCTTAACAGCAATGCCACCATCAAATCCCGGTCAGCCGAAAACGCATGTGAAGTGGATTTCATTCGATCTCTCAAAAAGACTGGCGTCAAGATCCCTGGAGCGGACGAAGGGTTTTGGGTGATTGAGCAAAAGGCCGGGCATGTCAACTGGCAGGATGTCAATTCATTGGTCCGGCCCGGCGTCGTGCGGCTTTTCACCTACCAAACCATTTCAAGGGGCGCCACCGGTGTGCTTTACTTCTTTTGGCGGCAGCCGCGCATCGGCCCGGAGAAATTTTATGGCGGCATCCTGACCCATAACGGCCGCGGCGACAATCGCGTTTTTCAGGAAATCGCGCAAATCGGCTATGAATTGCGCCGGCTGGCGCCGGTGCTTCAAGGGACAAAGGTCGTCGCGGAAACATGCATCCTTTACAGTCACGAAAATGACTGGCACCTGTCGCTGCCGCGTCAACCAAACAAACATTTCAACCTCCGCGATCATGTCCAGCTTTTTCACAGCGCTTTGCATGACCGCAATATCCCCGTCGATTTCGCGCGGCCCGGCGAAGACCTTTCCCAATACAAGCTGGTCATCGCCCCGTCGCTGAGTTTGCTGGCCGGCGGCGATGCCGATGCCTTAAAGCTCTACGTCCAGAATGGCGGCACACTGGTGGCAACGTGCAATACGGGATTGGTTGATGAATATCACATGGCGGCCGAAACGGGGTTCCCGCATGATCTGACGGACCTCTTCGGATTGGAGGTCACCGAATTTGATCCCTTGCCGCCCGAAGAAGAGAACCATCTGGCATTCAAGGGCAATTTTCATCCCAGCCATTTGCATACCGCCAAGCTGTGGTGCGACGTCATTGAACCCAACGGTTGTGAGGTGCTGGCCACATTCACGCGGGATTTTTACGCGGGACGGCCAGCCATGACACTCAACGAATACGGCTTGGGGAAGGCCGTTTACATCGGCATGACATCGCAGCAGGGTTTCTATTATGATTTGGTTTCCTGGCTGCGAAATCTTTGCGGGATGCATCCGCTGCTCAAGGTGCCCGATACCGTGGAAGTGAGTATGCGGCAAAAGGATGCTCGCAAGATCTTTTTCCTGCTAAATCACCAGAGCACTCCGGTGCGCATTACATTTTACAAACCAATGCACGATTTCTTGACCGAGCGCACCTTTAGCGGCAATTACGATTTGCCGCCTCACGGCGTTCTGGTGCTGGATGAACAAGTGTCGGACAGGCCGGCCGATGTTCCGCCGCGCCGAGTGGAAGCCGCCGCGGGAGCGCTGAAGAATTAAGAACTCAATGGAATTGAATGTTGGAATATCGAAACACCAACAGATTACGCAAGTCCGCCGGCCCGCAGACTCGAACTCTCGCGCGTCCCAGTGCCCGGCAACGGGCATTGGCGCAATGGCGGCGCTGGGACTGGAACGATGCCGAAAAGGCGAGCCAAGCGAGCTGGAAAAGTTCGGACAATATCGTCCCGCTCGTATTGTCCGGCCTGCGGATGGATTGCCGGCAGGCCGAGACGGAAATCCTGAAGGTGTGGAACCACCAATTGGACCCCAACATCATCGCCCATGCGCAACCCACGGGCATTCGCAAGGGCACATTGTTTGTAACCGTGGACAGCAGCGTCTGGATGCATGAAATCATGCGTTACCGCCGCCGCGAAATTCTGGAGCGATTGCACAACAGCTTTGGCAGCGAGTTGATCGCCCGGATTTCTTTTCGGGTGGGCTGAGGTCCAAATCGCGCGGAAGGTCGGCGCAGCCATTCCTGCCAAGCCACATTTGATCGCTTTCAATTGCGCTGACGTTGCGGGTTTTGCATCACCCTGATTTCGGGGCCTGCTTTTCCACGTTTGACTTGGGTTGCCGACAAATTTAGATTGAGAGGCATGTTGGCTGCTGAAACCAGAGCGGTGAGCGCCCCCATCGCCGCGCCGCCGCCTGAAGAGTCAATGGCTTGGACGCGGATACTGGAGGCTGTGGAGCCGTTTCTCCAGAGCGTGGGCAAGCGTTTGGCCGCGCAGACCGATGAATTTGATCCGCAAATCGCCACCTACGCCCGCTATGCGTTGACGGCGCAAGGCAAACAACTGCGTCCCATTCTGGTTTGGCTCAGCGGCACGACAGCCGGCAAGGTCAACGACTCGCATCTGACGGTGGCTGTAATCATTGAAATGGTGCATTTGGCCACGCTGGTTCACGACGATGTAATTGATGGGGGGCATCTTCGGCGAGGACTTCCGAGCGTGGCCGCCAGTTGGGGCAATGAGCTGTCGGTGCTTTTGGGGGATTGCCTGTTTGCGCAGTCGCTAAAGCTGGCCGCCAGCTTTCCGACGCCGGAAATCTGCCGGGCGGTCGCCGCCGCCACCAGCACCGTTTGCGCCGGGGAGATCTTGCAAACGCGCACACGCGGTGATTTCGATGTGTCCCGGAGCCATTACTTTAAAGTGCTTGGGATGAAAACGGCCGAGCTTTTCGCGCTTTCTTGCACACTCGGGGGACTTTTGAGCCAGGCCGGTCCCGGCTCCCGCGAGTCGTTGCGGCAATACGGCCTGGCGTTGGGCACGGCATATCAGTTGTACGATGATTGCCTGGATTTGCTTGGGTCCGAAATCGTGGCGGGCAAAACCCTTGGAGCCGATTTGGCCGAGGGAAAAATGACCCTGCCCCTGCTGATTGTGCGAGACCGCGCCAATGGCGGCGATCAACAGCGGTTGCGCCAATGGCTGCAACACTGGCAGCCGTCATTACTCTGCGAAGTGGTGGAACTTATAATCAAATATGACGCCTTCACGGAATCCCGTCAAATAATCCAGAAACACCTGGACGCGGCCCGCCAGGCGCTTCTGGTTCTGCCGTCCTGCGACGGGCGCGCGGGTTTGGCGGGTTTAACCAAATTGCTATCGGAACAAACTGCCGCCTTGGGGGTTAACGATTAACAGAGGATCGATTTACGACTCTCAGCCAACATACGAAAGTGCAACTTCAAGATTCATTGACCGCGCTGGCGGTGGAAAAGCCCGACCCGACGCCGCTTGAGGGAGAAACAGATGACCTGACTCTGGTGCAACGCGCTCAGTCAGAAGACCTTCGCGCCTATGACGAACTGATCCGCCGCTATCAGGAACGGATATACGCCACCGTGTATCACATGACTTCCAACCATGAGGACGCCAACGATCTGGTGCAGGAGACGTTCATCAAGGCATATCGCGCGCTTAAATCCTTCAAGGGCAATTCCAGTTTTTACACTTGGGTCTATCGCATTGCGGTCAACAAAACGATTAACTTTCTCAAGCAACGCAAGAACCGCGTCCAGTTGAGTCTCAACGACGTGGATTTCAATCCTGAACACGATCCCGACCTGGTCGCCCTCATTTCAAACAACACCCCGCGGCGCGACCTCAACCTGCTTGAATTGCACGAGAAATTGAACACCGCCATGCAGAAGCTGTCAGAACACCACAGAATGGTTGTGACATTGCACGATGTTCAGGGCCTGTCCCACGAGGAAATCGGCAAGATCATGGATTGCAATGTCGGCACCGTCCGCTCGCGGCTCTTTTATGTCCGCCAGCAGTTGCAAGCTTCCCTGTCAGCTTATTTGAAATAACTAAAATGAATTCAGATCCAGAGACAGAGAACTTCGGCGCCTTAAGGAAACTCCTTGCATTGAAGCGCTTGGAACAACCGCCGCCCGGTTATTTCGATCACCTGGCCGGCAAAATCGTCTGGCGCCTGGAAATGGGGGAGGGCGAATCGAGTTTTTGGGAGCAATTGGCGGCCAGTTTCAGCGTCCGGCCCGGCCTTGCTTATGCCATTGTCGCAACTCTCTGCGGCACCCTCGCCGCCGCGACGATCTATTCCCTGAAAATGGAGAGGGCGCCTGCGGACTCCCAATTTGCCACGGTCGATGCTTGGAGGTCCGCCAGTCCCGTTCTGACGGGACAAATTAATGAAACCCGCGTTTTACACGTCCCAAATTGGGCGGCTGGAACCAACGCCGCTGCCGACACCGGCCCCGCCCATTCCCTGTTTCAGCCCGTCAACTTGATCGCTCTTCCCACCGCCTTTGACACTGGCAATTAACGTTTCCACAGAAGTTTCGATTGCGCCCTTTGCAATGGCTATGGGCTGAATCCCGTCGCGTCCTGGTGGAACGGTGACGGCTTCGGCGGCGGGTGCGCGGTCCAAGCATCCTGTGTTTGAATAGTTTACGCCTGATGGCCCTGCCAAAATTGACCGACAGCACAGCAACGTGGATTGTTCTTTTCATAGTCAGAAAGCTTTCCTGGTTTATTTCGCTTTTACTCTTATCATGGCATTCGCGGACGCGCATAACCGGCTGCTGCAACCATTCCGAGTCGTTCTCTCGGTGAGAACGCACTCGCTCAAGAAGACGTCGCATGTCGGGAATCATCGGAATCGTCCGAATTTCCCAGTTCTTGGTGCCGGTTTCCGGGGCACCTTTGATTGAAATCCGGCCGTTGGTGAAATCGCAATCTGAGCCACAGACCCGAGCCGCTTGGCTTTTTACGCGCGCCGCCATAGGCCAAACACTCGATGAAATCCGCGCAACGGTGGCTGAATCCGCCGCCAGCGGCTCTCGCAGCTGGCTGATTTTCTTTTTTCAGAAAATCGCCCGGACGCAATTTGGCAACGGACAGTCGGTCCGTCTTCAAGGATTTCCAAATCACCTTGCCCTTTACTCACACCCTGGCATAATAATTTTCGGAAACCGCGTTACGAACGAGGTTTGTGATTGGCGTTTTTTGCCACTGCGATTATTGTTCTGTTTGATTCGTTTTCACGAAAACGGCATAGAAAAGCAGTATAGAAATGTCAAAACTCTGGAGCAATAAAAAATCGTAAGTGACACATAGTTAATTGGTTGCCTCGGTAGCTCAGTTGGTTAGAGCAGCTGACTCTTAATCAGTTGGTCGTGGGTTCGATTCCCTCCCGGGGCACCATCTTTAGTAATAACGTAACTAAAATGAGGTTCAATTCGCCCCCAGCGCCTTGCCGACGGCCCGGCCAATCGCGTCGCCGCGCAAGTCGCGCGCGGCGATCTTGCCATCCGGATCAATTAGAAATATCGAAGGAATTCCATCGACGCCGTACAGATCCGGGACGGCCGCCTTCAACCATTCCCCCAGAAAGCCCTGAATCCAGTGAATCTCATTTTCCCGCGCATATTGCTTTGGCGAAGCGGCCATTGCATCCAGGCTCAATCCAATCATTGCAAAGCGCGGGTCTTTCCCGTAAGCGTCGTACGTGGCTTTCAAATGCGGCGTCTCACCGCGGCACGGCGCGCACCATGTCGCCCAAAAATCCAGCAACACATATTTGCCCCTGAAATCGGCCAGCTTGAGAGGCTGCCCGTCAATGGTTTTGATTGCGAAGAGCGGGGCGGCGTCGCCGAGCTGAAGGTTCTTCGCCGCGGACATTTCGATGGTTCCCAAATCCACCGCCGCCGCGCCGCCGCCGGCTGGACTTTCCGCAACGGTAATGTCCTTGGTTAACGAAGCGATGCGTTGGCCGCCTTCTTGCGGGGTCTGGCGCACTTGCGCAACAAGTTGATAATCTCCCGGCGCAACGTCCTCAATGACGAATCCTCCCTCGGCATCAAGTTTGGCCGTGAACGATCTTTGAGCGCGGATGAACGCCTTGCCTTCGGGAGATTTCCAGAAGTGCTCGCTCCACTTCTTTTGCGCCGCCGCGTCCTCAAATTCCGGGTGCGCAGGCTCGGACACCTTTGCCAAAAGCCGCACCTGCTGGCCGGCCTGCCAATTGATGTGGGAATTGTAACCGGCAACAACCAGCTTGCCGACGAGCAACCGGCCCGTCGCGCGGTAGTCAAGCTTGGCGGTCCGGCCCGGTTCAATGACGGCGAACTGCGGGCTTTGGGGCGCGTTGTTAACCATTCGCGAAACCCGCACCTCAATGGGCGGGACATTGCTGAGGACAAAACCGCCGCGTTCATCGGTCTTTGCGAGAAAGTCGTAGTAAGAAAATGACAAGCCCATATACTCAAAGGGCTGGAGCAGACTGATATTCTCATTGACAAGCGGCGCGCCGGCCGCGCGGGCCGTGCCTTCGATTTTTCCCCAAGGCCGCAACGTAATCTCAAAGGGCGGTTTGGCGCCCTCCAAGTCCAACTGGCCAAAACCCTCCTCATGGACCGCGTAAATGGTCTGCGCGTCATCGGTTGCCGGGAAAGCGAACGTCCCATCCGGACCAGTCACCGTCACGTTCGTTCGGAACTGTTCGACCAACCGCCGCGCGCCCAGCACCGCCCCGGCGTTCTGCGAGCAGACGGCAACCTCCGCCCCGGACGCCGGTTTGCCGTCGGGCAAAATCACCTTGCCCGCCAGGACGGCGCCCTTTTCCAATTCAAAGTCAATCCGGCGATCACCGTCTCCGGGAGATTTCCTGTCCGACACTTGCGGCAGGCGGCCATCAGCGCGAATTTCGATCAGGTAAGCCGCTGAATCCTGGCTGAGCGTCGCGCTGTATTCACCGTTTTTGGCGAGCACTTCCCGCTGCGTATGGGCCTCCGGCGCGTCTCCCTTGAACTCCCGCGTGATCACCGTGAACTTTTCGACAGGCGCTTTGGTCGTCGCATCCAGCACCTTTCCGTCAACAAAAATCCTTCCGTCCTGCGACTCGCGCAGCACAATGACTTTGTCCTCGCCGTCGGCGGCCAGCGCGGGTTCGGAGCGGGAATTGTAACCGTTGGCGGAAATGAAGTACGGATGCGCGCCGGCGGGCGCGGAGTCCCAAAGGAAACGGCCATCGGCGTCCGTCATCGTGTTCCAATCCAATTCCAGCGGCTTAAGGCCCAGGCGGTCCATTTGAATGGTCGCGCCGGGGATTGGATTGCCGGATTGGCCGGTGATTCTCCCCTTGAGAATTTTCCCGGGACCCATCACCAGTTTCAACTCCGGCATCTGCTCTTTATTGGTGACAAGCAGCGTTTGCGGCTCCAGCCCTTTGGCCTGAAAAGTCAGCATCATCAGGCCCGGGCGCAAGTTGGGGATTTTGAAGCGGCCATCCGCGCCGGTTTCCAGGAGGGCGGCGGCGTTGCGCCACTCGTGGTTGCGCGTGATCGAAGCGCCCGAAACCGCCTTTCCATCCCTGTCAACAACCAAACCGGCCAGCTCGATTCCATGGCCCATCACCATCACCGCCGCGCCCGCGAGAAAGTCCTCGCGCGGCAGGGCGGCCGCCGCGAGGCCGCCCGCCTGCGCGCCGGAACAGCCAAACGTCGTGGGAAGAAAATCCGGATGCGTGACGCGAAAGGTCATGTTCTGGAAATCCCGCGGCGCATGATTGCAATGCCAGTGGCCATTGTCGTCGGTTCGCTCCACATGATAACTCGGGGCCACAGTCGTCTTTTCCCGCTGGCCGGGCGCGGCGGGATTGACTCCCGAAAATATGACTCGCGCGCCGGCGATCGGCTCGCCCGCCTGATTCCTGACAAAGCCTCCAATCGAAACCGCCGCCTCCAGCTTGGCCGTGTATTGGGCCGGGATATCCGCAATGCGATCATTTTGCGCGCGCGACCATGTGACGAACCTGGGCACATATCCGTCCTTGCTGAAATTGATGCGATAGTAAAAATCCGCCGGCGACGCGCCCTCCACGATCCTCGGAGCAGGCAACGCAAAAAAGCAACTGCCGCTGTCGTCGGTGACCAGATTGGCGCGCACCCACGCGCGAACAGTCACTCCCGCAATAGGGCTTCCTGTGTCGGCATCCACCACTCGGAAGCGCATCTCCCTGCCGCCGGGCGGGATTGGCGTCTTCGAGACGCGAGCGGAGCCTTTCGACGATTGCGCCGGTTGGAATTCTTGTTGGCCGAGAACGCATTGGGCGATCAACAAACCGACCGCCGCCGCGATTCGGGAGGCAATTTTGGCCGCATGTTTCATACTTTGTTTTCAAGGTTTACTTTCCGCCAATTCGGGTGAATAAATTCTACTATGGAGAACAGTATATGCAATGGGGCGCCCTCCCCCGAGGAGTTCCAGCATCAATTGCAGGATTTCATGCGTCAGCACTTCGCCAGCCTGAACGCTCCCAAGGCCGATTCGCCCGGCGCGCCCGAATCGCCTCAATCCGAGGCGTCCGAGGATGAATTTGTATTTGACCAAAAGCCGCGCGATGTCAAGGCGTACCTGGATCGCTTCGTGATCAAGCAGGAGGAGGCCAAAAAGGTTTTGAGCGTCGCGCTGTGCGATCATTATCATCATGTGCGCCTGGCGCGGGCCGGACGGGAGCAGCCCAATTACGCCAAGCAGAACATCATTCTGCTCGGCCCCACCGGGGTGGGCAAAACCTACCTCATTCGCAACGCGGCCGATCTCATCGGCGTGCCCTTCGTCAAGGGCGACGCGACCAAATTCTCGGAAACCGGCTATGTGGGCGCCGATGTCGAGGATTTGGTGCGCGAGTTAATCCGCGGGGCCGACGGGGATTTCGAGCGCGCTCAATACGGGATCATTTACATTGATGAGATTGATAAAATCGCCTCCGCCTCCAATTTAAACGGCCGCGACGTCAGCGGCCGCGGCGTGCAAACCAATTTGCTCAAGTTGATGGAGGAGACGGAGGTGCCGGCCCGCTCTTCAAACGATATCACAGGCCAAATCCAGGCGATGGTGGACTTTACGCAAAGGGGCAAAAAAACCCCGGCCAACATCAACACCAAACACATCCTTTTTATCGTCAGCGGCGCCTTTGACGGCCTGGAAAAGATTGTCCGCAAACGCCTGCCCGTCTCGACTATCGGCTTCGCGCCTTCCAGCCAGCCCGCCGGCATCAGCGCGACGGGCGCGTTGGAGCAGGCGCAGACGCGGGATTTCATCGAGTTTGGTTTCGAGCCGGAGTTTATCGGGCGCCTGCCGGTGCGAGTGGTCTGCCAGCCTTTGGGAGTGGAAGATTTGTTCCTGATTTTAAAGGCGTCGGAAGGCAGCATCATCCGTCAATACGAACAAACGTTTTCCGCCTACGGCATTGAAGTGCTCTTCCGCGACGACGGCCTGCGGCGCATCGCCGAAATGGCGGTGGATGAAGCCACCGGCGCGCGCGGCTTGATGACGGTGTGCGAACGGATTTTCCGGGATTTCAAATTCGAACTTCCCTCCACCAACGTGCGGCGGTTCGTCGTAAGCGCCAGCCTTGTGGACAATCCGGCGGCGGACCTCCAAAAGGTCCTGGCCGAACACGAAAAGGAGGAACAGTCAATCGCCCGGCAGCTGGTTCGCGATTTTACGGAACGATTTCACGAGCAGCACAAGCTGGCCCTGGTTCTCACCGATGCCGCCGCCGAGCGGCTGGTCTGTCTGGCATTGGAAAAAAAGATGTCCGTGCGCGACCTGTGCGCCCAACGGTTCAAAGATTTTCAATTCGGCCTCAAGCTCATAGCCCAGAACACGGGCCAGCGGGAGTTTGTGATTGACGCTGATGCGGTCGAAGCGCCCGGGAAGATTCTGAGCGAATGGGTCGTCAAAAGTTACCGCGCCGACGCCGCCAATCCGTCGGGAGCCAATTGAGGGCCGGCCGACCGATTGCCTGGTCGGGGGGCATCTTGGCACTGCTACCAACAGGGGGTAGGGCCGAGCTGCCGCTCGGCCCTGCCTTTCCTTCCGGGGTACCCCACCCCCCCCCCAGCGATGCCGTGGAAATATCGCCTCAA
>VFSW01010391.1_pt1 | contig 13200 bp, 12 predicted proteins | sample 5358111 | NCBI WGS metagenome assembly VFSW01 (sample SAMN11554181, study PRJNA540505) | mine drainage metagenome | isolation source: sediment from site ElyBrook_90M | place: USA: Ely Copper Mine, Vershire, VT | collected 2017 | reverse complement strand
TACCGCCCAAAGTCCTGGAACGAATCCGGCCAGACTTCCGCCGAGCGGAACTAGGCGTAGCGGCGCTGGAAGAGGGCGAGGAGGCGGGGGCTACTACGCAGCAAGCCGAGGGTGTGCTCGGCGTGCCCATGACAGAAGCCGTTGCCGATGAAGAGATCCACGTCCTTCCCGACGCCTTCGGCTCCCAGCGCAGCCCTTGTGAAGCTGGTGGACATCGCGAAGAAGTAGACGATGCCGCGGTCGCGGGTCGCAAGGATCGCCGAGAGCTCGGCGTCTCCCACGTTGACGCAAGAGAGAGCGATATCGGCTTCCCGACCGCCCGTGGCGCGACGGAGAGCCCGCAGGACCGCGGGCGGATCCCGCGCGTCCACGCCGAGAACGGCATCGCACAGATCCAGGGCTTTGAGCTCCTCGGCCGCCGGGGCGTGCGACTCGATCCCGACGACGCAAGCTTCGCGGCCGCCCGTCCGACGCGCCTCCGCGGCGCAGAGAACGCCGCTCTTTCCTCCGGCCCCGAGGATCACGACAACGCTTCCTGGTTTCACCAGGCGCGCGACCTGCGGCGCCGCCCCGGCGACATCCAGAGCGGCGAGAGCCACTCGGTCCGGCAAGTCCGCGGGAATCTCGGCCACCGCACCGCTCGCGAAGACGACGGCCTCCCCCGTCACGTCGATCTGAGCGCTGGCCCGGCGAACGGCTCGCACCGAGTCGATCCGGAGCGGCGTGAGCGAAAGGGACACGAGGGTCGCGACCCGATCGCCCGGGGAGACGCTGCTCGAGGACGGTTCGCCGCCGCACCCCTCGACGACTTGGATGACGCGACCGAGGAGCATGCCACCGGAGCCGGTGACGGGGTTGTGTAGCTTGCCGCGCTCGGTGACAATCCGTGTGGCCATGTGCGCAATCTCTTCGTCGAGACCGTCGGCGTTTGCGTCCGATGCCCCGACACGCTCTTGCGCCGACTCCGCCATCTGGGTGAAGCTGGCGGCGTCGACATTGAGAGTCTCCACGGCCAGAAGGACCTCCCCCGCGAAGAGGCGGGAGAAGTCGTTGTCGATGCGCCAAGCTGGTTGCGGTAGAGCTCGTGGCGGGACCAGGGAGCGATGCGTTCCATACGCGTCACCGTCCGGCGCAACGCGACGGGCTTCGGGTTCGGTGCTCATATTCATGGACCTCGACTTGACCGCTCTCCATCGCTCCCATTAACCTTTTTCACCTGAGTTTCAACGCTGTTCTCGCGAGCCGCATCGCGTTATCAGAGCAACGGGCCGAGAACACCGGCGTCGACACATGCAAGACACATCCACCAAGGCCCCCACCTCGCCGATCTCGCGGTCGGACGGGCGGTCCTACGTCTTGCGCTTCATCAGCGGCAAGTACCAGGGCGGGGAGTTTCCGGTCGCGGCCGAGAAGCAAATCCTCATCGGCCGCTCGAGCGACCTCGACATGGTCCTCGTGGAAGACATGGTCTCGCGCAAGCACGCCCGCATCGGAATGCAGGGGGATCAGATCTGGATCGAGGACCTCGGTTCGACGAACGGGACCTTCGTCAACGGCGAGAAAATCAAGCGCGCCCGCCTGAAGGAGGGCGATCGCGTCCTCATCGGGACGAGCATCTTGAAGCTCATCTCGGGAGACGCCCCTCGCGAAGGGATGGACGCCAAGCGCGAGCTCGAAAACGTCGCGCAGGCGCGGCGCACCAGCCAGCAGCGCACGATGAGCGGCAGCATCGAGGAGGTGCCCCTGCCGGATCTCCTGCAGCTCTTCGGCACGTCGAAGAAGAGCGGCGTGCTCGTCATCCGTACGGAGGACGACATCGGCCGCATCCACTTGAAAAAGGGGATCATCGCGTACGCGATCATCAACGACCTCGACGAGGTGCAGCCCCTCAAGAGCCTCTACCGGATGCTCACGTGGCAAAAGGGCCTCTTCGATCTCGATCCGCCGGAGGAACGCGAGTTTCCGAACGAGATGAACATCACGGTGCAAGAGACGCTCATGGAGGGCATGCGCCAGCTCGACGAGTTCAACCGGATCCGCGACGAGCTTCCGGACCTGTCGACACGCGTCGCGCTTCCCTCACCGCTCATCCCCCCATTGCGAGACCTCACACCCGAGGAACTCGACGTGCTGCAGCTCGCGCACAACTGCGCCACGTTCGAGACGATCCTGAACAAGAGCCTCGCGACCGATCTGGAGACCGCGGAGATCGTCGTCAAACTGATGAAATCGCGGTACCTCAGGGTGGAGTGACGTGGGCGCTGCACCGACGGTGATCGTGACCGGTGCATCGAGCGGCATCGGAGAAGCGCTCGCGCGCGCGTGGGGCAAGCGCGGGGCGACGGTCGTTCTCAGCGCGCGCGATGGCGTGGAGCTCGCGCGGGTGGCGCGCGCCGTGGAGGCGGCGGGAGGACGCGCGATCGTGCAGCCAGCGGACGTCACGCGCGAAGAAGACCGCAAGAGGCTCGTCGATCGAGCGCGCGCGGAGGCAGGCCGCATCGACGTACTGGTGAACAACGCGGGTCGCGGTTACTACGGCAGCGTGGCGCGCATCGACGCAGGGGAGCTAGAAGCCCTGTTCGCGCTCAACGCGATCGCGCCCCTTCGGCTCGCGCAGCTCGCACTCGACCCGCTGACGCGATCCGCCGGCACGGTCGTCATGCTCTCCTCGGTGGCAGGGGTCGTCGTTGGGCCGCGTATGGGGGCGTATGCTGCGAGCAAGTTCGCCCTGGAGGCGCTGTCGATGGCGCTGCGAGCAGAGCTCGCGGGGACGGGGGTTCGCGTGGTCGTCGTGCGCCCCGGTCCGGTGGACACGCCCTTCCGCAGGCGGGCCGTCACGACGGATGGAGCCGCCGGGGTGCGACCGCGCGTCGCCGAAGTGCAGTCCCCCGACGACGTAGCCGAACAGACGATTCGCGCCGTCGACCGCGGTCGAGCCATCGTCGAGACGACGGCCTTCGTCCGGGCAGCGTCCGCGGCGGCGCGCGTGGCTCCCGGAGCCATGCGCTGGATAAGCTCGTTCATGGCGGCCCGGGGAGACGACTAGCGCCCGGGCTTGGGCAGGCGAGCTTCGACGGCCCGAGCATGAGCCTCGAGCCCCTCGAGGCGAGCGAGCGTGCACACGGCCTTCTCGTGCTTCGCCAGGACTTCGGGCCGATACTCGAGGATCGACGTCCGCGTCACGAAGTCGTAGACGCCGAGGGGAGAGCTGAACCGCACCGCGCCGCCGGTGGGCAACACGTGCGACGGGCCGGCCACGTAGTCGCCGATCGCCTCGGGCGTCCATGTCCCGACGAATGCAGCACCCGCCCGACGAATCCGCGCCAGCATCGCATGGGGGTCGGCTACGTGAAGCGCGAGGTGCTCTGCGGCGAGGCGGTCGGCTACCTGCGCCATCCGATCGCGCGATTGCGCGATGAACGCCGCCCCGTTGTTCATAGCGGCTCGCGCGATCGCCGCCCTCGGGAGTGTCGCGAGCTGCCCCTCGACTTCCCGGCGCACGGCCTGCGCCATGAGGTCGCTTGCGCAGACGAGGAGCGGGTAAGCCGCCTCGTCGTGCTCGGCCTGGGAGAGGAGATCCGCCGCAACGATGCGGGGGTCGGCTTCGTCGTCCGCGACGACGAGGATCTCGCTCGGCCCGGCGATGCCGTCGATGCCGACGACGCCGAAGACGAGACGCTTGGCGCACGCCACGTAGGCGTTGCCTGGCCCCACGATCTTGTCCACGCGGGGCACGCTCTGCGTGCCGTACGCGAGCGCGGCGATGGCCTGCGCGCCTCCGGCGTCGACGACCGCCGTCACTCCGGAGAGGTGCGCCGCCGCGTAGATCGGGTCATCGCTATCGTCCCCCGTGAGCGGCGTGGCCAGCACCACGTCCGGGACGCCGGCCACGCGCGCGGGAATGGCCGACATGAGCACGCTCGAGGGATACCTGGCCTTGCCGCCTGGCGCGTAGACGCCGGCTCGCGCGATCGGAAGAACGCGAAGGCCCAAAGTCGCCCCGTCGCCGTCCTCGAACCGGAAGCCATCGTCACGCTCGCGCTCGTGAAACGCTCGAATGCGCGCCGCCGCGAACTCGAGCGCCTGCCGGGCATCCGAGGGGAGGCGATCGAGCGCTGCAGCGCCCGGGTAGTCGCGCAGCATGAGGCGCGGGGAAGCACGACCGAATTGCGCGTTGTAGCGCTCGACGGCCGCATCGCCTTCGGCCCGGACCGCGGCCAGAATCTCGCGAACGACCGGCTCGACGCGCGCAAAGTCCGCCTCGCCACGAGCCTCGAGGCGCGCCAGGGCTGCTTCGAAGTCCGCAGAACCGTCGAGGAACATGGACAGCATTGGCGCCTCGTGTCTAGCACGCGTAAGGTCCCGCGCGATGCGAGGGGCGAGCGTGCTCGTCGTCGGGGGGACCCTTGCCGCGGCGATCGGCTGCGCGGCCGCGCCGCGGGGCCCCTGCGAAGGCGTCGCGTGCGGCGCGGCCTGTCCTCGGGACGCCTTTCGGTCGGATGGCCGGTGCTCCTGCGCAGAACCTTACCTGGCCGTGCTCGGCGCGTGTCTGGAGCCTCGCAACGCCTATGCGTTCTGTGGGGCGGCGGGCCATGCCGGGCCGGACGGGTGCGCCTTTCGCGGGTGTGGGGGGGGCGAATCGCTCGACGTCGCCACGGGCAAGTGCATCCCCATGAGCCTCGTCCACGGAGGCACTTCGTGGTGCGCCCCCGGAGCGGAGGCCATCGTGGAAGAGGGCCGCGCGGCTTGCATCCCGGCAGCCGACGCCTGCCCCCGAGGAACGAAGCGCCTGACCGATTCGCGCGGCGTAGACGTCTGCGTGGGTCCCCCCCGCTGCCACGCCGGTACCGTGGCCGTCGGCGGCCCCGCTTGCTGGCCCATCGTGACGGGAACGCCGCGGGGCCCTCGCGTCGACGTCGGCGCCTGGGTCGCGTTCGCGCTGGTACCCGACGGCGGCGTCGGCTCGGACGTCCTCTGTCGCCCCATCGCCCCACGTCCGGCCGCCTTCGGCATCTCTCCCGGCCACGGCCTCGACGTCTGGGTGACCATCGCCCTCGCCATCCCCGACCAGGACATGACGCGCGTTCACGCGCTCGTCAGCGCGCGTGAAGCAGACGCGCGCGTCCACGGCGGCGAGCTGGCATCTCCCGCAAGAACCGTCGTCCAAGCATCGGTCGATGCGCTCGTCGATGCCCTGCGTGGCCTCGGAGGGGAGGCGAGCGCCGCCGCCGCGAACGTCGCGGTCCGTTGCTCGGTGCAGAGCTTGTAAGATGTCCTGGGAGCTGCAAGAGCTACATTCATGTGCGGCATCGTCGGCTACGTCGGCGCGAAGGATTGCGCGCCCATTCTCGTCGAGGGCCTCCGTCGCCTCGAGTACCGCGGTTACGACTCCGCGGGCCTCGCTCTTCATACCGGCCGCGGCATCGAAATCGTTCGCGCCGTGGGCAAGCTCGCCAACCTCGAGAGTGCGCTCAAGAAGACTCCGCTCGCGGGCACGAGCGGGATCGGGCATACGCGGTGGGCGACCCACGGGAGGCCGAGCGAGGCCAACGCGCATCCACACGTGGCGGGCGGCGTGGCCGTCGTCCACAACGGCATCATCGAGAATCATGTCGCGCTGAGGCGCGGGCTCGAGGCCAAGGGCGTACGGTTCTCCAGCGATACGGACACCGAGATCGTCGCGCATCTGGTGGACGAGGCGCTTCGCGAGGGAGCACCGACCCTCGCGCTGGCGGTGAGGGCATCGCTCGGAAGAGTGCGAGGGGCTTATGCGATCGCTGTCCTTGCATCGGGTCATCCCGACGAGATCGTCGTCGCCAGAGCGGACAGCCCCCTCGTCATCGGGGTCGGCCAGGGAGAAGTGCTCTGCGCCAGCGACATTCCCGCGCTCCTCGCGCACACTCGAGAGGTCGTCTTTCTTCGCGACGGCGACGTCGCGACGTTGACGAGGTCGGGCGCCGAGATCACCACGCTCGAGGGACCCCCCGCCGAGCGCGAGTCGAAGGTGATCGACTGGTAGCCGCCGCAGGCGGAGAAGGGAGGGTACAAGCACTTCATGCTCAAGGAGATCCACGAGCAGCCGCGCGCCGTGGAGGACACGCTTCGCGGCCGCGTGGACCTCGCCGAGGGGGACGTGGTGGGCGGGGAGATCGGTCTGAGCGCGGAGATGGCGCGCAAGATCGGACGCGTGTACTTCGTCGCCTGCGGGACGAGCGCGCACGCGGCCATGGCGGGGCGCTACTGGGTCGAGCAGCTCGCGCGGCTGCCGGCGGTCGTCGAAATCGGCAGCGAGGTTCGTTACCGCCAGCCCGTGTTCTCGGAGACCGATCTCGTGGTCGCCGTCAGCCAGAGCGGCGAAACGGCGGATACGCTGGCGGCCGTGAAAACGGCCAAGGCGAAGGGCGCCCACATTCTCGCCGTCGCCAACGTCATCGACAGCGCCATCCCCAGAGCGGCCGACGCCGCGCTCTACACCCATGCGGGTCCCGAGATCGGCGTCGCCTCCACGAAGTGCTTCACGACGCAGCTCGTGGCCATGCTCCTTCTCGCCGTCTACCTGGGGCGACGCCGCGACACGCTCCCGCAGGCCGAGTCCCGACGCATTCTCGACGCGCTCACCCGGTGCCCGCAGCAGATGCGCGACGTGCTCGCCAAGGAGGACGGCCTGCGGTACCTGGCCAAGAAGTACGCGCGCGCCGAGCACATGCTCTTCCTCGGACGGGGCACGAGCTACCCCATCGCACTCGAGGGGGCACTCAAGCTCAAGGAAATCTCTTACATCCACGCCGAGGGCTATGCGGCCGGCGAGATGAAGCACGGGCCCATCGCGCTCATCGACGAAGACATGCCCGTCGTCGCGCTCGTGCCGCGCGACGTGCACTACGAGAAGGCGTTCTCGAACGTGCAGGAGGTGAAAGCGCGCGAGGGGCAGATCATCGCCGTCTGCACCGAGGGTGACACCGACGTCCTTTCGCTCCTGGCGAGCGACACCGTCCCCGGTAGCTCGCGGCGCAACCTGCCTCCGGAGCCGGACCTGATCGAGATCCCCGCAGCGGCCTCGGAGGTCTTGCCGCTGCTCGAGATCCTCCCCCTGCAACTCCTCGCGTACCACGTCGCCGACCTGAAGGGGACGGACGTCGATCAACCGCGGAACCTCGCGAAGACGGTGACGGTCGAGTAGTCCCACGGACTCGGAGTACGCTGGTCTCTGGAGATGTCCGCCGTAATCCTGGGCGACTGGACGCACCGTCGGGGCGACCCGGGCGGTGCCCGCGCCGTAGCTGCCGAGATCGAGAAGCCGCGCCCAGGGGTGGCTTGGTCGTGGCATCCCGAGCACGGCGGTCGCGTCGATCAGGTCCGCGTCGTCGGGCAGAACGTCGTCGTGGCGACCATGATGCCGCGCGACGCGCAGGCGGCCGGATGGGAGCACGCCGTGCTTTACGCGCTCGACGCCCGCACCGGTGTGGAGATCGCCCGACGCGTCCTGCCGGACCCGGTACCCGTCGCCGCGATGGTGGTCGACGGCGGTGTCCTCCACGTCGTCGCCACACGTAAGTCCGAGCCCATCTTCTGGTACGCGCTCGCGCCTGCCTCGCTCGTCCCGAGGCACCGCCGCATCGTGAGGATCGTGAACGGAGGCCACGACGACGTGCTCGACGCGTGGGCGGCGCCGGACGGCGGGCTCTGGATGGAGCTCGACGCGGCGACGGGCGCCGACGGCCACCATTCCCTCGCGTACGCGTTCGCCGAGCCCGACGGCGCCGCGTCCGCCACCTGCGTGCACGGCGATGAAGTCGTCGCCGAAGGGCCGTTCCTCGCCCGCGACGCGTGTTCGGGCGGGCACGAGCTCTTTGCTCCCGTCGACGGGCGCTGGGGAGGCTCGCCCGCATCGGCGGCTCCTCCGGCCCTCACCCGGCTCGACCCCCTCGCGTCCGTGACCACGGAGACCGAGGCGCGACCCGCCTGGATTCGGTCGAGCGTGGTTGGCCCACGCGCGCAGATCCACGCCCTCGGCGCCGACGGAGTCGTGTACGCCGTAGCGGTCGCCGAGGACGCCGCGCGCCCGGACCGCGCGAGCATTGAGGTGCTGGCGGTGGATCGCTCGTCGGGGGTCGTCCGTTGGTCCGCGAAGGGGAGCCGCATCCCCCTGCGGGCGCGCCTCGGGGACGGAGCACGCGTCGCCCGCCGCCCCAACGGCGAGCTCCTCTTTCAGAGCCTCGGAGCCGATGGCGCGCCATGCACCCCGCTCGTGTGCGCTCGCCCCGACGGCAAGCTCGATTCGATCCTCCTCGGCCCCCGCAGTCGATGGGTGCTGGACGCCGCCCTGGGCGATTCGGTGCTCGCCCATCGCGAGGACAAGGACGGCGTCGTCGACGTGGGCGGCTTCGCCGTCGACCTCGAGGGTCGCCTCCTCGGCCGGCGCGCCGTGACGCGCTGGACGATCGAAACGGGCCAGCTCGGCGGAGAGACGACCGTCTACGCCGGCGCGGGGGCAGTGGTCGTGCGAGGGGCGCGGTCACTCTGCGCCGTCAGGCTTTGAGTTGCTCTTCCCGTCCTGCGACAGCTCACGAGCTCGCCCGCTTCAACCGCTCGATGGCTGCAAGGAGTTGCTTCAGGCTCTGCTGCTGCGACGCCGAGCTCTCTTCGATCTTGCCCGCGGCGACGAGGAGCTGTTGGCTCCCGGTGGACTGCGTCTTGTGGCTCGCGTTCAGCTGGTTGACCATGCTCGAGATGTTCTCGATGGAATTCGAGATCTGCCGCCCGCCCTTCGCCTGCTCCTGGGACGACCGCTCCACGTGCTGCGTGATGACTCGCATTTTCTCGGCGCTCTTCATGATGAGCTCCGACCCGCGCGCCTGCTCCGCCGTCGCCGCGGCGATCTGTTGAACCGTCTCGGCGATTCGCCCGATCGCGTCCGTCACCTGCTTGCTGCCCTTCGCCTGCTCGACCGTCGCCCGAGCGATCGCGCGCACCATGTTGGTGCTCTTCTGCGAGCTCTCGAGGATCTTCTTCAACGCCCGCTCGGCCTCGTTCGACACCTCGACGCCGCGATCGACGTTGTGCGCACCGCGCTCGACTGCCGCGATCGCGTTCTTGCTCTCGGCCTGGACCGTCTTGATGAGGTCCGTGATCTCGCGCGTGCTCGCTCCGGCGCGCTCGGCCAGGTCCTTGATCTCGTCGGCGACGACGGCGAAGCCCTTGCCCTGCTCGCCGGCCTGCGCCGCGATGATGGCCGCGTTCAGCGCCAGCAAGTTCGTCTGCTCGGCCACGTCGTCGATGACGTTCACGATTTGTCCGATGGCCTCGATCCGCGAGCCCAGGTTCGAGATGACCGACACCGCCTCCTGCGAGCTTTCCTTGATGCGGTAAATCTCGCTGATCGTCTTGAGGATGGCCTCGGCGCCCTTCTCGGCGTCGAGGGCGACCTCCTCCGATAGGCGCGCCGTCTCGTTCGCGTTGCTTTGCACCTGGTCGATCGACACATCCATCTGGTTCATCGAGGAGCTCGTCTCCTCGGCGGTCAGCGAGAGCGCGTCGACGTTCTTGGCGACCTCTTTGATCGAGTACGCCATCTCCTCGATCGAGCTGACCGTCTCGCGGACGCTGCCCGCGAGCTCCCCCACGTTCTCCGCCACCTCGTCGTTCGTCGCGGTCATCTCGAGGATCGAGCTCGACGACTCCTCGGCGCTCTGCGTGAGCGTTTCGAGGTGGGTGGCGACCTCGTCGACCGCCGCGGCCAGATCTTGGATGAGGCGCGCCGTCTGCGAGGCCGCGCCGACCTGCGACTGCGCGCTCTCGTCCAGGCGAGCGGCGACCTCTTCCAGCGTTCGCTCGTATTGCGCCATTTGCTCGCGCTTGGCCTCGAACTCGCCGCGATCGCGCCTCCGCTGCTCGGCGACCGTGACGAGCGCCTCGTAGAGACGAAGCGCTTCGCCGCTCGCCTGGGCGGGGATGCTCGGCTTGTCTCCCGTGGCCGACTGGCGCGCGGCCTCGATGAAGCCGTGCAGCGCCGCTGCGTCTCCGGAGCTGCCCCCCAGGAGCACGGCGATCGCACCGACGACCGCCAACGTAAAGATGAGCGCCGAGGGGGTCGCAAGCTCCTTCGTGACGAACGTCGAGCCGACTCCCAGGACCAAGACCGTGAGCGCGGCGACGAGCTGGTTCCTCGAGAACGTCATGGAGGGGGCGAACCCTGACGAAGGTACCGGGCCAGGGACGGAGGAGGCAAGGAAACCTCGCCGAATGAGCTCGTGACCACGTTTTCAGGGCGCGGATGAGATGTCGATCGCCGCTGCCCGCCCTCACGCCTACGTCGGCATGACCTTCGACGGATGATTCCAGGCTACCTCTCGGAGCGCGACGCCGAGCGCCTCGAAACGGGCGTGGATCGTCCGCATGGCGAGCGGGCCCGCGTCGATGCCGAGGAAGCCCCGCCTCGTCTTGTGCGCCACGCCGAGCGCGGTCCCGCTTCCGGCGTAAGGGTCGAGGACGAGGTCACCCGGGCTCGAGAGCGCGGCGAGCAGCCTCTCGAGGAGCGCCTCGGGCTTCTGGGAGGGATAGCCGGTGCGCTCGCGCGCGATGGGGGCGATGACTCCGATGTCCCAGACGTCCCCCATCGGCACGCCCTCGGTCTTGCGCTCGGTCGACGACGAGCGCGTTCTCCGGCCGTCGCGAGCGTACACGGCGCGCTGCTTGTTCGTGCCCCAGGTGGCGAGCGTCGACGCCGCGAGCGGCTCGTACGTCTGGTTCCACCGCGGGTCCGCTCGGGGGTCCTTGCGCCAACGGAGGAGCACGTCGTGCACCCGCTGGAAGTTCGCCGTTTTGCTCGGCCAGCGCCGGTAGCGCCAGACGATCTCGCTCGCGAATGCGTCGGCGCCGAAGATCTCGTCGCCGAGGACGCGTACGTAGTGACTCGTCTTGGGGTCGACGTGGACGACGATCGAGCCGTGGGGCGCGAGAAGCGTCCGGACGGCGGCCATGCGCGTCGCCAGCGCCTCGAGATACGCCGGCAGGTCTGCCCAGCGGTCGTCGAACGCCGGCACGCGTATCCGCGACGTGCGGGGCGCCCCCGCCTTTCGGAGCCGGGCAACATGCTCCCGGTTCGTGAAGAACGGCGGGTCGAGGTAGGCAAGGGTGACGGCCTCGGAGTGCGTCTCGGCGAGCGCGCGAAGGATCGGCAGGTTGTCTCCCTCGAAAAGCCAGCCGGATCCGCCCGGTGCCGCCCAGGCCTTGCGGGGCCGGGGGGCCCGGCAAGCTTCCTCGACCGCCAGCGTCTTGCCTTCCCAGGAGAGCCGAGCGACTCGCGGCATAACGCGGATCGTAACGAGCGCGCTCCCGTGCAAACCAGTTTATCGCGGCTTGGGAGGGCCACGTTTGCGCGCACGACCCATCACCGCTAATCGTGGCACAGCCTCGTCATGGCCCAGGAACCCGCCTCCAAGCCGCGCGTCTTGTCCGGGATTCAACCGAGCGGCGAGCTTCACATCGGCAATTGGCTCGGTGCCGTGCGTACGTGGGCGGCCCAGGTGGCGGAACAGAAAGAAGAGCTCCTCTTCTGCGTAGTGGACGCGCACGCCATCACGGGCTCCTACGAGCCGCACGAGCTGCGCGATCGCACGCTCCGGATGGCGCGCGACCTCATCGCCTGCGGGCTCGACCCCGAGCGCTGCACGCTCTTCGTGCAAAGCGACGTGCGCCAGCACACCGAGCTCGCCTGGTACCTCGCGAACGTGACGCCGTTCGGCGACCTGTCGCGAATGACGCAGTTCAAAGATAAGATGGAGAAGGAGGAGCACGTCCTCGCGGGGTATTTCATGTACCCGGTGCTCATGTCCGCGGACATCCTGCTCTACCGGGCAACGGTCGTTCCGGTCGGCGAGGACCAGCTGCAACACCTCGAACTCGCGCGCGAGACGGCGCGGCGCTTCAATCACCGCTTCGGCGAGACTTTTCCCGAGCCGAAGGCGCGCATGTCCGTCGCCCCGCGCATCATGGGCTTGGACGGGCAGGGCAAGATGAGCAAATCGAAGGGCAACACCATCCCGCTCTTCGCGGACCACGAATCGTTCTGGAACAAGCTCCGCGGCGCGTTCACCGATCCTCAGCGCCTGCGCCGCAGCGACCCTGGCCGCCCGGAAGTCTGCAACATCTACACGATGCACAAAGCGCTCTCGACCCCCGAGCAGGTCGACCTCACGTACAAGGAGTGCACGACGGCGCAGCGCGGATGCATCGACTGCAAGAAGATCCTCATGGAGAGCTTCGACCGCGAGCTCGTCCCGCTGCGCGCGAAGCGGGCCGCGCTCGCCGCGCAGCCCGGGCGCACGCCCGCGGCGCTCGCCGCCGGCGCCGCGGCGGCCCGGCGCATCGCCGAGCACACGATGGCCGACGTCAGGGCGCGGATGGGCCTGGGCAGCGGAACGGACCCGCCCGGAAGCTGAGCATATGGCGCGCCCCACGCTCCTTCCCATGGCGATGGCACTCGTCCTGGTCCTCGGGCTGGGATCCAGTTGCAGCCACTCTCCTCCGGACGCGACCCCCGACGGTGCGCTCCGCCTTTTCCTCGACGACCTCGAGGCCGCGGAGGACGACGGCCGCGTCATGCGGCAAGCCTTCGACCTGCTCGGGCCGACTGCGCGCGCGAACCTCGCGGAACGCGCGCACCGGGTGACGGAGCTTCAAGGGCGACAGGTGCAGCCGTGGGAGATGCTCGGGTCGGGTTGGCTGGGGCTCGCGTTCCGGCCAAAGTCGATGCGATCGTCCGTCGTGGGGGACCGGGCGACGGTCGAGGTGATCGGCGCCGACTCGCAGGCGGAGCACGCGAGCGTCGTGTGCGTCCGCGAGGGCGAGGTCTGGAAGATCGAGCCGGGCCTGCCGGAACCCTAGGTCGCCGTCGCCGCCACGACGCCGGAGATTTGCCCCGGATGGCCAACCCATCCTAAAGCACGCGCCATGGCATCTCTGTCGTTCGTCCTCTTGCCCTCGGCGTCGGCGGTGCTCGTCGCCTCGCTGGCCTGCGCCGCAGCACCCGTGGCCCCTCCCGTGGCGACGATCCCCGTGGCGCCCACGACGGCGCCCGCCCGATTGTCGGCCGACGGCCTCGCTTCGGCGCCTGCCCACGCCGCTTCGACGCCGCCGCTCGTCGCGATGGTGCAAGACGAAGGGCCTCACGTCCTGGAGCATGGCCCAAGCGCGCCCGAG
>VFSW01010390.1_pt1 | contig 13201 bp, 12 predicted proteins | sample 5358111 | NCBI WGS metagenome assembly VFSW01 (sample SAMN11554181, study PRJNA540505) | mine drainage metagenome | isolation source: sediment from site ElyBrook_90M | place: USA: Ely Copper Mine, Vershire, VT | collected 2017 | reverse complement strand
AAAGACACGGGAAAATCTGGCTGGAGTTTGTCCCCGACCTCAACTCTCCGCGCAACTGTACGTCACTACCAGCTTATGAGCGGCCAGCCGAACGCAATTCTTTTGTATGGCATCCCCGATGCAGCCAAACAGGCGAATGAGGACTCATACTTCGGGGCTACGTTTGAGTCGCAAACGAGCCCGGATTGGCACAATCTGATCCGCTATGGAGGATTGCGCCTCCGGTCCAGCTACACAGATTTCGCACCGACCGGGATTCCTCAGTATCAGGACAGCGTGACGTACTCCAGTTGCACGCTACAGTCGGATCCGAATTGCGTGATTGCGGATTATCTCGGCGCGCCTGTCACGATCCAGGGCGCCAATGGCTATACAGTGAGCGGGCAGGCCATCTTCCAGTACCCGATGCAGTATCCCTACAGCTATCCGACTTCAACAGACCGCGATTTCGGAGAGGTGCAGTCGGATTATCGTGTTCTGCCGCATCTTTTGGCGTTGGTTGGTTTCGAATACGAGAACGAAAGAGGTTACTCAGGTGGCCCGAGCAACGCGATTGAGCGCAGAAACTCCAACTCCACGCTTCTGTTTCAGGGTGATTTCGCGGGCAAGGTCTTCTACACCGTTGGAACCGGAGTTGAGGATAATCAGTTATTCGGCGTTGTTCCGACTCCCCGCGCTTCGCTCGCGTATATCCATCAGAATCATGGTCCATCGAGAATCGTGGGCGAAACACGCATTCGCGCGAGCTTCGGCAGAGGCGTAACGGAACCAAGTATTTTTGAGCAGACTGACTCGTTATATGACCAATTGGCGGCACTGCCGAATGGGGCGCAGCTTATCGCCCAATATCATGTGGGTCAGATCGGTCCGGAATGGTCGCGCACGTATGATGGCGGCGTCGATCAGGATTTCATGCACGGACGTGCCAAGATCGGGGTGACTTACTTTCATAACGAGTTCACGAATGGCATAGAATATATCCCGAGTCAGGGGCTTATCGACCTGGGAGTTCCGGCTTCTGTTGCGGCGGCCGCAGCATTTGGGGCAACGGTCAACTCGCAGGCATTTCGTGCACAAGGCATCGAGTCGGACGCACAGGTCCAGCTTTCTCGTGCGCTCTTCGTGCGCGGAGGCTATACGTACCTTGACGCGGTGGTCCAACGCTCCTTCACTTCCGACGCCATCGGCCCAACGTACAATCCAAGCTTCCCGACCGTGCCGATTGGGGCCTACTCGCCGCTGATTGGCGCGCGTCCCTTCCGCCGCGCACCGCACTCCGGCTACTTCGGCGTGAATTACGCACGCGGCAAGTTTGCCTCGTTGTTGACCGGAACACTTGTGAGCAGGCGCGATGACAGCGATTTCCTGGCGTATGACGCAAATGGCATGCCCACGATGCTGCTGCCGAACCGCAACTTGGATGCGGCATACCAACGCATCGACTTGAGCGCAAACTATGCTGTGCGCTCGCACGTGCAGCTCACCAGCCAGTTCCAGAACCTTCTTTCGGAGCATTACAGCGAGGCTTTCGGATACCCGGCCCTGCCGTTCACATTCCGCTCGGGTGTACAAGTCACATTGGGAGGTGAGTCCTGGAAGCTGAAGTAGTCCGCTCGGAAGAGAAGCCACGACATGACGTGCATCCGTCTAGCATGCGCACGGGGGCGGTTGTCGCTGCCCTCGTGCTTGCTCTGTCGTGCACGATCGTCCTGGGCGTTACCTGCGGAGCGGTTCACGTCTCTTTGCATAGCATGACCTTGGCATTGCTGCATTCGCGCGCGTTGTCGCCGGACGACCGCGTCATTCTGATGGAGATCCGCCTACCCCGCGTGCTCGCGGCCGCCATGGTAGGCGCATCTCTCTCTGCCGCAGGACTTCTGTTTCAGGGATTGTTTCGAAATCCACTCGCCGATCCATACGTGATCGGTTCATCCGGCGGAGCAGTGCTTGGCGCCACCATCGCAATTGTGCTGCTGCCACAACTCTCGTGGCTGGGATTCAGCGCTGTCGCCTTGCTGGCCTTTGCCGGTTCTGTCGCTACCATTGCTGTGGTATACAGCCTGGCCAGAGTCGGTGGGACCACACAGGTGGTCACATTGCTTCTCGCGGGTTTTGCCGTCAGTACCATGCTGAGCTACTCGTCGTACTTCGTCGAGGTCCTTGATCGCGACTACGGCCTTGGACTGCGTGTGCTCGCGTCCTGGCTGCACGGATCTGTGGGAGTGCCCCAGTGGACGCAGCTTGGAGTGATGGGACTGCTGCTGGCAGGCTCGCTCGCCGGCGCAGCCATCCTGTCGCGGCGGTTGAACACGCTCGCCCTCGGCGATGAATATGCGCAGCAACTCGGCGTCCACGTGGAGCGCGTCCGCATTGGCATCATCCTCACAGGCTCTTTGCTGGCGGCCGTCGCCGTCTCGCTCGGCGGCCTCATTGGGTTCGTCGGGCTGATCGTTCCGCACCTCGCGCGCCTGGTTGCAGGGCCAGACCACGTCCGTCTGCTGCCCATTACGGTTTTGACCGGCGCTGCCTTCTTGGTGCTCACCGACACGCTGGCCCGCACCCTCCTGGCTCCTGCAGAAGTCCCCGTCGGCATCCTGATGGCCTTTATTGGCGGCCCGTTCTTCCTCTATTTGCTGCGGCGAACGAAGCGAGGATACGCCGCATGAAGCCCCTTCTCAGCTTCGAGCGCGTCTCGTTCAGCTATGGCCACCGGCAGGTCATCGCGGACGCGGACTTCAGCATCGATGCCGGCGCCTGCACAGCCTTGATCGGTCCCAATGGCGGTGGCAAGACCACGCTGCTGCGCCTCGCCGCCGATCTGCTGCGACCCTCCACAGGACAGGTTCTGTTTGAGGGCGCGGAGCTTCGCGCATGCTCGCGCCGCAACATCGCGCAGCAGATCGCACTCGTTCCGCAAAACCTAGATGTACCTTTCTCATTCACGGTGCAACAGATCGTAGAGCAGGGCCGCACTCCTTACCTCGGCTTGTTTGGCGGGTTGAGCACGCGCGATCGGATTGCCATGGAGCGCGCTATTGAGCTCACCGGCATTGGCCCGCTGCGGCACCGGATTTTCAACGAACTCAGCGGCGGGGAGCGCCAGCGCGTGAAGATCGCACTTGGATTGGCGCAAGACCCCAAGCTCTTGTTACTGGACGAACCCACGCAGAATCTCGACTTCGGACGACAGATGGAGATGATCGCGCTGATTCGGCAACTGCATGCGGAAGGGGTGAACAGCTTCTCCGCAGTGCACGATCTCGCTCTGATTTCCGGCACATTTTCGACAGTCCTGCTGATCAGTCCCCATGAACGATTCCGGATCGGCCCTCCGGAGCATGTCCTTCAGCCCGGTATTTTGGAGCGGGCATTCCAGTGTCCAGCTCCTGACCTCAACTTCATGCGTAGTTTCGATCACAGGAGGGAATTCGCGCGATGACTCTTTCGCAGCCCATCTCAGTCGCCCACATCCGATCCTTGGCAGAATCCATTCAACCCCTGAATCCGTCGGATCTGGTGAAGGCGGCACGTCACCTGGACCAGCTGACCAAGCCGCTGGGGAGCCTGGGGCAGCTTGAGCAATTGGCTGCCCAGTTGATTGCCGTTCGAGGAGAAGGCATCCAGCTTCCATTGCGGAAAGCCATCTACGTGTTCGCCGCCGATCACGGCGTCGCGCGTGCCGGCGTGAGCGCCTACCCGCCTGAAGTTACCGCGCAGATGATGAAGAATTTCCTTGCTGGTGGAGCAGCCATCAACGTGCTTGCGCGGCAGCATGGCGCCGAGCTGACGGTAGTGGATGCCGGCGTCGATGCCGATTTCGAGGAGTCTCCCAGGCTGCGCGCCATGAAGGTGCGCCGAGGAAGCCGTAACTTTCTGGAAGAGCCGGCGATGACCGAAGACGAGATGACTGCGGCGCTCGAGGCGGGCCTTGCGCTGGCCGATGAAGCCCATGCCAAAGGCGCGGATCTGGTGGTTGCTGGAGAAATGGGCATTGGAAACACAACCGCTGCCAGCGCCATCACCGCGATGCTGACAGGACGCGATTCTGCGGAGGTCACCGGCAAGGGCGCCGGCCTTGATGACGCCGGGCGAAATCGAAAGCTGAACGTGATTCGCCGGGCCTTACGGAAGCATTTCCCTGACAGGACGAACGTGCCTGCTCTCGATGTGCTGCGCTGTGTTGGAGGACTTGAAATTGCCGCCATAACCGGCTTTGTCGTGGGAGCGGCGCGGCATCGCATGATCGTCGTCTGCGATGGATTCATTTCCACTGCGGCTGCTGCCCTTGCCGTAGCAATCGCACCCAACGTGAAGCAGTATCTGATCGCAGGACATTGTTCGGAGGAGCCGGGGCATCGCTTCCTGTTGCGTCATCTCGCACTCACTCCGCTGTTGCGGCTGAACATGCGCCTCGGTGAGGGCACCGGCGCTGTGTTGGCGTTTCCTATCCTCGAATCGGCCCTGCGTCTTTACTTCGAGATGGCCACATTCGAGTCGGCAGGCGTCAGCGAGGCCAGCGCATGATCAGTATCATTCAGGACGTTGCGCTCGCAGTGCAATTCATGACGCGTGTGCCCATACGCTCCGAGGGCCTGGCTCCCGCACGATTGCGCCGAGCCTCTGTCTGGTTTCCTGCAGTGGGGCTATTGGTGGGCGGCGTCGCGACTCTGGCATATCTGCTCTTGGCGCCGCACTTCGCAAGAACCCTTGCGGCCCTCTTCACCGTGCTTGTCATGGTGATGATCACTGGAGGCATGCACGAGGATGGGCTGGCCGATTGCGCCGATGCTTTCGGTGGAGGATGGACCCGCGAAGACAAGCTGCGCATCATGAAAGACAGCCGCATCGGAAGCTTTGGCGCAGTTGCCCTGATTCTCTCGCTCGCCGGCCGTGTCCTGCTTCTTGCCACCATGCCTGCCGGTGCAGTTGTCGGCTACCTGATCTCCGCGCAAGTGCTCGCTCGGTGCACGCCGCTGCCGCTGAGCGCGCTGCTCAAGCCGGCACGCGAACTAGAAGGCCAGGGGCGACGGGTTGCCGGCGCAACGTCGTGGCTTATGGTTGCACTTGGCACAGTAATGGCCATCGCGCTTACCGCCCTGATCCTGCGCGCCTCTGCGTGGCAGCCGATCTTGGCCATTGCGATTGTCACCGCTGCAAGCGCGCTCTATTACACACGCCGTCTTGGCGGAGTCACAGGCGACTGCATGGGCGCCACCATTCAGCTCTCCGAAATCGCCGTCTATCTTTGCGGAGCGTGGATTCGATGAACGCGTGCATTCTCATCCGTCCCGGCGCGACCGATATGGCTGGCCAGTTCTGCGGCCACTGCGATCCGCCGTTGAACGATGCAGGACATGCTCAAATCAAGCGCGTAGCATCGATGCTGTCTGCAGCCCCGGAGGTGATTTACTGCAGCGACCTCTTACGCGCTCGAGAATCGGCTGCGATCCTTGGCAAACGCCTTGCGGTTCCGGTCGAAGTACGCTCGGGTCTGCGCGAGATTGGATTCGGTCAGTGGGAAGGGTTATCGTGGCAGGAGATTGAGCTGAGCTTTCCTGTTGAGTCGCAAGCCTGGATCGAAAAATTCCCGGTCGGAGTAATTCCGTCAGGCGAGCGCTACGATGATTTCCGCGATCGGGTGCGAAAGGAGATCGCGTTTCTTTCTGCCCAGGCCGAATCGCGGGCGTTAATCGCGGTAACCCACGGTGGCTTTATTCAAACGGCGCTGCTCGATGTATACAGCGTCTCTTCCGATCAGGCGCACCAACTCTCGGCCGAGTACGCAGCGACCGTCGACCTGTCCCAGTTGCATGTTGGAGCGCAATGAAAAGTGAGAACCTGATTATCGAGCGTGCCGCGTGGGGGTGCGACGACAACCCCGATCGCCCTGCAGCTGAAGGCACGACACGGGCGCAAGCACGCGCTGAGGCGGGTCTTCGATCGCTTCCCGACTGGAATTCTCACAGCCCACGAGTAGAGGCTATTTCGGTAGATATTCAGAACGCGTTGACCCAACACGCTGAGCGTAACGATTTGCGCGAAGAGTTTGATGGCTTGGCATGGACACTCGGAGTTGTGGATCTTCGCCGGCTTGTCAGCTTTCAGCGCAGGCTGGTTTTTCACGAAGAGATAATTGATGGCGTCGAACTACATGACTGGACTGCGCGGATGCAAGTTGCCTTGCCGCATCACCGGACCTCCGCGTACCAGCGCACATGGCACCCTTCCGGTCTTACGCTGAGTTCGGGCAATCCGGATCTCACCGTGCGATGGCGCACCACAAGCGAATGGGATGAGGTGTTCGCATTGATGGTTCGCCACGGAAGCCCCTTCATGGAAGTGGGCGGTTACCGGGGCCGCTGGTTTCTTCGGGACGGCTACCACCGGGCGTATCGCCTGCTGCGCGCTGGCATCTTTGAGATACCCGCAGTAATCGTTGAGACCGCTACTCCGCAAGAGCTTGGTGCAGGTCAGCCATGGTTCTTTCCCGAAGAGGTACTCTTTGGCCGACGACCACCGCTCGTCACCGATTTTCTAGTAGACGACCTTGTCTTGCGCTGGTATCGCCCGGCGCGCAGGAAAGTGATTCACATTTCCATCACCGAAGATTTCGAACTATGGAACTCCGAAAGGGAGATAGGAGCAGAGTTATGAGCATTGCAACTAAGCGCGGTGATGCCGGGCAGACAGGCCTTGCCGGCGGAATCCGTGTCTCCAAGTCTGATCTGCGGGTGGAGACCTACGGAACCGTGGATGAGCTGAACACGGTGCTCGGGTTTGCCCGAAGCATCTGCCACAACACCGAAATCAAAGCGTGGACGGAAGAGATTCAGCGCACGCTTTTTCGTCTCGGCTCCAACCTGGCTACGCCGCCAGAGAGCAAAAAGCAGCCGCCCTTTATCACGGCCGAAGATGTGGATTGGCTGACGAACCTTGTTTACAAAATTGAGGCAACGGAAGGGCTCATCTCCGATTGGTCTCTGCCTGGTGCTCACCCGGAAGCGGCCGCATATGAGATGGCCCGCACCACTTGCCGCCGCGCTGAGCGCACGGTGGTACGCTTCATTGAATCTGGAGGCGAGGTCGTGTCGCATGTGCTTGCATATCTGAATCGCCTTTCGGATCTCATCTGGCTCTTTGGGCGCTTACTCGAAGTGGAAGCGGGCGTGGACTCGCGCCTTCGCGATGATCAGCATCCCGGCGCGCGCTGGTCGAGGGCATGGTGATGACACATTTCACAAGCGAAGAGAAGGCTGGTGTCTATCGCGCCATCCGCGAACGTCGTGACGTACGTTCAGGCTTTCTACCTGACCCATTGCCCCAGGAACTTCTGATGCGTTTGCTTGGCTCGGCGCATCAAGCGCCTTCGGTCGGACTCATGCAGCCGTGGCGCTTTATCGTCATCAAGACGCGCACGATAAGAGAGAAGATATTCGAAGATTTTCAAGACGCTAGCGTGCAGGAGTACGAGACTTACTCGGGTGATCGAGCGCGGCTCTATGCGAGGCTCACGCTGCAGGGCATTTTAACTGCCCCTCTGAACCTGTGCGTCGTCTGCGATTGTAATAGCTCCTGCGGGCATTCACTGGGCAGGCATACGATGCCCGAAACCGCGCTTTATTCGGCCGTATGCGCTATCCAGAATCTCTGGCTTGCCGCACGCGCTGAGAGCGTGGGCCTCGGCTGGGTGAGTATCCTCCATCCTGAACACGTGAAATCGGTGCTCAACATTCCAACGTCCATGACACTGGTCGGCTACTTTTGCATGGGATTTGTGGAGCAGTTTGCATCAGAACCCGAACTGGAAAGCATTGGCTGGGAACGCAGGTTGAGCCTTGAAGACGTTCTTCGGCATGAAACATTCGACCAGGAGTGGAGCGCGACGAGGCGATGACAAAGACACCCGCCATCATGGTGCTGGGAACCGGCTCGCACGTCGGCAAGTCGCTGATCGTAGCCGCACTCTGTCGCACCTTCGCGCGCGCAGGTTTTCGCGTGTCTCCCTTCAAGGCCCAGAACATGTCTTTGAACTCCGCTGCCACTCCTGAAGGGCTCGAGATCGGCCGGGCACAGGCGTTGCAAGCGGAGGCCGCAGGCATTCCTGCTTCCGTTCACATGAATCCCGTACTGCTCAAGCCTTCCAGCGACGCGGCCTCACAGGTCATCGTCAGAGGAAAGATCTTCGCGCAGTTCTCGGCTGAGGACTATTTCAAGCGCAGGAACGAGGAACTTCTCCCTCTCGTCAGCGAGAGCTACGACATTCTCGCAGCTCAATATGAATTGATGATCCTCGAAGGCGCAGGCTCCCCGGCTGAAATCAACCTGAAAGATCGCGACATCGTCAACCTGCGCATGGCACGGCTTGCGGCGGCACGCTGCATCCTTGTAGGCGACATTGATCGAGGCGGCGTCTTCGCATCGATCTTTGGAACGCTTGCGCTGCTCGATCCTGCCGAGCGGGATCTCATCGATGGTTTCGTCATCAACAAATTCAGGGGCGATGTTCGCTTGCTGGAGCCGGGAATACGCCAACTTGAGGAGCGCGTCGGAAAGCCCTGCTTCGGTATCATCCCGCACATCCCGAATCTGCGCCTTGACGAAGAAGACAGCGTGTCACTTGAATCTACTCACGGGGCGCGCTGGGAGAATGGCAGCTTACCCGAACGGCGCCTGCGCATCGCAATCGTGCGGTTTCCCTCCATCTCCAACTTCACAGATTTCGATCCGCTGCTGGCCGAACCCTCCGTCGCAGCGCGCTTCGGGTATCCGCCGGAGGATCTGCAGGCTGCGGATCTCATCATCCTGCCCGGTTCAAAGCAGACCGTCAGCGATCTTCGCTGGATCCGCGAGACCGGATTGGCCGAGACAATCATTGCTCTGTCCCATCGCGTGCTGCTGTTTGGCATCTGCGGAGGCATGCAGATGCTCGGAGTCGCCATCGAAGATCCCCAAGGAGTGGAAATGGGCGGCAGTGAGCAGGCACTCGGCCTGCTTCCGATCCGAACCAGGATGAATCCTGAAAAGATCACGCGCGAAGCTGCAGGCGAACTTGTCGTTCCACGCTTATTCGGACAATCGCTGGAATGTGCTGGCGTGGAGGGATACGAGATTCACGTGGGAGAAACGGATTACCTAGATGGAGCGCTTCCGTTTTCGAACATCACGCGCAAGGGAGACGCGCGATCCGCCGTACTCGACGGATGTGTCAGCTCGGATAGCCGCGTAGCCGGGACTTACCTGCACGGGATCTTTCACCAGGACACGTTTCGTCATGCGTTCCTGCGCACGGCTCGTTCCTCCCGCGGCCTCGCGCCTGCCGCCATGCTCGCATGGAAAGAGCTTCGCGAAAGTGAGCTCGATCGGCTAGCACAGACTGTTTCCGCCTCTATCGACATAAGTCGCCTGCTCGACCTCGTCGGCTTGAGCTGGCCTGCGAGCGATCGCAAGGAGCGCGCATGCGCCTCGACACGCTGACGGCGTCCTATCTTCTGGATTGGGCTCTCGGCGACCCCGAGTACCTCCCACACCCCGTGCGGCTGATCGGCCACGCGATCCAGACTGGCGAGCGGACGCTGCGCCGAATAGGCGACGGGCCAGAAAGCGATTTGATCAGCGGAGCCCTGCTGACGAGCTTCGTGGTCCTCGGCTCTGCGTACGCCGCGTCGAGGCTGCTTAAGACCCTGAAAAGCAGGAACGCCTCATGTGGCCGTGCAGCAGAAATTTGGCTTGCCGCCAGCTGTCTAGCCACACGCAACCTGCTCGATGAGGCCAAAGGTACCGTGCACGCTCTCGAGTGTTCCGATCTCGATACGGCACGCCGGCAGCTGGCGCGCATCGTGGGCCGTGACACGGCTTCTCTGAATCGTAACGAAATTGCCCGCGCGGTCATCGAAACGCTCGCCGAGAGTCTTTCGGATGGAATCATTGCGCCGCTGTTCTATCTCACCCTCGGCGGGGTCCCGCTGGCAATGGCATACAAGGCAACGAACACGCTCGATTCCATGATCGGTCACCGCGATGAAACATACGAGTGGTTCGGAAAAGCGGCGGCGCATCTCGACGATGCCGCTAACTTCGTTCCTTCCCGCGTCGCGGCGCTTCTCGTCTGCGGAGCTGGAGCGCTCCTCGACATCGGTTGCTTCCAGCAGGCATGGACAACCTGGCGCTGCGACGCGCAAAAGCACGCAAGCCCCAATGCGGGACAGCCTGAGAGCGCTATGGCGGGCGCACTGCGCGTGCAGTTAGGCGGCGTCAATACCTATCGCGGCCAGCGCGTCGATTCACCTTTGCTTGGCGCCGGCTTTCCGAGCCCTGAGCCCGATGATGCGCGCAAGGCTCTGCGTGTCACGGCGCTTGCTTCTGTGCTGGGCTTCGGCCTCTGTTGCCTCGCGTTGGCCTGGAGGCGAAATGCGTAACGGAGTGGCGGCATCACTACCGGCGCACGGGGGCCAACTGCGTGCGATCGCAGCTCAATTTTCCGTGCCCGCAACCAAGTTACTCGACTTCAGCGCCAGCATCGTTCCAGGCGGTCCCTCGCCGCGCGTTGCGCAAGCCATCGCCAGTGCGATTGGTGATCCGGAAGAGTTGCGCGCCTATCCCGATCTTGATTCGCACGCACTGCGAGCAGCGCTTGCGAATTACACGGGCGTTCCAGCAACCAATATCCTGGTCAGCAATGGTATGGTGCCGCTGCTCTCCGCAACGCTGCGCTCCACCGGCGTGCAACGGTGCATGCTTCCGGTCCCGGCATTCGGTGAATACCGCCGTACGCTAGAGCGCGAAGGCGTTGCCGTCGAAACATGGCCGTTGACAGAGACTACAGGATTTCAGCTGGACCTGGAGCGCCTCGTCGCTCAATGTGTCGAGCGCGAATGCGACGTTCTTCTCTTAACCAATCCGCACAACCCCACGGGAGCAGTGGTGCAGGCCGAGAACTTGTCTGCGGCGGTGCTAAGGGCGCAGAGATGCGGCATTCGTATTCTGCTCGATGAAGCATTCATCGATTTCATTCCGCAAGAGAGTATCTCCGCGCACATGGAGGAGTTGGGAAATCTCGTTGTCTTCCGCTCCGTCACCAAATTCTTTGCCATTGCAGGCCTGCGCGTTGCGTACATGATCGCGCCGGAGAAGTTGGTATTGAGCGTCGGAGAGCTACTTGCCCCGTGGCCCATTTCGACTCTCGCCGCCGTGGGCGCAATCGCGGCTCTTGAGGACAAAGCATGGATCGCCGACACGCTCGCCCGCAATCGGCGGGAACGGGGGACACTGGCCGCGCAGCTTGCTGCATTGGGCCTGACGGTGTATCCCGCCGCTGCAAACTTTCTCTTCTTTCGTCTCGGCGATGCGCACCGGAATCGCAATGTGTGGGAGCGGCTCATCCTGGACCATAGAATCGTGATGAGAAACTGCGCCACCTTCGAGACTCTCGACGAAACCTACTTCCGTGTCGCCGTGCTCGGAAGCAACGAAAATCAGTCGCTGATTCGCGCTCTCGACGCGGTGTTGAACAGCCACTATTGAGCACAGAGAGGACATCATTGCAGTTCACATTTGCAGCACAATCTCAGGCCTTTCCTTCGCGTATCGTCTGCCTCTCCGATGAAGCAATCGAACTGCTCTACCTCTTGGGCGAGCAGGACCGCATTGTTGGCGTCTCCGGATTTTCCAGGCGTCCACCGGAGGTAAGGACCAAGCCGCGTGTGTCCACATTTCGCGACGCGAATTTTGAAGCCATCGAGAAACTGGATCCAGACCTCATCATCACCTACTCCGATGTACAGGCCGAGATCACGAAGGAGGCCATCCATCGCGGTCTGCCGGTTCTCAACTTCAACCAGCGAAGCGTGTCGGAGATCTTTGAATTCATCATGCTGGTCGCGCGGCTAGTCAATCGGCAGGAGAAGGGGAATGCACTCATCGCGGCTTATCAATTAGAGTTGCAGCAGATTGCCGAAGCGGCGGCCTGTTTCCCCCGCAGGCCCCGCGTCTTCTTCGAAGAGTGGCACGATCCCATCATCAGCGGGATCGAGTGGGTCGAGGAGCTGGTCGAGATCGCCGGCGGCGAACCGATCTTTCCGGAGTTCCGCAAGGCTCGCAAGGCAAAGGACCGCGTTGTCCGACCTGAAGAGGTCATTGAGCGCAATCCCGACGTCATCCTCGCCTCCTGGTGCGGCATGAAGGTCAAGAAAGAGACGATCTGCGCACGCCACGGCTGGGACCGGACCGAGGCCGTTCGCAAGAATCGTGTGTACGAGATCGATTCATCCCACATCCTTCAGCCCGGCCCGGCGTGTCTCACCGACGGTGTTCGTGCAATACATCGGATTTTGCAAGCGGCAGTCTCAAATGGAAGCGTATAAAATCTGAGCATTTAAGAATGCTCAAGGTTCTCCTTTGGGCAGTATTGCGAATCAAAACGAGAATTGCCCCCCGCCAGCGGGCTTCATATCCATGATCTCTGCAGCTTTTTCAATGAGTGCAAAGCGTTGAGGTCATGGCTTTGCACAACGAGATGCAACTTTTATCCAGCAACCTGGATTCAAACGTCCTGGACGCGATGACGACCACGTGCGGCATGCTTCAAGCCAAGGCTGACGTCACGCTGAAGGGCGGATCAGGGCAAGTGCGGATTCGTGCAAAAGGGCTTCGCATCAGACATAGCCCGACTCGGCCCTCGTGTTCTCAATGAGCGAAAAGCCGAGCCACTCGCCGACGCCGGAAAGGGCACGAAGTCGGTATCGCACCAGCTTTCCGGGGGCCTGGCACGCGGTCAAACTGCCCACGCAGGATTCGGCGAGACTTTGCAGTTCGAATTGGGCGCGAGTCCAAGAAGGTGGGCCGGATCGATAAAGAACATCTTAGAGCCGTGACAAAAGGGTGTGAGCGGGTTTCGAGCCACATTCTGCATGCACCGTGAAGACGGGACTCTTCTGATGGAAGACCGCCCGCTATTCGATTGGCTCTTGAAGAGTCTCTCAGCCACCGAAGTCGGGAATCGCCGTGCTATAGTGATTTCGACTTGCTATAGTTTTTCGAGGGAATTTGGGCAAAAGATGCGAATCAATGCGACAAATGCGACTCATGAGAATCGCCGCAAACGATTCAATTCTATGGATTTATCTTTGGAATCAGTAAAGTGGCGGTTATGCTGGCGGAGAGAGGGGGATTCGAACCCCCGGTAGAGCTTTTGACCCTACAACGG
>VFSW01010389.1_pt1 | contig 13201 bp, 13 predicted proteins | sample 5358111 | NCBI WGS metagenome assembly VFSW01 (sample SAMN11554181, study PRJNA540505) | mine drainage metagenome | isolation source: sediment from site ElyBrook_90M | place: USA: Ely Copper Mine, Vershire, VT | collected 2017 | reverse complement strand
GCTAGATGGTGATTTACCTGCCCGGCCAAGCGCTCGACGAATCTCCGCTGCTGGATGAGTTGACGCCCCGTGAGATCGTTCAGGAACTCGACAAGTATGTGATTGGCCAGGCGGACGCCAAGCGCGCCGTGGCCATCGCGCTGCGCAATCGCATCCGCCGGCAGAAACTGGAGCCGGAGCTGGCCGAGGAGGTGATGCCCAAGAACATCCTCATGATCGGGCCCACCGGCGTCGGCAAAACAGAGATCGCAAGAAGACTGGCCAAGCTGGCGAACTCGCCGTTTTTGAAGGTGGAGGCGAGCAAGTTCACCGAAGTGGGATATGTGGGCCGCGATGTGGAGGCGATTATTCGCGACCTGGTGGACATCGCCATCGACATGGTGCGCGAGGAGCGGTTGGAAGAAGTGGCGGAGCGCGCCGAGAAGAACGCCGAGGAGCGGCTGCTCGATCTGCTGATGCCGCCGCAACCGGAAGCATCGGAAAGCGCCGAACGCACGCGCGAAAAGCTGAGGGATAAGCTGCGCGCCGGCAAACTGGACGATCGCATGGTGGAGATCGACGTCCGCGACCGTGGGCCAACGTTTGAGATCAGCACCAACACCGGGCTGGAAGAGATGGACGTGAATTTGAAGGACGTCCTGCCCGGGCTGTTCGGCCAGCGCACCCGCAAACGGAAAATGCGCGTCGCGGAAGCGGCGGAATATCTGGTGCAAGAAGAAGAGCAGAAGCTGATCGATATGGATCAGGTGACGCGCGTGGCGCTGGACCGCGTGGAGCGCAACGGAATCGTCTTTTTGGACGAGATCGACAAGATCGCCGGGCGCGAGGGTGGACACGGACCCGACGTCAGCCGCGAAGGCGTGCAGCGCGATATTTTGCCGATCGTGGAAGGCACCACGGTGAACACGCGCCACGGATTTGTGCGGACGGATCACATCCTGTTCGTCGCAGCGGGCGCGTTTCATGTGTCGAAGCCCAGCGATTTAATCCCTGAACTGCAGGGCCGTTTCCCGATTCGCGTGGAGCTGAAGTCGCTTACCGAAGCCGACTTCATTCGGATCTTGAAAGAGCCCAAGGGCGCACTGGTGAAGCAATACATTGCGCTGCTGGATACCGAAGGCATCAAGCTCACCTTTACCGACGATGCCATCGAACAAATCGCCGGGTTCGCGGCGCGCGTCAACCAAATGTCGGAGAACATTGGGGCGCGGCGCTTGCACACCATCATGGAAAAGCTGCTGGAAGAAATTTCGTTCGCAGGGCCGGACCTGAAAAAGAAGAACGTGCGGATCGACGCGGTGTACGTCCGCAAGCAACTAGCGGATATTGTGAAGGATCAGGACCTGAGCCGGTACATCCTCTAGCGATGCGCGCGCCGAAAAGACCGCTAGCTCACGCGCGCGGCTCTGTAAAACGACTCGCTACCGTTACCGAGCCACGACCGTTAGGGAGTGGTTTCCTTTGTGTGTTTGGCTTGCTTCTGCAGGCCGGATGCGGCTCGATCGGCGAACCGCTGTATCCGGCCTTGCGAATTCCATCGCCGGTGGCCGACCTTACGGTGGTGGAGCGAGGAAACGATCTCGACATTAACTTCACTATTCCCCCGCTGACCACCGAAGGCCAGCCGCTGCAGGAAATTGGCGGCATCGAATTGCGCGCCGGTCCCAGTCCAAACAACGGTTGGAACGCAGACGAGTGGGCGAAAAGCTCAACCCGCATCGATGTGCCAACGCCGGAGAAACCGGGTCCCATACAGGCGACGATCCCGGTGAGCAAATTTGTCGGCAGCGCGGTGGTGGTGGCGGTGCGGGTCACGAATCCAAAGGGCAGGGACGCCGGATGGTCGAACCTCAAGACTTTCGATGTGAAGCCGCCGCTCGCGGATCCCACAAACTTCCAGGTGGCGGCGGACCCGAAAGGCGTGGCGCTAACCTGGACCGCTACCGGTCCGAGTCAATTCCGAATTTTTCGTAAGACGGAGCTGCAACAAAAGCCTGTTTTGCTCGCGACCGCAACCGAACCCAACTATGTCGACATCAGCGCCGAGTTCGGCAAAGCGTATCAGTATTCCGTCCAGGCCGTACGCGATAATGTCGAGAGCAATATCGTAGGACCGAAAGACATCACGCCCAGCGACGTATTCCCACCCGCCGTTCCTACGGGATTGACGGCTTCGGTGGGCATCGGCGCTGTTGAATTGGCTTGGAACCGGAACACCGAGTCCGATTTCAAGGAGTATCGCGTTTTGCGCTCGGAAGAAGGCGGACCGTTCGTCGAGATCGCGCACGGATTGGACGCGCCCGTTTACTCGGATCACGCCATACAAAGCGGGAAGCATTACCGCTATGAAGTATTAGCCGTTGCACAGAACGAGCATTCCAGCGCAGCGAGCGCGCCAGTGGAGATTACCGCACCGTGAAAATTATTCGCTACAGCCTCAACCCCAACACTTTGCCTTGGGCGACGGACGCCGACTCGGAGGTCCGCCACGGCGATTGGGCCGCACTTCCCCCGGGCGCGCGGCTGCTGCCTCCTTGCTCGCCGACCAAGATCGTCTGCGTCGGACGAAATTACTCGGAACACGCCAAAGAGATGGGCGCCGAGGTGCCCGCCGAACCGACCATTTTCTTGAAGCCGCCGTCATCGCTGATTGCCTCCGGCGACGCGATCGTATATCCTCGCCTAACACAGCGCTTGGATTACGAAGGCGAGCTGGGGGTTGTGATGGGACGCCGCGCGCGCAAGGTGAAAAGCGCGGATGCAGGCGCATACATTCTGGGATACACGCCGGTAAACGACGTCACGGCGCGCGATCTCCAAAGGAAAGACGGACAGTGGACGCGCGGCAAAGGGTTCGACACGTTTTGCCCGGTGGGACCGTATATCGTTCCACGCGATGAGATAAACCTGAACGGCCTGCGGGTGCGCACGTTCGTGGATGGCGAGATGAAACAGGATGCGGCCCTGGCGGAAATGATCTTCAGCGTGAATGATATAATCGCGCATGTAAGCGTTTTTATGACCCTGGAGCCAGGGGATTTGATCGCAACAGGCACGCCGTCCGGTGTTGGTCCGCTTCAACCTGGATCGCAAGTCCGCGTCGAAATCGGGGGCATTGGGGTGCTGGAGAATACCGTCATTTTAGAGGATCAGCCGTAAACGTGTTGCAGAGCGTCCGGGCGTTTCCAGTCACGCAGGCAATTGTGATCGGCGCCGTGTCGCTTCCGGTAATCGCCGCTGGAATTTTCGTTGTGCTGCGCATCCGGCGGAAGCCGAAAGACAAGGAAAAGCTCCGCCGGCTCGAAGTGAACCTGAACGGCCGCCTGGGTGACGCCACCATCACCGATATCAGCGACGATGCGATTTTCTATGAATATTTTGTAGGCGGTTTGACCTATACGGCATCGCAAGACATTTCGCAATTGCGGGAAATGATCCCGGCCGATTCGCACCGCCTGATTGGACGGCCGGCTTCGCTGAAGTACTCGACGCAGAATCCAGCCAACTCGATCCTGTTGTGCGAAGACTGGTCCGGGTTGCGCACAGGGCCGGCCAATCAAACGCCGGGCCTGGCGTCGTAATCGCACATCGTAAGACCACTTGCTTACGCGCGTGGGTCGGTAGGGCGGATGATGACCGAAAGCCCCAGCCCGTGAATGGTATAGTTGGCAGCATGAACGGCAAATACTATCGAGAAAATGAGTGGTGGGTTAGTCCCTATAATTTCGTTCCGGAAGTGACTTCGAAATTCCAACTGCCCGCGCGCGTGAGCATTCACGATGCGACGCTGCGCGATGGCGAGCAAACGCCAGGAGTTGTTTTCAGCATCGCCGACAAAGTCGCGATTGCCGAGAAGCTGGCTGAAATTGGCGTGGATCGCATCGAGGCCGGCATGCCCGCGGTCTCCGAGCAGGATTTCCAGGCCATCAAGGAAATTTCGAAGCTGGGGCTGAAGTCGAAGATCTACACGTTTGCCCGCGCGATGAACGCCGATATCGACAAAGCGCTGGAATGCGGCTGCCACGGTGTGATTATCGAGATCCCGATCGGCTACCCCAAGCTCAAATACCAGTTCAAATGGACCTGGGAAGATGTGCTAAAGAAGAGCATCGGCGTGGTGAACTATGCGAAGTCCCGCGGCATGCACGTGGTGTACTTCCCGTATGACACGACCCGCGCGAGAGAGGAAGATCTCACCAATCTGCTCACTCGCCTGATGCAGGAGGCCCCGCCCGATTCGGTAGGCGTGGTGGACACTATGGGTTGCGTGCTACCGGAAGCGATGAAGTATCTGGTGCGCCTGGTGAAAGGGATCACGAAACTTCCCGTGGAAGTGCATACGCACAACGATTTCGGCATGGCGGTGGCGACGGAACTGGCGGGTGTGGAGGCTGGCGCCGAAGTGGTGCATAGTTGCGCGAACGGCTTGGGCGAGCGGACCGGCAACGCGGCGCTCGAAGAGCTGATCGTCGCGCTGCACGTGCTGTATGGTTACGAGACGCATTACGATCTGGGCAAGTTGCCCGAGCTGGGCGAACTGGTCAGCCGCATCAGCAAGTTCGACATCGCTCTGAACAAGCCCATTCTCGGGGAGCGGAACTTTACGCGCGAGTCGGGGATCGGCGTCGATCTGGTGGTAAAGGAGCCGCTGGCGATGTTCGGAACCCATCCGGCGTTGACGGGGCGGCGGGGCGAAGTGGTGCTCGGAAAGAAGAGCGGCAAAGCTTCGATCACTTACAACCTGGAACAGATGGGCATCACCGACGCCGACGACGAAGCCGTTTCCGAGATGCTGCGGCGCGTGAAAGACAAGGGCATCGAGAAGCGCGGGCTGCTCAGCCCGGCTGAGTTCAAGGAAATCGTCGAAGACGTACTCGTTGCCAAACGCTAGGCCGAAAGTCACGCTGACTTTCGATAACGGGCCGGAACCGCAAGTGACGCCAGTTGTACTGGACTGCCTGGCGCGGCACAATGTAAAAGCTACTTTTTTTGTGATGGGCCGGAAAGCGGTCACACCGGAAGGCTCCCTACTGGTGCGCCGGGCGAGTGCCGAAGGCCATTGGATCGGCAATCATACGTTCAGCCATGCGGCGCCGCTCGGCCGGTTGGATGGCGCTGCCGCGTTGAGTGAGTTTGAGCGAGCCGAGCAGGCTCTGGCGTGGGTCCAACAACCACGCAAGCTGTTTCGTCCACCGGGGTCCGGTCAGTTGGGTAAGCACCTGCTGCATCCCGCTGTGGTCGAAAAACTCAAAGCCGAAGGATACACCTGCGTTCTGTGGAACTCGGTTCCCGGCGATTTCCGCGATCCCGAGGGATGGCTGGAGCGTGCCAGCGCCGACTGCCAGTCACATGATTGGACGCTCCTGGTCTTGCACGATTTGCCGAACGGCGCGATGGACCACCAGGACGAATTCATCTTACGCCAGCATCGGGAAGGCTTCGAGCTAACACACCAGTTTCCGCGAGAGAGCGTGCCTATTCTGGATGGCGAGGTCGTTTTGCCGCTCGACCCCTACGTGAACGGCTGAAAAGCGCAGGCTGGCGTTGGCGCGCGGCCAAGGGCATTTTCATTTCCGCGCCAACTCAACGACTTAGCATTAGCAACCGGCGTGCTTTTATCGGGCGCGTCAGGAGGACAAGAAAATGAAGAGGAAAATCTTAGCGGGTTTGCTTCTGGCGGGCAGCACGATGTTCGCGGCGCCGCGTATTGCGTTCGGTGCCGGCTTCGGAGCCCCAGTGGTTGCGCCTCCAATGGTGGCAGCGGCGCCTCCGTGCCCTGGCCCGGGCTACTTATTCGTGGATGGAGGGAAGGCTATCGGCGCGCGCCAGAGCATTTCGAACATTTTGACTGGCACGCCGAACATTTTCGCCGCTAACGGGGGAAGGGTGAAGCGCCCGGCCGATACGCGAGGCTTCCGATTACGCGCTTTGGCGCGCGACTGATCTCGGAGGTGCCCGGTATCGGCCGTAGGATGGTTCCCGCCCGGCCAAGTTCCGCTCCGGCCCTGGGTTTCCGGCTCGCCTTGGTGTACAATTCGGTAGATAGTAATCCACACCGCGCCAGTGGGCTCGCCCCCGCCGTGGGCCCTAGTCGGACTCGCCTGAATCCTCGACACGCCCTTAACGGCAGACCAAGATCGGGGTGTTCCGTTGAGTTCCAAGACCATTCGCTCTCGCTTTTACCGAAGGGATGCCAGAGGGAGCCCTCGCAATGAGTGAACCCTTGCGCCTTCTGCAGGTGGAAGACTCGGCCAGCGACGCGGCCCTCACGGAGCGCGCCTTGACCAAGGCCGGCTACACGGTATCTTCCGAACGCGTGGTGAATGCGCCTCAGATGCGGACGGCCTTGGCGAAGCAGTCCTGGGATTTGATCGTCGCGGACTACCGTCTGCCCCAATTCGACGCCAAATCGGCCTTATTGCTTTTACACGAGAGCGGTCACGACATTCCTTTCATCGTGGTGTCGGGGACTTTGGGTGAGGAGCTAGCGGTGTCCATGATGAAAGCCGGAGCGCAGGACTATTTGCTCAAGCGCAACCTGGCGCGTTTAGCTCCCGCGGTGGAGCGGGAGATTGGGGACGTCCGTGCACGCCGGGGACGCGACGTGGCCGAGCGCGCACTCAACGAGAGCGAAGAACGGTTCACGGCGCAAGGAGCTACGCTGGCGCGGCAAACGACACTGTTGCGCCAGCGCGAGACGCTGCTTCGGGAAATCCATCATCGCGTGAAGAATAACATGCAGGTGATGTCGAGTCTGTTGAGTTTGCAATCGAGGGTGGCTTCGAATCCTGCGATCAGCAGAATGCTGGAAGAGAACCAGAACCGCATTCAATCCATGGCTCTGCTGCATGAGATTCTTTATCAATCCGAAGATCTCGCCGTGGTGGATTTTTCGAAGTACCTGCGACGCATGGTGGACCATTTGTTTCGTTCGTACGGCGTGGACAACCGGCAGATTCGGCTCCATACCGCGCTGGATCCAGTGGGCCTGGAGTTGGACGACGCGCTGCCTTCCGGGCTGCTGATCAGCGAGGTGGTCTCGAATTCCTTGAAACACGGTTTTCCAGAAGGGCGCAAAGGAGAGGTCCGCATTGTATTGCGGCGCCAATCCGCGTCCATTGTCTCGCTAGTGCTGTCCGACAATGGAGTGGGACTTCCCGAGCACCTGGACTGGACGAGGTCGCGGTCGCTTGGCCTGCGGCTGGTGCGGGTGCTGGCTCAACAGTTGCGCGCCAACTTGGACGTTCGGTCGCAAGGTGGAACCGAAGTTAGTGTGGTCTTCACGGCAAGGTGTAAAGGCGGCCCGGGGGACACACGGTTTCGCGCGAGCGGCGCACCCTGACACGAGCGCTTCAGCAACAGCCCACGCGTGCTCCGGGGCTTCCCGTTAGAATGGTCCGATCGTGCTGACATCACTGGCAGGCCGCTCCGTTATCGTAACCGGCGCGAGCAAAGGAATCGGAAAAGGAATCGCGCGCATTTTCGCGAGCAAAGGCGCAAAGGTTTTACTGGCCGCGCGAGATTTTGCGCAGGCCGAAAGCGCCGCCGCCGAGATCCGTTTTGCGGGGGGAATCGCCAGTGCGGTGGCTGCGGATGTTTCGAGTGAAGAAGACTGCGCAAGAATGGCGCGGACCGCGGTGGAACGCCATGGCGGCATCGACATTGTCTGTTGCAATGCCGGCGTCTTCCCGGCTGCGAGGCTCGGCGAGATGAGCGCCGCCGACTGGGATCGGGTCCTCGATATCAATCTCAAGGGCACTTTTCTAACGGTGCACGCTTGTCTGACGGATCTGAAGGCCCGGGGGAAGGGACGCATCGTTGTTATTTCGTCGATCACCGGACCGATTACCGGATATCCCGGCTGGAGCCATTACGCGGCGAGCAAAGCCGGACAACTCGGGTTCGTTCGCACGGCGGCCATCGAACTGGCGCCGCATCACATCACCGTGAACGCCGTATTGCCGGGAAATATTCTGACGGAGGGCGTGGAAGCGCTCGGCCCGGAGTACATTGCGCGGATGACATCGGCAATTCCTCAGCGGCGGCTCGGCTCTGTAGAGGACGTGGCTTACGCCGCTCTGTTTCTTGCGAGCGACGAGGCGGCGTTTATTTCCGGGCAAACCATCGTGGTGGATGGGGGACAGGTGCTTCCCGAGTCCCACATGGCGCTTGAGGATTTGTAGCTGGCCGACTCCCTTTGGTCGCGGTTCGGTAGGCAACGGCCGCGGTTCGGCAGATCAATCAGGCGATGCCGAGCAGATCGTTGACGGCGCGATACGCTTCGTCGATCGCAGCATCGGTGGAGTTTGCGATGGCCACCCGTCCGAAGGGCTGGCGCCCACAACGCAGGGTTGCTCGCCGCCGTCCAGCCAGAAAGGATCGAACAAAGAGTTGTATTCCATGATGGCTGCGACATCGCGCTCGGGATTACGTCAAGGCCGAGATCGTCGATGGCACTCTTCGCGATGGGGCTGTGGGGACCCGCTTGGCGTGGCCGCCGAAGTCGTCCAAAACATCGAGGATCAGAATGCGCGCGTTGCCGCCAGCGGCTCTCGATAGAAATAGGCGGCGCTCAAACCACTGATGCCTCCGCCGACGATCACAAGATCATAGCGCTCGCCGGAGCCGGACGGCACGGGATACAAGCCGCGCATGCCCGTGAGCGCCGGCGGATAGTAGGTCCCCTGCTGCTGGGCGGACGCCGATTGCGTTCCCAAAAAAGACGCTCCGATTGCGACAGCGACGCCATTTAAGAAATCCCGCCGCTGGATGGGGCGGTCCATTCCAAGCTCCCGATCAGTCGGTTTCATTGGGTAGCGCCCTTAGGTCGGCCGCGATTTCGGACGCAAAGGACGTCGACCGGGCGCTCCAAATGGTGGACCAGGCGAAGCCGGTCAGGAGGAGAGCCGCATAGAGGTAGGGCAAGTACGAGTAGGGGGCCTCTGGAACCGGATACAGGTTGCCCAAGAGCGCCGCGCTCATCGCGAGAATCGCTAAAACAGAAATCCCGAGGGCCTGCGGGGTCAAGAGGCCTTGCGAACGCAAGTACAGTGGAGCGGCGGCCGATACCAGGATGTAAACGGTGACGAAGCCGAACGTTGCGAGAGTCCCTAAGAGGCCATAAATATCGAACAGGTTGCTCCCGCGCAACGTCATGATCGCGGCGGGGAGAAAAGCAGCGGCCGAGCTGAGCAGCACAGCGCGATGCGGGGTTTGATTTTCCTCATGCGCTTCGCCCAGCACGGAGTGCAGCGCACCATTGCGACCCATAAGGAAGAGGACGCGGGCCGCAGCGGTAACGCACGCCAGGAAGCACGAGAAGAAAGTCACTACCGCACCCAGATCGGTGAGCGTACCCATGATTGGCGGAAGGCCAATCTGTTGCACGAGCACATGCAACGGAGCGGGACTCTGGCCCAGGCTTTGCGCTTGGCCTCGAAACGCCAGCACTTCGGCGTACGCGCACAGAAAGAAGAACACGCCGGCCAGGATCGCGCTCCATTTCACAGCGCGCGGGATGCTGACCAGGGGATTCCTGGCTTCCGAGCCGAGCGAGGTGGCGCTTTCGAATCCCACCGAACTGAAGATCGCGAGCACTAATCCGAGGCGAAGTTTTTCCGGAGTGACGCCTTGTAAAGTAAGTTGCGCCATGTCGGGGCGCCATCCGTGCTTCGCGATCACGGCGATTGCGATGGTGGAAATCAAGGCGACTGACGCGGCCTGCAGCCAGAGCATGAGGCGCGCGGAAATTTGCACGTCGCGATAAGCCAAATAGCACGCGATGGCGGTGACTAGCGCGGTCAGCAGCACTGGAAAACCCTGCACGCCGAAGCGATCTCGCAGGACCACGTTGGTATAATTTGTGACGCCTGCGCTGACGGCGGCTGCCGTTCCGATATAGGCGATTAACAAAGCCCAGCCGGCCAAAACGCCCCAGCGGGGATGCATGTGATCGGTAATGTAGGTGTAGAGAGAACCGGGCGAAGCCGACCTCCGGGCGAACTGATTTATGTTGAGCGCCACCAGCAGAACGCCGAGGGTGGAAATCAGAAAAGCGACGGCGGCGCCTTGGCCCGCCAAGGCAAACACGAGTGGCACGGTCATTACCGGGGCGCCGGTGGGTGCGATTACAGCTACAGATTGAGCCAGAGTCTCCAGCGGCGACAACGACCCGGACTTCAGCCCATAAGAAGCGGATGATGGAGACTGTGGCGCGGATGCGGCGGCGGGCTTTACTAACCTTACCGAAGTATTGCCAAGTTCCATCCACTTATACTAGCATCAGACTAAAGCGAATTGTTCCGGCCGGGACCACCGAATCCGCACAGGCGAACGTCCCACCGCAAGTCAGCTCAGTTGCTGAGAATCGCGATTTATTTCGAGCGAGATCAAAGGCGGCAACATGGCAATTCCAACTGAATTACAGCATGAGACTTCGGAGCACGGAACGGCTTCCCACCCGGAACCTTCCCAAATACCGGCGCATCCACTCGATCCTTTATATGTCCCCGAACTTGAGGAGGCGGTGCGAATCCTGGGGCACGAGAAGTATCTCGGCGAGGGTGTGCGAATCGCTTCCATCAACCTGATTGAACCGGCGAAAAGCCTGGTGGAGAAGCACCAGCCGGGGAGCCCGTTTGAACGCAAAGCGCTGGCTGTTCTGCTGGACCGCGGCAAGTGCGCGTCGTATGAGGTGGTGGTGGATCTGGCCGGCAAGTCGGTGACGTCGGTCACGCAGCTTCCCAGCGGCGTGCAGCCTTCGATCATGCTGGACGAGTTCAGTGAGGTGGAGCAGACGGTCCATCGCTCGCCTTTGTTCCAGGCCGCACTGAAGAAGCGCGGTGTGACGGACGCCGATCTGGTGATGGTGGAACCGTGGTCGGCCGGATTGTACGGCACCGAATTGCCGGAAGAAAAAGGCTTACGGAGAATGCGGGCGCTGTGCTTCGTGCGGTCTGAGCCGAAAGACAACGGCTATGCCCGGCCCATCGACAGCATGGTGATCGTAGTGGATCTCTACAAAATGGAAGTGGTCCGCATCGAGGAATACGACATGGCGCCCCTGCCGCCCGAGCCGGGGAATTGGGCGCGCGAGTACATTCCCAACGTCCGCAAGGACCTGAAGCCCGTCGACATCGTGCAGCCGGAAGGCCCCAGCTTCACAGTGGTTGGCAACCAGGTGGAGTGGCAGAAGTGGAAATTTCGCGTGGGATTCACATCGCGCGAGGGTTTAGTGCTTCACACCATCAGTTACAACGACGAGGGCGTGGAACGTCCGATCCTCTATCGCGCATCGATTTGCGAGATGGTGGTTCCGTACGGCGATCCGGGCGAACAATATTACCGCAAGAACGCGTTTGACATCGGCGAATATGGGCTCGGGATGCTGGCCAACTCACTGGCGCTTGGTTGCGATTGTCTGGGCGTAATCCATTACTTCGATTTTCCTCTGGTGGATAGCCACGGCAAGGTCACGCCGCTGAAGAACGCGGTGTGCCTGCATGAGGAAGACTTCGGCATTCTCTGGAAGCACACAGATTGGCGTACCGGCCAATCGGAAGTCCGAAGGTCGCGGCGGCTGTCGGTTTCCTTCATCGCTACCGTCGGGAACTATGAGTACGGATTTTATTGGTATCTGTACCAGGACGGATCCATTCAGTGCGAGATCAAACTGACGGGGATCATGAACACCACTGCGTTAGCGCCCGGCGAGACGTCGCCGTATGGCATGGAGATCGCCCCGCGGCTGAATGCGCCATTTCATCAGCACATTTTTGCGGCGCGTCTGGTGCCGAGCGTGGATGGCCCGAACAATTCCGTGGTGGAAGTGAACAGTCTGGGCGTCCCCACGGGCGCGAGTAATCCGCATGGCAATGCGTTCGTCGCCGAAGAAACGCTGTTCACCACCGAGCAACAAGCGCAGCGTCGCGTGAATTCGGCGAGCGCGCGTTTCTGGCGCGTGGTGAATCCGGGCAAGAAGAACCGGCTCGGGCGGCCAGTGGGATACCGGTTGGTTCCAGGCGAAAATTGCCCGCCGCTGGCGCAACCGGATGCCCCGATCATGCGGCGCGCAGGGTTCACGGCCCATAGCGTCTGGGTGACGCCGTACAATCCGCAAGAGCGGTTCGCGGCCGGAGAATATCCCAATCAGCATCCAACCGGAGACGGATTGCCGGTGTGGGCGAAGGCGAATCGAAAGGTGGACGACACCGAGATCGCGTTGTGGTATGTGTTCGGACACAATCATGTGCCGCGTCCGGAAGACTGGCCGGTGATGCCGGTGGCGATGCTCGGATTCCAATTCCGTCCGGACGGATTTTTCGATCGCAGCCCCGCGATGGACGTGCCTCCGCCGCCGGCGAAGTCGTCGTGCTGCCACTAATGTGCTGCCTCTAAAGTTCACTACATATTTCGTAGTGGGGCGGACGCCCGCGTCGGCCGCGGACCCATGGCCCGGCCCATCATGCTGAACACGGAGTCTGGCGGGGGCGTCGGCCGCGGACCGGGGGTCCGCCCCACATTGTGGAGTTTTCAACAAGCTTCTGGGAGCGACTAGTTAAGCTGGCAGTGGGAAACATATGTATGTGCCGAAGGTATTCGCAGTCGAGGATTTGACCCGGCTCCAAGACTTCATGGAGGAATTCAATTTCGCCACGATGATCACCCAACAAGACGGTGAACTGACGGCTTCGCACATACCCTTTTTACTCGACCGCAGTGTCGAGCCCTATGGGGCGCTGCGCGCGCACATCGCGATTCGAAATCCGCAGCTCAAGGACCTGCAATCGGGCTGTCAGGCTCTGGTGATTTTTCAAGGGCCGCACTCCTATGTTTCTCCATCGTGGTATGTGCAGCCGGAGAATGTGCCCACCTGGAACTACACGGTGGTCCACGCCTATGGCGCTCCTAAGATCGGCGACCGGGAGGCGATGGTGGCGCTGCTGAAGGATTTGACCGGCAAACACGAGGCGCCGTCGGAGCAGCCCTGGGATTTCGATGCGAACGCGGCTTGGATCCAGAAGCTGCTCCCAGAGATCGGGGCGTTCGAGATCAAGATCGAAAAGCTGCAAGGGAAGTTCAAGTTGAATCAGAACCGCACGCCGGCGGATCGGGCGGGTGTAATCCAGGCGCTCTCGGGGAGCGAAGATCCGATTCAGCGGAGCGTCGCCGATCTCATGACGCCGAAATAATGGACCAAGCG
>VFSW01010388.1_pt1 | contig 13202 bp, 13 predicted proteins | sample 5358111 | NCBI WGS metagenome assembly VFSW01 (sample SAMN11554181, study PRJNA540505) | mine drainage metagenome | isolation source: sediment from site ElyBrook_90M | place: USA: Ely Copper Mine, Vershire, VT | collected 2017 | reverse complement strand
CGCCTCGTTCGCAACGAGGAGGCCAGCGGTTCGATCCCGCTCAGCTCCACCAACTCCCTCCTGCCAAATCAGGGATCTCTCACCACCGATTCCCTGCCTTTAGCTGAACAAATCCTTCATCTTCTCCAGCAGCGAGGGCGACGTCGGCTTGTTGTCAACGCTGAGCGTCTCGGACAACTGGCTCACCAGGTCCCGCTGGGCGCGGCTCAGTTTTTTGGGAATCTGCACCACGACCTTCACCACCAGGTCGCCACGTCCCTTGTCGTTCAGGAACGGCACACCCCGCCCGCGAACGCGCAGCTCTTTGCCGCTCGGCGTGCCCTCGGGAATCTTCAGGTCCACCGGACCGTCGATGCCGGGAATCTCGATCTCGGCTCCCAGTGCCGCCTGCGGAAAGCTGATCGGAATGACGCAGTGTAGATCGTGCCCGTCGCGCTCAAAAAAGTCGTGTGCCCGAATGGAGAGCACCACGTACAGGTCGCCGCTCGGTCCGCCTCCGCGCCCCGAGTCGCCCTCGCCCCCGTAGCGAATGCGGGTTCCCTCCTCAACTCCGGGAGGGATCTTGACATTCAGCCTCAGTTCCTTGGTCACGCGTGTCTCGCCCCGGCAGGTCTGGCAAGGGTCGCTGATAATGGACCCCGCGCCGCCGCAGGCACTACACGTGCGCGCCACCGAGAAAAACCCCTGCTGATAGCGGAGCTGGCCCCGCCCATGGCACTGCGGGCAGGTGCTCGGGCCGCGGCCAGAGGTGCTGCCGCTGCCATGGCAGGTGGCGCAGGTTTCCAGGCGGCGGATCTTGACCTCGGTCTCTTTGCCGAACATGGCGTCTTCAAAATCGATGGCCAGATCAAAGCGCAGGTCTTCGCCGCGCCGCTGCCGCGATCCGCGCTGCGCCCCGCCGCCCATATTGAACATCTCGCCGAACAGGTCGCCGAAGATGTCGCCCAGGTCCACTCCGCCTGCGAACGGCCCGCCGCCGCCGAAACCCGGGCCTCCCCCGCTCACGCCCGCGTGGCCATAGCGGTCATAGGCGGCGCGCTTGTCCGCGTCGCTCAGCACCTGGTACGCCTCGCTGGCCTCTTTGAACTTCTCTTCCGCGGAATGGTCACCGGGGTTGCGGTCAGGGTGGTACTTCAGCGCCTGCTTGCGATAGGCGCTCTTCAACTCCTGGTCGGTAGCCTCGCGGGAAACGCCCAGAATCTCGTAGTAGTCTGCTTTGCTCACTTTTGTATTCAAACCTGCTTAAAACCTGTTGCCTAGGAAGGGTACGGGCCTCAGCCCGCACTTTGAACGGCATAACGTGCTGTGATTAGTCCCTGGGGGAATCTTAGTAGACCCTGGTCTCTCGGTACTCATTCACTGGTCTGCTTGGGATTGGATGCTACGCGCACCAGCGCCGGACGCAAAAGCCGCTCGCGCAGCCGGTAGCCGCGGCGAACCTCTTCAGCCACATGCTGATCGGGAAGATCGTCGCGCTCCACTGAGCCCAGCGCCTCGTGCTGGCGGGGATCGAACTGCTCGCCCACTGCCGAAACCGGGTGCACCTGCAACTGGCGCAGAATCTCTTCCATCTGCTTCACGATCAGCTCCACACCAGCGCGCAGTTGCTCCGCTGACCCGGTCGACTTGAGCGCCAGTTCAAAGTTGTCCACAACGGGCAGAAAGTGCTCCACCACACTGCCCGTGGCATAGTCGCGAAACTCTACCCGCTCACGCTCGGCCCGCTTGCGCGCGTTTTCAAACTCGGCCTGCAACCGCGCCAGACGGTCCACCAGCTGGTCGCGCTCAGCCTTCAACTGCTCATAGTCCGCCGCAAGCCGGTCAAACTCAGCGCGGCTCACCGGCGGGGCCTCGGCTACAGCTTCTTCCGCGGCGGGCTCTCCCGCGGAGGTATTTTCCGCAGCAGCACGCACGACCTCAGCCGCTTCCATCGCCGTCAACTCTGTTTCTTGTTCTGGCATAACTCTACGCATTCTCCGAAAAATCTTCCGTATTTGTTTCAATGATAATTTCCGCGGCAGGAGCCGGCTTCTCTTGAATACATCGGGAACAGCACGGGCCCCATCCACAAGCCCTAATCGGCGGGAACTTCCAGGATGCGCTCAGACAGACGGGCAATGTAGCGTACCGCGTGAATCATCTCCTGGTATTGGATGCGTGTGGGTGCGATCACAGCGACCGTACCCAGGTTGGTGCCGCCCAACCGTGCCGGGGCGCCAATCAGCACCAGATCCTGCATGGCCGGCGAAGCCTCGTCGAGCCCCACCACCACGCGCACCTCCTGCTGGCGGCCATCCACGTAGGCGGTCAGCAGTTCCACCAGCCGCTGCTTGGCTTCCAACGCCAGCAGCAGCTGCCGCAGCCTCTCGCGGTCCAACTCGGCGGCAATCAGGTTGGCCATACCATCCACAAAGATGGCCGGTCCGGTCTCGCCATCGGCCAGTGCGCCCTTGCGACAAAGCTCCTCCACCGACGACAGCATCTGCTGGTAGGCTTCGCGCTCCACGTCTACTCGCCGGGCAATCTCCGCGCGGATGCGCTCGACGGGCCAGCCGCGAAAGTTTTCATTCAGATAGCGTGCGGCTGTCTCCAGCTCAATGTGCGTCAGATCGCGGTCCAAAGCCAGCACCCGGTCCTGCACTGCGCCTGCCTGGGTTACCAGCACCGCCAGCACCCGGCCCGTGGAAAGTCGAGAAAAATGAATATGTTCCAGTACCTGCGCCGCTGTGGAACTGGCCAGCGCCACGCCCAGCCCACTGGATATGAGCGCCAGCACATGCGAGGTGCGCTCCAGGTATTCATGGCTGCTCGCCACGCCAGAAAAGCTGTCCTCGATCTGCTCGCGCCGGGCCTCACTCAGGGGCGACGCTCCTGGCGCCATCGCACCCAGGCTGGACGGCTGAGCCCCGGCTACCATCCGAGCGGGATGCGTAATCTGCTCCACGTAGTAGCGAAACGCCGCCGCGGTGGGAACCCTGCCCGCGGAAGTGTGCGGCTGCTCCAGCAAACCCGCCTCGGCCAGCGATGCCATCACGTTGCGAATCGTGGCTGAACTCAGCCCTTCCTTGTTCGCGAAAGCGTGCGCAACCGCCTGCGAAGCCACGGGTTCGCCGGTGGCGATGTACAGCTCGATGATGGCTGTAAGCACCAGCCGCTCTCGCGGACTGACGCGCGTTTCAGGCATCTCTCCTGCTCTCCCCGTTGCTCCCCGGCGTTCGGCAGCCTTCGTTCCGGTTCTGTCCAGAATCCGCCGAAATTCACTAACTCCTCATTTGTCTGCAATTTACACGGAAAAATGAATGGAGTTATCCTGTTTAATTGTAGGGATCTGCGTTTCACGCTGTCAAGGCATGCGACTAGGGCCTGATGATTTGATTCGGCGTCATTTTTCAAAGAGAGCCGCCAGCTCTCCGGTCAGTCCCGCTAGTCCTCGCGCAACAAGCGATACTGCCCGTAGGCGATATCGCTCAGCACGGTCACCTCTGGTCCAAACGCGCTTTGGCCGTCCTCCGGATTCTCCACAATCGCCCACCCGCTTGAAATGGACACCCCCCGCACGGGGCAGACATAGGGCTTGCCTCCCATCTCCACCGCACCGTACTCCATCATCATGTCGGACCGCAAAAGCGGCAGCGTTGGAGCAAGGTTCGTCTCCAGCGTGACGCGCAGAATAGCCCCGCTGGCAGGATCGACCGCAAACTCGCCGTGATAGCCAGCTCGCTGCTGGAGAACGTCGGTGCCGTGGTCCCCTGAAATGCTGCGATAGGTCACTCCATACTGAGACACCGTCTCCGGCACCACGTAACGGAACACCGCTTCAAGCCCCGCTGGACCGTGTTCCCAGTGGTCCCAGTAAATCTTGCCCCGCACCGCATCCGCAATCACCATGGAAAGAAATGGGCCGAACGCGCCCGGGACCGCCAGTCCCATCTCTTCCCTTTTCGCCTTGCCGCTTTCCACCCCTGCCGCATCCACAACTTCCTTGCCGTCGCGGTAGACTACAGGACTACTGAAGCGCTCTGACAAACGCCACGGCTGGCCCCCGTATTCGGCTATGTCTTTCTCATTGGGCTCTTTCAATGTGTCCTGATAAATGGTCGCAGTGCGTGTGGCGGTCAGGTTCGGCAACTGGCGCATGGTCTTGCTCAAATAGTCCACCACCCGCAACAACATGCGCCTCGATTCCTCTGGAGCAGGCGCAGCAAGAGCGGGAATCTCCGTCGCCGGAAGATCCAGAAACGCCGACATATCCGCCATCGCCATCAGCGCCTGCCGGGCTTTTTTGCCGGGCAAGGCGGCCTGCCACGACATAAGCCGGGCACTGCTCAGCCGCTCCTTCAGCTCCATGCGAGACAGCACTTGAGCCACTTCCGCATCGCGCCTGCCATGAGCCTGCCGCAGCACCTCTTCCAACTGCGCCACCGTAACGCGTGCGGCGTCGAACGCGGTAGGGCGGCCCTTGGGTACATAGTCGGGACGGGCAGGCCGGCGCGCCTTTCCCGCTTCCGGCTCCTGCGGCTTGGGATTCTGTTGCTTTGCGGAGTCAAGCTGCGCGGGGCCGGATGCCGTCTGACCCGGCGCCGTCTGCTGCGGCAAGGCCAAACCCGGCATGCAAAGAACAAGCAGGAAAATAAACCATCGCGGCCTGCTCATGAGCCCGTCTTTCTCATCACTCTCGCCCAACTGACTTGAAGGAGATCCGTCCGTAGCGCCCGGCGCCTGCGCGTCGTTCAACTCCAGAAAAAACTTGCCTTGGTTGTTCGCAGTGAGTCTAACCGCTCCCACCCGCGCAAACATAATAGGATGAACCCATACACATCATGGAGGCAGGATCGACGATGAGGATCTTGGCGAGTCGTGCGGCATTGGCATTGGCATTTTTCCTGGCCTGCTGGGCCCATCCCGCGCTCTCCCAAAGCGAACCAGCCCCGCCCGCAACCGCGTCAGCAGCCAATGACGCAGCCGGCTGGCTGCAGGATCTAAGCACCTGGCGCGCACAGCGCGAGCACGAACTCGCCGCGCCCGACGGCTGGCTCACGCTGGCCGGCATGGAATGGCTCAACCCCGGCGTCAACTCCTTTGGCACGGCTGCCGACAACCGAATCCGCGTCCATGCCCAGGCTCCCGGCCACATCGGCCTGCTCACTGTCAGCGGCAACCCCCCGAACGGCCAGATTGTCCAACTACTGGCGCCCAGCGGCGGCTTTCCGCCGGGACTTCAGATCGACGGCAGCCCGGCGCGCGAGGGCACGCTCAGCGTCAACGATCAAAAGCCCTCCACGATCACCTGGCATGGCCTTTCCATGGTGGTGCTCAGCCGCGGCGGCCGCTTCGTTCTGCGCATCAAGGACGCCGACTCGCCCACCCGCACCGCCTTTAGCGGGCTCCACTGGTACGCGCCCGACCCCAATTACCACGTCACCGCGCGCTGGATTCCCTTCAAGCCCCCGCAGATTGAAAAAATCCCCACCGTCATCGGCACCACGCTCGACATGACGGCGCCCGGCGTTGCCGAGTTCCTGCTCAACGGCAAGGTCTACCTTTTGGAACCGGTGATTGAGGGCGGCGACACCAGCCAGCTCTTCTTCATCCTCAGCGACGACACCAGCAACTCCGCAACCTACCAGGGCGGACGCTTCCTGCATGCCAGCCTGCCCGACCACGGCCTCAGCCAGCCCGGCAGCCTCACGCTCGACTTCAATCGCCTCTACAATCCGCCCTGCGCCTACACGGCCTACGCTACCTGCCCCCTGCCGCCTGAGAAGAACCGCCTGCCGGTCGCTCTCCAGGCAGGCGAGCAACGCTACGCGCGCTGAAGCACCACCAGGGAAATAGCAGAGCACACGAAGAGCGCGATCGTCACGCCGCGTGGCGGCAGATGAATCCAGGCGCAGTTTCCGTGCAGTCCGCCATCCGGAACAAATGCGCAAAGATGGCGGCCTGATCCGGAAATCTCGCAACGATCGGACGAATATTCAACCTAACTCTTCTTGGCGGTCACGGCTGAGAACTCCGAGATCAACTGGTTCACCCGCTTGCTGCCACAGTGTGGGCACGCAACTCCGCCCTTTTCGAGCTCCGCGATGTGGAGGGTTTGGGTGAACTCCTTATGGCAATCCTGACAGAGAAAGACGTATTGGCACATGTTCGTTCTCCCCGCCACATAATACGCCTCTGGTTGTCTGCGGGAGTCCCTTGTTTCACGAAATAACCTGCTCGAAATCCCGGCTCCGGATTGCCTGCACTTCGGGCATCATGCCGAAGCGCTCCCCGCTGTCGCCCCTCTCGCAGGCGCAGCCCTGGCAGTTTGCATCGTTCGTCCACGTACAGATTGTCGCTTCGTCAGGGTCCGTCCACCTGCAGGTAGACTCTTTTGAACAATTTGCCGGCGACACGATCGCACGTCTGCGCGTGGTCATTTCCGCACGCCAAACCCGCTATGATGGTGCCAGCGCAGGACAAGGCGGCACACAACATGGACAGGCCCCCCACCATCTTCATCTCCGCCGGCGAGGCCAGCGGTGAGCACTATGGAGCGCTGTTGGTCGAGGCGCTCCAAAAGCAGCTCGCCGCGTCCGGCCAGACCGCGCAATTCTTCGGCATGGGCGGCTCGCGCATGGTCGCCGCCGGCCTCGACTGCGTTGTCCGCTCTGAAGACATGGCGGTCATGGGTATTACCGAGGTCGTCCGCCACCTGCCCCGCATCTACCGCGAACTCCGGCGGCTCAAGCAGTCCATCCGCCAGCGCCGCCCCGCCGTGGCCGTCCTCATTGACTTTCCCGACCTCCATTTCCGCCTCGCCGAGCAACTCCACCTTCTGGGAATTCCCGTCATCTTCTTCGTCAGCCCGCAGCTATGGGCCTGGAAAAAGCACCGCATCCATCTGGTGAAGAAATACATAAACCGGATGCTGGTCATCTTCCCCTTTGAAGAGCCGTTCTATCGCGAGCACGGCGTGCAGGCCGAGTTCGTCGGCCATCCGCTGGCCGAATTGCCGCTGCCCTCCATAAGCCGCGAACAGTTTGCGGCAGAGAACCGGCTCGACCCCGCCAAGACCTGGATTGGTCTTCTGCCCGGCAGCCGCCCCAAGGAGATCCGCGACAACCTGCCTGAGATGATGGCGGCAGCGCGGTACCTGGCGCTGCGCGCGGATTTTCAGTTCATCGTCCCGCTGGCGCCCACCCTGCATGCGGCGCAGCGGGCTGCCGTCCTCAAGCTGGTGGAGGACCACAAAGACAGCCTGACCGTGCGCCTGGTGGACGACGCCCGCGCAGCCCTCTTCCACGCCCGGGCATCGGTGGTGGCCAGCGGCACGGCCACAGTGGAGGCGGCTCTGATCGGCAATCCATTTGTTGTGGTCTACCGCGTTTCGCCCCTCACCTACGCCATCGCCAAACGCGTGGTAAAGGTGCCCCACGTGGCCATGGCCAACCTGATTGCCGGCAAGCGCGTGGTGCCCGAGCTGATCCAGCACGACTTTACCGCCGCGAAAATTGTTCAACAAATTGAGCCCCTGCTACCGGATGGCGCCCCGCGCCAGTCCATGATGAAGGAACTGGCGCGGGTGCGTGATCTGCTCGGTACCCGCCCCGCCGGTCAGGGAGGTGAACACTGCGGCGCAATGGACCGGGTGGCGAAGATTACTTTGCAGCAGTTGGACGCGGCTCGCCGGACACACGTCGAAGAAGCCGTACAATCCTGAAGGAACGGAGACCGGCTCGGAAGGTGTGGTCTCCCGGTCAGGGCCTGCTCAGACTGAGGCGCTGGCTTCAGTAGTGCGAACGGGCCCTGGATGAAGCTGTGTCGAAGGTGGGGCGCCTGACGCCCGGGGGTTGAGACCGATGAACACCTGCCGCGTAAACGGCCGCAATGCGATGATGACTTCTATGTGCGGGAAAAAGTACTTGTTGCTGCACAACTTTAGACGGCGCCGCTTTGGCGCCGCACTTGGCTTGCTGGCTGCGGTACTCGTGCTGGCCGCGCCCCTCACGGCCCAAAGACCGGAGCGAGCCGCGCTGGATATCACCGGCTACGTGATCGACGCCGAGTTGGATACAACAGCGCATCACCTCACAGCCAATGCGGCGGTGAGTTTTACCGCGCCGGAAAATGCGGCTGAGGTTAACTTCGGCTTCCACCCGGCCCTGAAAGTCACCAACATCACGGACGAAAACGGCAAGGTGCTTACTGGCGAGCGGCTGGCCGACGGCACCATCCGCGTCACTCCGGCCACGCCCTTCGTCCAGGGGCAAGCCTCGCACTGGACCTTTGCCTACGAGGGCACGATTACCGGCAGCGAAGAAGGCCCGGTGGAGGGCCTGAAACTGGCCGCCATTCAGGAACCCATCACCTATCTGCTCTACCCGGCGCGCTGGTTCCCCACTACCGGCTTTATGACCGACCGGTTCACCGCCGAGATGCACATTCGCGTGCCGCAGGGAATGAAGGTTTTCGCCAGCGGCAGCAAGGGGAACTCCCACCCGGTGACGCTGGCCAACGGCAAACCGGGCGACCAGTACGACTTTGACTGGACCAAGCCGGGGTTTCCGGGCACGGTGATTGCCGGTCGGTTTCTTGGCCCCTTCACGGCCGGACCCGGCAACGTAAAGGTCTACCTGACCATCAGCCACCAGACGGCCGGTAACCCGCTCGCCCAGACGGCAGCCAGTCAGTACGACTTCTTTACCGACAGCTTTGGCTCCCCTGAAACCGCCCACCTGAATGTAGTCGAATTGCCCGATGACACCCTTCCCGCAGCCTGGGCCCCGGAACTAGCCGCCATAATGGGTTCGCGCGTGGCCGACAAGTCCGGCGTGCGCCTGCTGGCCAACACCATCGCCCACCAATGGTGGGGTTCTGAGGTAAGCCCGCGCACCCTGAACGACGCCTGGATCACCAACGGCATGGCGCGCTACGGCGAACTGATGTATCTGGAAGACGAAAGCGGCAAGAATGCCTTGCGGGCCGCTCTGGCAGACGTCTCCGCCGGAGCGCTGGCCTACGACACCATTCCCCTGTCGAGCGCCGGCCGACTTGCCCCTTTTTCGCCCGAGTTCCAGTCGATGACCCTGGAGAAGGGCGCCATGATCTTCCACATGCTGCGCGGAGAGATCGGCGACAAAGCCTTTCTGGCTACGCTCAAGGGGGCGTTGAGCCAGTACACTGACGCTTCCATCCGCACCAGCGACTTTGTAAAGGTCGCCGAGGCCCAGAGCCAGCAGCAGTTGACCGCGTTTTTTGCGCAGTGGGTTGACGGCACGGGTGCGCCGCAGTTCACTGACAAATACGCTGTTTACCGGCTGGGCAATAACAAGGGATTCCGTACCATCGGCGAGATTGGCCAGGATCTGGACCTGTTCAACATGCCGGTGATTCTGCGTATAGAGACCGACGGCAAGACCGAAAACCAGAAGATCGACGTGGTGGGCACCAGCACGCAATTCGTAGTGGACACCTTCGGACGGCCGCGCCGCATCAGCATCGATCCGGACTCCTGGGTGCTCAAGTCCACGCCGGACCTGCAAGTGCGGATCGCCATCCTGAAGGGACAGCAACTGGTGGCGCAGGGCGACCTGACAGGCGCGCTGGCCGAGTACCAGAAGGCGCTCACCGCCAACCCGCAAAGCTCGCTGGCCAGCTATCGCATTGGCGAAGTGCTGTTTACCCAGCGCAACTACCAGGCCAGCGTCAACGCTTATCGCGACGCGCTGCGGGGCGATGACGAGCCGCCATGGACCGAAGTCTGGAGCCACATCCAGATTGGCAAGATCTTTGACCTCACCGGCCAGCGCGACCGCGCCGTCAACGAGTACCGCCTGGCGGTGCAGACCAACGACAACACCCAGGGCGCGGTCAACGAGGCCCGCCAGTACCTGCAAAGGCCTTACAAGCGGCCCGAGAGCGACTGAAATGCGCAACACGCACAGAAACAACGGCCAGCCCGAGGGCTGGCCGTTCCAGTCTTTTCCGGGTGATTACCTGTTGCGGTGAGATCCGCCCAGGGAGATGACCTGCAAATCAACCGAGGCAAGTCCTGCCTTGGTCATCGCCAGCTTCTGGGCCGCTCCATAGGAGAGATCAATGATGCGGTCGCCGAGGAGATCCCCGCGGTCCGTGATGCGAACCACGACCGACAGGTTGTTGGCGCGGTTTACAACGCGCACCTTGGTGCCAAAGGGCAGCGTTGGGTGGCAGGCGGTCATCGCGTACATATCAAACCGCTCACCGCTGGCGGTATGCCGGCCGTTGAACACCGAGCCATACCAGGAGGCAATGCCATGGAGCATCTCTCCGCGTTCTGCGGTGCTCTTTTTCGGCGCCAGGGAAGACGGCGTCGCGCTCGTTACCGGAGACGTGGTTGCCGCCGGTTTTGGCAGCAGCGCATTCGCCTGCACGGCCCGAGTGGGAAACGTGAGCAGAACCGCAGCCAGCGCTACGCAGGAAGTGCCTGCGAGCAGCCAGAACTGAAGCGATGCTTTCCGGTCCATGTTGCTTGTTTCTCGTCGAATGAGCATTTGCCAATTTTACTAGTTCGCCACTAGTAACCTCAACCATTTATTAGAGATGCACGAGCGATTCTGCGCAAAAAACAGCGAGTTTTTGCTGGTTTTCCTGGTAAGTCCTTACTCCTGTGCGACTTATGAATTGCATCAAAAAACATGCAAATTGACCGCTTAGGGGTGGGGAGGGGAGCCTTTGATCGCCCGATACGGTCAGATATCCAAGGAAACGCGAATCATGGGTGCCAATCAGAGACCGCGCTAGACTACCACGGGAAACTCGTTTGCGCACAATAATTTTGACGAAGTCAAGAACCGGCACGCATGAATTGCCGGGTCTTCCAAAAGAGTGGCGCGGCTTTTGCAGATCAATATCCCGCATCCTGCTAGCGTTTATCTGAGTGCTTCAATCTGGGTCAGTGGCAGGAGAGAGAGTGATGCGTCTGAGCGCGGCAGGGCTGGAGTTGTTGAAGAAGTCGGAAGGTTTTCGCAACCGAACCTATACAGACGTAGCGGGGGCTCCGACCATCGGCTATGGACACCGGCTGCTGCCTGGCGAGCCCTTTCCCGAAGGTATCGACGAGCCGCGGGCTGAGGAGCTTCTTTCAAGCGACGTGCGCCAGGCGGAACAGACCGTCGAGCGCCTGGTCAGGGTTCCGCTCGCGCAGGGCCAGTTTGACGCGCTGGTGGATTTTGTCTTCAACCTCGGCGCAGGACGGCTCGCCGAATCTACTCTCCTTAAGGATCTCAACGCAGGAAAGTATGACGCTGCCGCCGGGCAGCTGTTGCGCTGGGACCATGCAGGGGGTAACGAAGTGGCTAGTCTGAAAGCCCGCCGCGAGGCCGAATTGCAGCTCTGGACCAGCGCCGAGACCGGCCGGCAGACCGCCGCATAGCCAATCTGCGACCCGTGCCGCGCCATGTGCTTCACCCTTCCCGCTCGACCACTTCGAGCCGCTCCTCGGGCTTCAGGTAGCCCTTGCGGCGAAACCAGTCTTCCATGGCTGGCTGAAGGCGATCGAGAGGTACGCGGTGGCCTGCCTCCAGCAGTCCGTCGGCGGCCGGCAGCGTGTCGTCGAAGACGGGATCGTTGGTGAAGTTGCGCATGGCGAAGTTATCGATCCAGCGCACGGGGCACGCGTGACGTGCGCCGGTCGAGTCGATTCGCTGGATGGAGAACCTGCGCACAAACATGCATTCACTGTAAACGGTGACCGCTGGGTTAAATCGGAGCTACGGGCGCTAGGGCTTCTTTTCCTGCACAACCTTAGCGGACTTCGGCTGCTGCGTCTCCACCCTGAAGCGCTTGTAATCGTAGTCGCGCTCGGTAAAGTGCTGGCGCAGGTTCTTCAGCAGCAACACCCGGGCCTGCACGGTGCCCTCGCCGCCCGTCGGCAGCCACAAGCCGTCCTGCACCGGGGCCTGGTCGAAGCGGAAGTTGGACCCTTTTGCGATGCTGGCAAAGATGCCGCCGGCGATGCGGAAGTTGTCGTCGAAACTCACCTCAAGATGCGCCACCTGGCGGTCGGCCTCATCGATCCAGAGAGTGCCTTTCAGCTTCTTTGAGGCGTCCTCGGCCAGACCGTGGGTCTTGGCGTCCTTCCGGCCCACAAAATCAAACACGATCGCCGGCCGGCCGCGGTAGCTCTCGCGGCGCGGATTGCGCACGTCCATGATTTCCAGCACGCGGCTGATGCTAATGCTTGGCCCTTCGAGAGGCTGACCCGATGGCGTTTTCTCTGCTTTCTCCACCAGCTTGGTTACCCGCTCGGCCTCCTTCTGCTGGTCGTGACCGCTGAGCGGCTGGCCGTTCTTCTTCACGGTCCGCTCGATCACGTGCCCGTTCACGAAGAAGTCCTCACCCTCCTCGGTCTCGGTCTTCTTCACCTGGCCGTTGGAGTCGATGTCCTGGGTGGTTTGCAGAGAACTGTAGGTGTAGGACTCGCGGACCTTGTCGAGCTGCTTCTGGTGGTCCTGCACTTCGCGCATGAGCTGGCGAATGTCGGGCAGCGGCGGGTTGGCCGGGGGTTGTGCCGGAGCCTGCGCGGCCGGCAGCGCCAGCAGGAGGTAACCTATTGACCAAACGATGCTACATAAGCGCATGAAGGCATTATCCTGGATCAATCTGACCCGCCAACCCGCAGCGGAACACTTCCTGTTGGACCCCGCGCCACCTGAAAGGTCGCACATGCGACAAAGTCGTTGAGAATGCACATCCATCCCGGCGGAGCCATGCTATACCTGAGACGGCGAAGCCGCATCCAAATCCGGAGATACAGCACCGGATATGGCAAGGAGAATTACGGGATGATCCGATTACTGGTTCAATGGCTGCTCAGCGCAATCGCTCTGGTGATTGTCTCTCAAATCGTGCCAGGCTTTTATGTGCAGGGGCTGTGGCCGGCCATGGTGGCGGCCTTGGTCATCGGCTTCCTCAACATGACCGTGGGCCTACTCCTGAAGATCATCACCTTCCCCATCAGCATTCTCACGCTGGGCCTGTTTCTGCTGGTCATCAACGGCCTGATGATCCTGGTGGCGTCGAGCATTGTGCGCGGGTTCTACGTACGCGGACTGTGGCCGGCCTTCTGGGGCGCAGTGGTGCTGGCCCTGCTGGGGATGGTGATCCGGGCAGTTACGAAGACCGCTTAGGCGGCCGCTGGGCATCGGCACTCAACTCGTCAACGTGGCGCAGGTTGGGGA
>VFSW01010387.1_pt1 | contig 13202 bp, 13 predicted proteins | sample 5358111 | NCBI WGS metagenome assembly VFSW01 (sample SAMN11554181, study PRJNA540505) | mine drainage metagenome | isolation source: sediment from site ElyBrook_90M | place: USA: Ely Copper Mine, Vershire, VT | collected 2017 | reverse complement strand
CCGGGCGCCCCGGGCCGAGCCCCCGCCCCCCCACCCCCGGCCCCCCGCCCGCCCCCCCGCGGGCCGAGCGCGCGCGCGGCAATCCCGCCGCCGTAACTCGCCGCGAAGCGCACCGCCGCGCTGCTGCGCAAAGCCGTGGCGCCGCGCCAGCCGAGCGCCGCCGCGCGGCTCACGGTGCCGAAGGAGGTGAGCGCCACGCCGCCGGCGAGCGCCGCGGCGATGGGCATGATCTGGCGCAGGATGAGCAGCACGAGGCCGGCCATCAGCAGCATGTTCAAGGCATCCACGGTGGCGATGGCGCTGCCGAGGGCGGCGGTTTGCGTGGCATAGGACTGCATGACCTGCAGCATCAGGGCATTCACCATCACCGTGAGCACGGTGACCAGCGCGTAGTTGGTCAGCTGTGCGAGCCACGCGACGAAGAATCGCCGCGTCGCCTCGAACAGGAGCATCACGATGAACAGCGGACCCAGGGCGAGCAGCAGCGCGAGCGCGACGTTCGACAGCGCGATCAAGAACATGGTGTACACGCACAGCAGGCCGACCAGGCACCACACGGCGGTGGCCGCGAGGTCGAATCCCCAGCCGCTCGGCAAATAGGAGCCCTTGTCCCAGAGGTATCCGGCCACCGTGCCGCCGCGGTCCCAGATGGTGTCGAGCGTGCCCACCGGGTCGGTGGCGCCGACCAGCGCCCCCGCGAGCTCGGCCGGCGCCGTATAGAAGGTGTCGACCACCACCGTGTGGTACAGCCAAAGCCTCAGCCCGCAGCCGAGCACCAGCGCGAGCAAGCCGATGCGCTTCAGTCCCGACAGGACCGGCTCTTCGATCTTGCCCGTCAGGCTGAGGTAGCCCCACGCCATGACGTACAGCGTCGCCACCGTCACCACCGCCGGCTCGAGCACCCCGGCGAGGCGCGCCGTGTTGGCGCCCACGTAGGCGGCGAGCTGCTGATTCAGCCAGTTCCAGAATGTGGCGAAGAAGCCCATGGCAGGCCGCGGCCGCGCCGTCAGGGAACCGGCTGAAACCGCGAGGCGAACTGTCCCTGGGCGGCGAGCGAGGCTTCCCGCTCCTTGAGCCGATTGGCGGCATCCTGCGCCTGCGCCGCCTGATACAGCGCCTGCAGCTTGGTCCGCTCGTTCGCCAGCATGGCGAGCTCCGCGCTCATGCGCGCCTGCAGGTCGAGGACCGCCTTTTGATCGCCGGCCGCCGGGATGGCGGCGATCAGCGCCTGGAGCGAGGCGAAGCGAGCGCTCGCGTTGGCCAGCGCCCCTTGCGTCAACGCCTGCTGCAAGGCCGCGCTCTGGCGCGCCGCGACGATCTGCTCACGGCCCGCCGCGAACAGCGTGGCGAGCCGCGGCTCCGGCAGCACGGCGTTCGCACTCATCGCACCGCTCACCTGCGCGGCCAGAGCGCCGTAGGCACCGCCGCCGCCCTGCAGCAGCGCCTCGACCTGGAGCCAGTCGGGCGGCAGGTAGTTGCGCACCGTGCCGCCCAGGAGGCTCTGCATGCCCCGCGGCCCGGTCGTGGACCTGAACGCCTGCTGCGCCTGCAGCAGCTCGCCGCGCGCGGTCTGCAACTGCTGTTGCAGCGTCTGCACCTCGGTCATCAGCTGCGCGAGCGACGCGCTGTCGATCACCGCCCACTGCGCGCGCGCCGCCGGCGCCGCCAGCATCGCGGCCGCCGCCACCGCCGCCCACCATCGACCCGCCGGTTCGTTCATGACTGTCTCCTTCTGCGGTTGTATCGATCACTCACGTCGAATGGTCGCGAGGAAGGCCGGCAGCCACGCGCGCGGGTCCTCGCCCCGGGCCGCGATCGACTCCTGCATCCGCGCCAGGTTGCCGGCGCGCCCCGAGATCACGGCGAGCTCCTGCTCGAACCCCTTGAGGTCGAGCTGGCACACCACGCTGTACCGACCTTGCTTGACCAGGAATTTGCGCGACCCGGGCTCGATGGTCCGATTGAGCAGCGCGAATTCGCGCTCCGTGAGGCCGAAGCCCTGGGTGTACTCGCCGACGTCCGCGTCCGCGTTCGGAAAGAAGATCTTCGTGGGCGTCTGCTCGACCAGGGTGCGGCTGATCGGGCTCTCGAGCACGTCGCTCGGACTCTGCGTCGCGAGGCACATCACGGCATTGAGCTTGCGCCAAGTCTTGGGCCCGTCCTTGGCGAATCCCTCGAAGGCGCGATCCGCGAGCAGCCGCCAGAATTCGTCCATCCAGCACACCAAGCGCCGGCCGTCGAGGAGCTGGCGCACCAGGTGGAAGAGGTAGGAGGTGACCGGCGCGCGGGTGCGCGGATGGTCGAGGAACTCGGTGACGTCGAAGCCGACGATGGCGTGGCCGTTCAGGCGCGCGGCGAGGGTGTCGCGGGGATTGTCGAAGGCCCAGGCATCCTCGCCGCGACAGGAGACGCACCAGCGGGCGAGGCGGGCGTGCAGGCCCTCCGGATCGGTCGGATCCAGAAACTCGACCAGCCGCGACAGCCGCCGCGACGGCGCATCGAGCGCGAGCGTGCCGCGCAGCGCCTGATCGAGCTCGGACTCATCGCGCACCGCGGCAGCCGGCCGCGCGGGCGCCTCGATGCCGGCGGTGCTCAGCTGCCGCAGCCAGCCCTTCAGGAACTCCACGTTGGCCGGCGTGATGGGCAACTGCAGCGGATTGAATCCCGTGGCCGCACCGCTCTTGAGCGGCAGATAATCGCCGCCCAGGCCGCGCACCAGGATCTCGAGGCCGCGATCCTTGTCGAACACCACCTGGGTGGCGCCTTGCCGTGCCAGCATCGCAACCAGGAAGCCGATGAGCACCGTCTTGCCCGAGCCGGTCGGGCCGCAGATCAGCGTGTGGCCCGTGTCCTTGCGGCTGCCGCCTTCCGGGTCCGCGGGGTCGCTGGCGTGCAGCGAGAAATGGTACGGCGACCGGGCGCTGGTGATCAGCAGGGTCAACGCCTCGCCCCAATGATTGCCCCGCGCACGGCCGGCGGGGAAGTTGTGAAACGGGACCATGGCCGCGAAGTTGCGCGATGTGATCGGCGCCTTGCGCGGCCGGTACGCGAAGTTGGCCGGCAACTGCGCCCAGAACCCGGCCTCGAGTGCGAGGTCCTCGCGGGCCACCAGCATGCCGGTGTCGGCGAGCATGCTGCGCGCCACCGCCACCCGCTCGTTCAGGGAGCGCAATCGCTCGCCGGCACCGCCTGGTGCCTCGTCGATATCCTCCATGACCTGCAGTGAGAAATGATGATCGCCCATCACGAATTCGTTGCTGGTCAGGGCATCCAAGGCCTCGCTCAGTTCGGCCGCCTGCGAGAGCGCGAAGTCGCCGGCGTTGTGCATCCGGTTGACCTGCCGTTGCAGGAGCGATTGCGCGCCCGGCTTGGCGAGGAAGGCGAAGGACTGCGTCAGTACGAAGCTGAACGGCGCGGACAGCAGCGCATCGAACATGCCGACCGTGGTCGGGGTCGGGTATTCCTTGATGCCGAGCATCGCGCCGACCCGGGTGCCCGTGGACGACCGGTACTCGATGGTCTCGGTACCGAACAGCAGGCGCGCGCCGGCGAGCGTCTGGTGCACCGGCGCCCGCGGCATCGGCATGGGCCGCCAGGCGCCGTCGGTCAGAAGCCCGAGATATTCGAGCAACGACGAGAACCAACACCCGCGGCTGCGGTAGCTGCCGAGCGGCTCCGGCTCGTAGCGCGCGAGCGACGCACTCACGGTCCGCGCCAGCTTGTCGCAGACATCGAGCGCATCGCCTCGCTGCCGATGGTCGCCGTCGCGTTGCGCCCGAACGAGCAGGCGTGCCAGGAGCCCCTCGGCCGAGCCCGCGACCGGCCGGTAGACCAAGGCGAGATAGAGCTCGTTCGACATCAGCGTCTCTTGCGCGAGGCGCCGCCGGTACTTGGCGTGCAGTTGCGCCGCGAAGCCGGCCGGCGGCGGGTCGGCGGCCGGCGGATCGACGCTTGCGCGCCGGCGCACGACGTGGCTCCAGAGCGCGACGTTCGGCGCGGCGATGTTCCGCCAGAGCACGTTCAGCCGCTCGTGCCATTGATTGAGCTCGACGTCGTCCCGGCTCTCGAAGCTCGCGCCGCCGAGCTTGAACGCCTGCACGTAGTCGCCGCTCTCGGTGCGCAGCACCGTGGGCGCGACGTGCGTGCGGTACGGGATGCGCTCGGCCGCCGTCGGCTCACGGCGGACGGCGCGCCGGCGTGCCGCCGGGGTCATTGCGCCCTCCGCGGCGCCGGCACGACCGGCGTGGGCGGATCGAGGCGCCGCCGCCCGCGGCGGTCGGGCAGGTCGAGCCGCAGCGGCGAGTAGCTGCTCGCCCGCCAGATGCGCCAGTTGCCGAACCACGCCGGCAGGCGCGTGCGCGCCCAGAGCAGGCCGAGATCGAAGATGCGCGCATCCCGCGCGCACAACAGCATGCAGACGCCGTGGATCGGCAGCGCCAGGAGCAACGAGAGCAGATTCTTGCCGAGCAGGAACACTTCCAGCGTGCACACCATGTTGAGCATCAGCGCCGAATAGGTCACGCCCCAGCGCATCGGCGGTCGCGTCGCGCCGACGAAGAGCGGATCGGCGGTCAGGCCGGGATTTCTGGTGTGCATCGGGCACCTAGACGCCGAACATGCCGCGCACCCAGGTGACGATCTGCGGCGCGCCGAAGGCGATCGCGATCCCAAGAATCGCGCCGATGCACCACCCCCACGACATGCGATTTGCCATCGCCATGCCGCCGAGCACCATCACGAGGATGATGGCCACGGGGGTCAGCCAGGCGAGGATGTTGGTCTGCAGGGAGGTCGCCCCCGTCATGAAGGGCGACGCCTGCGCCAGCGCCCATTCCGGCGCCGCGGCCGCCGTGAGCAGGAGCACCGCGGCCGCCACGAGCGAGGCGGCACGCGTGCGATGTGTCGGGGAGTGATGCATGGCGGAATTCCTTTCTCCTGGTGAGGGATGAGCCGATGGCGCGGCCTACACTTCCGCTTCGAGCGTGCTCAGGCCGTGCTCGTCGCTGCGCGCCGCGAGCTCCTCGCGCTTCGCCTTGCCGGGCGCGCCGAAACGGAAGTTCTGCACGACGAACGAGTAGTCGTACTGCTTCTCGCCCTCCTTGTCGGTCCAGTTGTTCGCCCGGATCTGCGCCTGCAGGATGAGCTGATCGCCCTTGCGCGCATTCTTCGCGATGGCTTCGCCGAGGCTCTCGAAGGCGACGAACCAGAGACTGGTGACGGTCTCGCGGGCGTTGCCGTGCTCGTCCCTGCCGGCATAGTCGTTGCCGACCAGGCAGAGCCTCGTGTAGGTGAGATCGCCCTTGACGGCGAGTTCGGGGTTGCGGGCCAGATTGCCGATGGCGGTGACCGTGAAGCTGTTCATCGGAGTGCTCCTTGATGTGACTTGGGTTTCGGCGCCGCGAGCGAAGATCGCGAACGCGCAGCCAGTGTGGCCGGCGCCCCCGGCGCGGTGAATCGCAGTAACTGCCGATTTCGCGGAGAAACCGCGTATCGATGGATTTCGATTAGAATCGCGCACGACCCCCGAAGGACGCCGTCTTGAACGCCATCGCAGAATTCCCCGCCGCCCGCGCGCTCGAAGTCGAGCAGCTGCACAAGCGCTATGGCGACCTCGCGGCCGTCGACGGCGTCTCCTTCGAGGTGCGCCCCGGCGAAGTGGTCGGGCTCCTCGGGCCGAACGGCGCCGGCAAGACCACCACCATCAACATGATCCTCGGGTTGCTCGAGCCCACCAACGGGCGCGTGCGCATCGCCGGCATCGACGTCGCGACGCGGCGTGCCCAGGCGCTCGCGCGCACGAATTTCGCCGCCGTGTACGCGACCCTCCCCGGCAACCTTTCCGTGCGCGAGAACCTGCGCTACTTCGGCCTGCTGTACGGCGTCGGCTCGCTCACGGCGCGCATCGAGGAGCTGCTGCGGGAGTTCGATCTGACCAGCCTGCGCGACACCAAGTGCGGCCTGCTCTCCTCCGGCGAGCAGACCCGCGCCGCGCTCGCCAAGGCGATGCTGAACGAGCCGCGGTTGCTGCTGCTCGACGAGCCCACCGCCTCGCTCGATCCGTCCGCCGCGCAGTCGGTGCGCGAGCGGATCAAGCGGCTTGCGACCCGCGATGGCTGCGGCATCCTGTGGACCTCGCACAACATGGGCGAGGTCGAAGCCGTGTGCGACCGCGTGCTGCTCATGTCGCGCGGCCGGGTGCTGCTCGAAGGCGAGCCGCACGCCCTGCCGCGCGCGCACGGCGCGAGCTCGCTCGAGGAGCTGTTCATCCGCGTGGCGCGCGAGCCGCTCGCGGCCGCCGTGGGCGGCTCGCCGTGAAGGCGCGGCCGATCGCCGGCATCGTGCTGCGCCAGTTCTATCTGCTGCGCGGCAGTCCGGTGCGCCTGTTTCCCATGATCACCTGGGTGGCGATCGACATCGTGCTGTGGGGCTTCATCACGCGCTACCTGAACTCGGTGGAGGGCGGGCGCATCGACTTCGTGCCGACGCTGCTCGGCGCGGTGCTCCTGTGGGACTTCTGCACGCGCATCATGCAGGGCGTCACGACGGCGTTCCTCGAGGACGTCTGGTCGCGCAATTTCCTCAACCTGTTCGCCTCGCCGCTGTCGATCGGCGAGTACATCGCGGGCCTGGTGCTCTCGAGCATCATGACCAGCGTCGTGGGTGTGATCGTGATGTGGCTGCTCGCCACCGGCGTGTTCCATCTGCAGATGTTCGCGGTCGGGCTGCCGCTCGCCGCGTTCTTCATGGTGCTGTTCACCTTCGGCATCGGCCTCGGCATCTTCGGCACCGGCGTGGTGCTGCGCTTCGGCCCGGCCTCGGAGTGGCTCCTGTGGCCGCTGCCCGCGCTGCTGTCGCCGTTCGCCGCGGTGTTCTATCCGCTCGCCACCCTGCCCGCCTGGATGCAGGCCGTGGCGCACCTGCTGCCGCCCGCCTACGTGTTCGAGGGCATGCGTGGCCTGCTGGCGGGGCGGCCGCTCGCGCTCGGCGGCCTCCTGCAGGGCGCCGCGCTCGCCGCCGCGGAGCTGCTGCTCGCCGCGTATTTCTACACGCGCGTCTACCGCCACGCCGTGCGCAGCGGCCTGCTCGCCCGCTACGCGGCCGAGAGCGCCGCCTGAGCGATCGATGCTCGAGCTCGACAATCCCATCTGGTCCTCGCTGATCGGGCCGCAGGGTGCGTTCGCCGGACGCAGCGGCGCGACGCGCTGGTACCCCTCGGCCGTCGCGCCGTTCATGGCCGTGGGCGACTCGGCGAGCACGCCGGCGCTCGATGCCGCCCTCGCCCGAGGTCTCGCCCCGCCCGTGTATTTTCTGGGAGTGATCCCCGCGGCGCTGCCCGCCGGATGGGCGTTCACCGCGCGCTCGCGCGTGCTGCAGCTCCTGCCCACCGCCGCGGTGGCGGCCGCGGAGGATCCCGAGTGCGTCGAACTCGGGGCGGCGCAGCGTGGCGCCATGCTCGAGCTCGCGCGCAGCGCCTTCCCCGACTACTTTCGCGAGCGCACCGCCGAGCTGGGCGCCTATCTCGGCCTGTTCGCGGGCGAGCGGCTGGTGGCGATGGCCGGTGAGCGCATGGCCACCCCGCGATTTCGCGAAATCAGCGGCGTGTGCACCCATCCGCAGTTCGTCGGCCGCGGCTTCGCCCGCCGCCTGACGCTGACGCTGCTCGCCCGGCATCGCCGCGCCGGCATCCGCTCCTTCCTGCACGTGAGCGAGCACAACCCGCCCGCGCGCCGCCTGTACGCCGCCCTGGGATTCGTCGAGCGCGCCGGCCTCGAGCTCGCGCGCGTCGAGCCCTCAGTGCCCGAGCACCGCGAGGGCGCTCGCGACCACGCTTAAGCCCACCACCAGGAGCGGCCGCGTGCCCGGGCGCATCAGCAGCGCCAGCGCGACGAACACGACCAGCGCGTCGCCCCCGCTCTTGACCGTCGTGGTCCACACCGGGTCGTAGAGCGCCGCGGCGAGCACGCCGACCACCGCGGCATTGACGCCGGCGAGCGCCGCCGGCACCAGCGGGTGATGCGCGAGCCGGCCCCAGAGCGCCGCCGCCGCGACCGCGAGCAGCAGCCCCGGCATGAAAATGGTCAGGCACGCGACCAGCGACCACGAGGCCGTGGCGCCGGCCGGCGCGGCCGCCGCGGCGAGCATGGCGGAAAAGCTGAACCGCGGTCCCGGCATCGCCTGCGCCATGCCGTAGCCGGCCAGAAACACGTCATCGCTCACCCAGCCGCCCGGCACGAGCGCATCGCGCAGCAGCGGCAGCACGACGTGTCCGCCGCCGAACACCAGCGAGCCCGCGCGGTAGAAGATGTTGGCGAGCGCCACGGAGCCGTGCGGCGCGCCGCGCGCGAGCACCGGCAGGCCGATCAGCAGGACGGCGAACGCCGCGAGCGCGATCCAGCCCGCGCGCGCGCCGCACAGGCGGCGCGCGGCGGCCGGCGCGAGCGTCAACGATCGGCAGAAGACCATGCCGGCGAGCGCGGCCGCGCCCAGCGCCGCGAATTGGTAGGCGGCGCCGGCGAGCAGCAGCGCGGCGGTGGCCGCCGCGCCGATCGCCGCGCGCACCGGATCGGGACACTGGCGCACCGCCATGGCCCATACCGCCTGCGCGACGATCGCCACCGCGGCGAGCTTCAGGCCGTGCACGATCGCCAGCGCGAGCGGCGCATGCAGCATCGGCTCCAAGCGCGCCAGCGCGTACATGAGCAGCGCCGAGGGCAGCGTGAAGCCGAGCCAGGCGGCCAGCGCGCCCGCCCATCCGGCGCGCCACAGGCCCACCAGGAAGCCCACTTGATTGCTGTTCGGGCCCGGCAGGGTCTGGCACAGCGCCACGAGGTTCGCGTACTGCGCGGGCTCGAGCCAGCGGCAGCGCCGCACGTACACCCGCTCGAAGTACCCGAGGTGCGCGATCGGTCCCCCGAAGGAGATCAGCCCGAGCTCGAGCGACACCCGGAACACCTCGGCCGCGGAGCCGGCCGGTTCGGCGGCCGCCGGCGCGCTCGCACCGGGTGCGTCGACCACCGCCGCGGGCCGCGGCTCGCCCGCCGTGCGCTCCTCAGAAGTCATGCATGATCATCAGCTTCACCACCATGGGATCGGCGGCGCGCGTGAAGCCGTGCCCGACGCCGAACTCGATGCCGTTGCTCGAGGAGCCGAGGTCCACCACCGCGAACAGCGTCTGGCTCTGGCCGGCGTCCGCATATCGACGCTGCAGGGGGCCGAAATCGGCGTAGTTCTCGAGCGCGAAGCCGAGCTTGTCGTCGACGTGGTAGGCGACCCGCATCTCGGGCGCGAAGTCGAGCCGCCCGAGGCCGTTGAACTCGGTGTCCAGGATGGGATTGACGATCAGATCGACCGGCCCCAGATGCACGCCGGCGATCGCTCGGATCTCCGCCGAGTAACGCTTCTGCTCCCATTGCGGCCGGTTGTAGCTGAACTCGAAGTTCATCCCGTAGAAAAAGGTCCGCTCCGCGGCGTGCGGCACGACGAACAGGGTGCGCAGCTTCGCCCCGTCGAACAGCACCTGCCCGTCCCCCGTGAGCGTGTAGATCGGCACGTAGGCGCCGAGTTCCCACCAATCGGTCACGCCGTAGGCGAACTCGGGCACACCGTTCAGCGCATGATCGGGCACGACGCCGCCGGGGTAGTCCGGCTGGGTTCGGCCCGTGGGCGTGAAATTGTCGTGCCAGGTGAGATTGACGTGCCCCGGATCGACGATCGCGGCGTCGTACACCTGGATCTCGTCGGTTTGGGCCCGCGCTGCGCCCCCGCCGAGCGCCACGGCGATCACCGGCAGCAGCCGCCACGCAGGGAGCCCCGGCGCACCGCGCGCGCCCTCAGCCGCCAACGGCCTCGCTCACGACGCGCCGCCCCGGATGCGCGGCGCCGGCCGCGTCGCGCACCACCTGCTCGAGCACCTCGAGGTAATGCGCATAGCGCCGGCGCCCGCTGGCGGTCAGGCGGCACAGCGTCTGCGGGCGATTGTTCTCGATGCGCTTGATGACCTCGACCAGGCCAGCGGTCTGCAGGATCTGCACGTGCCGGCTCAAGTTGCCGTCGGTGAGGGCGCACAGGCGCTTCAGATCCCCGAAGCACAGGCCCTTCTCGTGCACGGCGAGCGAGGTCAACACGGACAGCCGCGCGCGCTCGTGGATCAGGCGATCCAAGCCCTCGTAGGCGTACTTGCTGGCACCGACCGGCGGCTTTCTCGAGTTACCCATCGAGGTGCTCGTGCGCGCGCTCCCAGCGCAGGATTCCCGCCACCAGCCATTGTCCGACGCCGAAGGGTACGGCCATGGCCCAGGGCGAGAAGGCATGGCCGCCGCGGCCGAGTTCCAGGCAGGCAAGCCCGCAGGCCAGATACCACCCGCCGACCACGTTCATGGGCCGCGGCAGGACCCTCGAGGTGGCAAACGCGCCGAGCCCGAAGATGATCTGCCACAGGCCGGGCAACATCCACAGGCTGCGCGGCGCGCCCTGCAGGCATACCACGGTGATCAGCGCGCCGGCCACCATCGACGGCAGGAACTGCTCCACCACGGTCTGCAGCATCGGGGTCGCGAGCCGCCCGTGCGCGCGGCGCGCGCGCGCCGCCGCCTCGCTCCCGATCACCAGCACCGCGCAGGCCGCGGTCGCCACCCACAGCCCGCCGGAGCCCAAGACGTGCGCGCCCCGCGCCGTGAGCCACAGAGACTGTCCGGCGCCGGTCGCGAAGGCCAGCACGCCGGTGAGCGCGAGCGAGGTCGGCCCGAAACCACGAAACTCGCTGACCCGGGCCAGCTGACCGCGAATCAGATCGATGTCCGTGAGCGCTCGTTCGAGATCCGGCACATGCGTTCCAGGGAAGGGGGACCGACGGGAAGTCTGCACCATGCCCTTCGGCACCGCAATCGAAGCGGCCGTCCACGGGCGCGGGCGCGGGCGCGGGCGCGGGCGCGGGCGTGCATGAGATTAGAAGCATTCGTCATGGGGCGCGCGGCCCGCGCGGCCGGTAAAGTGTCGCCTGGACCGCCCGCCGCTGCGGGCGAGGAGATCGAGGAGTTCGCATGCACACTTGGATGCGCGGCCCGGCCGCGCTCGCGGCGCTCGCCACGCTCGCCACGCTCGCCACCGGCCTGGGCTGGCCCGGCACGGGCCACGGCGCCCCGCCCGCGTGGGAGCCGGCGGGCATCTGGCAGGCGACCCTCACCATGGGCGGCCACGAGGTCCCGTTCCGCTTCGAGATCGGCGGCAGCGCCCAACACCCCGTCGGCTGGTTCTTCAACGGCGCGGCGCGCGAGACCTCGACCGGCGGCGAGTATCGGGACCACGAGCTGCGGCTGGATTTCGGCCAGTACGCGCGCCGTCTCGAGGTCACCGTGCGCGAGGGCCGGCTGCAGGGCACCTACGGACCGGTCGACCCGGCCTCGCAGCCGGCCTTTCCGGTGTCCCCGGTGAGCGCGGTGCGCGCGCCGGCGGCCGGCGCCGACGGCCCGACCGGCGCGGCGGCGCACGGCGTGCCGCGCCTCGCGGGCCACTGGGTGATCGCGCCGGGCGCCGCGGCCAAGGACACGCAGGTGTGGCGCATGGTGGTGCGTCAGCGCGGCGCCGCGATCGGCGCCGCCATCCTGCGCATCGACGGCGATACCGGCGAGCTCACCGGCACCTGGCGCGACGGCCGGGTGACCTTGAGCCACTTCGACGGAGCGCGGCCGGCGGTGCTCGAGGCGAGCGCCGCGCCGGACGGCACCCTGCGCATCGTCTACCACGACCTGCACGGCGGCCCCGATGCGCAGCTCACCGCCTACCGGGCGGACGACGCGCGCGCGCGCGCGCTGCTCGCGGCCGGCGACCCCGACCACCACACGACGGTGCGCGATCCGCGCCAGCCGTTCGCGTTCCGCTTTCCCGACCTCGCCGGCAACCTGGTGAGCAACACCGATGCGCGCTTTCGGCACAAGGTGATCGTGCTCGACGTGTCGGGCAGCTGGTGCCCGAACTGCCACGACGAGGCGCCGTTTCTCGAGGAGCTGTACCGCAAGTACCACGACCAGGGGCTCGAGGTGGTGTCGGTGAGCTTCGAGGAGGAGGCGCAGCTCGCGACGCTCGCGCGCCTGAAGCTGTTCATCGCACGCCACGGCGTCAGCTACACCGTGCTGGTCGGCGGCACGCCCGCGCAGGCGCCGCAGCGGCTGCCGCAGGCAACCCATCTCGATGCCTGGCCGACCACCTTCTTCATCGGCCGCGACGGCCGGGTGGCGAGCGTGCACACCGGCTTCGCGGCCCAGGCCACCGGCAGCCTGCATCGCGATTTGCGCCAGGACTTCGAGGCGAGGATTCAGCGGCTGCTGGCCGCGCCCGCGGGCTGACCGCCGCGCGCCCGGCGCCGCCTCCGTACCCAGGTTCGGCATTTGCGGATGCGGCGGCGGCCGCAAGCCTGCCAGCATGTGCCGGGCACGCCCATGAACACGCACGCCGCCCTCGACTCCCCGGGAAAGCCGCAGCCGGGCCGCCGTCGCGGCGCCCGCCTCGGGTGGCTCGCGGCGGTGGCGCTGTTGGCGGCCGGCGGCTGCCGGTACCTCGCGCCGAATTACCAGCGCCCCGCGCTGCCGGTGCCCGCCGCCTATCCGACCGACGCCGACGCCGCCGCGTCCGCCGCCGCCGACGCTTCCTCCGAGGGCGGGCGCCGCGCGGCCGCCGGTTGGCGCGAGCTGTATGCGGACCCGGCGCTCGACCGGCTGATCGAACAGGCCCTCGAGCACAATCGGGATCTGCGCATCGCCCAGCTGCGCGTGAGCGAGGCGCGCGCGGCCTTCGACCTGCGGCAGGGCGAGCGGTGGCCCGTGGTCGCGGCGCAGGCCGCCGCGGTGCGCGGCCGCCTGCCCGCGAGCGCCGGCCTCGGCGGGCAGGCGCTCGATCCGCGCATCTATTTCGCGGGCCTGGGCGTCTCCGATTGGGAGATCGATTTCTGGGGCCGTCTCGCGAACTTGAGCGAGGCGGCGCGCGAGCGCTACCTCGAGAGCGACGAGGCGCGCCGGGCGGTCGCGATCGAGCTGATCGCCTCGGTGGCGAACAGCTATTTCAGCCTGCGCGAGCTGGAGCAGCGCCTCGCGCTCGCCCGCCATACCATCGCGAGCCGCGAGGAGAGCCTGCGGATCTTCTCTCTGCGTCTGGAGGTCGGCTCGACCTCGCGCTTCGACTGGACCCAGGCCGAGACGCTGCTCACCCAG